>Ga0209100_1002745_pt1 | contig 10609 bp, 11 predicted proteins | sample lystaG_FD_185480 | JGI IMG/M metagenome (GOLD analysis project Ga0209100, IMG submission 185480) | Glacier valley bacterial and archeal communities from Borup Fiord, Nunavut, Canada, to study Microbial Dark Matter (Phase II) -... | ecosystem: Environmental > Aquatic > Freshwater > Ice > Glacier ...
GGTGGCCAAAGAGTCCCCGGCAGCCCCCGCTCCAGCACCCAAATAAAATCTGACCTTTCAAGGCGGCTCGAGCAGGTCTCGAGCCGCTTTTCCTGTTTTTGTAAAATGGGAGCTTGCAACTCGAAACGCTCGAGCGGCGTAATGGAAGGTATGAAACGTACCTTGCTCTTAGTTCCCCTGATTATGCTGGCCCTGGTTTCGTGCCGTTCCGAAACCCAGAACAAACTGCGCCGCGACGTGCAGGACATCACCGGTGGAACGTACTACATCAGCTTGTACGCGCTGGGCGGACAGGAAATTTTTAATGGCAAGGTGAACGGTAAGGTGACGCGGGCCGACAGCACAGACGGTGGACAGGGCAGTTACGTGTTCTGGTACGACGATAAAGGGCGCTATCACCAAACCGACCTGCCTTACTTGGTCTCGAGCTACGACCGTAAAACCTCTCCCTGAACACGCCATCCCAATAGACTTCCGGCAAAAGTCGCCGGAAGACCTGTTACTCGTTTACTCTTACTCGTTCCACTGTCTTGGGCAAGACGGCACCCCGTGGGGCCTGCCCGCTCGGTCAAAAGCGGGAGGCGGACAGGCCCGGAAGGTGCCGTTCTGTCCAAGACGCGGGACGGCCCGCCCCCCACTTTCGCCGGAGGTCTAATAATTTAAGTATGCTGAGAGAGTTCGAGCTGAACTCTCTCTTTTTTGGCTCGAGAGTACGCATCCCCCTCCTTATGGCCCGAAAAGTTAAACCGCTCGAGGAAAAAGCCCGTCGGGCCGCGCTGGTCAAGGCGGCCTACTACGCCATTTATGAACACGGCTACGCCAGCGTGACCCTAGCCGACATCGCCCGGGCCGCTGGGGTGAGCAAGGGAACCCTGGTGTACTACTTCGGCAGCAAAGAAGGACTGTTCAAGCTGGTGCTGGACCGCTTTATTCGCACCATCACCTTCAGCACCGCCAAAGCGGTGCGCTCCAAAAAAACGCCCTTGGAGAAGCTCGAGGCGTTTGTGAACTACGAGTTTTACGGTCTCGAGAACACTAAGCGCTTTTACACGGTGTACCTCGATTTTTTGAGCGCCAGCACCAAGGAAAGCGAACTAGCCCTGGTCACGCGGCAGTTTTTCAAGGACAGCGAAATTCTCGAGCTTCAGATTGCCGCGCTGGGCAGTGGACTGGACACCGAGGCCCAGTCCTGGCAGATTCGGGCGCTGGTGGACGGCTTAAGCATCCGCTTTGTGTTCGACGAGAACGCCGACCTCGAGCTGTACCGCACCCGCTGCCTGGGCGGAATGCGGGCGCTGCTGGGGATTTGAGAGGGTAAAATAGCGCTATGACCCTCGCTCAGAACGTCCAAATGCCACCTGTACAACCCGACCTGTACGGAGATATGGCCCACACGCTCGAGGGACTCCACAAAGAGGGCATACTCGAGCGCTGGCAGTTCGATTTCAGCCGGGAGAGCGTGCTTTATTACAGCGTATGGCTGACGGTGGAGCGCTGGCAATCGGGCGCAGTACGCCTTGTGCTCGAGCAGGTCATGGAACTCGAGGAGCGTTTTAAAGTGCGAATCGAGTTAGACGTACATCTGGACGGGTCCGATGCCTAGCCTGCACGACCACCACACTCAGGCAAAAAGCAATCTACAATTTATGGAAACCGTGAGTAGTCAGTTTCCCGATTGGGCCATCACGTCACGCTATTACGCAGCAGTGCATCTAGTACGGGCTTGTTTGGCCTCGAGAGGAGCCTACGCCACCAACACGCACATGGATGTGCGCGAACTGCTCGAGCGCACCGGATTTGACCGCAAGGTTTTGCTCGAGTACCGCATTCTTGAGTCGCTCAGCCGAACCGCTCGTTACGAGTGCAGACCGTTTGCCGTGTTGCAGCCCAACGTTCTCGAGGCCCAAAAGCTGCTGGAAGTGCTCGAGGCGTATATCCTCCCGCGCATTCAAGCGCAGCTTTAAAACTTTAGCCTCGAGTACCCAACTCGAGCACGCTCTGGTCGCCACGCAAAATGAAGACCCGCACGCCCTGTTCGCTCAGCACGGCGGCCTGCTTCTCGAGTGTTCGCACACTTTCGTGCAAACCTGCCCAGATGCGGCGGGGCTTTTGCTGTGGCTCGAGGTAAAACCCCTCGTGAATTACCACGATGAGCACTCGAGCGGCGGTGGCGCGGGCCTTTAAAGCACTTTGCAGCAGGGTCAGGCTGGGGTGCTGGGTCAGGATGATGAGGTTTGCGCCAAACGTGGGCTGTGGAACGCTGCCGTCGTCCTCGAGCGTGGGTTGGGCGCGGGCCAGCAGGGTCAGGGCTTCGGTGAGTGGACCCTCACCGCGCCCCGGCTGGGTACGCCCACGGTAAGTGCTCAGGCAGATGCTTTGATACTCGACCTCGGATTGGCGCAGCAAGCTGCTAGCCAGGGTTACGGCGCTCTCGACGAACTGTTCACCCCTCGAGTACCCAGGGCCGTCGTAAACGCTGCGCGGGCTGGTGTCACACAAATCGAGATGCACCTGAAGGCTGCTCGAGGTGACGCGCTCGAGTTCGCGCACCATCGGACGCTCCAGAAAGGCGTTGCGGGCGGTTTGTCGCCAGTGAATGCGGTTGAGTGAATCTCCGAACTGATATTCGCGCACCCCACGCAGGCTCGAGGGGTCCTCGAGTCCGATGCGCGCTCCAGCTTTGCCGTCGGACAGCAGTGGACGCAACAAATCGGGCAGCAACACCGGGTGGTACGACGGAAAGACCACTATGCAGGATTTGACCTCGAGCGTGGTCCGCCGCCACACCAGTCCGAAGGGGTCGGCCCACTCGAGCACCACCGCGTTCCAATCGAACTCACCGCGCTTGTTGAGTTTGATTTCCAGCGTCAGCGTCTCGGTGTGGGTGCCCCAGAACAGTCCACCCCACTCGAGCACCCGTGACGGAATCAGAGTTTTGGGCGGCGGGTCGCGCAGCAGCAGGCGAACGGGCACGGCGGCCTTGAGGGTCAGCTCGAGCTTTACCGGAATACTCTGGTCCACGCTGGCGTAAGGGGCGTGGATTCGCTCGAGGACAATTTGGGGTGGGCGGCGGAAGTAGAAAAACGCGCCCAGGCCCAGTAAAAGCAGGGGCAACAGCCAGAGCAGAGAAGTGAGGTTGGAGAGCATGGCAGAGGGGCGAAACGCCCTTATGTTAGTCCATATTGCGCGCGTTCACCCGCGCGAGCGCAGTGGAAAACCCCTCGAGTAAGAGCTTGCTCGAGTTGGGCTGAGGTAAACTGACCCTATGACCGCACTCGAGAAGCCCCGGTACAGCGAAGAGGAATATCTGATACTCGAGGAAACAAGTCTCGAGCGGCACGAGTATTTTCGGGGTGAAATTTTGGAGGTGGCCGAGGGAAGCCCGACCCACGACCTCATCGGGGGAAACCTCTGCACCGAACTCAATGTAGCCCTGCGCTCGAGTCCGTGTCGGGTACACGGCAGTGATTTGAAGCTCAAAATTGAAGCCTCTGGACTGATGACCTACGCCGATGTGTCGGTGGTCTACGAAGAATCACAGTTCTTGCAGACCTCGAGCGGCCTTGTATTGCTCAACCCACAGGTGATTTTTGAAGTTTTGAGCAAAAGCACGGCGGGTTACGACCGAGGCGAAAAGTTTGCCCAATACCGCCAGATGCCCAGTCTGCGAGAATACGTTCTGGTTTCGCAGTACGCGGTGTTCGTGGAGCACTTCACCCTCGAGCCGGATGGGCGCTGGGCGCTGGTTTCTTACGCTTCGCTCGAGGAGAGTTTCACGCTGGAAACCCTGAATGTCACCCTGAGCGTGCGCGACCTTTATCTGAAAGTGGATTGGGAGTAAGCTCGAGCCGTACCTTCACTCGGATGGAGAGCAGAACCTCGAGCGAGCAATCTTCAAACCGGGTTAGAGCGTGTCCCCACTCGAGTTTGGAGAAGTGAACACCGCCTGGGACGCATGAGGCGTAGGCTCGAGCCAAAGGAGACATTTCTAATGAAAAAAATAGTAAAAGTAGGGCTACTGCTCTTAACGTTCATGACGAGCTTTAAAGCATTTGCTGCTAATGCTCAATACACTCCTCTATTTATAAATCTACGTGGATATGAGCGTGTAAGTTCTGATATTAATCCTAAAACCGAGAAATATTTATACTCACAAAACTCGTCTCAATCGTACATTGTTTTTGGTTCTGGCGAAGTGTCACAAAACAAAAGTGATTCCTATATAAAAACTTTGTATCTTCAAGGACTTAACAAGTTTTTCACCCCGAGTAGATGGATAAAGCAAGGAGAAAGTAAAATTATAAACGGCATCATTTGGTACGACTTTCAATATATATCAAACGCCTTATCAGACAACAGGTGCTGTGATTTGTTCAATTATCATCTGATGACGATATATAAAAAAAGGCTTGTAACTTTTGCATATTCTTGTCCCGTTGGGCAAATGGATAGCAACAGAGCGCCGACACAGACGTTAGTGGAATCTCTTAAATTTTTGAAGTGAACACTCTCGCTTTTTAAGCACCCGTTTGCGCCCGACCTTCCAATTTTTATTATAGTTTCAATTATCTAACTTTATCCTCAAGCACCACTAAAACTCAATATCCTCATAAATCCCCTCGAGCGTTAAACTAGAGTTCAAACTGTTCAGTAAAAATGACTCCTCGCGCTTTGTGTACACCCTCGAGAGCCATCCATCATTCTGACGGGTGAACACCTCCACCTGAACCGCGTCGCTCGAGACCAGAATGTACTGCTCGAGCGACTCTATCTTGTTATAGGCCCAGCGCTTTTCGTTGTAGTCGGTTATGGCCGTGGACGGCGACAAAATCTCGAAGATGATGCAAGGACTTTTTTCGATACGTTTATCTTCCCCTCGAGAGGCACAGGACACCATCACATCGGGGTAATAGCCATTTTCGCCCGATTGGGTCAGCGCGTCACTGGCATTGACTCGACACCCCGCCTTACGCGCGATGGGGTACAGCGCAGCCGTAATCCTTACGGTGATGTCGTTATGCCTCAGCGTTCCGCCTGCCATTGCCTCGAGCGTGCCGACTTCGCGCAAACGCCCGTTTACAAATTCGTGCTTGACCAGAGATTTCTCCTCGAACTCTAGATACTCCTCAAAAGTCATGGGGGCTTCGGGTTCCGCTCGAGTATTTTGGATCATGTTGTCATCTTACCATTCGAGAAAACTTTTAAATTTGCATAAAAATACTCCATACTTGCATAAACATTCCTCTCTTCATCCGCTCGAGCGTGCTAAACTACCCGGTTGAAAGCGCCTTAGCGGGCGCGAGGAGTGGACCATGCCAGCACGCACCGACCTCAAAACGATTCTTATTCTGGGCAGTGGCCCCATCCAGATTGGGCAAGCTGCCGAGTTCGATTATTCCGGCACCCAGGCGCTCAAAGCGCTCAAGAAAGAGGGCTACCGCCTGATTCTGTGCAACTCCAACCCCGCCACCATTCAAACCGACCCGGAATTGGCGGACGCAACCTACCTCGAGCCACTGACCGTGGAGTTCATTGAAAAGGTGATTGCTAAGGAAAAGCCCCAGGCGATTTTACCCACGCTGGGCGGTCAGACCGCGCTCAATCTGGCTATGGAACTCTTCGAGACCGGGGTGCTCGAGCGCTACAACGTCGAACTCATCGGCGCGGGCGTCACCGCCATTCGCAAGGGCGAGGACCGCGAACTGTTCCAGGCGGCTATGCATAAAATCGGCGTGGAAACCGCGCAGGGCCGCATGATTCACACGCTCGAGGAGGCCAAAGAACTCTTAAAAGAGATTGGGCTTCCGGCGGTGATTCGGCCTAGTTTCACCCTGGGCGGCACCGGGGGCGGCATCGCGTATTCGCTCGAGGAGTTCGATGAAATCGTGTCGGGCGGTTTGCAGGATAGTCCGACTCATAGCGCGCTGGTCGAGGAATCCATCCTGGGCTGGAAAGAGTACGAACTCGAGGTGATGCGCGACACCTTCGACACGGTCATCATCATCACCGGAATCGAGAACTTCGACCCGATGGGCGTGCATACCGGGGACAGCATCACGGTTGCGCCGTGCCAGACGTTGAGCGACTACGAATATCAGCGCTTGCGCGACATGAGCATCAAAATTATTCGGGAAATTGGCGTGGAAACGGGCGGCAGCAACATTCAGTTTGCGGTCAACCCCGACAACGGACGGGTCATTGTGATTGAGATGAACCCCCGTGTGTCGCGCTCGAGCGCCCTGGCGAGCAAGGCCACTGGCTTTCCGATTGCCAAGATTGCCGCGCTGCTTGCGGTGGGTTACAGGCTCGAGGAGCTGCCCAACGACATCACCCGCGTGACGCCCGCCGCCTTCGAGCCAACCATTGATTACGTCGTGACCAAGATTCCGCGCTTCGCCTTCGAGAAGTTTCCCGGAACTTCGGATTATTTGGGAACGCAAATGCGGAGCGTGGGCGAGGTGATGGCCATCGGGCGCACCTTCAAAGAATCCATCCAGAAGGCGATTCGTTCGCTCGAGACCGACCTGCGTAGCGGCATGAGCGAGCGCACCCTCGAGCAACTTCGCGCCCTGCTCTACCCCAATCCGCGCCGTCTGGGGGCCATTTTCGAGCTGTTGCGGCGCGGCGAGACGGTGGATGATTTGTTCGAGGCCACCAGGATTGACCCGTGGTTTCTGGACCAGTTAGCCGAGATAGTGAGTGCCGAATCCGAGATGCTCGAACTGGGACCGATTGGCTCGTGGAAGTACGAGTTCTGGCGCGAAATCAAGCGTTTGGGCTTCAGTGACTCGAGGATTGGCGAGATTCTGAACAGGTCCGAACTCGAGGTCCGCGCGCTACGCAAGGCCGCCAAAGCCTTTCCGGTGTATAAAACCGTGGACACCTGCGCCGCCGAGTTCGAGGCGTACACCCCTTATCATTATTCAACCTACGAGTGGGAAGACGAGGTACTCCCCTCCGATAAGCAAAAAATCGTAATTCTGGGCAGCGGTCCCAACCGCATTGGGCAGGGCGTGGAGTTCGATTACGCCACGGTTCACGCGGTGTGGGCGCTTCAGGAAGCCGGATTTGAGACCATCATGGTCAACAGCAATCCCGAGACGGTAAGTACGGATTACGACACCGCTGACCGCCTGTACTTCGAGCCGCTGACCTTTGAAGACGTGATGAACATCGTCGAGCACGAGAAGCCGGTGGGCGTCATCGTGCAGCTTGGCGGTCAGACGCCGCTCAAACTGGCCCGTGCGCTCGAGGCCGCCGGAGCGCCGATTATTGGGACCAGTCCGGCCACCATTGACCAGGCCGAGGACCGCGCTTCGTTCAATGCGCTGTGCGAGCGCCTGGGCCTGATGCAGCCGCGCGGTCTGGTGGCCGAGAACGCGGGGCAGGCGCTCGAGCACGCCAGGACCCTGGGCTACCCGCTGATGGTGCGCCCCAGTTACGTGCTGGGCGGACGCGCCATGCGAACTGTGCGCTCGACAATCGAACTCGAGCAGTATCTGGCCGAGGTCTACGCCGAGGTGGAGGGTCAGCCGAGCATTCTCCTCGACCAGTTTCTCGAGGGGGCGCTCGAGCTGGACGTGGACACGCTGTGCGACGGCAAGATTGCTGTAGTGGCGGGCATCATGGAGCACATTGAGGCGGCGGGCATCCACTCCGGCGACTCGGCCTGCATTCTGCCGCCTATTTCGCTGAGCCAAGAGCTGCTCGAGAGCGTCAAGCGCGACACCGAACGTCTGGCGCTCGAGTTGAAAGTGCTGGGCCTGATGAACGTGCAGTGGGCGGTCAAGGACGGCGTGCCCTACATTCTCGAGGCCAACCCTCGAGCCTCGCGCACGGTACCCTTTGTGAGCAAGGCCATCGGGCATCCGCTGGCCAAGTACGCCGCCCGCATTGCGGTGGGACACACCCTCGAGCAGATTGGCTTCCTTAAGACCCCAGTTCCCAGCTATTACAGCGTCAAGGAAGTGCATTTGCCCTTTCTCAAATTTAAGGGGGTGATTCCGGTTCTGGGGCCAGAGATGAAGTCCACCGGGGAAAGCATGGGCATAGACGCCGACCCTTATCTGGCCTACTACCGCGCTCAGCTCGGCGCTAAGCAATATTTGCCGCTCGAGGGCGATGTTCTGCTGCTGGGCGAAGGACTCGAGGAAGTGAAAGCCCTGCTCGAGGCTGAAGGATTCACCGTCAGCAGGGGAGCTGAGGGGCAGGGGGGCGGGGGAAAAGAACTTCCTAAGATGTTGGTTGACCTGACAGGTTCCAAATTCTCGAGAACCGCCCTCGAGCGTGGGGTTCCGGTCATCACCACCAGGGAAGCGGCGCTGTGGACCGCTAAAGCGATTGCGGCGGCTCGAGCGAACACTTTGGGCGTGAGGAGCGTGCAGGAGTGGCTGGGGCAGACTGTGAATGCCTGACCCGTTTGCGGACGGGTCTCGAGCGGGGGTTTTTGGGCGCTGGTGGCGCGTCTTTGACGAGGTTCTGGACCCTCGAGTGGTGCGTCAAACTACGCCCGTATCCTGTCACAGCGCTTGCGGTGAAATGTTGAGCGAGGGGCGGGTGACACAGGCCGAACTGCTCGAGGTGCTGGGCGAGGGGATGAAGACCTTCGACCAGTTGCTCAGAGCACTCAACAGTTTTGGGCGCGGTATTTTTACGGGCGAGGAGTTCCAGCCCAGCGGGTTTGATGGCGTCCTCGAGCACTCACCCTGGATTGCAATGGTCTTTGCTGCCGACGCTCGAGCTTTCCATATGGTGTTGGTCGAATCCTTCAATGCACCTCACTTCACGATTCTTGACCCCTGAGACGGCACCAAATATACTGTTATCAAAGGCGAATTCTTTGATTTTTGGACCGGACTCGCCCTCTGGCAGGAGACCCTATGATTCCCTGGACTATAGATATTGTGGACGAGTTTCATTACCAAGTAGGCTGCTTGATGGATGGCGGTGAAAAGCGTATTTTTACCCTCGAGATGAAACTAGGCGGCACCATGGCTATTGATGGTGGATTTGACGAGATGTCTCAGATTGACCAAGTGCAAACGGTTTTCATCACCCGCACGGTCATGGCCCTGCATCAGGCTCGACAGGCCGAAAAACTCCTCAAAACCGCCTGAGTTCATATTACTTGAGTGGGTAAGAAAACTTGAGCGCTCGCTTAGCTTCTCGTTTTCGGGTATACCTGAGCTTGTCTGTTTGGGTGTACCCTCACGGTCTGACGAGTTACAGGGTCATCCACTTTATAGAGTTGCTCGAGGATTTCTACGGTTAGGTTTGGGTGATGAGCCAGCAGTCTCAAGGGTTGCAGATAGGCGCTTGAAGACGCCCCCAAACCCCAGCGGTGTAACCACTTTCGGTAAGGTTGTTGGCTGTTCTCGAGCGCTCTAAAACGGGCAACTGCCATGCGCTCGAGGGTGCGAATACTCAAGTGGGGATGGGCCAGCAAAGCCTGAGTCATAGGCGATTCACCAGACCAGCGTCGCTCAAGTAGGTCTAGCGTGTCTGCACCAATTTTGGGATGCTGGGCCAGGGAGAGGTCGCTTTGTAAACCTCCTCGAGCCAGCACCAGAAGATGTACCAGGGGACTGGTCAGACTCGAGTTCCTGGCCATAGTTTCCTTGACTTCGACAACGTTATCTTTAAAAAGTTGAGAAACAATCTGTTGGGGTAAGTTATCCAGGGTTGCCAGTTTTAACCGTACCCATTGACTCGGATGGTGGCTCAGAAGCTCGAGTAGCGCTGGGGACACGGTAGGCCGAGCCAGCAAAATCACGCCAATCGCCTCACTTCCCCCTCGAGCCAGGTTAAGCAGGGCAGGTTCTGGGGTTTGAGGATGGGCCGCTACAATTCCCCGAATCCGCAGGCTATTGTCCTCAGATAAACGCTCGAGCAATGCGGATGGACAGTTCGAGTTTTGAGCCAGCCTCAAGCGCACTTCTTCTCTGGGTGAGTGTGACAGCCGCCAGAGCCTAACTTCGGGCGTGCTTTCCAAACCCGCTTCTCGCTCCTCGAGCTGCTCGAGTTGGCTCAGCAGTGTTTTTCCGTATACCGGATGTGCGGCGAGCACAGGACGCAGAACTTCATGCTCGGCAAGTTGCTCGAGCACCGTCAGCGGAGTCTGTGGATTGTAGGCTAGGGCATAGCGTAAAGCGGGGTTTGGGTCAGAAGCCAAGTGCTCCAGACGTTCAGGAAGTGCCTCTGGATTGGAGGCCAAGGCGTAGCGGACCCGCAAGTCCAGGCTACTGGTCAGGTAGGGTGTGTTTGCAGATTCCTCGAGTGGACGCGCCGAGTAGCCGTAGGCCAGCGCAGGCCAAGCCACTTCCCAGCGTGGGTCGCGCTCGAGTTGGGTACGGACTCCGGGTGGGGTTTGTGGGTGTACTGCAATCCAGGACCGAATGAGTACGTTGCGGTGCGATGCTAAGCGCTCGAGTACCAAATTGGGGGTGAGAGGGTGGGTCGCTAGAGCAAGCGCCAGAGCTACATTCTTTGGTTTCAATCGCTCAAGTGCGTCGCTGTTGCCGGAAAACCGCACGGACAGTAGGGCCTGAATTTTCGGGTTCGGGTCAGGCTCGAGTACATCGAGTGCGCTCTGAGTTGAGTTGGGGTTGGC
>Ga0209100_1002749_pt1 | contig 10599 bp, 9 predicted proteins | sample lystaG_FD_185480 | JGI IMG/M metagenome (GOLD analysis project Ga0209100, IMG submission 185480) | Glacier valley bacterial and archeal communities from Borup Fiord, Nunavut, Canada, to study Microbial Dark Matter (Phase II) -... | ecosystem: Environmental > Aquatic > Freshwater > Ice > Glacier ...
CGGCACTCGCGCAGGCTCCGGTGCTCTCGCTCGTCTACACCCTGTTTGTGCGCACCACCATTGACGGGCACGGGAACGCATTGCTCGACCATCAGCTGTTCTCGGCACCCCTTGGCGGGTCAGTCCTACAGATCGGCGCTGATGGGAGTGGAGGTATCCTCGTCTACCTGGTGATCTTCACCGTGCTCGCTGTGGTCGCCGGCATCTCACGGCGAATTGCCCTGCGCCTGCAGCTCATCGATCCGGCCGCTCCCGCTTCCGCGGCAGTCCTCACCCGAGTATTCAGCTGGCTGCCGTTCGTGATCATCGTTTTCGCGGCGATTGTGCCGCTGGCCGCAACCCTCTACCTGGCAGCGTCGGCGACGTGGACCCTGGGGGAGCGGATGCTGTCGCGCCGCTGGTACTGGGGCGGCCCCGAACGCTCCGCCGGGGCGCTGTCGACCTCCTTGCGATAATCATCCTGCCGGAGTGCGGCGCCACCCCGTTCGAGGGGAGGCGCGGCATCCGGTGGCTGCGCAGCCCTCATCCCCCTGGTCAATACGGTCACCGAGAAGGTGAATGGATCCCTCATCACGCCGGTGGCCGGCGATTGCTGGCGCTCCGATTTCGCGACCATCGATTCTGACTACACCTGGAGCAGCGGGGGTCCGGTCGATTGTGCAATAGCTCACCAGGGCTATACCTACGCGGTGACCACACTGTCGAAGACGCTCCCGCGCACCCTGATCGACCAAGAATCCGGCAATGTTCGGGACGACATCGACACCGCGGCCCGGGATAGTTGTGATGCGGCTTCGGCACACTTCCTGCCGATCACCGCCCTGCAGGAGTCCCGTGTGGAGCCGGGCTACTTCCTCCCCTCGGAGGGCGCTTGGGGCGCCGGAGCGCGGTGGGTGAGATGCGATTTCGCGATCATCGCGTGCGGGAGCTCCTTCGCCGACCCTCGACTCGAGAAGTTGCCCGCGAAGATCAGTGATTTTGTTCATGATGCCGAATCCACTCCGCAGATTCTCGCCCTCTGTGTGAACACCGAAGAGTCGACGGATGCCTCCCACCCGTTCAACTCGGACACGGCGACCTTTGCCGACTGCGGGAAGGATCCCCAATGGAGGGAGGCTTCGGAGGACCACCTGCCCGGGGATGACACGGCGCTGTTTCCCAGCGAGAAGGCACGCAACGAGTTCGACCAGGCACACTGTGGCGATCCCGCCGATGCCGCGGGTCAAGTATGGATCACCTACGAGCCGACCACGGACAGCTGGAAGACCGGCGATCGCACCGTCGAATGCTGGGTGGCCTCCGCATCACCCGCTCCGAGTGCGTGACGGCTGTATCGCAACTCGGCCGATGCGCCGGAAGCCGCGATACCGGGCGTTGGCCCGTGGCCGTATCACCGAAGAACGCTGTGCGAACACCCTCGACACCCGCCATCGATGGGGATGGGGGCCGGAGCCTAGCGAGCCATGGCCCGTCGCACGGCGTCGACCGCAGTCGCCACATCCGTGTCATCCGTCGACCAGTTGCTCACCGAGATGCGCAGGATGTCACGGTCCTGCCAGTGTGAGCCGGACATCCAGACTGTTCCGTCGGCGATGAGGTTCTCGGTGACCCGGCGGGTGTTCTCGTCGTCTCCGAACGTGAGGCTCACCTGCGTGAAGACGACATCGTTGAGCACCTCGACACCGGGGAGCAGGGAGAGACCGTCGGCGAGTGCTCTCGCGTTCGCGGCGAGACGCTCCACGAGCGCGATCACCCCGGACCGGCCGAGCTCCTGCAGCGCCGCCCAGACCGGCACACCCCGTGCGCGTCGCGACATTTCGGGCACCTTGTCGATGGGGTCACCCGGGCCATGACCGGCATTGATGAGGTAGCTAGTCCGCACCCCGAAGACAGATCGCCCCGCCTCTGGTTTGGCGACGACGGCGATTCCGCAGTCGTAGGGCACGTTGAGCGTCTTGTGGGCATCCGTCGCCCACGAGTCCGCGGTCTCTAGGCCGTCGAGGTGCGTGCGGTAGAGCGGACTCACTGCGGCCCACAGGCCGAAGGCGCCGTCGACGTGCACCCATGCGCCATGTTCGTGGGCGATCCCAATCGACTCGCGCATCGGGTCGAAGGCTCCCGAATGCAGGTTTCCCGCCTGGAGGCAGAGGATCGAGGGGCCGTCGACGTCGCGCATCGCCTCGGCCAGAGCGGCGGGGATGATGCGCCCTTCGCGGTCGGCGTCCACCTCGACTGGCAGTCCGAGGCCGAGATAGCGGAGGGCGAGATCGACCGACGCGTGGCGCTCGCGGCCCGCAAAGACGGCGATGCGCGGCGCGCCGCTGAGGCCGTCGGCGTTGAGGTCCCAGCCGATCCGGTCGAGCACCTGCTGCCGACCCGCGGCGAGCCCCACGAAGTTGGCCATGGTGCCTCCCGTCGTGAACCCGACGTCGGATCCGGCCGGAAGCCCGAGCAGGTCGAGCAGCGTATCTCCGGCGGCCTGTTCAATCGCGGCGGTGGCCGGCGTCGCGAAGCGCATCGCCGCATTCTGGTCCCAAGCGCTGACGAGCCAGTCGGCAGCCATCGCTGAGGGCAGGGTGCCACCCATCACCCAGCCGAAGAAGCGTCCGGACGGGATAGCCATGAGGCCGGGCTCGGCGATCGCGACGAGCGAATCGACGACGGTGACGGCATCGATACCGTACTCGGAGAGGGGGTCGGCCAGCGTCGCTGCCACCTGCTCGGCGTTCAGCTTCGGAGGGACCGATCGGGTGGGAATAGACGCAAGCCAGTGAAGCGCATGGGCGTGCGCGTGCTCGAGGGGATCTCTATAGACATCCGGGTCGGCCGTCACGCTACGAGGATAGACCCGCGGGGTCGACCAGGGGAAGAGCGGGCGAAAAGCGGAGTACGAGCGGGGGCGTCGACCCCGCCGGCAGGCAGAATGGGACGATGACCACTATCTCTCCCTACGGGACCTGGCGTTCACCGATTTCCGCTCGTGACATGGCCGTGAGTGGGCATCCGGTTGAGGGCGGATGCTGGGTCGGTGACCAGGTGTGGTGGTCCGAGGGCCGCCCGGAGGAGGGCGGACGGTACGTCGTGGCCAACGCAGACGGCGACATTCTGCCCACACCGTGGAACGCCCGAAGTCGCGTTCACGAGTATGGAGGGGGAGCGTGGGCGGTGACGGCAGATCGCGCACTGGTATTCGTGGAGTTCAGCGACCAAAGACTGTATCGATTGGATGACGGCAGCTCGATTCCGGTGCCCCTCACCCCGGTCGGCCGAGACTTTCGGTTCGGCGACATCAGCATCCGCGGTACAGAAGTAATCGCGGTTCGTGAGACCCACGCGGATGGCACGGTGACGCGGGACATCGTGGCGGTGGAGCTGGACGGCAGCGGAGCAGTCGATGGATCCGGCATCCGCTCACTGGCTTCCGGATCGCACTTCCTCGCCTTCCCTCGGTTCTCACCGGACGGCGCCCGGCTCGCCTGGATCGGGTGGGAGCACCCCCAGATGCCATGGGACGGTACCGAACTTCGGGTTACCGACCTGGAGACCGGAGGGGTGACGACCCTCGCCGGATCCGTGACGGAGAGCGTGCTGCAGCCGGAGTGGGTGGACGACGCCACCCTCACCATGGTCAGTGACCGCAGCGGCTGGTGGAACCTCTATTCCGCCACCCTGCAGGGCGAAGTCACGGCGCTGCACCTCGAGGATGCCGAGTTCGGCGGTGCGCTCTGGCAGCTCGGCGCGCGCAGCTACGGAGCACTCGATGATGCGCGCATCCTCGCGGTGCGCACCCTCGGAGACGAACGGCTGGTGATTCTCGACCCGACCGCCGCAACCTCGGAGACGGTCGAACTGCCGCTGACCGGTATCCGTCTCGGGCCGCGCCACGGCAGCAGGGTGCTCCTCACCGGTGGCAGTTCGGTGCTGTGCGACGGTCTTCGCATTCTCGACCTTTCCGATGGGTCGCTCACCGACGTGCGCCTCGACGTCGATGTCATGCCGGATCCGGCATACGTGCCACTCGCCGAGGCGCGAACCTTCCGCGGCGCGCGGGAAGTCCACAGCTTCGTCTACCCGCCGCGCAACGGCGACTTCGGCGCGCCGGTGGGAGAGAAGCCGCCCTACATCGCCGTGGTTCACGGGGGGCCCACCGGGCACCACACGGGCGGATACTCGCCTATTTACAGCTATTTCACCAGTCGTGGGATTGGCGTCATCGACGTCAACTACGGCGGCTCCACGGGCTACGGACGCGAGTACCGTGACCGGCTCCGCGGCCAATGGGGTGTAGTCGATGTGGAAGACGTCATCACCGCCGTTCAGGGGCTTGCGGATGCCGGACTCGCCGACCCCGCTCGCCTCGCGATTCGCGGCGGATCAGCCGGTGGCTTTACCGTGCTCGCCGCGCTCACCCGATCCACTGTCTTCGCGGCCGGAGCCTCATACTTCGGCGTTTCCGACCTCGCTGCCCTCGCCACCGACACGCACGACTTCGAGTCGCGCTACACCGACGGCCTGGTCGGGCCGCTGCCCGAGTCATCCGCCCTCTATGAGGAGCGATCGCCCATCACCCACGTCAATAACCTGACAACTCCGGTGCTGCTGCTTCAGGGCCTCGACGACGAGATCGTGCCTCCCGCCCAGGCAGAGCTGTTTCGCGACGCGCTCGCGGCGAAAGGGCTGCCGCATGCCTACCTCGCCTACGAGGGCGAGTCCCACGGGTTTCGCCGTGCAGAGACCATCATCGATGCCACCGAGAGTGAACTCTCGTTCTACGGACAGGTTATGGGTTTCGAGCCGCTCGACATACCGAAGCTCGGTGTGCAGTAGCGGGATTCGAACCGACGATCGCCTCAGTTCGAATCGGTGGATACCGCGTGAGTATGCGGCGGCACGTCGCTGAAGGACACGTTCTGGGTGACGTCGAAGGTGACGGTGTCATCCGTGAAGGTCAACGTGGCAGTGCGGGAGTACGGGGTCGTAACGGCGTGCGCCCGCACGACCAGGGTGTCGGGGGAAACCCAGGCACCGCTCGCCCAGACCCGCGAATCGGCAGAGGCGACCCAGTCGCCGTGACCAAAGCCAATCTCGGTGATCGCACCGTTCTCATCGACCGTGAGCCGCCCCGGTTCCACCGTCACCGCCGTGACGGAGGGATGATCGAAGGGGAAGCGGATGCCCGCCACCCGGTCTGCCGTGGCTGTGGCGGCCTCCCCGGCAACGGTCGGCAGGGTGAGTGCCGCAAGCACCTCGGCCAGCGGCGTCTCCGAGGCAGGCAGTGCCGAGTCGCCGAATGCCGGGAGCAGGTGCTTCCACACGAGGTCGAGCGCGGCTTGCGAGACCGGCAGTGCCGACGTGAGCACCACCACAGCATCCTGCTCCGGCAGCACGAGACAGAACTGGCCGAACGCTCCGTCGGCGCGGTACCCGGCGAGACGATTGCGCCAGAACTGGTACCCGTAGCCCTGCCGACCATCGAGGTCGTGATCGGTATCAGAGGTGTCGACCTGCGGCGCGGTGGCCTCGTCGATCCACTCCGCTGGCACGAGTTGACTCCCCTGCCACTGCCCCCGCTGCAGGAGAAGCTGTCCGAAAGTGGCCAGCTGCTCGGTGGTGATGCTGAGCCCCCACCCACCGGCGTCGATTCCCTGAGGGGAACTCTCCCAGGTGGCATCCGTGATTCCGAGCGGTTCGAAGAGGCGCGGACCCAGGTAGTCGAGCAGGCGTTCGCCCGTGGCGCGCTGCACGATCGCCGACAGCAGGTGCGTCGCACCGCTGTTGTACACGTAGTGCGTACCCGGGGTGAAGTCGAGGGGCTGGGCCAGTATCGCGCGAGCCCAGTTGTCGCCGTGAGAGTCGTCGGTGAGGGAGACGGTGTCCGCCGCATGCCCGGTGGTCATGGTGAGCAGATGGCGCACGGTGAGGGCAGAAAGGCGAGCATCGATCTCCGTCGGCAGGTCGTGTGGCAACAGCTCGACGACGCGGTCGTCCAGGGAGAGGAGCCCCTCGCTGATCGCGAGCCCGACCGCGGTAGAGGTGAAGCTCTTGCTCACCGAGAACATCATGTGCGGATAGTGCGCCGCATACGGCGACCACCAGCCCTCGGCGACCACAGCGCCGTGCCTCACGACCATCACGCTGTGCAGGCTGTCGAGCTGGGCGTCGGCGGCCCGGATGAAGTCGAGGATGGCGGAGGAGGCGATGCCCTCGGCCTCGGGTGTGCTGCGGGGGAGAGTCATGGCGCTATTCTGCCGCTCCAAGGGCCGCAGGTCGGTCAGCCTGTCGGCGAGGCTGCGGGCCTGAGTCGGACGCGGCGGGAATTGTTGGCTCCACCATCATCCATCTCCACCTGTCCACTGCGCGACTTCACGAAGTCGGTGAAGGTCTTGTAGCCGAGGGCCGACTCATTAAACCCAGGGTCCATTCGCCGCATCTGCTTCTTGACCTCTGAGCTCGGCATCCACTCGCTGTCGCTCTTGGCGATGCCAAGTCGAAGCGCTCGCATCATGAGATTCGTCGCGGCCCGGGGAGAGAGCTTGATGGGGGCGTCGTCTTCGGTGACGGAGGTCTTCGACTTTTCGATGGAAGCCTGCCTGCGCGTCGCCCTGGGGGGAGGTCCGGATGCGGGGACGGCAGCCTCCACCGGCGGATCGATCGCCGCCACACCGTCGTCGTCACCTGGGCTCACGAGACCCGGAAGGTCGTCGTAGTCCTGGAACTCGTCGCAGGCGGCGACGAGGGATCGACTGGTGGCACCGGCCACCCCGATGCCCACGACGTATCGCCCGAGCCGCTTGCAGCGCTGGGCGAGGGCGATGTAGTCGGAGTCGCCGGCGACGATCACGACGTGGGTGAGGTCGTCGAGGCGAAACAGGTCCTCGACCACATCGACGGCAAGCCGGATGTCGGCGCCGTTCTTCATCGCCTGCGTCGTGGGAAAGAGCTGGGTGAGGTCGACCGCCCGATCGATGAGCTGCTTCTGGTAGCTGGCGTTTGCTTTGGCGGACCAGTCTGCGTAGGCGCGGCTGATCACGATGGGCCCGAATGAGGAGGCGTAGTCGAGCACCGCGCCGAAGTCGACGGTCGCCTCCCGAAGCCGGGTGCCGACGACTCCCGCGGTGTCGGGTCCGAAATTGCGGGCACCATCGGTGCTGAACCTGCGGGCGCCATGCAGCTGGTTGTACCTCGAAACGACGATGTTGTCGAAGTCGATGTAGACGGCTACGCGGGTGTCGATGGGTTCTGGCATGTGGCGCCTCTCGGTTCGTTGGGCACCAGTCTCGTAGCCCACATGCTAGGCGGGCATCCGCACGGAGGCCAGACCGCGCGCCCACTTCTCTCTGATCTACTGGGGGTGAGAGGAGGTATCGCATGGCGGATGCTCGGGCGAGTGCCAGCGAGACGTTCCCGGATCCTCGCCGCTGGCGTGCGCTCGGGGTGCTGCTTCTCGGCCAGTTCGCCGCGCTTCTCGATGTGAGCGTCACGAACGTTGCCCTTCCGTCGATTGGGCGCTCGACCGGCTCGAGTCCGTCGGAATTGCAATGGATCGTCACCGGCTACGTGCTCGCATTCGGCCTGATGCCGATCATCGGCGGACGGCTCGGGGATATCGGTGGCCGTCGTCGTATTTTCATCGTCGGCCTCGTCGGGTTTGTCGTCGCGAGTGCGGCGGTGGGCCTGTCGCCCGATCCGCTATTCATCATCGTGGCCCGGGTGGTGCAGGGGCTATTCGGGGGAGTGCTGGGACCCCAGGTCTCGGGATACATTCAGAACGCGTTTCCCCGCTCGGAACGCGGGCGGGCGTTCGGACGCCTCGGGCTCGCACTCGCCGTGGCGACGGCGCTCGGTCCAGTCGTGGGTGGGCTGCTCATCGCCCTCGGCGGACCGGAGTTCGGCTGGCGACTCGTATTTTTCATCAACCTGCCCATTGGGATCACGACCATCGTGATCGCCCTGGCCTGGGTGCGAGAGGCACGAACTCCGAATTCGGTGCAGCGCCAGAGGCTGGACGTGCCCGGTGCGATCCTGCTCGGAATCGCCATCCTCTGTGTGCTTTTTCCGATCGTGGAGTTCAGCACCTTCCGCTCGGGATGGATCTTCCTGCTGCTCGTGCCCGGTGCGGCCTTCGCGGCACTGTTCGTGCGGAGAGAGGCCAGACTCACCATCGCCGAAGCCTCTCCACTGCTCGATCTGCGGCTCTTCCGCCAGCCATCGTTCACGATCGGGGTCACCTTCATCCTGCTGTACTTCTGCGGCTCCACCGGGCTCCCTCTCGTGCTCACGCTCTACCTGCAGCAGGGAATAGGGTTCGAGCCGCTCCAGGCGGCTCTCGCCGTGACTTCGCTCGCGGTGGGCTCCGCCGTGTCCGCGCCGATCGCGGGCCGACTGGTGCCACGCATCGGCCGACCGCTCGTGGTGTTGGGTGTCACCCTGTTCATCATCGGTGCGGCCTGGATCGCACTCGTCGTGGCGGCTGCGCCAGCTCTCACCGACCCGGGCGCGATCATCCTGCGTCTCGCTTTTCCACTCTTTCTCATCGGGGTCGGCGGAGGCGCCGTGATCACTCCGAACCAGACCCTGTCGCTCGCGGATGTCGACAGGCGCATCGGCGGCTCGGCCGGTGGCGTGCTGCAGACGTCCCAACGCGTCGGAGCCGCGATCGGGCAGGCGTCGATCGGGGCGGTGTTCTTCGCGGTCCTTGCCGGCAGTGCAGCGTCGACCAAGCAGGGTTCGCCAGCGGAGCATCCGGAGGACTTCTCGGCAGCACTCATAGCCGGTATCGCAGTGGCCATCCTGTTCTGCCTCGCGGCCCTCATCCTCGGACTGCTCGATCTGCGGTCCACCCGCCGTCGGCGATCCGCTGCGGCGCACCCAGGCTGAGCTCATGGAATCGTCGAAGGCCAGCGCCACGCAACTCACGGGATGACCATCCCAGCACGCGCCTATCTCGACGCTGCAGATGCGGTCGTCAGGGAGTTCGAGACCACCCCGACCGGATTGACCACCGCGGTGGTCGCCGAGCACCGGCTGCGGTTCGGGCGAAACGTCATCGTCGAGCTCGCGAAGGAGTCCGGGATTCGGCGATGACTTCGCCAGTTCGCCGACTGGCTGAGGGTGTCTCCATACCCGCCGATGTGCGCCTGATCCACACCACCGCGTTTTCGACGAACGAATTCGCGCTCACCGGGAAGAGCGATCCGACCCGCAAGCATTCGCACCCGATCCCGCATGAAGTGCCCGTAGCGGATCGCCACAACATGGCGTTCGCAGGAACGACGGTGGCAACCGGACGGGCCTTCGCGGTAGTCGTCGCGACGGGCTTCCGGACCGAGCTCGTCAGGATCGCCCAGCTGAGCCAATCCGCCCCGACCGCACGGAGCCCGCTGCAAATCGGGACCTCCAATATCGCGAAGTATGTGAGCTACGGGGTCGGGGCCGTTTCGATCGTGGTGCTTGTGATCGCGGTGCAGGCCGATCTTCCGATCAAGGAGGCGATGCCGTTCGCCGTCGGATTCGCGTGTGCCCTGATCCCCCAGGGGCTTCCGGCCGAGGTCAACACGGCGCTCGCCTCCGCCGCGGGCGCGCTCGCGAAACAGAAAGCGTTCGTCAAACGGCTGAGCTCCGTCGAGACACTCGGCGCCACCCACGTGATCTGCACCGACAAGACCGGCACTCTCACGCGCGACGAGATGACGGTCACCGAGCTGGTCGCAGTTTTGTTTCCTACTGCGTCACGATCATCGGCTATGACCCGACCGGACGGATCGAGCCGCCGAGCAAGTTCGGAATCGATCGGGCGGCGCTGCTCTCCGCGGCCGTGGAGGTGGGCGGACTCCCCTTCGATTCAACGCGCAAACTGATGACTTCGATGCGTCAGGGCACCGACGGGCCGGTCACGGCCTGGGTGAAGGGCGCACCGGAGAGCATCCTCGCCCGCTCTTCCCGGATCGACGACGGTACCCGCGGGCGGGACATCACCGATGCGGATCGCGCCGCCCGGCTCGCCCTCCACACCGAGAAGGTGAGTCGAGCCCTTCGTAATCTCGCTTTCGCGCGTCGATCGATCACTCCGGCCGACGCGACGACCGGGGACATCGCCGTGATCGAAAAAGCCCTCACTGTACTCGGCCTCGTATCGATGATCGACCCCATCCGTACCGCGGTGCTCGAAGTGATGGCTGATGTGATCGCGGCGGGGGTGAAGGTGAATATCGTAACGGGTGATTTCCCGCCCACTGCCGCCGCGATCGCTCGGCAGGCCGGTCTTGCGGGAGATGACGGACTCACCATCGTCACCGGCACCGAACCGGCACCGAACTCGTGTCGATGCCCGATGCCGAGGTGCTCGCGCACGCTCTCCCTGGCGGAACCGTCTTCAGCAGGGTCGCACCAGAAGACAAAGTACGCATCGTCGACTTCGTGAAGAACTCGGGCCGCATCGCAGCGGTGACGGGGGACGGCATCAATGACGCCCCCGCGCTGCGGCACGCGAACATCGGCGTGGCGATGGGCGAGTCTGGCACTGATGTGGCCAGGCAGGCCGCGGAGGTCGTGTTGCTGGACGACAGCTTTTCGACACTGGTCGGGGCCGTGCGCCAGGGC
>Ga0209100_1002750_pt1 | contig 10598 bp, 9 predicted proteins | sample lystaG_FD_185480 | JGI IMG/M metagenome (GOLD analysis project Ga0209100, IMG submission 185480) | Glacier valley bacterial and archeal communities from Borup Fiord, Nunavut, Canada, to study Microbial Dark Matter (Phase II) -... | ecosystem: Environmental > Aquatic > Freshwater > Ice > Glacier ...
TTAGTCGAGACAGCATCGAGTCAGATTGATTTAACTATCGTTGGCGTTTCAGAATCAGTTGTGAATACGATCGCTAAAGGTCGTCCTCACTCCAATCAAATCGTCTTGCCTGAGAAACTATTCTCTCACTTCACAGCATTTCGGAATTTACAACCTGATATCATTCACGTTAACCTTTGTACTCCTTGGGCTTGTTCTTTAGGACTCATCGCTGCATTATCGCTTCCAAATACTCGTGTTGTAAGAGTCGATCAGTTGCCGTTGCGAACCACCGATGCGATCGAGCTTTGGCGAACCCGATTTTTATCACTACGAGTCGATGCCCATGTCGCCGTCGGTGAAGCCAGCGCCCGACGAATGGAAGACTTCTATGCGCTAGGTCGAAACAGTGTGATCTCGGTTCCCAATGGAGTTCCAGACCTGGGTGAGAACCCTTTGCCCACTCAAGAAACGATGACGATCGGAAGTATTGGACGACTCGACGCGATGAAAGCGCACGATATTCTGATTAGAGCGATCGCTCAAGTCGAACAGGTTCGCGTCATTATTCTCGGCGAAGGCGATCAACGTCAGTCACTAGAGCAGTTAGCAGCAGAACTGGGAGTCAGCGATCGCATCAAACTGCACGGCTGGGTCGAAAATCCGCGTGATCATTTGGCTGAGTTTGATGTCGTCGCGATGCCGTCTCGATCAGAGGGCTTTCCGTTAGCAATGGTTGAGGCAATGTTGGCAGGTCGTCCGGTCATTGCAACTCGCGTGGGTAGTATGCCCGAAGCTATCATCGACGGTGAAACGGGATTATTAATTGAGAAAAATGACGTGAACGGACTCGCGATCGCACTGCGCCGACTTCGAGATAATCCACCGTTGCGAACTGCGTTGGGTCAACGAGCGCGAAAAATGGCGCTGGATCAGTTCACCGTAGACGTGATGACCGCACAGTATGAACAGCTTTGGCAGAAAGTATTGAACGAGGAGCGATCGCCCCGACTGAAAGTTCCTCGACCTCAAGATTAAGAGAATGTTTCCGCGATGCCTTCACCTATTTTGAAACGAATCTCAGGCGAATCGGGGAGCGGTAACTAAAATCGATGTCAGCTTTTCTTAAAGTCCAGATAACTCAACCCTTACCCTCATTTAACCAGGTTCATAGAGGAAGTCAGTTACTCTAGCGAGGGGTGTGACTGTTTTGTGTTTAAAAAGTAACGTGCCGGGATATGTCTAATTTATTTGAAACGATCGTCAAAGGTGGACCAACAATGATCCCAATGGTGGGGTTGTCGATCGCCACGATAGCCTGTGGTTTAGAGCGCTCCTGGTTTTGGTTCCGATTGATGAGCCAGGAAGAACGAGTTGTGCACGATGTGATGGAAGCGGCTCGATTTGATTTGTCTAAAGCTGCCGAAATTGCGAGTCAAGCTCAAGATCTGGCAATCGGGCGATTTTTGTTAGCTCCGCTCAAGCTCAAGCAACCCACTCCTGAGACGTTTCGGCTAGCCCTGGAAGCGGCTGCCGATCGAGAATTTGTTCAGATGCGAAAAGGCGACAAACTGCTCGAATCAGTCGTCGGAATCGCGCCCCTGTTAGGTCTATTAGGAACCGTCACCGGACTAATTGCCACCTTTGCCAGCTTAAAAATCGGTGGCGGCGGCACCTCTGCTGACACCACCAAAGCCGCCGCAGGGATCGGTGAAGCCTTGATTACAACGGCAGCAGGAATGATCGTGGCGATCATCTCTCTATCCATCTTTCGAGTCATGGTAACGCTGCAATCTCGCCAAATTGATTATTTTTCGAGCGTTGGCAGCGATCTAGAACTCATCTACCGTGAAATTTGGTATGAGCCAGCGTTCCATCACGCAACTCAGCCTAATCATGGCGATTATTCTACTGCTAGCAACGTCAGGTTGCTTGACAGTTAATCAATTCTAAAGTGTTGGCTCATTCAAATCACAACTGATTTGGGAATGCTGAAGCCCGTGTAATCTAGTCTGATGTGAGTAATGCGATTTAAATCACAGCAAAAAAAATCAGAAATGCCAGAAGTCAATCTGGTGCCCATGATGGATGTATTGATGACGATCTTGACATTCTTCATCATCATTGCAATGACGTTGACCACGCAGCAAACGGTCAACGTGACGCTACCGAGTGCTAGTGCCGGGGCGGTTGAGTTAAAAGAACCCGATCCGTTAATTATCGGTCTCAATCTTCAAGGCGAAATTTTGTTAGATGATAAAACGGTGTCTCAAGCCGAATTATCTCAGCGAATGCAGTCTTATTTAGTGCAAAATCCTAAAGGGGCTGTGATCTTGAAAGCGGCTGACAAAATTCCCTACGAGCAAGTGGTGAAGCTGTTAGGAACCATGCGAGATGTAGGGGGCGATCGGGTGTCGCTGGCGATCGAAGCCAACTAAGGATCGTGGATTTAATAAAAACCGAATTCTCCCTCACCCCAACCCTCTCCAAGGAGAAGGAGCAACTAAACAGGTTGACTGCGCCAAACCACTACGATCGTCGATGCCCCGTCTTTTGTCGGCACCAGATTCAGATAAAACGGTTTAGAACTGCCTTTTTTAATCTGATATAAGTCTCCTCCGCCGTAACCGCCAGCGATCGACGTTGACTCAAATCCGTTACTTTGCAGGTTGCTGTTAAAGAAACTACTGAATAGCTGGGGGGGCGTTTTTCCTTGAACGAGCTTGAGACTTTCAACTTCTGGATTTGTTTCTGCGGCAACTTCAAAGCCTTGAGCATCGGCTCCGCCTAAACTCGTAAAAAATGAGTTGGGATCAGCAAAAATGTCCGGGGTCGGATTGAGGTCGCTCGACAACTCAGAGCCGCTCACCGACTGCGAGAGTTGCGACAATATGTTGTTAGTGAATTCAGGGGGAATCTGGACTGTTTTTTGCAAATCGGCAAACGATCGTGGGGCATCTGCCAACACATATAAAGTCGAAGTGCCATCAAAAATCAAGCTGAGAAACTGTTTCGTGCCATCTTTTGAAATCTCGTAAACCTTACGATCGCTCTCAGGCGGACTTGGCTGAACCGTGTATTTTTTGTTGGGAAGTTCTTTCTCAAAATAGCTGGAGACGATCGCTAAGTCTTTGCCCGTCGCATAACAGGAAGGAACGCCCAGACATCCGGGCTGTGCGCCTGGGAAATGGGGGAAGGTATTGAGCGGATTATTAGGATCAGCCGCAGACGGTGGCTCTGCTGCACTTGCGGGCTGAACCTTTTGAGGTGCCGACTCAGTGGGGACGGGTTTTGTTTGCGAAGGAATGGGCGGAATTGCGCTCTGAGGTCGAGAAATTAGACGCTTAGGAACGACTAGACTTTTGGGAACCAGTGACGGCTTAACGGTGGGTTTGGCTCCTGTAACTTTGGATGTAGACGGCAGTTGCGTGACTTTGACCGTCTTTTCTTGAGGCGGCTTTGACTCCTGGTTTGCATTAGGGAAGGGCACAAACAGCAATAGCGCATGAAGCCCCACTGAGGCAAACAACATCGGTCGCACCAGTGCCCTCACCGGAGCAGGCAGATTATTCAAGGGAGAAAATTGAGGCATTGATGGAAGTTTTCCAAATTCGCTCTGCATAGCTGTTGTTGAGAATAGGGGACTGCAATCTAAAACTCTGGCAAAGCGATCGCTTCAAATCAAACAATTTTCTATAAGGTTAGAAAACGAATCTGTCTCAGTTCAAATTGATTTGATCACTGGCGCGATCGTGCTTTCTGTAATTCTGTAAACCTACATTTTTGCTTTATCTCGGCTCTAAGGCTCACGTTAAAAGATCGAGATGTGAAACTTCAGGAACAGACACTCTAAAAACTATCTACACAGCACAAGTAGCTGTTTGCTAAACTGAAAATCTATCGCCTAGTTCAAGCTCATTGGATGGTTCTGCGCCCTTTACGTGACGGGCTTTGTAAGCTCTTAAACTTATGTGATCAATTCCTAGAACAGATTGTATCTAAAAACGTTGCCAATGACCATAAGAAAACAATTGATTTGAGCCAAACTGCTAAACAAATCACGGTCAAACGTCTTCTTAAACTGAACTTTACCGAAAGTTAACGATTATTTATTGATCCGTTTGTTTGTACTTAACCAATTAAATTGTAGGGTTGACAGAGATTGTTTATTTGATCACTCAATTTCTAATCAGCCTTTGCTTGAGGACGGTACGATGGCTTTTTCAACAGTTGCTTTTCGTCGAACATTGACCACTTCGGTGGTCACCGTAGCGGTTGCCTTTGCACCGATTTTGACGGCGATCGCTCAAGCCGTTACGCTAAATGGGGCAGGGGCAACGTTCCCGGCTCCGCTTTATGAGCGCTATATCGCTGAGTTTCAGAGAAAAAATCCTGATATTAAGGTCAACTATCAAGCGATCGGCAGCGGTGGCGGTATTAAGCAAGTCATTGCGGGTGTAGTCGATTTTGGCGGCAGTGATGCGGCGATGACCGATGACGACATCAAAAAAGTTGGAAAGGGTGTGCTTTTGGTGCCGACCGCAGGCGGCGCAGTTGCCGTGGTTTATAATCTCCCAGGAGTTTCTAACCTCAAACTTTCTCGCACAGCCCTGCCCGAAATCTTTGCAGGTCGCATTACTCGCTGGAACGATCCTAAAATCGCGCAAGACAATCCAGGTGTGAATCTGCCCAATGCAGAAATCAAAAGTGTCGTGCGCGCCGATGGCAGCGGTACTACGTTTATCTTTAGCAATCACCTGAGTGCAATCAGCCCCTACTTTAAGGGCAGAGTGGGCGTTGGCACGGCTCCCAAATGGACGACCAACCCCATTAAAGGCAAAGGAAACCCAGGCGTAGCGGCTCAGGTGTCTCGCACTGCAAACAGCATCGGCTACGTTGAGTATGCTTACGCCAAGCAAAACAAATTGTCGGTCGCTCAGGTGCAGAACAAAAAGGGCGAATTCATGATGCCGTCAGTTGAGTCGGCAAACGAAGCGCTTTCGACCATTGTGTTTCCCGCTAACTTCCGAGTGTTTGAAGGCGATCCTAAGTCTGGCTACCCGATCACGGGGCTGACCTGGATGATGGTCTATAAGCAATATGATGCCGAAAAATCAGCGGCGATGAAAAAGTGGGTTGAGTGGGTGCTAACCGATGGTCAGGCGTTCAACAACGGGCTTGAGTACACGCGCATTCCGACTGAAACGGCGACTCGCGCTTTGCAAGCTGTGAAGAATGAAGTGAAGCCTTAGTCATCAAGTTGATTGTTTGTAGGAGTGTTTTACGAAATGTTCCTACAAACGATCTTTATGCGATCGGTCAGCAGTTCACTGACTCGATCGTCATTCTCCAACCTTTGTTTTTTCAATCTTTATTCGTGTGAGGAGTTGAAATGTCTCGAATCATTACCTGGAGATCTCTGTTAGTGACCCCAATCCTGTTGGGTGTGACGACACTGATCGCTTCTTCTGCTTCCGCGCAGACCTCTGTTAACCCCGTTTTAGCTAACGATTCAACGTCGATCGAGACTCTGCCCGCCAATCCTTCGGTGATTTTGGGTCAAGTCACATCCGTGTCGCAGCTCTCAGATGTCAGACCCACCGACTGGGCGTTTCAAGCGCTGCAATCGCTCGTCGAACGCTATGGCTGTATTGTGGGCTATCCCGACAAGACCTTTCGCGGCAATCGCGCCCTGACTCGCTTTGAGTTTGCGGCAGGGCTGAATGCGTGTCTCGATCGCGTCAACGAGCTAATCGCGGCTTCCACGGCTGATTTAGTGAAGAAAGAAGACTTAGCCACGCTGCAAAAGCTGCAAGAAGAGTTTGCGACTGAATTGGCAACCTTGCGCGGTCAAGTCGATGCTCTTGAAGCTCGCACCACCACTTTAGAAAAACAGCAATTCTCCACCACAACCAAGCTGAATGGAGAAATCATCTTTGCAATCAGTGGCGTACAAGGTGGCGATCGGTCGCTCAATTCTGACCAGCAGCGTCAAGTCGATAACGCACGGACGGTTGCCGCTAGAAACACGTTGATCAACGGGTTTCTTCCCGGTGGGCGAGGTGTGCGTGACAACACGATCTTCAGCGATCGGGTTCGGCTCAACTTAGACACGAGTTTCTCAGGAAAAGATCGGTTGAGAACTCGGCTACAAGCCAGAAACACCGTTTCGTTTAATACTGCCACAACAGGCACTAACATGACCCGGTTGGGATTTGACGGGGATAATGGCAACGCCGTTGAACTCTCTCGACTTGAATATCGATTCCCGCTCGGTGCTCAAACGAATGTTTTTATCGGCACAGGCAATAACGACGGTTTAGAATATAACGACATCGTGCCTACGCTCAGCCCAACCGAGTCGAGCGCCAATGGCTCGATTTCTCGCTTCGGGCGGTTTAACCCGATCTATCGCGCCAGCGCGGGCACCGGATTGGTTCTGAACCACAGATTTGGTCCTGAATTCACCTTCGGCAACAAACTCACGCTTTCTTTGGGCTACCTGGTGCCCACCGCAACCGCAAGTGACCCTACTAATAGCAGAGGCTTGTTTAACGGCAGCTATGGCGCATTGGGGCAGCTCGTATTTCAGCCAACACCCGCGTTAAGTCTCGGCTTCACGTATGTGAATTCCTACTACGTCGGGGGGGCTGGAGTCACAGGCGGCACTGGCAGCGGATTTGCCAACAACCCCTTCAATGGCAGCAATACAGCTTCAAATGCGTTCGGACTTGAAGGAAGTTTTCGATTAAGCCCTGGCATGATTCTCTCAGCGTGGGGTGGCTATACCCGCGCAGAAGCACGGCAGCAGGGCGCAGGTGCTAACCCGATCGTGAATCGCGGCGACAAAGCCGACATTTGGAACTGGGCAGTGACGCTCGCGTTTCCTGACTTCTTAAAAGAAGGCAACCTGGCAGGCATTGTTATTGGTCAGCCTCCTAAAGTGACAAGCAATGATTATGGCATCAGAAATCAGGTGATCACCTCTGCGCGTCGTCGCGATCTCGATACGTCTCTCCATGTGGAGGGCTTTTATCGCTATCTCATCAATGACAACATCTCGATTACGCCAGGTTTGTTAGTGATTCTTAACCCAGAACACAACAACAGCAACAGCACCGAGTATGTTGGCACTATTCGGACAACCTTCATATTCTAAACCCATGACTGCAACCCCTGAACCTGCTCAAAACCTGATCGATCGAGACCGTCTAAATGATGTCAATCTTGCGAACCAAGATGGGCACAACTCTTTCATTGATCAAGGGTTTACCTGGCTTGTTCAGGGGTTTGCCGTGTCTGTCGTGCTCGTTTTAGGGTGGATGAGTTGGGTGATTTTTCGCCAAGCGCAACCCGCGATCGAGAAGTTTGGCTTTGGCTTTCTTTGGACTCAAAACTGGGATATTAACGAGCTGACCTTTGGTGCATTGCCCTACATTTATGGGACGCTGGTGAGTTCGGCGATCGCGCTTATCATTGCCTTACCCATTGGGCTAGCCGTTGCAGTCGTGACCAGTGAACGTTTCCTGCCGCCGTGGATACGATCGCCGATCGCATTCGTAGTCGAACTGATTGCAGCGATTCCCAGCGTGATTATCGGACTGTGGGGAATTTTTGTACTCATCCCATTCTTACAGCCAGTTCAACAGTGGCTTTTTCAGCATCTAAGCTGGATTCCTATTTTTAATTCTGAGCCTGCGGGTCCGAGTATGTTGATTGCAGGCATTATTTTAGCGATTATGATCTTGCCGACGATCGCAGCAATTAGTCGAGAGGTCTTAATTGCGATTCCAAAAGAGCTACGCACTGCATCAGCTTCGTTAGGGGCGACGCAGTGGGAAACTATTTTTAGAGTATTGTTACCCTCCGCTATCTCTGGCATTCTAGGAGCGGCAATGCTGGGATTGGGCAGAGCGTTGGGCGAGACGATGGCGGTGACGATGGTGATTGGCAACTCAGATCAGATTAGCACTTCGCTATTAAATCCAGGCAACACCATTCCAGCACTGTTGGCAAATCAGTTTGCGGAAGCGAGTGATGGGCTGCACATCGGCGCGTTGATGTATCTGGCGCTGATTCTGTTCGCTTTAACGTTGATTGTGAATATGTTGGCGATCGTTCTGGTGAAATTCCTCAAACCGGGCGAAGCATGAAAGAGACCTCAATCACTCAAGAACTATATCGCCCCTTGTCTCCTGCACGAACGGCATTTAGCAGAGGAATGACCACGATCGCGTTCCTGCTTTCGGGACTGGCACTGCTGCCGCTGCTTGCAATCTTGTTTGAAATTCTGCGTCAGGGCATCCCTAATCTAAAGTGGGAAGTCTTGACCAGTCTCCCTGCCCCCGTAGGGATGGAAGGTGTACCAAGCGGGTTTGCAAACGCGATCGTGGGCACTGTGATCATGGTCGGAATTGCCTCTCTGATCAGCATTCCAGTCGGTGTATTGACGGCAATTTACCTGGCAGAGTTCAGCAAAGGAAGCCCGATCGCTCACCTGATTCGCTTTGTTGTAACGGTGTTGAGCGGCGTGCCGTCGATCGTCGTCGGAGTCTTCGCTTATGCCGTGGTGGTTCTCACCTTTAAAGGATTTTCAGCCTTCGCAGGCGGGTTTGCCCTGTCGGTGATCATGCTACCGATCGTCATTTTAGCGACCGAAGAAGCTTTGAAGTTAGTGCCAACTTCTCTGCGACTCGCATCATCTGCTCTAGGGGCAAGCCGATTTCAAACCGTGTTTCGAGTCACGATCGCAACTGCATTACCCGGAATTACCACAGGCGTTTTGCTTGCAGTCGCACGGGCAGCCGGAGAGACGGCACCGCTTCTATTCACAGCACTGTTTAGCCAAAACTGGTTTGAAGGATTAACCAGTCCGACGGCTTCCCTATCCGTTTTGATCTATAACTATGCTAGTTCTGCTTACGCCGAGCAAAATACATTAGCGTGGACTGCATCGTTGATTCTCGTCGGAATTGTTTTACTCGTTAACATTGCATCTCGTATTGTCACTTCTAATCGTTTTAAGATTCGTTAGATTATGCAGTTTAGTTTTCACGATTCAGCAACAGACCCCTCATCTCCTACAGCAAGTGGAATGACTCCAGCACTGCGCGTCAAAGATTTGGCGTTTTATTATGGCAGTCAAAAAGCGATCGAGTCCGTCTCAATGGACATCTATCAAGGACAAGTCACCGCCATTATCGGTCCGTCTGGCTGCGGCAAATCGACGTTTCTCAAAGCACTCAACCGCATCAGCGAACTTGAAGGAACCGTGCGCGTTGAAGGTCAAGTCGAGTTTTTTGGTCAAAATATCTACAGCCGTCAGGTCAATCTCAATCGGTTGCGCCGCCAGATTGGCATGGTGTTTCAAAAGCCAAATCCCTTCCCGATCAGCATTTACGACAATGTAGCTTATGGGGTGAGAGTCTACAGTCGCCCCAGTCGAGCCAGTCTTGATGAAACCGTCGAATCTGCTCTCAAGAGCGCCGCGCTGTGGAGCGAGGTCAAAGATAACCTCAACAAATCAGCGTTAGGGTTGTCGGGTGGACAGCAGCAGCGATTGTGTATTGCCCGTGCGCTGGCTGTCAAGCCAAAAATTCTGTTAATGGACGAACCCTGTTCTGCCCTCGACCCGATCGCCACGATGAAAATCGAAGAACTGATCGACCATTTGCGGCAAGAATTGACGATCGCGATCGTGACTCACAATATGCAGCAAGCGTCTCGCGTCTCTCAATACACTGCGTTCTTTAGCACGGATGAAAGTCGCATCGGTCAACTGATCGAATTTGGCTCTACAGCCCAGATTTTTATGGAGGCTTCTCAACCTCGCACCAGAGATTATGTCGAAGGTCGATTTGGCTGATCGTCTACCGCTAAAGTCGGACTTTGATACGATCGAGGTTCTATCTTAAGGAGCTACTTAATCCACGAGAAGTCTTCTAGTCTAAATGGGAGATTCAATCATGTATGGGAAAATTTCTTATATGACAACCAATGTTTCGCCCGATGCGAACAAGACAAGCGATAAATCTTCTTTGTGGATTGGCATTCTTTTAATAGTGTTGGGATTAGTTGGAATCTTTCTGCCAGGATTTTCAACGATCGTCGCTGAAACCTGGATTGCGTTGATCATTCTCTCCGCAGGATTTGCAAAGTTTGGCTATGCGTTTCAAACTCGTCAAGAAGGCGGCTTTGTCTGGAAACTGTTGTTAAGCATCCTCTACATTGCAACGGGAATCATGTTACTGATTTCACCTCTAACAGGCACGTTGACGCTTACCGTTTTGCTTGGCAGCTTCTTGCTATTTGAAGGCGCATTTGAGCTAATTCTGGCGTTCAGATTACGTCCTCAGCAAAACTGGACGTGGGTGCTAGGAAATGGCATCATCACGCTGCTTTTGGGCGGTATGATTTGGTTTCAGTTTCCGTTTGACGCGCCCTGGCTATTAGGAACTTTGGTTGGAGCCAGCGTTCTGTTTACGGGCATCTCACGAGTAGGTTTGGCGTTAAATCCTCACGCTGCAGACAGCCAACCGACTGCAAGCTCAACTTAGACGTTCACACACGCGAATTAGAAAGCCCGATCGCTGCTAGAGAAATCTGAGCGATCGGGCTTT
>Ga0209100_1002751_pt1 | contig 10597 bp, 9 predicted proteins | sample lystaG_FD_185480 | JGI IMG/M metagenome (GOLD analysis project Ga0209100, IMG submission 185480) | Glacier valley bacterial and archeal communities from Borup Fiord, Nunavut, Canada, to study Microbial Dark Matter (Phase II) -... | ecosystem: Environmental > Aquatic > Freshwater > Ice > Glacier ...
CGGCAAGCAGGCTGCGCACGATAGTCGCGCTCACCGCGACATCCATGCCGCTGAGCGCCGCCCGGCCGGCGAGCATTCCCAGCAGCAGAACCTGGCTGGCGGCCAGAAGCAGCGCCACGAGCAGGTACTTGGCCAGGTAGACTTGCCAGCGTCGCACCGGCAGTGAGAGCAGCTGCTTCCAGCCGCCGGCGAGATGGTCCACGCGGCACACCAGGGCCGCGAACACGCCGGCGATGATGGGATAGAACAGCCACGCGTAGGCCATGGCCGAATCTCGGAACATGTCCGAGAACGTAGCGTCGGCGCTCACGCTTCCAAGCAGCGAGGCCAATGCGGGACCCACCAGAAGGATCGCCACGGTCAACGGCCAGCGGGTCTTCTTGATCTCCATGCGGAATATCCGAGAAAACATCCTCATCTACCTCACGTCCCTTCTGGCAAACGCGGCCGCCCCCACCGCGACAAACGCGGCCGTCCACGCAAGCGCGAACGCCACGAGCTGCACGGGGTGGCCAATGCCTGTCTGCGCATATGCGACGGCCTTCATCGGCATAGCCCAGGGAATCCATTCGGGGCCGCTGGCCAGCATGAGCGCCACGATGATGCCCGCCACTCCTACCGTGATCGACACCGCCTGGTTGCGAATATGCGCCGAAAGCGCCGACTGGATGGCGACAAGAGGCAGCGCCGAGACCCACATCAACCCTAGCAGCGTGCCCAGCCTGGCCCACGGCAGCGCACCCATGCGCCAGCCGAGCCAGATCCCAATCATCCCAACGACTCCCAACACCGCTGCCAGCAAGATGAGCCCGGCGACCAGCGCGTACTTCTGGATGTAGATTCCCGCCCGTGAGAGAGGGAGAGCGAACAGCTGCTTCCACATCTCGCTGCGGTGGTCGACGTCAAACACCATCGACGAGAGCAGCGTCACGCCCAGGAGCATCGCCAGCGCCAGGAGGAAGAACATGTTCCCCGAAAGCACCGTCCACGCGCCCTGTTGCCTGGATGCCTCGCGCAGGTAATCGTTCCAGCGCAGCGCATAGACGAGCACGCCGAGCAGCGTGACACCCGCCGGACCGATGATGGTCAGCGGCAGCACCCACGTGTGGCGCGCCTTGATGCGCTCGGCAGACAGCAGCCGCATCATGCCGCATCAACGCCGCTCGTAAGCGCCAGGAAGATGTCTTCCAGCGTGGGCTTGTGTTCCTCCACGCGATAGACGGCGATGTCATCGTTCACCAGAGCGCGGACTGCGGCCGCGGCCGCTTGGGGGTCGACGGACGCAAGCGTCAGGGCGCCACCGTCGGGGACAGCGTCGATACCGGCGTGCGCGAGCGAGAGCTGCGCCTCGGCAGGACGGTCGACTTTGATGCTCACGCTGGCCGAGCTGCGGTGCCGCAGCTCATCGATGGGTCCCTGGAAAAGCATCCGCCCGTGGTGGATGACGCCCACGCTCGTGGCCATCTGATCGATCTCCGAGAGCAGATGGCTGGAGACGAGCACCGTGATACCGTGCTCACGAGGCAGCCGCACGATGAGGTTGCGCATCTCCTGGATGCCGGCCGGATCCAGACCGTTGGTGGGCTCGTCGAGCACCAGCAGACGCGGCCGATTCAGCAATGCCGAGGCGATGCCCAGGCGCTGCCGCATACCCAGCGAGTACTGCCCCGCCTTCTTCTCGGCGTCAGCGGTCAGGTCGACGACTTTGAGCACCTCCCGGATGCGCTCGTCAGGCACATCGAGCAGCGTCGCCATGATCTTGAGGTTGTCCCAGCCGGACAGATGCGCGTAGTAGGACGGGCTTTCAACAAGCGAGCCCACGGCGCCCATCACCTTCATGCGATCGCGCGGCACCTCGTGTCCGAGCAGCTCGATATGGCCGAGGGTAGGCCGGATGAGCCCCATGAGCATGCGGATGGTAGTGGTCTTGCCAGCGCCATTCAGGCCGAGAAACCCGTAGACCTCACCTTCGCGGACCTGCATGTCCAGCGAATCCACAGCCCACTGAGTGCCGTAGCGACGGGACAACGCTGTGGTCTGCACGACGGCGGTCACTGTGCCGCCGCCACACGGCTCTGAGCGCGGTAAACGACGAAGAAATACACGATCGCCACCGGCTGGACGAGGATGATCGCAAGCACCCATATGAGCTTCTCGTTGACGCCGGCGCCGGGATAACGCGACTCATCACGCATCAGCGAGTCGATCAGCATCCATACCCACAACACGGGCACGATGAGCACCACCGCACCCGCTACCAGGGCGCAGACCGCCAGAAGCAACACGCCAAGGAATCCGAAGACTTCCATCAAGAGACCTCCATCTACCGTGCAGGCGCGTCTTCGCCTACCACGCACTCAATGCTACGCAAGCGACCTGAAGCGCAGCACAACGGTGGATGAACTCCGGATTAACTCGCGCAGGGCGCGTCGGTGGTGACCGCAGGAACGATCACGCGCAAGGTAGTCCCCTCCCCGGAGGCACTGGATACCTCTATGCGACCGCCGTGGGCGTCCACGAGCTGGCGCGCGATCGCCATGCCCAGGCCGGTGCCGGCAGCGTCACCGTCGCTCGTGGTGCCGCGATAGTAGCGGTCAAAGAGCCGCGCGAGCGTCTGTGCGTCCATACCGCGGCCGTCGTCTACGATGGTCACGGTCGCCTCGCTGCCAAGCCGCGCCACGCTCACGCTCACGGTGGTGCCCTCGGCATTGTGGACCACCGCGTTGATCAGCAGGTTGTCCAGCGCGCGACGGAACCACGCCACATCTATGCACACCGGTACGCACCCCTCGCCGGGCGGCTCGATGAAACGCACGTCGCGTCCGGCGGCACGCGGATCGTTGGTGAGCGCCACCGCCGCCTCGCGGGCCACCTCCAGCAGGTCGGCGTCCTGACGCGAAAGCGGCAGCGCCTCGGCACGCAAGCGAAAAGTCAGGCCCAGGTCGCCGATGAGGCGCTCCATCGTGTCGGATTTCTCGCGGATGATCGCCGCATGGTGACGCACTTCATCGGGCGAGAAGTCGTAATCGCTGGCGAGCAGGTCCGCGTAACCTCGCACCGACGACAGCGGCGTGCGCAGATCGTGCGAGACGCCGGTGACCCACTCCTCCTGCGCGCGCTCCATGCGTTCGCGCTCAGCGCGCGTTCGCCCGAGCTCGGCGGTGAGGGTATCGAGCGCGGCGATCACCTCGCGATACGCGCGGTACTTACTGCGCAGCGGCCCGCCCGCCCGCCGGCGGCTCCGCGGACGACCGCGACGATCGGTCGGCTCGGCGTAGGTGCCTTTGGAGAGCTGATCCAGCCACTCCATCATGTGGATGAGCGGCCGGGCGAGCGAACTCCCAAACAAGCCGGCAACCGCGATGACGGTCAGAAAGCTTGCCACAAGCAAGATCAGGACGGCCCGCATCCCCTCGTCTGGTGAAGGCACCAGCCGCTCCAGCGTGCTCTTCTCGCGCTGCGTCGTACCGTAGACCCACGTGAGCTTGCGCGCATCGCCTGAGTACCACGTATGGATGCTGCGGCCGCTACCCAGCGAGGAGGCGTCCTGCTTCAGGCTCACCAACTGCCCGGGTGCAAAGTCTGTAGGCACACCGGCGGGCTTGGCGTGCGAAAAGATCTGATGCCCGTTGTCGTCAAGGACCTGCAGCCAGCCGTGATTCCTATCCACCATGTCCAGAGCGTCGTCGCCGACCGTGACCTCACCGGCAGTGACGGTGGTCTCGGACTTCGCCTGCTTCAAGACGACCGCGGCGGCGTCACCATCGGCGACATTGCCTGTAAGCGACGTGAACGCGTAGTAGCCCACCCACACCGAGAACACAAAGCCCAGCGCTACGAGCAGCAGCACGATTCGGCCAAGAAAACTGCGGGTGAAGCGCGAACGGATGCTCACGAGCGCTCGGCACTGCCAGGCGCGACCAGCTTGTATCCCAAACCGCGTACGGTCACCAACAGCTGCGGCGAGGCCGGATCGGTCTCCACGCGCTCACGAATCCGGCGCACGTGTACCGTCACGGTGTTGTCGTCCGACGGACCCACGGGCTCTTCACCCCACACCTCGCGATACAGCTGTCGTGCCGAGAAGACATGCCCGGGGTTGGCGGCCAGATAGCATAGCAGCTTGAACTCGCGCGCCGGCATCGGCACCTCGGCACCGTCCACCAGGACGCGGCCGGCGTCCGGCTCCACGCGCACGCGGCCAAGGTCGTAGCTCTCATGCGGTTCCGCCTCGTTGCGACTGCGGCGTAGCTGCGCTTTGATGCGCGCGACCACCTCGAGCGGATTGAACGGCTTGGTCACGTAGTCGTCGGCGCCCACGCCAAAGCCCATGAGCTTGTCGGCATCGCCGTCGCGAGCGGTCAGGAAGATGATCGGCGCCTGCGTGAAACCTCGCAGCCGGGCCGCCACATCAAAGCCGCTACCATCAGGCAGCATGACGTCGAGCACCACCAGATCGGGTTCGACGCGTCGCGCGGTCTCCAGCGCCGAAGCCACGCTTGCCGCGCGAAAGACGTGATCGAATCCTTCGCGGTGCAGCACGATACCCAGCAGGTCAGCGATCTCCTGCTCGTCTTCGACGATGAGTATGGTGTTGGTCACGACGTCTCCCCTGCTCGGCACGCCGCAATTGTACGACAGGAAGCGTCACAGCAGGCTCACATCCCAACGCGTTAAGCCAGAGTTCAGGATGCGTCGTCCCGACGCATGAGGCGCCACGGACGTCCCGGAACCGGCCGCAGATCAACAGGTGTCGGCGCATGCCAGTCCCGTTTGACGGCGAGCACACGCAAGACGATCGCGATTCCTACCGCCACCAGCAACGCCGCTGGTTTGACGATGTGCATCCAGTCGACCATCAGCACGTAGGCGGTCGACCCCAACGCCGCCGCTGATGCGGACAGCGTCCCGGGACGCATGATCTGCGGCGTCTCGTTGCAAAGGACGTCTCGGATCATGCCGCCACCGACCGAGGTCACCACACCCAGCAAGATGGCGGGAATGGGGCCGAGATTGGCACCGAGCGCCTTATCGGCACCCACCACGGCGAACAGGCCGAGCGACAGAGCATCAAGATACAGAAACGAGCTCTGCATCCTGCGGTAGACCGACGAGAAGAAGAAACCGAACAAGGCCGCCGCAAGCGCCACGCTGAGCAAACGCCAGTTCTGGAATGCCGCGATCCCCCTGTCTTGAAGCAGGACATCGCGCAAGATCCCGCCGCCGAGGGCGTTGACGATAGCCAGCGTGACGACTCCGGAGATATCCATGTGGCGGTTCACCGCATGCGTAGCGCCTGAAAGCCCTCCTACAAAAGCCGCGATCAGGTCGTAGGCCAGCGGCACCTTGACCACAGTGGTCGCCACTGCCGCGGTCGTGGTGACCCCGGACGGAAGCGCGCTAGCGATCATGCTGGGCACCACGGTCGTGATGATCCCGGCAAGCGAACTCGTGTCGGTCGAGCTGGCTGCGGCCGAAATGGTGGCGGTTGCCACAGTCGCGGTAGTCACAAGCGATTCCAGCATTCGATCCACCTTTCAGGTCTGTGCCGCGCCCGCTGCGGGTGGCAGCGTGTTTCCCGAGTGTAGAGCGCCCGGGGTGCCAACCCGGGCGCACGTCACACTCCGGTACGTCGCACGACAACAAGCTGCAACTCTTTGAGGGTCTCTGGCCCCGAGCGGGTATTTACCGTGGTACCTGAGCGGCCGCATATGCGGCCATGCACCGCGACCCGGAGGGCAGTACTATGCTGGATGAATTCATTGACGTCATGGGAACCGGCGATCTCGCCGACGGCGAGATGACGACCGTCGAAGTTCTCGGCCACAAGACGCTCATCGTCCGAGTGGGTGAGATGTTCTACGCCACCGACGAGCGCTGCCCGCACCTCAAAGCGAACCTCGCCAAGGGAACGCTCGAGGGGACCGTGCTCACGTGCCCGTTGCACCATTCGCAATTCGACATCACTGATGGCCACGTCGTCCGCTGGACCGACTTCAGCGGCGTGCTCGAGACCGTGGGCGATGCGCTCAGAGGCCCCCGGCCGCTCAAGACCTATGAGATCCGCATAGACGGAGACCGGGTGATGGTGGGCTCGGAGCTGCCCGCCCCGGCCGAATAGTCATCTTGTACCGATGTCGCTTCCGCCGTCGCTCTATGCGAGTACCTCGTTTGCCCGCAGAATCGAGGTCTGGCTACAATAGCCTTGACCAGAACGGAGATTCTACAATGCCAAACGCTACGACCGGAGCCTCTGTACGCGATCGGATTTTGGCCTCGGCCATGCACCTTTTCGTCGATCAGGGCTACTACGTGACCACGATCCCAGACATCGTCGCCGCATCAAGCACCAGCATCGGCGCCGTCTATCACCACTTCAGCGGCAAAGAAGACCTCGCCCGGCAGCTTCATCAGCAGGTCATCGCCGAGTTCATGCAGCATGCCTACGCCGAGGTCCTCTCGCAGGACACCGCCGAGAAACGCATCCGCGCTTATACGGCATTGATGTTCCGCATGGCGGAGGAGCGACCGGACTTTGTCGCCTATCTTTTGCACGCGCGGCCACGCGCTGTGGTGGATGACCACCTCACCGTCTGTTCCAGGGAGGGTCTGGAGGTCACGGTCCACATCATCAAAGACGGCATCGCCGCCGGTGAGATCCGTGACGAAGACGAGCGCGTCTTGTGCGGCGTCATCTCCGGCACGATCATGCGCCTGGTGGATATGTGGACCGACCATCTGATAACCGGCTCGTTCATGGAGCTGGTCGATCCTATCGCCGATGTGATCTGGCGCGCCGTCAAAGCCTGATCGAAATCCATCGTATTCTTTGCTTAAGCCTCCTTGCGGAAACCATACAGAACGACTATTCTTTCTGGTCAGAACGAATGGTCGTTCTGTATGCTCTGATTCAGCCGTCACCACAAGGAGGTTTCCCGTATGTCCAGCAAGATCAAGGAGCTATTCGGGGATCGCGCGAGCGACGATGCTCTCCGCCGCTTCGTCTACGGTCACGACATGGGCGCTCTGCCCGACACCATCGGCGCGTTCATTAAAAACGTCCCGGATCTCGTGGTCCAACCGGTTTCCGAGCAAGAGATCATCGACCTGGTGACGGCCGCTCGCGCAGAACGCGCACCACTCGTTCCCCGCGGCGGCGCGAGTGCAGGCCTTGGCGGCGCTGTCCCGGCCAAAGCGGGCATCGTCGTCGACTTCGTCCGCATGGACCACATCATTGAGATCGATCCCACAGCGGGAACCGCGACCGTCGAGCCGGGAGTCATCTGGTCCGAGCTGCAGCGCGCGCTCAACGCACAGGATCTCGACCTGCCGCTCTATCCCACAAGCGCGCTTGCGGCAACCGTCGGCGGCTGGGTGGCACAGGGCGGCGCTGGCATCGGTAGCCGCGGCGTTGGCTACCTGAACAAAAACATCATCTCCGTTCGCGCAGTACTGGGCGATAGCAGCGTCCGGGATTTCACGGGCAAAGACCTCGAACTCACATACGCGATGGAAGGTATCACGGGCCTGATCACGCAGATCACCATCGACATAGTCCCGCTGCGCCCCATGACCATCGAGTTGTTCGCGTTCCCGTCCGCCGCCGCAGTGCAATCTTTTATCCAGAAGTCCAGCCCACTCGACCTATGGCACATCAACGTCCAGCCGCCCAACTTCGTGGCGCTCAAGAACCTCGCAACTAAGGCAAATCTGCCCGAGGAGTGGATAGCGTTCGTCGTCCACGTCGAGTCCGCCTCAACCGCGAGCGCGGTCGAGAAGTGCGCGCGCGACACCGGCGGGCGCTCGCTGAGCCCTGCCGCCGCTACGCACGAGTGGGGCGAGCGGCTCTACCCCATGCGCGCCAAGAAGTTCGGCCCGTCTCTGGTGGCAAGCGACGTCATCGTTCCCACCGCGCGATTCGCGGATTTCGCCAGGAAGATGGCATCGAAGTTCGGCGACGAGTTCCTGTTCGAGGGCACACTGATCGGCAGCGACGAAATCGCCGTCATCGGCTTCATGCTTGCCGATGAACGCAAGCTGAGCTTCACGATGCTGTTCGCCAACTCACTCGTGGTCAATGAAGCCGCCAAGAAACTCGGCGGGCGTATCTTCGGCTCAGGTATGTATCTGACGCCCGAGTCCGAGTCGATCTTCGGCAAAGCGCTGCTCACGCGCATCGTCGACTTCAAGAAGAAGACTGACCCCGCCGGAATCATGAACCCCGGCAAGATCATGCCCCCTGCCTACGACCCCAACTCCCCCGTCAAACTCATCGCCCACGCCGTTGCATCGGCGCGAGGCGTTGCCGGCATCGGCGGTGCGCTCGGAAAGCTCATGACCGGCCAGGGGACAAAGAAGATTTCCGATTTGCCCGGCACCATGGAAGACGAAGCTTTTGCGTGCGTTGGCTGCGGCTTCTGTCGCAATGTGTGCACGGTGTTCAAGCCCGAGCCCTGGGAAGACAACTCGCCTCGCGGCAAGTGGTACCTGCTCAAGGAGTACGCCAAGGGCAACATCAAGTTCGACCAGGCGATGGCCACCTCGATCAACCTCTGCACCACCTGCAAGAACTGCGACATGGTCTGCGAGATCTCTCTGCACAACGCCCACGAATTCATGGGCGTCAAACCGTATCTGCTCGACACCAAGAACTTCGAGAACACCGGGCTTGCGGATGTGCGTAAGAACGTTCTGAACACCGGCAACTTCTGGGGTGTCCCCACCGAGATGGCCGAGTGGCGCACCGATGATATGCGCTTCTCGGAAAGCGGCGAGATCGGCTACTGGCCCGGCTGCTGGTCGAGCGTGATCACCAAGAACTCCCCGCAAAACGCGATACACCTCATGAACGCCGCCGGTGTGGAGCCTGTCTTCCTCGGCAATGAGCAGACCTGCTGCGGGCTGTACCACATCCTTGGCGGATACCAGAAGGACTTCAAGAAACGCGTCAAAGACAACCTTGAACTGATGAACAGCCGAGGCGTGAAGACGCTCGTCACCTCATGCCCGGGTTGTTTTGCCACCTTCGAGGAGAACTACAAGAACGTCGCCGCCGAGCTCGGCATTCCATGCGACATCGAGTTCAAGCACATCGTGGTCTACCTCGATGAACTCATCGCAGCCGGCAAACTGTCGTTCCCGGAGACGACCGGCACGAGCGTGACCTACCACGACTCCTGCCACGTGGGACGCTGGTTTGGCCACTATGAAGAACCGCGCAACATCCTCGCCGCGATCCCGGGCGTGGAACTGCATGAGATGGAACACAACCGCGACGAGGCGCTGTGTTGCGGCCTGGTCGGCTCCTTCTACTCGATGCCCGTCGTCGAGCACTCAGCCGTCGCGCGTGTCAGCGAAGCCGAGAAGACCGGAGCGGACTACGTCATCACCAACTGCGCAGGATGCGCCGCGCAGTTCAACGCCACGTCCAACGCGATGGGCACGCACGTACGTCAGAAAGACCTCACCGACCTTGCGGCCGAGGCCCTGGGCTATGAGGTCTACGACGCAACGCCGGCCATCGCACAGTTCATGCAGGGCGCCGTCGAGATGCTGTGCACTTCCTGCACCACGGCACGCATCAAGCGGTAGGAATCATCATTCGGCGACGGGGGGCTACTTGCAGCGGCCTCCCGTCGCCGTTTCGTCACCGCATATATCGTGTCTCCCGGCAGCGTCAGCGATACACTCTCTTGTGACGTTCAGCAACGCGCAGTTTGGAGCTCGTGTGTTCTCTTCCCTGCGCCATCGTGATTACCGCCTGCTGTGGATCGGCCAGGCTGTGAGCTATCTCGGCGATCAGTTCCATCTGGTCGCCTTGCCGTGGTTGGTCCTGCAGCTAACCCACAGCCCTCTACAGCTGGGCCTGGTGCTCGCTGTGGCCGGAGTGCCGCGCGCAGCGTTCATGCTCCTCGGCGGAGCCTGGGCCGATCGCTTCTCGCCGCGCAAGATCATGCTGGTATCCGACACGATTCGCTTCATGCTCACCGGCTTCATCGCTGTGGCGACGCTGGGAGGGTTCGTGCGCATGTGGCAGCTCTACGCACTCGCGGCCCTCTTTGGCATCGTGAGCGGCGTGTTCCTCCCGGCCGCCAACGCCTCGGTCCCGCGTCTGCTGGGCGACGAGGACCTGGAATCGGGCAACGCCCTCATGCGCATCGCGGAGTCAGGGGCGTCGTTTCTGGGGCCGGCTGCTGCCGGACTGCTCATCGCCGCATTCAGCCGGGGAGTCATCGCGGGGCACAACGTCACCTCGCTGGAAGGCATCGGCATCGCACAGGCCGTCGATGCGGCGAGCTTTGGCGTCTCGGCGCTGTGCGTGCTCTTCGTCCACGGGCTCAAAGCACTGCCCGCGCGTCCACATACCCATCCCCTCCACGATATCGCCGAGGGGCTCCGCTACGCATGGAGCCGCCCGCTTCTTCGCTCGATGCTGCTGCTGATCGCCATCGCTAACATGCTCGTATCCGGACCGCTACTGGTGGGACTGCCGGTGCTGTCCGACCGTCACCTGGGCGGAGCAGCAGCCTACGGCATCCTCATGTCCGTCTTCGCAGGCGGAAACCTGAGCGGAATGGTGGCGGCGAGCACGCTCAAG
>Ga0209100_1002752_pt1 | contig 10591 bp, 7 predicted proteins | sample lystaG_FD_185480 | JGI IMG/M metagenome (GOLD analysis project Ga0209100, IMG submission 185480) | Glacier valley bacterial and archeal communities from Borup Fiord, Nunavut, Canada, to study Microbial Dark Matter (Phase II) -... | ecosystem: Environmental > Aquatic > Freshwater > Ice > Glacier ...
GTGAAGGAAAAGGGTGGAAAGTAGTAGCCAAGAAATTTTTCCCGTTAGGAAGGCAATACACATTTCATAAAGGTGGACCTGCGGGGTAAGCTGACCTCAACATGGCTTTCGCCTTCCTGACCGACGCCCACCTCGAGCGCTATGGGCGTTTTGCAGGCGATCCGAGTCCCGAACAGCTCAGTGACATCTTTCACCTAGATGCAGACGAGCTGGCCTTGCTAGGCGACCTTCGCCACGACCACACCCGGTTGGGCTACGCTGTCCAGCACTGCACCTTACGCTACCTGGGCACCTTTCTCACCGATCCTACCGATGTGCCCGCCGTGGTGGTGCGAACGCTGTGCGACCAACTCGGCCTCAAAGACCCTGACGTTTTCCCACGTTATCTCGAGCGTGTCTCCACACCTTATGAACACCAGCAGCAGATTCGCAAAGCGCTGGGCTATATTCCTTTCGAAGGGGAAGCGGTCACGAACCTGCTGGAGTGGTTGCGCTCGAGTGCCCAGCTCGAGGAGGTGCGCCCCATAGAGCTATTTGACCGCTGCACCCGAAGACTCGTGCAGCGCAAAGTTCTGTTGCCCGGTGCAACGGTATTGGCCAAGCTCATCATCGGGGTCCGCGAAGAAGCGTTGGGCCAGCTTTACCGCGACCTTTATACTCTACTCACTGCTGAGCACCGAGAAACACTCGAGCACCTCATTGTGGTCGCAGACAGGGAAACCCGCACCCCACTCGAGCAGCTCAAGGACCCTCCAGACCGAATTTCCGTTCCTGCCTTAATCGAAGGACTCGAGCGCCTTAAATGTATCCGCAGCATTGGATTGGGTGGAACGGACCTCGCTCGCTTTCCTGAAAGCCGCTTGGGTGCCCTGGTCCGATATGCCGAGAGTGCCAATGCTCAAACCCTGTCACGGCTCTCGCCCGCCCGGCGTTATGCCACCCTCCTCGTGTACCTCCAGCACCTCGAGAAGAACGCCACTGATGACGTTTTATGGATGTTCGAGTCACTGATGACCAGTTTGGGCAACCTTTCAGAACGTAAACGTCGTCAGGAGCGGCTACGTTCCTTGAAAGACCTGGATGAAGCTGCTCTCGCTCTGCGAGTAGTGGCCCGTGTGGTGCTCGATGATGCCGTGGAAGATGGAAAGGTTCGCAAAACCGCGCTCGAGCGAATAGATCGAGATGCCCTAACCCTCTGGGTTACCCAGGTCGGTGAACTGGCCATTCCCCCTGGACAGGAACTCACCGAATCGTGGAAACATGCACTGGGTGCCGTAAGCCGCTTCTTGATTCCCCTGGTTGAGACGCTCGAGTTCGAGTCCACGCCCACCGCAGCCCCTCTACTGGCCGCGATACGCTTCCTGACCCAAGCGGAAGGCAGTCGCAGACGGTCTTGGCGCACGGCACCCAAAGCCTTCGTTCCTAAAAGCTGGGAAGACACGGTGTACCCCCTTGGCGGTGAGCCAGACAAGCCCAGCTATTTACTGTGTGTCGCTTACCGATTGTGGACCGCCCTCAAGGGACGAGAAATCTTCGTCCAGCGCAGCCATAAGTACACTGATCCCCGTGGTCAACTCCTGAGTCAGACCGCGTGGCAGGCAAAGAAAGACGATGTGTGTCTTGGCCTGAACCTTGACTCGAGTGCATCGGTGTTTCTCGAGGGTCTAAACACCGAACTCGAGGGGCAGTACCGCGAAACCCTCGCGCACCTTCCCGAAAATCACGATGTCCGACTCGAAGAGGTGGACGGTAAAGTCAGCCTGACCCTCAAACCCCTCGAGAAGCGGCCCGACTCGGAGAGCTTGAAGTGGCTCGAGGAGCAATATGCTTCACGGTTACCGGCTATCGATCTGCCTGAACTCTTGCTCGAGTTGCACGCCTCTACAGGGTTCCTGGATGAATTCACCCTGGCTCAGGGCGGGGCGCGCCGTACTTATGACCTGCACGTCAGCGTAGCGGCTGTCCTGGTTGCACAAGCCTGCAACATCGGCCTGAAAGCTGTGGCTCAGAGAGGCATCTCCGCTTTGACCCTCGATCGCTTAGCGTGGGTGCAGCGCAATTATCTCCGTCCCGACACCCTTGAGCGCGCCAATTCCAGGCTCGTAGACACACATTCCCAACTCGAGCTGGCCAGTCGCTGGGGTGGCGGGGAGGTGGCCAGCGCGGATGGGATGCGCTTTGTAGTGCCTACGAGCAGCATCTACACCCGTTACAACAGAAAGTATTTTGGCACCCAGCGCGGCGTGACGTATTACAACTACACCAGCGACCAGTTCACCGGGTTCCATCACATCGTCATCCCCGGCACCCTGCGTGATTCGCTTTACATTCTGGCGGGGCTACTCGAGCATAAAACGTCCTTACGTGTTCAGGAACTGATGTCTGACACCGCCGATTACAGCGACATTATCTTCGGACTCTTTCACTTGTTGGGCTACACCTTCAGTCCTCGGTTAGCCGATCTGGATAGCGCGCGCTATTGGCGTTTGGACCGCGACTCCGATTACGGAGCACTCGAGGGACTGAGCAAGAACGTGGTTAACCAAGCCAAAATCGCCGAGCAGTGGGATGATGTTTTGCGTCTGGTGGGTTCTCTGAAGTTGGGCACAGTGAAAGCCCCAGAAGTCATGCGCGTCCTTGCTCGAGACGGCAGCCTTTCAGGGCTGGGCAAAGCGATTGCGGAGATCGGTAAGGTCGCCAAAACGCTTTACCTGTTGCGCTACATGGACGACCCCGAGTACCGCCGCCGTATTCAAACCCAGCTCAACCGGGGGGAAAGCCGACACCGTCTGGCTCGAGCGGTGTGTTATGGACGGCGAGGTGAGCTTTTCCAGAAGTATCAGCGCGGTCTCGAGGACCAACTGGGAGCGCTGGGTCTCGTGGTGAACGCAATAGTTCTATGGAACACGCGCTATGGCGAAGCGATTCTCGGCTACTTGCGCGGGTTAGGGGAGAATCCATTGGATGAGGACATCGCCCGTCTCTCCCCACTCAAGTATGCCCATATCAACGTCCTGGGGCGTTATCACTTCGAGATGTCACCTGAGGTCGCGGGCGGAGACCTGCGTCCGCTGCGGGACCCGGATAGCCTGGAGACCCTCGAGCGCATTTGGGTAGAGTAACTAACCGTGACTTACCTTCCTAACGGGAAAAATTTCTTGACTACTACTTTCTACCCAGTATAGAGGGAGGGGATGCGCTCGAGTGTTACGTTGAGAACAGAATAAGCGAGCACTCCGTACGATGTCATTCAAGGGTCACGCTATGAAATGTGTCTTGGCTGACTAACGTTCAATATTTCTTGGTTGCTACTTTCTACCCGTACCGTCGGAGATGTCGAAATCTTCGCTGAAAGGGTGAGTAGGCTAAGGACGCGGCAGTCACGGTGGTGGAAATGAACTCTTTCATGAGGAATTTCCTGGATTTTTAGTGCGGTGTGAGGGGGCGGGAGGGGTGCTCGAGCGCCTGAGCGGCTCGGGCGGTGGATGGAAAGTGGTTTTGGCGTGGCAAACTGGACCCTCCAGGGGCCAAGATGACCCCCTTGAACAATTAAATGAGCCAACGAGAAAATCTCTGGGCGAGTTCACCTCGCGCTTCCCTTCGTACCTCTCAAGCTCGAGCTACTTTTACCCAATCTTTACCCACTCTGACCGCAATTTTTACCCAATCACGCCACACTGACGTCACCTCGAGCAAATGCTCGAGGAGGGAAACCTCCCTCGCTTCCCCGTCCCTTCCCTCAAGCACCTCTCGAGCACCCCTCTAGCACCCCCACGGAGAACCCCATGAATAAGAAAACTATCGTGCTCAGCCTCGCCGTCGCCGCCATGCTGGCCTCACCTCTGATGGCGGTGAATGCCCAGACCGCCGCACCCTCGAGCAGGGTTCAGACAGCGAACTCCACCGACTACTCCGCCAGCTTTCTGGACAAACTGGCCGCCGTGCTGGGCATCACCCGCACCAAGCTGGACTCCAGCGTCACCAGCGCCCAGAGCGCCACGGTGGACCAGATGTTCAAGGATGGAGTCATCAGCCAGAATCGGGCCACCCAGATGAAGCAGGACGACGCAATCGGGCGCTTTGGCATGTTTGGACGCGGGCCGAGTCGCGGTGAACACGGCTTCGGACGCGGGCCGAGTCGCGGTGAACACGGCTTCGGACGCGGGCTGGGTCAGGCGCTCGAGCAGGGCCTGCTCGACGCGGCAGCCAAAACCCTCAAACTCAGCAGTGCCGCGCTCGAGACCCAGTTGCACTCCGGTCAAACCCTGACCCAGATTGCCGCTACCCAAAAGGTGGACGTGCAGACGGTTAAAGACACCATTTCGAGTGCGCTAAAAACCCAACTGGCGGCGGAGGTGTCGGCTGGCCGACTCACCCAGGCTCAATCTGACGCAGCGCTGGCTCAGGTGCAGGCGGACCCCAACCTGGGGCTGGGAAGAGGACGGGGTTTCGGTGGACGTGGCTTTGATGGACGGGGTTTCGGTGGGCAAGGTCAGAGCGCACCTGCCCAAACCCCCCCCCTCCGGTGAATCCGGCGTAAAGCTGATTGCACAACACGGCTTCCCTGCTCCAGAGCCAGCGAGCACGGCTTTTGTGGGTCCACTATCTTTACCAAAAATTGACCGAACTCCGACACACTACTGACTCGGGCGTTGACCCGCCCGAGCCAATCGAATGAAGAAGGAGGACCATGCCAGCGTTTATTCCCCAGCTCTTAAAGCCCAGCTTTGCTCCGCTGCGTCATCCGGCTCGAGCACCCTACAAGCTACACCAGCGTTACTTCGAGTGGGTGTTGGGTACAGCGCTCGAGGTGCAGATTCGCGCCCAAACGCTCGAGGTCGCCTATAAGGCCGAAGCCGCGCTGCTTTTTGAAATTGACCGACTCGAGCGCGTCTTCAGCCGCTTTCTCCCTGACAGCGAACTCAACGTCCTGCTCTCGGGGGACGGTGAGCAGAGGGTCTCGCTCGAGCTGAGCACCGTTCTGCGCGACTCACTGGCCTGGACGGCGCACACTCGGGGCGCGTTTAATCCGGCTTCGGAAGCCCTGAGCCAGGTCTGGCGGGAAGCTGAGAACCAAGGGGTGCGGCCCTCGAGCGCCCGACTGCAAAGCGTGCTCGAGGCGTGTCGGGAGCCACCCTACAGGGTGGATACGCCGGGGCGCACCGCGACCCCTCTTTTAAGCGCGCCGCTGAACTTTAACGCCATCGCCAAGGGGTTCATTGCTGACCAAGCCTGCCATGCGGCCTTCGCCCTGAAGGGGGTGAGTGAGGTCGTGGTCAATTTGGGCGGCGACCTGCGCCACCGGGGAGGGTCTCGCCTGGAGGTGCTGCTCGAGGACCCCTTTAAGACGGTAGACAACGCCCCGCCGCTGGCTCGAGTACGCCTGAGTGGGCAGGCCGTAGCCACCAGTGGCGGCTCAAGACGCGGTTTTCAAGTGGCAGGGGAGTGGTTTTCGCACATCCTGGACCCCCGCACCGGGCAACCGGCGGGGCACATCGCATCAGCCTCGGTTCTAGCCGACACCTGTGCTACCGCCGACGTACTCGCAACAGCTTTCACCGTGCTCGAGCCGCTCGAGAGCTTCGAGCTGGCCAGTCAGTGGCCCCGCGTGGGCTATTTGCTGGTAACTCAAGTCGGTGAGGTGTACTCGAACGCCTTCTGGGACGCGGCAGCGCTGAGCGGTCCTCTTCCTGCCGTGGGCTGAAGACTTCTCTGAGCAACAGGCCATGAGTAATAAGTAATGAGCAATGAGCTTAGTTTCTCCCACCTTATCCCATTCGAGCTTTAGCTGAATCCTGAATTCCCCCAAGGTCCCACCATGAATAGTACAAACCCTATCAGCCGTCGTAGTTTTCTAGCTCGAGTTACCACCACCCTGGCTGTCCTCACCTTTGCTCGAAAAAGCCTGGCCCAGACAGGTAAAGCTGCTCTGCCCAGCAGCATGGAACTGGCAGTGAACTTCTCCATCATAGTCTCGAGCGCGGGCCGTTACAACCGCCCTTACGTCGCAGTGTGGCTCGAGGACGCCCAGGGACTACCGGTTCGCACCCTGAGCCTGTGGGCCGACACCGGGCGCGGACTTCGCTACCTCGAGCACCTCACCCGCTGGTTCCGCGACACCTCCGGCGGCGGCGACCTGATTTCAACCGTTTCGAGTCCGACCCGTAACCCCGGCAGCTACAGCCTCACCTGGGACGGCAAGAGCGACAAAAAAGCCGCGCTGCCGCAGGGGGATTACTACTTCTGCCTCGAGTCGGCCAGAGAGCGCGGCCCCTACACCCTGGTGCGCGAGAAGATTACCCTAACCGACAAGGGCTTTACCAAGAAACTCGAGGGTAGCCAGGACATTGGAGGGATTGCCCTTGACTATCGCAAACGTGCCTGAGAGCAAAGCGGAGAAAAAAGAAAAAAGTGCTCGAGCGGCGCGTCCACTTCGCTTGCGGCTCAACGCCTACCTGCGCTGGGCGCACATCTACACCTCGATGTTCAGCTTACTTATCGTGCTGTTCTTCGCGGTCACGGGCATCACGCTCAACCACCCTGACTGGGTGTTCGGGGGGGCCGAGAAGCGCACTGAGGTCAACGGTACGCTTCCCTCCGGCTGGCAAAAAGGTGGCAAAGCCGACTGGCTCACCGTGGTCGAGTACCTGCGGGCTAAGGGCGGCGTGCGCGGTGCAGCAGGCGACTACCACGAGGACTCGAGCGGGGATTCGCTGAGCTTTCGAGCGCCTGGTTACTCAGTCGACGCAGTCATTGACCCCAAAACGGGGGCATACACCCTGAACGTGGACCAACAAGGCATTCTGGCGGTGATGAACGATTTCCATAAGGGCCGTGACGCGGGCGGGGCCTGGGCCTGGGCGATTGATTTGGCGGGCGGCTTTCTAGCCTTTATCGCCCTGACCGGGCTTTTCCTGCTGCTGTACCTGAAAAAGATTCGCACGGCGGCACTGCTAACCATGTTAGGCGGCAGCGCGATTGTGGTTGTTTTAATGAAGTTAGCGTACTGAAAATGCTCGAGCACTAGCAAAAAACCACGACCCGTGCAGGATTTTTTTAAATTCTCCTCTCGAGCGCCCCCTTCCTTTACCCAATTTTTACCCAGGCATTCCTATACTTTTACCCAATCCCAGTACCCTATTCCCAGAAGCGCAGGACAGAAGCAGACTCAAACTCCCTGCGCTCGAGGAGAACATCATAAACGACGAATATCTGGACCAGGCCCGCGCACTCGAAAACCCTACGTAGATTGAGCTATAGCTCGAGACGACATCTCCAAATCTCCAAATCTCCAAACCCTCACTCCTCGAGCACCCACGTCAGCCCATACTGAAAAACCCATAACTCACCACTGCTGCGCGTACCCCTAATCGAGCACTCAAAGGAAACCCTAAAATGCACGTTCTACTCGTCGAAGACGACCCCCGACTGTCCCGTGTGGTACTCGAGGGCCTGCGCGAAAACCAACTTACCCTGGAGCACGCCCCCGACCTTGAGACGGCGCGGTCCCTGGCGAGTTTGTATCCCTTTGACGCGGTGATTTTAGACGTGATGCTAGGCGAATCCGAGAACGACGGTTTTTCACTGGCCAAAGAGTGGCGCTCGAGCGGGTTTACCGCGCCCATCCTGTTCCTGACTGCAAGGGGCGACATCGAATCCAAGGTGGCGGGGCTTCAGGCGGGCGGCGACGATTACCTGACCAAACCGTTTGATTTCCGCGAACTGCGCGCCCGCCTTCAGGCGCTGGTGCGGCGCTCCGGGGGGCACGCCGACCCGCTGCTCAAGCTGCCGGGAGGCTTCACCGTAGACGTGACCTCGCATGAGGTGATGCGCGGCGGCCTGCGGGTGGCGCTCACCCCCCGCGAATACGCCCTGCTCGAGTGCTTCGCGCTCAGTCCGGGTCGCACTTTTTCGCGTCAGGGCTTGATAGATCGCCTGTGGCGCGGTGACAAACTGGTCGAGGCCAAGATTGTGGACGTATATGTCGGCAGTGTGCGCCGCAAACTGGGCGAAGCGGTGATTGAAACCGTGCGCGGCGCGGGGTACAGGATGGGAAAGCCGGAGGAGTGAGGGCGCTCGAGCACTTCCTCCAATCCCTGTAATCTGTTCCCTGTCACCCGTAACCTAACCACCCTGTAACCCAAAATGACCCTGCGCCTGCGCCTCGCCCTTCTCGCTTCCGCGCTCTCGAGCGGTGGCTGTAGCACAGTAACAACTCCACTCACCGCTGTGACTGTAAGGACTCAGTGGGATTCTTAACTGCTGACCTTATGGGATAGCTGAAGATGGATTTCCAGGTAGTGGCTAGAGGTAGGGCGGAATAGCGTGATACACTCGAGCGGCATCTCCAAGGACATCTTTAGTCGTCACAACCAATTGTGCCCCATGAAGGCGTTCTTTCATAATTTCTGTCATGCCGTTAGCCACCGAGCCATTACCAAATTTTAGACGAAGGAATATTTTCTATGACATACGTTCAACAAACTTTAATGAATGACAAATGACTTCAAAATCTGCATTTGAATCATAAAATTTAAGTAGAGTTTCCTTATTAGGCTCCCAATAAACCTCACTAGCTTCCAGATGTGGACTCATCCATTCAAACTTGCCCTTTAGATACTCAGGGTATCCACAAGTTATAATCAAGTTTTGATTATTGCGAAACAATGTGATTTGTAAACTCCGATGAGATGGGGTGACCGCCGTAATTCTCGCGTACTGCGAGTCCAACCACCTAGATAGAAACGTATGAGACTCTTTCAAAGCTCTGTCGTATTTTTCCATATCTAATCCTAAGGTTTTATTGTCACTGGGGTTATTTGACCGTTAATGGTGCGATAGAACGTAGTTTTACTAAGCCAATCTGGGTTGCTCAAGATTGCTCTAAGTTCAGCATTCGTCATGTTTCCTTGTACGAAGCCTAACCGTCCCGCTTTAAATGCAGCATCAATATCACCCATACCATCAAGTGAAAAGTGAACTCTTTCCGAGCGGTCAACAGCTTGATTAAAAGCTCTACCAAAATTGGTGTCAACTGTTCTACGCGTAACACCTGCCTCTTCCCACTTCCGGTACCAAGGTGCATTAGTGAATTCGGATAGCGCTTTCATACCTCCACCAGGAATGTCTTTGCCTAGGGCAATTTCACCAGGTGTCCAACACGGTCTAGCGTTATGAACCAACCAGCTCGAGCCACCCACGAAGAAGTCATGATTCCCATCTACCTCGAGATTGTACATCTCGCGGGTCCTGGCCACCAGCCGCATTCAGCCATCTGGTGGAACAGAGGCAAGGTAGAGCGCGGTTGCCAGGTCACTTTAGGTAAGGCGCTCACCTCTCGAGTTTAACTGGAGAGACACCCCTGCTCGAGCACCCTCTGCGCTACGTTTGAGACGTAACACCCCCTCGAGCACCCTTTAATCTGGCATAATTCATCATTGAGGGTTTCACAAGCGCCCTCTCGAGGTTCCTTATGTCTCTGGTTTCTACTTTGTAGAAACACATTACCCCAGCTTTAAGCTCAAATTCGGCTCGAGCTGCTTCCAGTACAGCTTTAGCTCTCTGCTCAAGCAAATGAAACCCATAGGAAGGGTCTGAGCTGCATGGCCACCTGTGACTTTGAAGTTAGTTTACAGTGCTCGAGCCAGAACTCGAGGGTGTAGTTTGACGTTAAAGCCTAAAAAAGCCGATGTGGAGCACCCCAGACTAAATCGGCGTCTGGGTAAACAGGGTTCTATTGTCAGCGCTCGAGCGCTGTGTAACCTTAAACTAGCGAAGGCTCAAATCGAGGCAAGGTATCAAGCAGCTCGTTGTTCCTCGAGCGCTTCCCTCAGCTCGAGAAAGCCCCGCTTATTGAGCATGGCCCGAACCATCGCCCCCTTGCTGCGGATGCTGCCCAGGTCACTGGCCCTTACCAACACATCCCATACCGCTTGCAAAAGCCACACGACTTTACCTGTGCGGTACAGCGTCCAGCAGACGTGCAGCCAACCCTTGACATGGCGCTCATTCCCCTCCTCGAGCGTCCCACACAGCAGGTTCGCCACTGCCCTAACCCAGTTCTCGAGCTTGTTATGGCCTTTTGATACGGGGGACTCGAGCAGGTTGACCAGGGCGTTGATGCGCTCGATTTGAGTGCCGTAACGCTGTACATCGGACACCGTATATCCGGTGAGACCCTTGATGCGGCCCATACAGTAGGTCAGCAGCTCGAGCGCAAAGCCTGCGGGCAGTTCGCTCGAGCGGGTGACGTTCTTGACTGCCCCAAGTGGGTTGCTCGAGACTTTGCCCTCGTTGCGGTACGCCTGCTCGGTATGGCCCTCGAACACATCTGCGTCCAGGTCCCGGTACACGGCTTTGCGGTTGATGAGCGCCTTGTACACCGTTTTGGTTTTACTGCCCCTAAGTATGTCTGGGTTGTACTGTTCTCCACTCGAGGGCCAGCGTACTCGGAATAAACATCCGGCAATGAATACCTGTTTTTCCCCGGTGAAGGTGGTCTCGGTTTTCCAGTCGTGGTGATGCTTGATGCGGCGCAGCTTGCTCGAATGTCGGGCCAAGACTTTACGGAGATAGTCAGGGGTGATGCCAG
>Ga0209100_1002758_pt1 | contig 10577 bp, 5 predicted proteins | sample lystaG_FD_185480 | JGI IMG/M metagenome (GOLD analysis project Ga0209100, IMG submission 185480) | Glacier valley bacterial and archeal communities from Borup Fiord, Nunavut, Canada, to study Microbial Dark Matter (Phase II) -... | ecosystem: Environmental > Aquatic > Freshwater > Ice > Glacier ...
TCAGTGCAGCGGGCCTGCAAGCGGATACCATCACCAACCGCGCCACCGGACGCAACACGCCTTTTCCCTCGAGCGCAGGCCAGAATCCGCTGTACAACCTCAGCGGAGTCGGTACGCCCAACGTGGACGGCTTCACCTGGACCACCCTGTTTTCACCGGACGCGGTGGCCAACTCTCGAGTCTTAGCTGTTGGCTTCGTAGGGGATGTCGAAATCGGTAAGCAGGTGCTGAGCAAACAGTTTGCTCCCAGCGCCCGCCTGACCCTCGAGAAAACACCCAAGACCCAGAACGCTCTGGTGGGGGAAGCCCGCAGTTTCACCATCACCGTTCGCAACACCGGAGAAGGGGCTGCCAACAACATCGCGCTCAGCGATATCCTCTCGAGTGGCACAGCCACCAACTACTCGATTGGCGGCGTGACCTCGAGCGCGGCAGGCACTACGGTGACCCCCACGGGTACCACGGGCTTCTCGAGCACCTTCAACCTTGCACCTGGGGGTACCGTCAGCTTCACGGTTCCGGCCACCGCAACCGCTTCGGGCCAGTATTGCGACACCGCCAGCATCAGCAGCTACGCCAACGGTACCTTCGGCAACGTGGCCCCAGTGGGTCTGAGCGATACGGCCTGCCTCACCGTCACGGCTCCCAAAGTCAACATCGTCAAAGAATTCGTGGACGCCAATGGCGCACCCATTCCCGGAAATGTGTCCATCGCTCAGGGAGGTACGGCCCGCCTGCGAATCAACCTGACCAACTCAGGAACCGCGCCCGCCACCAACGTGGTGCTCAACGACGTGCTGTCCTCGGTCAACGGGCAAGCTGTGACCGTCGAGAACCCTGGTTATGCCATCTCCGGGGCACTTCCCGCCAACGCTACCGCGAACACCCGCGACGGCTTCAGCGTGACCCCCCTCACCCTGGCCCCCGGCGAGACCCGGAGCTTTATCTTCAACGTGACCGGCACTGCCGACGGTACCTACTGTGACGTGGCCAGCTTCACCTCCGACGGTGGTCAAAACGGAAACGCTCAAGCGTGCTTAGTGGTTCAGACCGCCCGTCTAGCCATCACCAAGACCAATACCCCCAGCGCCAGCCTGACCCCCGGAAGCAACTATTCCTCGACCATCACCGTGAGCAACAGTGGTACGGCAGACGCGCTCAACGTGGCCGTCAATGACCTTATTGGAGCGAATGGAACCCAGTTCGTGAACTTCGGCAGCGGTAACTTCAGTGTGGTCAACGCAGCGGGAGCCAATGTCGTCTCCAACGGTACCGTGGCCCAAAGCGGTAATACCGTGGCCATCACCCCGGCCACCGTGACCATCCCCGCCGGTGGACGCTTGGTCTTCAACGTCACCTCGAGCGTTCCCTCAGGCGCTCCCGCAGGCGATTACTGCGATACAGCCACTTTCACCTCGACCAACAGCGTTCCGCTGACCAGTTCGGTCAAGGCTTGTGTGAACGTGGTCGCCTTCGCCGCCATTCAGACTTCGATGGTTGACCGTCAGGACCCGGTCCGCCTCGGCTCCGATTTCCAGATGTTCTCACTGCTGTCCAACGAGCCAGGGTCTAACGAAATTCTGAACGGCAACAAGGTCGTCTTTGCCTTCGGTGTACCCAGCGGTAACAGCACCGATGTCGCCGGAGTGTTCGCGGTCAAAGGGGTGACGGTCTACTACGACCCCACTCCTACGCGCAACAACGAAGGTGTCATCATCTCGGACCAGACCCGTGCGGGCGTGGTGACGCTCAACTCGGGTACCGATTACACCGTGGACGCGGCTACGCCCACCGGACGTCAGATTCTGACCCTCAACCGTGACCTGGCTATCGGCGCAGTTCTGTTTATAATGCACAATCTCAACGTTCCCGCCAATGTGGCCGCCGTTCAGTACCAGTCCAACCTGGCCTGGCAGCCCATCGGAAAAACCAGTAACCGCACCTACAACGCGTTCGATAACGAACCCACCACCATCTTGCCCTAAGTCGAACCGACAAATAAAACAGAAGTGGCCCGCACGCGGGCCACTTCTGTTTTATAAACTCGAACACAGCAACTTTTTTACAGCGAAGCCCAGAGGTTGCCGCTTTGTGCAGGGAGTGCCGGAAACGAACATGTTGACCTCGCCACTCACTCCCTCGAGTAGCCCAGAACCCGCCGCCACTCGAGGGCCAGCACCCCGAACACCAGCCCCGCGTTGGCGTACTGCTCGAGCCTTTTTTGCGCCTCGAGCAAGGTTTCGTCCAGTTGCAGGCGCACCCGTGGGCTGTACCGACGGGCCGCGAAGCCCAGCGCCTCGGGGTGCCACAGCGGGTCGAACTTCTTTTCGAGCGCCTCGGCAGCGTTCATACCCTCGAGCATTCCCGTTTCCAGACCCTCGAGCAACTCGGAAGCGTCGGCCAGAGCCGCGCGGGCCGCGTCACGCTCGAGCAGCACGCCAGGGCGTCCGGCGGCGAAGGCCAACAGTTCGGGGTCTTGTGCGCCCTCGAGCAGCTTCAAGGCCGCGCTCATCTCGGCCTCCATCACCGGGGGCACGCTCAGACGGGTGCAGCGGCTCACGATGGTGGGAATGACCTCGAGCGGGTCACGGGTCAGGAAGATGAACAGAGCATTGTGTGGCGGCTGCTCGACCACCTTGAGCAGCGCGTTGGCCGCCTCGACGTTCAGAAATTCGGCTCCGTCTATCACCACCACCTTACGGCGGTAATGCGACCCAATCTCAAGCCAATCGAGCACATGGGTTTCAAAGTCGTGTCCATCGTCTCTCGAGGCCGCTATGGCTTTGATGGGAATGATGGCCCGCCTCGCCGCCTTGCCGCTGCCGGTCTCGAGCTTGGGACCCACCTCGAGCAGGTCTGGGTGCGTTTCACGCAGTAAGGCCGTACAGGAGGGGCAGATTCCGCAGGGTTTTTCCCCAGTGTTCGTGAGGGCGCTCGAGCAATTGACCCGCGCTGCCAGCCAGTGCGCCAGTTTGTGCTTGCCCAGGCGCGGCGTACCACTGAGCAAAAGGGCGTGACGACCCTCGAGAGAAGCGAGTTGCTCGATGATACGCGCGTGTCCGATGATTCCGAGTGGGTTCACGCCTCCACGGCTCGTTTTTCGCTCTCCACGCCCTCGAGCGGGGCGAATAGCGCTTGCAAATCCTCGGCGGTGATTTTTGCGCCCGCGATGGAATCGCCCTCGAGAATGCCGCGCGCCAAATCGGCTTTGCTTTGCTGCATCTGGAGAATGCGCTCTTCCAGGCTGCCCTCGGCAATCAGTTTGTACACGAAAACAGGCTTGTCCTGCCCGATGCGGTGGGCGCGGTCTGTCGCCTGATTTTCCGCCGCTGGGTTCCACCACGGGTCGTAGTGAATGACCGTATCGGCGGCGGTGAGGTTCAGGCCCACCCCTCCGGCCTTAAGGCTGATTAAAAAAACATGGTTGGTGCCGCGCTGGAACGCTTCAATCTGCGCGGGGCGGTCCTTGGTTTCCCCGGTGAGCTTGCTGTACGGGATATCCGACTCCCTCAGCGTCTCCTCGAGCAGACCGAGCAAGGTGGCAAACTGCGAGAAAATCAGCACCCTGCGCCCCGCCTCGACCATCTCAGGCAGGGTTTCACGCAGCCACTCGAGCTTTGCCGAAATCAAAACCTTGCGGGCCTCGGTGAGCTTGACCAGACGCGGGTCGCAGCACACCTGACGCAGTTTGAGCAGCGCGTCGAGCACCATGATGTGGCTGCGCTCGAGGCCCTTCCTCGAAATCTCCTCGCGCACCCGTTCGCTCAAACTCACTCGCAGGGTTTCGTAAAGGTCGCGCTGCGGCCCCTCGAGTTCCAACTTCACCACCATCTCGGTTTTGGGCGGTAGCTCGGTGGCGACCTCCTGCTTGCGGCGGCGCAGCAGAAACGGGCGTACTCGAGCGGCTAAGGCAGCCCGGCGCTCCACATCTCCAGCCTTTTCGATGGGGTTACGGTACAACTTGCGAAAGCGCTCGGCGTCGCCTAGAAACCCCGGCATCAGGAAGTGAAACAGCGACCAGAGTTCACCTAAGTGGTTCTCGAGCGGCGTTCCGGTCAGGCACAGTCGGTGCCGCGCTTTCAGGCTCGAGATGGCCTGCGCGGTGCTCGAGCGCGAGTTTTTGACGTTCTGGGCCTCGTCCAAAATCAGGTAGTGGAACTCGAACTTCTCGAGTTGACTCAGGTCGCGCAGGGCCAGCGGGTAGGTGGTGAACACCACGTCAAACTGACCTAGTTTGGCGAAGTCAGAGGCGCGCTCCTTGCCGTGCAGCACCAGAGTTTTCAGGTTGGGGGTGAATTTCTCGGCCTCGGCTTTCCAGTTGCTCATCAAACTGGTCGGGGCGACCACCAATGAAGGGCCTCTTGCGCGCCCCGACTCCACCTCGAGCTGAAGGTGGGCCAGCGCTTGCAAGGTTTTGCCCAAGCCCATGTCGTCGGCCAGGATGCCGCCCAGGGTATTCTCGCGCAAAAAACTCAGCCAGGACAGGCCCTCGAGCTGGTAAGGCCGCAGCTTAGCCTTGAGTTTTCTGGAGGGCTTGACCGGCGCGATGCCCTTAAACTCGCGCAGATTGCGGCCCAGCTCGAGCAGCTTTTCGCCGCCCCACCAGCGCAGTTCCATCCCAGCCTCGAGCTGGGCCAGCCTCACCGCGTCCAGGCGATTCAAGCGCAGCTTGGCCTCACCGCGCTGCTGACCGTAGAGTTCCACCAGCACACCCAGCAAGGGCCGCAGACGCTCGAGGGGCAGGGCCAGCAGTTTACCGCCGCTCAGGGGCACGAAAATCTGCTCGTCGTCGCGCATCTCGCTCAGGGTTTCGGGTGAAAGGGTCCGCAGCGTGTCGGCCAAGAGCGGCAACAAATTGACCTTTTCACCGTTCACCATCACGCCCAGCTCGAGGCCGAACCAATCGTATTCACTTTGCTCAATGCCGCCCCACCACGAGTCTGGGGTGCTGACGTTGAAGCGGAAGCTCTGGTCGAGTTCCACGTCCCAGCCCGCTTCACGCAGCGTGGGCAGGCTATGGGCCACAAACTTGAGCCACGCCTGACGCTGGGCCTCGCCGCCCGACTCACTAAGGGTCCAGTGACCCTGGCGCGCCGGGGGCACATAGACGTTGCGGTACACCTTCGGTACCGGGCGCAGACCCAGGCTCTCGAGCAGGGCGATAGCTTTTTTTTCGGCACCCAGGTCGCGCTCGAGCCGGAAAAGCACCCCTTCTTTGTACTGCCTGGGAGCCATCCCCGCCGCCGACTGCACTTTCTGACCGTCGTAGCTCAGCGTCACCTCGGCGCTGTCGAGGAAATCCTCCTGACCCCCACTCCCAAACCTGCCGTGGCTCGAGTGGGGCCGCTGCATCTCGCTGTAGAACACGATTTTTCGCTCGAGGGTTCCTTTTTTGCGCTGGGTTCGGACCACCGTGGGAACCGGAAACTTGAAATCGGCGTTTTGCTCGAGTTGCTCCAGCGCGCGGGCCAATCCCTCGGAGGCCCCCGGAGCCACCGGGGGACACTGCCACAGGGCGCGCAGCAGCGCCGGGGCCAGCTCGGTGTGAACGGGTCCGGCGCTCGAGGTCACGGGGTCCACGTACCAGGCCGGGGTGAGCGGCAGGGCCACACACGCTTGCTCGAGCGAGTCGTTCTGAAAGCTCAACACGGGGCGCTGCACCCCGTGCGCGTCGCTGTGCCAGCCCGGAGCGGCGCTCAAGCTAGGACCCTTTGTGAGAACGTTGGCCTCGAGCGTGTTCCAGTGCAGGCGTTCGCTCTCGAGCAACTTGCCGAGCAGTTCCTGGGTCAGTCCGGCGTCGGTCAGCTCGTAGGTACCGTCATAAGAGCCTGCGCCCTGAACGGCGCTCATCAGCCGCAGCACCTCAAAATCCTGTTGCGCGTAAATCGGCAGGCTCTCTAAGTTGCGCGGCAGCGGATACGGTTTGAGGCCCCCCAGTGAACCGTCCTGTAACCTTCGTGCGCTCGAGATTCGCAGCGTGAGCCGGGTGGGTTGGTGCGGCGAGATTTTGAGGCCCAGCACGAAGTGCAGCTCGGAGCCGTTTCTCGAGCTTTTGCTCAGGTTCTCCAGGGTTTTTTCGGCGTTCTCGAGCCAGCTTTGCAGCGACGCGGGCAGCTCGATGGGCGTGGACGGCGCAGCGGGAATGGATACGGGGGCCTCAAACGCTCGAGCGGTCAGGGGGGTGGAGATGGGAGATGGGAGGGAAATCGGCGTGGGAACCGCTGCTTTGGGCGTCGGAGTCGCTTTTGTGGGGAGCGCTTTTTCGGGCGCGGTCTCCGGCTTGGCCTGACGGTCCACCAGCTCGAGCATCAGCGCCAGAACGTGCTTGCAGTCAAAGCCCACCGGACACGAGCACACGCCCTCGATTTTGAGCGCCCGCCCCACCCGAGTCACCCGCATCACCTGCTCGTAAACCTCGCCGCTGGAGCCGCGCACCCGCCCAGAAGCCCTCGAGCCGTCGTCGGAAGCGCTGAGCGCCTTGATTTTGCCCGCTCTGCGAATGGCCTGCGCCTTGCTGAGTTCGGAGGTAGAAAATTGTGCGACGAGTTCCGCGCGGGTGAAAAGCAACATCCGCCTAGTCTAGCGCCGATGGTGATTTGAAAATGGAAATGGCGGGGGCTAGAAATGTAGTTTGGCGCTCGAGTGACGCGACCCCCCTGCTTTCTTTCGCTTCGCTAAAGAAAATATCCCCCCTACCTTGCAGGAGGGAACCATAGAATTACCGCTCGAGCACACTGTTTTTAGTTCCCCCCTGTTTCACAGGGGGAAATTCTTTTGAGTGAAACGCAAAAGAGCAGGGGGTCGCGTCACTCGAGCACTCGCTCACTGCCCGATGGTGAGGCGCAGCGCCGAAAGTTCGTCCAGACCGGCTTTGCGAATAGCCCTGGCGGTTTCTTCCAAATCGTACTGCACCCGGTGAACCTCGAAGGCCGTGCTTTCGTCGTCGTAGATGCCGTAAGACGCTCGAGGGTCGCCGTCTCGGGGCTGGCCCACCGAGCCGGGATTGACAATCCAGCGCTGCTCCCCCTTGAGTTCCAGGGCGACCTCGGCCCCCTCGAGTTCGGTCATGCCCACCCACTCGCCGGTGGGTGCGGGCGTGCTCGAGTACACCACCGGCAGGTGGGTGTGGCCCACGAAGCACAGTTGACCGTTCCACAGCGCGAATTCTTCGCGGGCCACCGCCAGCGAATCCACGTAAGTCACCCCGCTGCGGGGGCTGCCGTGGCTGCACAAAAAGGCGCTGTGCCGCCCGGTGCGGTACTCGCGTTGGGCGGGCCAGTGCGCCACCCAGCTCAAATCGTCGTCGCCCAGTTGTTCCACCTGCCACATCAGGGTCCGCACGATGCTCTCGCGCATACTCGAGGTACGGCGTCCACCCAACAAGCCAAGCAGCGCGGTGTCGTGGTTGCCCAGGATGCACTCGGCCTCGATGGAGCGCAACCGGGCCAGCACCTGCGCCGGAAAAGGGCCGTAGCCCAGCGCGTCGCCCAGCGAAATCACCCGGTCAATGTTGTGCCCAAAGGCGTGCCACAGCACCGCCTCGAGCGCAGGGGAATTGGCGTGAATGTCCGAGAGCAGCAGGTAACGCACGGCCTTCATGTTAGCAGAAGAGGGTAAATATTAGACAGGGTTGATGAAAAGGGAGTAGGGGTGAGGGGGTGAGGGGGTGAGGGTAAGCTTTTGCATGAGAAAGTCGCTGGGAGGCTGGAAATTGCGCTCGAGCCGGACAGGGATTCTAGAATAAAAGCGACCCAGAGCCGATAAACGGGATTTGACCGCTGAACAACGGCGATTTTAGTCGCGCTCGAGACTGCCCAGATGCGGGCCTGCATAAACTTTTCATCCCCCATCAGCCGAAAACGTGACACAATAGCCCTATGTTGGAGATGCTGAAAGCCGCTGGGCCGCTGTTCTGGGTGCTTATCGCCCTGTCTATCTACGTGGTTTACCTGTTCATCTTGCGTTTTCAGATGCTGCACAAAGCCAGCGGCGACCCCACGCTGATGCTCACTCGAGTGAACGCCGCGCTGATGCAACAAGACCTGGTGGGCGCGCAGGGGGAAGCTCGACGCGCCCGCACCCCTGCGGCCAACGTGCTGCGGGCCGGACTCGAGCGGGCCGGAACCGGAACCGAGGCCGCCATCGCCGCGATGCAAGACGCGCAACTCGTTGAAGACAGCCGCCTGTTTTCCGGCCTGAATACGCTGGGCCTGTTGGCTCAGATTGCGCCCCTACTGGGCTTGCTGGGTACGGTCATCGGCATGATTCGCTCGTTTATCGTGTTTGCCAACACCGCCGCGCCCACCCCGAGTCAACTGGCGGCGGGCATCAGTGAAGCCTTGATTAACACCGGGGGCGGCTTGGTGGTGGCCATTTTGGCTTACGTGTTCCGGGGCATTTTGCGGGGCAAAGCCGATGGCATCGCGCTGCACGCGGACCGGGTGCGCGAGTCGCTGCCCGCGTGGTTGCTCGAGGCCAATCTGCGCCACCAGGGTCAGCTCAGCGGCGCACCCATCGGGCTTTATGACCCCCGCGCCACACTCGAGCCACAGGAAGTCACTGCATGAACGGTATGAACCGCAGCCGCTCGAGGGGTCGAAACCGCGACCTCGAGACCGTGACCTTCGACTTTGCGCCGATGGTGGACGTGGTGTTGCTGCTGGTCATCTTCTTCATGCTGGCCTCGAACTTGGTGGGTCAGAGCCGCGCCCTGCCTATAGACCTACCGAGCGCGAGTCGGGTACAGCGCGTTCCCCCCAACATTCCCACGGTGAGCGTGGACAAAAAAGGCGTGATTTCGCTCGAGGGCGTCAAACAGGTCAGCCTCGCCGCGCTCGAGAACAAGCTGCGCGCCCTGACCCAGAAAAGCGGTGGCTTGGTGAGCTTGCAGGCAGACCGCTCGGGCAATTATGGCCGGGTGGTGGCGGTGATGGATACCATCAAGAAAGCGGGTGGACTACGCTTGGCGATTGCCACGAAGTAGGTTTTGAGTGATGAGTTTTGAGTGGTGGGTTGGATTTTCGGTTCTCAGTCCTCAGTTAAGCACACTGCAAAACCAGTCAACCCTCGGTAACTCAAAACTCATAAACCACAACTGAAAACTCGCACCACTCGAGCACGACCACACGAGGATTTCCCCTATGACTGCACTGATGCCCCTGCCCAAGCGCGTTCCGTTCTGGCTCTCCCCCGAGCGCCGCCGTTCGGCTTTGCTCACCGTGGCGCTGCACCTCGCGGCGGGGCTGGGGTTGATGCTCATTCCCGAGGAAAAAATTGTAAGCCTCCAGCCGGGTTCCTTCGCGCCCACAGGCGCGAGTGACGCCCCGCTCGAGGTCATCTCGATAGATTTGAACGCGCCGCTGCCGACCGCGCCCATTACCCGCTCGAGCCAATCCAGCTCGAGCCTACCCAGTACGCTGAGCCGCCCAAATAGCAGCACAGTACCGCAACCGCGCACGGCTCAAACTCGAGTGGGTCCTAAAAAGACGGTGGTGGCCCGGACCAATTCAGCTCAACCCTCGAGACCCGCACCTACCCCGCCGCAGGAAGTCCCGCTGAGCGTGCAGCAAACGGCAGCGACTCCCGCCCAACAGCCAGAAAAGCGAATCACACCCACCGTTTCCGGGCCACCCTCGAACCTGAGAGTGACGCCTGTGCCGCTGATTCCAGGACGACCCATCACCATCGCCCCAACCGCGCCCAGCTCTCAGCCCCGTGTGGACTCGAGCACGCTGCTGCCCGTTATTCGTCCGCCGGGGTCCGAAATCAGCCGGGTGATTCCCGCGCCTACCCCTGCTGCACCTGCTAACACCGCCAGCCCTGCACCCACCGCACCCAAAACGCCCGGCTCGAGCGCAGAAACCGCCCGTGCGGGTAGGGCCGGAACCAACTCGAGCGCGCCCACACCGGGACTCGAGGGGGCCAGACCCACCACGGCGGCGTCCAACACACCCGCCTCGAGCGCAGCGGGCGCACCTGCGCGGGATACCAGCACGGCGACCTCGAGCACCTCGAGCGCCGAAAGTGGCAGCGCCGCCCGAATTCCTTTCAACCGCTCGAGCGCCGAGGAATCTCGCGTGACCGGCTCGAGCAGCGCCGCAACCGCTGAGGAGAGCCGTCCATTGTTCTCGTTTCCTCGCTTGCCCTCGCAGTCCGAATCACGGACCGGGCAGGGTCAAACTTCCACCGCAGGTGGGGCCGAGGGCGGAAACCTGAGTCGCACCGGCGTGGGCGCACAGGCCGAAGAAGCCAGGGGCGGCGGCGTGGGCGGGGTCTCGAGCGCCGAAGCCTCTAGCACCGGAAGCCGCAACACCAGCACCCCCGGCAGCGAAGCGCGAACCAATCCCAACGACACGGCGACCAAAACCGCTGCCGAGGGCGCTCGAGTGGGCCTGGACACCCTGGGACGCCCCACCGAGAGCGGCGAGGTGAGGGCAGGGGGCCAGAGCACGGGCGCACGCGGCGGCGAGGCCGAGAGCGGCAGGCCCGGAAACGGCTCGAGCGCGGCGGCAGGCAGTGAAAGTGCAGCTGCCAGAACAGCAGCGGGAGGACCTTCCTCGAGCGGGGGCGAAACGGCA
>Ga0209100_1002759_pt1 | contig 10574 bp, 8 predicted proteins | sample lystaG_FD_185480 | JGI IMG/M metagenome (GOLD analysis project Ga0209100, IMG submission 185480) | Glacier valley bacterial and archeal communities from Borup Fiord, Nunavut, Canada, to study Microbial Dark Matter (Phase II) -... | ecosystem: Environmental > Aquatic > Freshwater > Ice > Glacier ...
TGCCTTTACTATTCATATAATCATGAACAAGTGCTTTCAGATGCCCGAATTCAGTCGTTTGAGAACGTCCGTAAGTAACCTGAACAATTAAAGATTTTGTCACGGGGTCAGAATAATCTCGATACTTTACTAATTCTCCATAATTACCTGTTGCAGAACCTGTTTCAAAAACGTTTATTACCTGTTCAATTTTTTTCTTGATGATAGGTGTAATAAAAATTTTCTCCATAAGCGAATTATCAGGTGCTGCAATTTCCTCCTCTTTTTCATCAGGTAAATCGCTTACAACACTTAATCCCCCACCCCAATAGTAATTATTATCCCTGTCCGTATACCAGGTTCCAAGGGCAGGATTTGGCAGCACTTTGATTTCCTCACCCTGAAAAGTGAAACCTTTGTTAACAGTACCTGAAATGCTGGAAGCATCAGGTAACGATACAGGAATAAATCTCCGTTTATTCAGCTTATTTGTTGTTACAATAAGTTTAGGCATAACTATCCTACAGCCTCCTCGCTGGTCTTGTTGTTTAGATTTACAGTAATGGATTGTGGTTTGGCCTCCATACTATTTGTACTGCCGGAATCTTTTCTTGCACTTCTTAATTGCATAAGTTTATTCAGCAAATCAAACCAAAATGGAGCACCCAGCGAAATCGCTATTGCTGTAATAAACCATCCTAACAATGACTTAAAAAAAGTCTCCCATTTAAATTTATAGGTATTTATACCTATTCCTAAAACATCATTTGCTTTACTTATGTCAGTCGTTATTAATGAATCTGCTCTGTTAATCAATGTATCTCTTCTAGCTTGCAGCTCTTTGTAGTTTTGCAGATTCAATGAATCCTCGGAATTAATCTTCTTTAGACTATCGTTTGATTTAATCTCTTCTTTAGTATATTTTGCCAGGAATTTCTCATTTTCGTTTTTCTGTGTTAAAAGTTTTTTATCCAAGTCTGGGTTAGCATTAACAAAAGCATCTGCCTGTTGAACTAATTGTTCCCTTAGTTTGGGGTCTTTCTCTAACTTCTTGACTATTTCTATTGTATCAACATTGAAAAGAATAGCAATTCCCAATCCAATAAAAAGCAAAATAAACTGGGTGTTTTTTTTATACCAGCCTGTAGCACGTTCCATAGTTGCATCAAACCAGTTTTCAAGGTATACTTTAAACTTATCAACGTCACCCTGCGCATCGGCCCAAATGGAATTAATATAACTGAGTGTTTCATCACAAATTTTGGTTGTTACTTTTCCCCATTTGGTCGTCTTGTTTGTAAGGGCATTTTGAATCAGAAGTTTTACATTGTCTCCGGGTAATACCTGGTCGCCCCGAAGCAGGTCAATGAAGATTTTGGAAAATGTTTCTTTATCAATATAGGCAGGTTTGCTGTTGCGTTTATTCTCACCTAAAAATTTCATAAGTGGATGTCCATAAAATCCATCAGAAGTAGTTTTGCCTACCCCTGATTTCTTGCGTTTCCAAAATAAATCAAATACGGTCTTAAACCTGGTTTCGGATTTGTCTTCATCTTCAAGCATCCGAAATATGGCACGCTCTAAGATTTTAGATCTGAACCCAAAATTTGTGGCGATAATCTCCAGAATCGTAGTAGCTAACAAGCTATAAAGCAAATAAATAAAAACGAGTCCAATGACAACATCCAGAACAATAGAATTTAACATAGCAAAATGATTATTTATGCCTACTCTTTACCTGGGATTTTCGGCGCACTCCCTTATAATATTAAAAATCAAGTGTAAATATTTTGAAAATTAAGTTGGGGACTTTCTTAGCCGCTCCTTTACAATTACTTTTTGTATTTTAGAATTTTAGCATTAAATTCATTTTGTGCCATTGGGCAGTGGAAATATTTCAAAATAATGAAGTGAAGAATACAGACAAGTTGTATTTACTTTTGGCAAAAGTATCTATGGCGATAAAAATGGCGATACACAATGAAAGTATTTAATCCGGAAAATTATTATTCCCAAATGATTGTAAATCTTTGATAAAAGAAGATCAATTGAGGTGAAGATAAGAAATTCAGAAAAAATACAGGCGGTTATACTGTCAGATCAAATTTAGCGGTACTGAAATTTGTCGATTTAGATAAAGTAATTCTTAGAATTAGAATTCTCTTTAACCTGGTGAACTATCAGATTCTATTAAACAAACTTTTTGTCGATAAGCAATGTGAATGCCGGACTTTACTTGCCCGGAAAAATAAATAATAGAAATCATTTCTTTAATCTTAAAATGTTATGCCTACTCTATACAGTTTTTGGCATCGCTGATGAAATGTGAATATTATTCTTAAAAACGATTTTGTTTTTATTAAGACTGAATACGAATAGTGATTTTATTGGTTTCACTTTTGCAATGAATTTTTTTAATTAATTTTTAGTCCTGTGGTTTTCATTTTGAAATTTCGGAATAGAAAATACGTAAATATTTGATTATCTAAGCGTACATTGATAACATTGTAGCTGGCTCCTTTACCGCGGTAAAGAAAAACGCATCTGTGGCTTATTGTTGATATTAAACACGAAAACCGCCTCAAATTGAAGCGGTTTTCGTTATTCACATTTAGAATCTTATTTTATACAGAAAAGTCAAGCCAGAAACTATTCTCCTCATAATCGACAACAACCTGTGTGTTGTTTGCAAAATGGAAGGTGTTTAAAAGGGTTGATATTTCTTGTTTTAATACGATCACCGTATTATCGATCAGGTCTTTTCTGAATCCGCTCTCTTCAAGATACAGGACGAGATCCATCGAAACAATCCGGCTGATTACCTGGCCGAACTCGACAAGTTTCCGTTGTACAAGCGGCGCTTCCACCTCGAAACTCACGAGGTCCTTAATCCGGTCGGCAGCCCGCGTTGTAAATCCTTTTAAAAACTTGTAAACGCTCTTCTCTTTGGCTATTTTCATCAGCTTCAGCACAGAGTCGGCAATTTGATGGTAAAGAATATCATTCGATCCTTCAAAGATCTGGAAAGGACGGCTATCGACTACGGAGCGTCCGGCGATGTGATTTAATTTATATCCTTTAGCCCCCACAAGCTGAAGTAATGATTGCGCCGATTCCTGCATCATATCGGAAGTAACACTTTTTGTAATATTAGCTTCGAGCCCGAGCGCCGACAAATCGTTTTCGATGCCTGCAATCTCGCCCGATTTCAGGCAAAACGCAGAGCAGATCGTGAAATTGGCTTGCAACCTTGTCAACCGGTGCTGAACCTGGTCGTAATCGAAAAGTTGTTTGTTACCCACCAGCCGCGATTTTGTATGGGTGATTGCTTCGTCCAGTATACGTTTGATAAAACCGAGTCCCATCCCCGGAAATTGGAAACGGCTCCGGTGCAACAGGTCGAGTAACATTTGAATTCCGTTTGTACGGGGAATCAGTTTTTGTTCCTCCGGTATCAGCACGTCGATGTGATTTCTGCCATAAGGGATCTGGTAAAGTCCAAGGTTTTCGAAATACTCCTCCACCACGATTTTTTGCTGCGGCGCATTTACATCGCAGATAAACATGTCGATATCGCGCATTAAGCTACCCGATTCCGTTTTTTTGCGTGCGGTTAACAGCCAAAAGTCAGCCATGCCCGTTAATCCTGCCCAGTGTTTCTTGCCGCGTATATGAAAAAATCCGTCTTTTTCGGTAAACGAAGTATGCATATTGAGCGCATCACTGCCAAAGTCGGGTTCAGTAATCATTAAACCACCCATGCAGCTGTGGTTCAGAAATTGGTTGTAGACCTTCGGTTTTGCCGATTCCTGACCGTATTTTGAAACAGGTTGAATAAACAAGGCATTGTTGATCCCCAGTGTTAATGACAAGGCCAGCGATTCGTACGATGCAGCCGAAACGAAAGCAATGTTGTCCCTAACGCTTCCTCCAAATCCTCCATATTCTTTTGGAATACAAAGTGCCAGCGGATTTTCCGACATCAGTTCCTTTAAAACAGCAGGTGGTAAACCGCGCGTGCTGCAAAACTGATCGATCTTATCCTCTTCGTGAAAGGCGCGTTTCATACTGGCTTTAAAATCCTCGAGCAAATGCCTGATTGATTTTTCTTCGGTCTGTGAATCTGTATTTTGATTTGTTTTCGATTGTTGATGTAGCGGCATTTTTAATTTAGTTTTTGTTGAATAATCGTACTGCAGTTACCATTCAGCAGATAAGAGGTTAACAAACCGAAACACCTTTTGTTTACGAATGAATATAATGCCTAATTAATAACCATATTTCTGATTATAATGCTCATTCCCTTTATTTTTCCCTAAATTTGGCACCGATTAACCGATTCAAACATTAGGAGGAACACTATGACAATCATGATTTTATTCTACGGTTTTCTTTTTGGCGCTATTTTAAGAAGCGCAAAACTGAACCGTTTCGATACCATCAGCGGGATGGCGACACTCGAAAACTACAAAGTTGCCAAAGCAATTGCACTTGCGATAGGAGTGGGGGTGATCTTACTAAACATTGAAATCGGGCTGGGTTTTGCCTCTTATCATGCAAAACCACTGATCGTTGGCGGAATTGTATTAGGTGGTTTAATTTTTGGCGCCGGCATGGCCATCCTGGGGTATTGCCCCGGAACCATGATTGTTTCGCTGGGGGAAGGTTCACTCGATGCCGCCGCTGGCCTGGTTGGTGGATTGCTGGGAGGATTGGTTTACACGCTTGTTTTGCCTTCAATTAGTGGGTTATTGGGTCCTGATCTTGGAACCATTTCTCTTTATTCCCTCACCGGATCAACGCCAATCATTTTTTATTCGCTGGTTGTTCTGTTCGGAGCAATGTTTATTGCCATCGCTTTCTATATGCATAAAATTGAAAAAGTAACCGACCGCACCTGGATTTTTGCGGGTGTGGCACTTGCCATTCTCAACAGCATCGTGTTTTTAAAAATTGGAATGGACCGGCCAATCGGCGCTTCGACTGCCTTCCCCTATCTTGCAAACTTATTCACAGGAAATACGGACAATGAATATTTTACGAAGATTGTAAAGCCGGGCAACTGGGAGGTGATTTTCCTCGGCGGATCATTCCTTGCAGGGCTGATCATCTCACTGTTAAAAAAAGACTTTAAGATCCGGTTAATTCACAGTAACTGGTCAAAATACAAAGGAAACAGTAAAGGTAAACGGATATTCTGGGCCATGTTTGGCGGATTTATCCTTATTTTTGGTGCCCGGATGGCGGGAGGATGTACGAGCGGTCATGTGATATCGGGCGGCATGCAACTTGCTGTCAGCAGTATGGTTTTTGCAATATTTGTTTTTGCCGGATTGCTGATCACGGGCCGGCTGTTTTATAAAAAGTAAAAATGTCTGAAATATTTTTCGTCACGCTAACAAGCAATACACTTGCACTGGTTCAGGTGCTGCTGATTGCCTTAGCCGGAGCGATACTGGTTCGCACGCAGGTATTCAAATCGGGTGATGTAAAAGGTCTCGCTTTAATCATTATTAATGTGCTTCTTCCGGCGATGATTTTCTCAAATATCGTCGGCACACTCGATCCACAGAGTTTTCCGTTATGGTGGATACTTCCCCTGGTAGGACTGGGATTAATTGCGATCGGGATCGTTTTTGCGATGCTCTTTTTTTACCATGACCTCTCTGCAAAACGCAGTTTATTGCCCCTTGCGAGCATGCAAAATGCAGGTTATCTCGCATTACCACTTGGACAGGCCATTTATCCTGAGCAGTTTGACCTGTATGCGCTATACACTTTTTTGATCATCATGGGACTCAATCCTATTTTGTGGAGTGTCGGCAAATTCCTCAGTACTGGTGGCAAGATGATTGAACTTTCGTGGAAACAGCTTATAACACCTCCGTTTATTGCCAATTTACTTGGTATTCTTTTTGTTTTAACCGGATGGCATCAATACATTCCCAAAATCGTTTTTAACGCCATCGAACTGACTGGTACTGCAACGGTTCCGATCGCCAATTTCGTACTTGGGGCAGTATTGGGCAGTATATCATTAAAAATCTGGCCCTCGTTTGCTGACACAATCCGTGTTTTGGGAGTGAAATTTCTGATCATTCCATTGGTGACGATTGCTATAATGTTGCTTGTAAACCTCAAAGTGACCAATTCACTGGTGAGCGATGTTATTTTGATTCAGGCTATTTCTCCACCTGCAATTGCTATTTTAATCCAGATTAAGAACTACGGGGGTGATGCGCAAAAGAGCGGAAGTCTGATGCTGATTTCCTACATCGCTTGTATTGTGGTGATTCCTTTATGGATGGCTGTCTGGAAGGTGATGTGAACTGGTAACTGGCTACTGGCAGCTTGCGACTGGCAACTTGTAGTCTGCTGGTCGCGAGTTGCCAGTAGCCAGCCGCTAATAGCCGGATTTTTTGTGCACGAATATCGTTATAAACCCATAATTCATCTATTTTTGGAAAAAAATCTATATCAATCATCATCGCTAAAATAAACCTGCAAAACAATGACAACAAGGAACTTTCTGGCTTTCGATTTGGGCGCATCAAGCGGCCGGGCAATATTGGGAACTATTTCGGATAACAAATTAAGCTTAAAAGAAATACATCGGTTTGACAACCAGATGGTCGAGATTAACGGTTCATTTTACTGGAATATCTTCAGTCTCTTTGGAGAATTGAAAACCGGATTGAAAAAATGTATACATGATTTTGGAATTCAACCCGAATCGGTGGGTGTTGATACATGGGGTGTTGATATTGCCTTACTCGACAGGAACGGCATGATAGTCGGTTTGCCTTATGCCTACCGCGACCCGCGCACCGATACAGCGATGGAAGAGGTTTTTAAGATTATCCCCAAAAAAGATTTGTACCTGATGACCGGTATTCAGCTGATGCAGTTTAATACATTGTTCCAATTGTATGCTTATAAACGCGATCGTTCTCCGCTGCTCGAAATTACAACAGATATCCTGTTTATGCCCGATGCATTGGGGTATCTTTTCAGTGGTGTGAAGAAAAATGAGTTTTCAATCGCATCAACCTCCCAGTTTCTGAAACCCGGTAAACTCGAATACGAGCAAAAACTCTTCGATGCCATCGGTTTCGATATCAACCTGATGCAGGAACTTGTATTGCCGGGAACGGTACTGGGAAATATCAAACCTGATATTCAGAAAGAGACAGGAAGTGCTCCGATTCCGGTTGTGGCTGTTGCAGCACACGATACGGCTTCTGCAATTGCTTCGGTTCCGGCAACAGGCCGCAACTGGGCTTATATCAGTTCAGGTACCTGGTCATTGATGGGTATAGAAAGTGATCATCCGCTGATCTCGGAAGAGATTCAAAAACTAAACTTTACCAACGAAGGCGGTGTTGAGGGGACTACAAGGTTTCTTAAAAATATCATGGGATTGTGGTTACTCCAGGAGTGCCGCCGCACCTGGTCGTCCGAACACGATTATTCATGGCCCGAAATGGTTGAAATGAGCTTAAATGCACAGCCATTTAAATGCCTGATCGATCCTGATGCACGTGAGTTCTTGAACCCTGGAGATATGCCCGCTGCAATTTCTGCTTTCTGTGCAAAAACTGGTCAGCCTGAACCTGAAACACACGGTGAGGTAATCCGCACCATATTTGAAAGTCTTGCTTTAAAGTACCGTGTAACACTCGATTCGATAAGGGAAGTAAGCACGGGTGAAATTGAGAAGATTCACATTATTGGGGGAGGGGCAAACAACGAATTGCTGTGTCAGTATGCTGCGAACGCCACAAATCTACAGGTTTATGCTGGTCCGACTGAAGCCACCGCGATTGGCAATATCATGATGCAGGCCAAAGCTTTAGGCGCTGTTTCTTCTCTCGGGGAAATCCGTCAGATGGTTTTCAATTCTTTTGAGACAAAGATTTTTTATCCTCAGGATTCAGATAGTTGGAATACTGAATATCAAAGATTTAAAAATTTGATTGTCAATTGATCAACTGATATTTTTATTTTTTTGTTGCGAAATTCTTATTTTCGCAAATTAAATGATTATTGGAAATTGTGATTTGTTTAATTAAAAATGAAAACGATGAGAAAATTATTATTCGCTTTTGTACTTATTTTATCAGCTAATATTGGTAGTGCTCAACTTGCTCAACACGCCATAGGTTTAAGATTGGGTGGTGGTGATGGTTTTGGAACTGAAATTTCGTACCAACATGCACTTAGCGATGCGAACAGACTCGAGTTTGATCTTGGTATGCATTCCGGCAATAATTATAATGCGTGGGGTTTAGCCGGTATCTATCAATGGGTTTGGAATATTGACGGAGGATTTAACTGGTATGCCGGAGTTGGCGGAAGAATTGGTTCGTGGACCTGGGATACGAATAAGTATAACGGAACAAATAGCAGCGGAATATTCCTTGCTGCAGCAGGAGATGTAGGTATCGAATATTCTTTTCCAATTGGAATTCAGGTGGCGCTTGACGTGAGACCTGAATTAGGAATTATCAACCATGGTGATGCTTTCCGAAACAACATCGCTTTCAGTGTGCGTTATCAGTTTTAACCGCTGAATAAAACTTTATTAAAAATGGCTGGAAGTAATTTCAGCCATTTTTACATTAGATTAATTAATTCATCAACAACATTTTGCGTTCCTTCCGCAATTTGAAGGATATGTGCATCAAGCATGTAGCATGGCGAGGTGACTAATTTGTACTTCTCGTCAATGATCACCTCTGCATGATCAGTTTTGTGGTGAGTTCCCCCCATCTTTTCAATCGTTTTAATTGTTTCGGAGTCTTTCCCGATTGTAACTTCTGCACCGGGAAGGATCTTAGCTATCAAAGCAGGAGCAATGCAGATGGCTCCGATTGGAATGGACGCTTCAACTGAAGCAATAACGGCCAATTCAACTTCAGGATCGATTGTACATTCACTCCCATCAAAAGCAAGCGTGCTGAGATTTTTGGCAACGCCAAAACCTCCGGGGAAGATGACAGCATCAAACTTTTCGGGTTCGTAAAGATTGAGCGGTTTGATTTTTCCGCGGGTGATTCGTGCCGATTCAACCAATACATTTCGCTCTTCATTCATCAGTTTTCCGGTCAAATGATTGATTACCTGTGATTGTTCCTTGTCAGGTGCAAAACACTCATAGCAGCCTCCGGTCTTAGCAATCGCCAGAAGAGTAAGCGTTGCTTCATGAATTTCAGAGCCATCAAATACGCCGCATCCCGCGAGTATAACAGCAAATCTTTTTTGATTATTCATGTTATTAAAAATTTAGGTTCTGTGTAAAGTAATAACATTTTTTGTTAAAAATCAAAATAAAAATCAGAAAAAATGAAATTTTTATAAATTATTTTTCAGTGATTCATGGGAGCAGAATCCTATTTATTTAAATGTGGTTAAATGGCAATTTATGAGCTACTTGAAAAATAAGTGGCTGAAATTATTCCTGCTCTTTGCTGTAAAAGAAGAGTTTTTTATAGTTTTTATTGATTTGAATTTTAAATTGATCTAATGGGACATCTATAATTTTGGATGTTTCGTGATAGATTTCCCTGATGTTAACAAATGAATCATCAGTTTCGAGAAAGAGTGAGGTAGGCGGAATGATTTGAAGCGCCTCGCGAAATCGTTGTGTTATTTGGAGTACCGATTTTCCCACAGAAAAGTAACACCCCAGATCGATCAGTTGTTTTGTTAGTTCGGTTCCTTCCGAATATCCATGCAGAATGAATTGCAATTTGGAATGCTTTAGATAAACAATCAGCTCGTTCCACGATTTTACAGCATGAATAATTACTGGTTTGTGATGATTTTCTGCATATTTTAAGTGCAGTTCGAAAAGAAGCTTTTGTTGCTGATAATCGACAGTACAAATCTTATCCAATCCCGTTTCCCCAATAGCAATTAAACCTGGTTGATTTGACAGATTTTCGAGCATTGCACTTACCTGTTCGAATGAAAACTTTGTGGCGTGCCATGGATGAATGGCGACTGAAAAAGGTGTTTTTATTTCATTCTTTGAATCAATATCCTGAAGAAAAATGCTTTGAACAGAAATAATATCTTCAGAATTTGATGAATGGTGTGTATGAATATCTATATACGGGATGTCCACTTTGAATGATTATTGATGGTCAAATAAATTACGAGTATCAGAACTTCCCTTTAGTTCATTAAGTTAAGGGATATTTTTAGTTTTTACCAAAAGTAATTCTAATTTTAGAAAAGTAACATACCTTTGAAAACGGAGATTAGGTTATGAGGGAAATAATTATTAGTCAAGCTATTAAGGAAATATTACCCGATCTGACACTGGGATGCATCGAGTGTGATGTGGTGATTTCGGAGGACAATAGCGAATTGTGGAGAGAAATTGAAGCCGCTTGCGGTACAATCGGACATTCAGGGGAACTTGCAGAGGTGGGGAGCCAACCGGCCATCAGGGCATCACGCATCGCTTACCGGCTTTGTGGTAAAGATCCGGCAAGGTACCGACTCTCATCCGAAGCATTGATGCGCAGGGTGGTAAAGGGACACCAACTTTACAGGATAAATAATGTGGTCGATCTTCTTAACCTGGT
>Ga0209100_1002760_pt1 | contig 10574 bp, 7 predicted proteins | sample lystaG_FD_185480 | JGI IMG/M metagenome (GOLD analysis project Ga0209100, IMG submission 185480) | Glacier valley bacterial and archeal communities from Borup Fiord, Nunavut, Canada, to study Microbial Dark Matter (Phase II) -... | ecosystem: Environmental > Aquatic > Freshwater > Ice > Glacier ...
ATTTTCTCACAAGGGATGTTTGTCTGGGAGGATTTGAAGCAGCAAACACTTATTACGGTAGAAAATTCGGAAGAAAAGGTTGTCGCTTTTCTAAATATCATTCCCGATTTTGCTCCCGGAGAAGGGACTTACGATCTGATTCGCAAAACAACCGATGCCCCGAATGGGGTGATGGATTTCCTGATCGTGGAATTATTCCTATATCTTAAATCTGAAGGTTATTCATATGCAAACATGGGCTTTGCTCCAATGTCGGGTATCGATGATCCGCATACTTTTAAGGAGAAATCCATGAAGTTTGCCTACGAAAAGATCAGAGGTTTCTCGCAATATAAAGGTTTACGCGAATACAAGGAGAAGTTCGTGACCGTTTGGATTAATAAATACCTGATTTATGATCACGATTACGATCTCCTGCAAATTCCAGGAGCATTGATGAAAGTAATTAAACCTTAAAAAAGGTTCAAGAATAAAGGTTAAAGTGTAAAGGGAATATTTTCAATAATTTGCGTTTATTGCATTGAGGGAAAACTTATTTTCACCGGTGATTCGTTTATCATTCCTACCTTTTCTTCATCTTATTTGCTGCCAAACAACAGGATCATTACACCAGCCAGGATTCCAATCAGAAGCCATCCTTTTTGTCGTATGTTCTTTTCGTGGAAAAGTATACCGCCCAAAATAAATGAAATGATCACACCGCTGCGGCGCAACGCCGATATGACTGAAATGAGCGATCCGTCTAAAGAGATCGCATAAAAGTATAAGAAGTCGGCAATCACAAGAAAGAGCCCGATCATTGGAATTGACCAGCGCCATTGAAACGGCGTATTTTCGTGTCGTTTAGGATACCAAAGGAAAAGTATGACAGGCAAAAGAAGTCCAACCTGGTAGATCCCGGACCATGCTTGCACCGCCATCCGGTCGAAATTGTGAATCAAAAATTTGTCGTACAGACCACTGACAGATCCCAGCAAAGTACCCAAAATTATAAATACGATCCATTTGTTGGTAGAGAACTGAATCCCTTCAGATTTGCCAGCCAATGAGAAAAAGTAAAAAAAGAGCAAGGTGATTGCCGTTCCAATCCATTGAATAATTGTAAGATGCTCCGAAAAGATCAGAATTGCACCAAACAGCGTCCAAATAGGACCTGTCGCCCTGATTGGAGATACGATGGTCAATGGCAGGTGCTTCACCGCAAAAAATGTGAAAATCCACGAGCTTGTAACGATTACTGATTTTAGAAAGAAGTATCCGTGTTGGGCAAGTGGGGCTGGGGGTATAAACAGTAAGCTATTACTTATTGAGTCAGGATAAAAAGTTGAGATTAGGAGGATGGGAAGAAAGATGATTGCAGAAGTGAGTGTTGCGAGAAAGAGTACTGGCAGAACGGCATTACTGTTGAGCGAAAGCTTTTTAAAAACATCGTAAGTTCCAAGAAAAACAGCCGAAGCAACGGCAAACAGTGCCCACATACCTTTTAAATTGAATTGGCAAAGGTAGGCTTATAGCCGAAAGAAACATGTTTTAGATGGTCTGGAGCAGCTTAAGTTAATGTTATCTTGTTAAAAGGCTACTGGCTGCTGGTTACATCTGGAAATTTCGCACCTTCTCCTTCTCGCCACTTCGCCCTATCGTACCTTCTGAATTCTGTCTTCTACTACTTCTTTCTGAAAACATCTGACCACGATCTGGCTTTTTTCGAAAGTTGATTTAATCCCTCTTCTATCAGGCTTTTATCGAAATCGTCTGTAAACATCATTTCCGGATTTTCATCATTCTCATTCGGGTAAATCAGGATGAAATCATAGTTTTCGAAGTTTTTGGCCATCAATCGCGGAATACCTTCCTGGTTAAGTTTATATGATACAGCACCGTTGCGTGGAAGTGCGATAATAACCAAATCTGTTGGCTGGATAAAAGCTGAAATTGCAAGAAATTCATTCCAGTCAGTAAATTCAATGTGTTTTGTGGATAGTGCAATATTATTGGAATCTATATATTCCTGGACATGTCTGTAAGTTTGGGAGGTAGAAAGAAAATCGCAGGAAACTTTCAGCGAATCAGCAAGCCTGAATACCCGGCTCAACCAAAGATTAAAACCATATTCGCGGTCGGCATAACGGGGGCAAACGACCACAATCTTTTGGCGCTGACTAAGGTGGGGCGAAATGCTGCATACCCAGACTGCCTGATTGGTATTCTCAACAATATACTTGATGATGCTGCCAAAAAGGAGATCAGTAAACTGGCGTTTCAAGGCAAAACCAATGATAATTTCCGTGGCAAATATTTCGGTTGCAACTCGCTTAATTCCGCTCGGTACATTGTGACTAATCGTTGTGATAATTTCTACATCCTGGTCAACAGCTGCTGCATGCAGAATTCCTTTTTCGAGGGTTCGCCTGGCTTCGATCAATTTTTGCTGAGCAGCATCATCGTCAGCTACGACGGTCATACTGATGATTGGAAACCGGTTTTTAGGATTTTTAATTGCCATTGCCAGGTCAAGCAATCGCTCCATATTGTTGGGATTGTAAATGGGAATCAATATTTTCTGCCCCCCTGTAGCCGGATGTGCTGGTCCAATGATTTTTTCCATAATCAAAACCTTTTTTGCCGCATATTCGGTAACAAACGACGCAACAAGACAGGTGACCAGAATCAGGACGATGGTTCCGTTCAGAATATTTTCATCAACAATTCCGAGCCGGAAGCCGACCATTATTACAGCGATGGTTGCTGCCGCATGTGAACTGCTCAATCCAAAAATAAGATTTCGGTAAGCTGAAGAATACCTGAATATTGCTGCAGTTAGCCAGGCGGCAATATATTTTCCGATAAGGGCAACTATGGTTAAGGTGGCCGCAATGATCAGCGCAATTGGGCCTTGTCCGAGTACTTTGAAGTTAATCAGCATCCCCACGCTAATCAGGAAGAATGGAATAAACAGCGAATTGCCGACAAACTCGAGCCGGTTCATCAGTGACGAAGTGTGCGGAATTAGCCTGTTTAATGCGATTCCTGCTGCAAATGCGCCAATTATTGGCTCAAGTCCTGACACCTCAGAAAGGATGGCTGCGAGGAAAACCATGGCAAGGACAAAGATAAAATGGGAGTTCTTCTCGCCTTCGAAATTCCGGAAGAACCAGCTTGCAAGTTTCGGAATCAGAATCAGAACAATTGAAAGAAACAGAATAACTGATACTACAAATTTTATCCAAAAATCGGTATTAATCTCACCGCCTACTGATCCTGAAATTACGGCAAGAATAATCAGTACAGCTGTGTCGGTAAGCATCGTTCCTCCCACAGTTACGCCAACAGCCTCATTCCTCGAAATGCCCAAACGACTTACAATAGGATAAGTTACCAATGTATGAGTAGCAAACATGCTCGAAACCAGAAAGCTTGATTCGAAGCTGAACTCAAGGAGGTACCGGCAAACCGGATAACCAATCGACAGGGGAATCATAAATGTGAAGAATCCAAATACCAAACTTTTGTGTTTGTATTTGGCAAAACCTTTCAGATCAAGCTCGAGTCCTGCCAAAAACATAATGTACAAAAGGCCAATTGTCGAAAAGAGGTCGATCGCTGAATTTTTGGCGATCAGATTTAATCCGTGAGGGCCAATGATTACCCCGGCAAGTATCAATCCGATGATGCCGGGAATTTTCATACTCCTGAACAACAAGGGCGCCAAAAGAATTATAAATAAAATTAATGCGAAAACCAGCACCGGACTTTGAAAAGGTATCTGGAATATATGTTGCAAATTTTCAAGAACTTTATTCATCTTTAAAACAATTATTTTAAAGGGCGGAAGAACAAAATAGATTCATTTCCGGACCATTTACCAGATTCTCAAAATTATTCTTTTAACAGTACAATCTATGCGTTGAAAATCATTTTTATTTTAAATAAACCAGAATTGGTAAATTCATCAACAATGAATTGAGAGAAACAATAACGATGTAATTAATATTGGGGGAGTTTATGAGAAATTTTATTAGCTAAAAAAAAGTAGCTATGGGCTATTCTTTGAACCCTTCAATTGGGTCATCAAAATTATCTTTCATTGAAATCAGCCCTTTGGCTTGTCCAGCAATTCTTTTTTTAATTTTCAATGATTTTTCGGCTGATTTATATTTAATAAAATCAACTACCTCAAGTTTCAAATTCAAGGGTAAACTTGACAATTTTGTGTGTAACTGAATGTCTGTCATAATTCAATCTTTTCTATTTAAAGATCTAAGTCAAAGATACAAAACTTATTGTACTTACATACAATATCATTCAGGAGCATTCCGCCAGTTAATTACTGTCGAGGCCATCTACTCGATTGGCGTACGATGTTTATTTTTCTATTAATTGTTTTAGGGTAATCCACTCTTCATTTGTCACTCGAAAGTTGGTTCCTCTCCACATCCTTAAGATGCTTAACTCTTGAAGGCCGTTTCTTTTTAAAGTCTCTTTTGTGACAGGATTTTCAATCAAACTCTCAATAAGCTTCATTTTAACTCTAAATTTTACTCCTTCCTCATCTGATGAATCAATCCAATATTTTTTCTCTGCTTCAGATTCAATAAATTCCCCTGGATCAGAGATCAACTCTGTAATTGCGTATATACCTGCTGACTTTCCACAACACCACATCAATCCAATATGCCCTTTTGCAATTTCTTTCTCATATTTATTAACTTTCCAATGAAAGCCTTTGATAACCTCATTATCAGCAAGTGCATTTTTAATACGATATTTTTCAGGGTCACATTGAAAAATCCAAATCTTCTCTGCAAGTGGTAGCGCTTTATCTAACATTGGTTCTAATTTTTTTGTTTTAATCAATTTTATAGAATACATTTTTTTACAATTGACGCTGTTGTGGTCTGGGTTTATTTAATTACCAAACTTCATTCGACGAACTTGTTGTTTTCATAGTTTTAATATAATCATTAACAATTGTCTGCAAATCTGCTTTTAATGAAGCCATCATTGAAACAGCTTTCTTTTTTGGAAGAGTTGAAGTCATTATCCCACCTTCTCCTTTCACATATTCTCCCTCAAATGGTTCAATCTTTGGAATATCAAATTTAGCTTGGCCTACAGGAACAGCTGATTCACAATATACATTATCAATAATTATTTTAATTTTGTTATCCTTCATTTTAAACATTACAGTATAATTATAGACATAAGTAAAAACATTCATGTACTGGTTTACTTTCTGAATACTGGAACCTTTTACAATTATATTTCCAGATTCTTTATCGTCATTTTGTATAACGTTCTGTGCTGATTTCCATGTTTTAGCAATAAATATTTTCGTATCTGAATAGATTTGGGATTTTGTCTTTGGAATAGAGTCCGTTTTCTCCCATGTAAAATTCTTTTGCCCGAGACTTGCTACAAAGATTAAGCATCCATATACTAATAAGATTAATTTTTTCATGGGATTTGATTTTAATTTCTTCAAAATTACAAAATTACCAATTCATTCAGTCGAGTTTTTTTATTTATTCGATGTCTATGGATACTCCGTTTGCAACTGCCTGTCCCGTTTTTTAGGGAAGGGTTTTGTCGTTTTGAGTTTGCAAATCATATATCAAATTTTCTATGTGTGATAATAAATACAGAATCTATGACTTAATGCGTAAATAGGTAGGTATTTAATGTCAGATTAAACTTTATCCTTACAATATGATTCGGGCCTACAGCTCTTTTTCAAAATACTTATCAACTGAAATGTGTTCATTACTGCTTTGTAAATTCGATCGTGACATTTTTCTTTTTCAGTATATTTGTGCAAAATCGTATAAAATGGTCCCAGGTTATTCAGAAGAGTCAATTCGTACGCTTGATTGGAAAGAACATATCCGCAAGCGGCCAGGAATGTACATTGGTAAGTTGGGTGATGGCTCTGCTGCTGATGATGGTATCTATGTATTATTAAAAGAGGTACTTGACAATTCTATCGACGAATTTATGATGGGAAACGGTCGTAAAATTGACGTCGTTGTATCGGATGAACTTGTGTCGGTGCGCGACTATGGCCGTGGTATTCCCTTGGGTAAACTGATGGATGTGGCTTCAAGAATGAATACGGGAGCGAAATACGATTCGAAAGTATTCAAGAAATCGGTTGGACTGAATGGCGTTGGAATCAAGGCGGTGAATGCCCTATCGATGAATTTTTCGATTAAGTCTGTTCGTGAGGGCCGACTTAAAAGAATCGATTTTTCGAAAGGTGAATTGATCAAGGAACATGCGGAGATTGAAACTGAAGAAATCAACGGCACAGGCGTTACTTTTACACCTGATATCGAGATTTTTAAGAATTTTCACTACATCGAAGAGTTTGTAGTTCCCTTGCTAAAGAATTACACCTTTCTGAATGCCGGGTTAATCATCTATTTCAATGGTGAGAAGTACCTTTCGAAAAACGGTCTTTATGATCTTTTGGAGGAGAACCTCGACCAGGATCCTGTCTATCCGATTATCCATTTGAAAGGTGAAGATATTGAGTTTGCACTTACCCATAGCAATCAGTACGGCGAAGACTATTATACGTTTGTGAATGGTCAGTTTACCCCACAGGGAGGTACGCACCTTGCCGCTCTTCGGGAGGCGCTGGTTAAAACGATTCGCGATTACTACCATAAAGAGTTTGATGCATCCGATATTCGGGCATCGATCGTTTCAGCTTTGAGTATCAAGGTTGAAGAACCAATATTTGAATCGCAAACCAAAACAAAACTGGGATCGAAAGATATGGGACCAGAAGGTCCTTCGGTCAGGAACTTTATCATGAACTTCGTTCAGAAGGAATTAGGTAATTTTCTGCATAAAAATTCCCAGACTGCCGATATTCTTCTGAAAAGGATTCAGGAATCGGAGCGCGAACGGAAGGCTATTTCTGGTATTCAGAAACTGGCCAAACAGCGGGCCAAGAAAGTAAGTCTTCATAATAAAAAGTTACGCGATTGCCGGATTCACTACAACAGCACACACGAGTTTAAAGACAACAGTTCGATTTTCATCACTGAGGGTGATTCGGCGAGCGGTTCAATCACCAAATCGCGCGATGTTACAACCCAGGCAGTTTTCAGTTTGCGCGGTAAACCATTGAATAGTTATGGTTTGACAAAGAAAATCGTTTACGAAAATGAAGAGTTTAATTTGCTTCAGGCTGCACTGAACATCGAAGAAGGAATTGACGAACTTCGTTATAATAAAGTGATTATCTCGACCGATGCTGATGTGGACGGGATGCATATTCGTTTGCTGCTGATCACTTTCTTTTTGCAATTCTTTCCCGAACTGATCAAGAAAGGACATCTTTATATATTACAAACACCACTTTTCAGGGTGCGGAATAAAAAGAAAACGGTTTATTGTTATTCGGAGCAGGAGCGCGATCAGGCTGCAAAAAACATTGGTGCAAATCCTGAAATTACCCGTTTCAAAGGATTAGGCGAGATTTCGCCCGACGAGTTTTCAAACTTTATTGGCGAAAATATCCGGCTCGATTCTGTGATTCTGAATAAAAATGATTCTGTGTCTGAAATGCTTGAGTATTACATGGGAAAGAACACACCTGATCGTCAGGATTTTATTATCGGGAATCTTCATGTTGAAAAAGATGAACTTTAAGTTTTATTCATGCGCAATCATTGATCAGTCTGAAAATATCGGTATATCATATTAACAACTCCATTTTAACTGTAAAAAATGTCAGACGAAGAAGATAACGAGCTAAAACCGCTCTCTGAAGAAGACGAGGCCAAAGAGGGGAAAAAGGAACTTCATCATATCGTTTATTTGTCGGCGATGTACAAGAACTGGTTTCTCGATTACGCTTCGTATGTTATTCTGGAGAGAGCTGTTCCGTATGTCAATGATGGACTTAAACCTGTTCAGCGTCGGATTCTGCATGCAATGAGGCAGATGGATGATGGGCGTTATAACAAGGTTGCCAATATCATCGGGCAGACCATGATGTATCATCCGCACGGTGATGCCTCTATTGGTGATGCCCTTGTTCAGCTCGGACAAAAGGATTTGTTGATTGATGCGCAGGGAAACTGGGGTAATATTCTTACCGGTGATGGTGCTGCAGCTCCCCGTTATATTGAGGCACGGCTTTCGAAATTTGCATTAGAGGTTGTCTTCAATCCGAAAACGACCAGATGGCAGCTTTCGTACGATAGCCGAAACCGCGAGCCTGTTACTTTGCCTGTGAAGTTCCCGCTTTTGCTGGCTCAAGGAGTTGAAGGAATTGCTGTTGGACTTGCTTCCAAGATTTTACCTCACAATTTTATTGAAATACTTGATGCCTGTGTTGCTTACCTCAATAACGAAGAATTTGAGTTGTTCCCCGATTTCCTGACGGGTGGTTTTATCGATGTTTTGAAATACAACGATGGTCTGCGCGGCGGGGCTGTTAAGATAAGGGCAAAGATTGAAAAACAGGATAGCAAAACACTTGTTATCACCGAAATACCGTTTGGGCGAACAACTTCTTCCCTGATTGAGTCGATCGTGAAGGCGAATGATAAAGGCAAAATAAAGGTAAAACGGATCGATGATAATACGTCAGCGAATGTCGAGATCCTGATTCACCTGATGCCGGGTATCAGTTCTGATAAGACCATTGACGCACTTTATGCCTTTACCGATTGCGAAGTATCTGTTTCACCAAATGCCTGCATCGTCGAAGACGATAAGCCGAAGTTCATCAACGTCACCGAGATTCTTAAAAAATCGGTTGATAAAACAGTGGAACTGCTGAAGTTTGAACTGGAGATTCGCATGGGCGAACTGGAAGAGCAATGGCATTTTGCATCGCTGGAACAGATATTTATCGACGAACGGATTTATAAGGACAAAGCTTTTGAAGATTCGAATAATATGGATCAGGCTGTCGATCATATCGATAAACGGCTTGAACCATGGAAACCAAAATTCAGACGTGAAATTACGCGCGAAGATATTCTCAAACTGATGGAAATCAGAATGGGACGTATCTTGAAATTCAATACCGAAAAGGCCGATGAATTGATCAAAGGGATTGAGGATAGTATGGCTGAAGTATTGGCAAACCTTCAAAATTTAATTCCTTATACCATTGCCTGGTACGAACACCTTAAAGCAAAATACGCGAAAGGCCGCGAGCGAAAAACCGAAATCAGAAGCTTCGAAAATATTGAAGCAGCTAAGGTGATTGTTGCCAATGAAAAATTGTACATCGATCGCGAAGAGGGTTTTATTGGTACCGGTTTGAAAAAAGCGGAGTATTTGTGCGATTGCTCTGATATTGATGATGTAATAGTCTTTCGTCGCGATGGTGTTTATTTTGTGATGAAAGTGACGGATAAAGCATTCATTGGAAAGAACGTTCTCCATGTTGCTATTTTTGAGAAAAACGATAACCGCACAATTTATAACCTTGTTTATCGCGATGGCAAGGCGGGCGCTACTTATATGAAGCGTTTCTGTGTTACAGGTGTCACACGCGACAAGGAGTACAATATGACGATTGGAACAGAAGGATCGCGGATACTCTATTTCAGTGCCAATCCAAATGGCGAGGCAGAGGTTTTGCGGATCACCTTCAAACCAAAACCAAAGCTTAAAAAATTGGTCGACGAAATCGATATGGCAGCCCTGGCTATCAAAGGAAGGCTTTCGATGGGTAACCTGGTGACGAAGAATGAAGTGCATAAAGTTACGTTGAAGGAAAAGGGTCTCTCTACACTCGGTGGACGCAAAATCTGGTTCGACGAAGATGTGCTTCGCTTGAATGCCGACGGACGTGGTAAATATCTCGGTGAATTTACGGGTGACGAAAAGATATTGGTGCTTGATAAAGATGGCGGATACCAGGTCTATTCCTATGATTTAGAGAACCATTTCGAAAAGAACCTCCTTTCGATTGAAAAATTCCGCCCTGCAAAAGTAGCCTCTGTTGTCTATTTTGATGCAGAGCAAAACTTCTATTATGTAAAACGGTTTCAAATCGAAGCAAATGGAGGTAAACCTTGCCGGTTTATTGGCGAGCATCCGGATAGTAAATTGATTAGTGTAACTTGGGTGACTTATCCACGACTTGAAATTGAATTTGGAGGAGAGAAGAACAACAACCGTGAGAACGAAATCATCGAGGTTGCAGAATTTATTGGCGTGAAGTCGTATAAAGCAAAAGGAAAGCGTTTATCGAGCTATGAAGTGAAGGATATTCATGAACTGGAGCCGATCATTAAGGATGAAGATATTATACCCGAAGAAATTCCGGAACCGATTGTAGAGGATGATGTTCCATTCGAAATCAATCGTCCGGCAGGCGAAAGTGACCCAAGTCAAATGGAAATAAACTTTGACTGATGAGAATTTACCTGGTTGGATACATGGGTTGCGGTAAATCCACAATCGGACGTAAAGTTGCTGAAATATTGGGGATTAGCTTTGTCGATCTTGATAAATACATCGAAGAGCGTTATTTCAAGACCGTTCCGGCCATTTTTGCAGAGGAAGGGGAGGAGCGATTCCGTGAAAAGGAACGGATCTCG
>Ga0209100_1002761_pt1 | contig 10573 bp, 6 predicted proteins | sample lystaG_FD_185480 | JGI IMG/M metagenome (GOLD analysis project Ga0209100, IMG submission 185480) | Glacier valley bacterial and archeal communities from Borup Fiord, Nunavut, Canada, to study Microbial Dark Matter (Phase II) -... | ecosystem: Environmental > Aquatic > Freshwater > Ice > Glacier ...
GACGCAGGGGACGAAATCGCCCTGAGTATTATGGCGGAGATTGTCCAGAAGCGGCACAACGCTGGGTTACTTGATGTAGCGTCACTGTTAATTCCTGCCCAACCCACCGAGGCGACTGACCCTGTGTGCGGTATGAGCGTCGAGATTGAGGGGGCAAAATATACCTACAGCGTGGAAGGGCAGATGTACTATTTCTGCTGCCCGGCCTGCCGCAAGCTGTTTGCCGCCACTCCCCAGGATTATCTGGCGAAAGCCGCTCCTACTGGCGAGGCTCTCGACCTGGTGTGTGGTATGACGGTGGAGATTGCCAGCGGCGAAATATATGTCGGAATATGAGGGCCAGATTTACTATTTTTGCGCGGCAGGCTGCAAGCTCTCATTTGATAAAGCTCCTGGTAAGTATGTACAGGTGGCGGTTGGGGAGAAGTCAGGAGCAAGGAGCAAGGAGCAAGAATAAAGAAGTAAGAATTCTTGTTCCCCCTTCCATGAGTCAGGGAAGGGGGTTAGGGGGTTAGGTTTGCTAGTCTTACCCAACAGAAAAACAATATTAGAGACTTTGCTGGCGACCTTGCCAGAAGGTTGGCAGATACACCGGCTACACCTGGGGGTTAATTGGACGCTGGCGCAGGTGCAGGGGCCGGATGGAGAATTACGGGCGGGGTTGGCAGCCTCCCCACCGACGGAGGTAGTGGCAGGGCAAAGTCGCTTTGTGATTGGGGATAATGCGGTTGGCACTGAGGAAGCGCGGGAAGTAGTGGGATTGGCACTATCGCCCGATATGACGGCGGCGGCGTTAGGTCTGGCAACTCTGAACGCGCTGCTTCAGCCCGACCCAGCGTTGCTAAGTGATATTGATGCAGGAGATTGGCTGCTGGAACAGGGGCGCGGCAAGAAGCTGGCGGTAGTCGGTAGCTTTCCTTTTGTGGCGGAATTGCGCCCGGTGGTAGCCCAGCTGTGGGTATTGGAGCTACAGCCGAAGCTAGGGGAATATCCCGCCAGTACTGCCCCCGAAATTATTCCGCAAGCCGATATTCTGGCGATTACGGGCAGCACCCTGGTTAATCACACTCTGGACGACCTGTTAAAACTTGCGCGACCCGAAACCAAAGTGATGGTGCTAGGCCCAACCACGCCGCTCTCCCCGGTTTTGTTTGACTACGGAGTTGATTTGCTCTCAGGGGTACAAGTGGTGGATGTGGCGGCGGTGCTAGTCTCGATTGAGCAAGGGGTGTCGTTTCGTAAGATGCAGGGGGTACGGCGGGTAACGCTGGAGAAATAGCAATGGCTACAAAATTTTCCGCTTTAATTTCTGGTTTTCCCCCAATGCTTGGAGCCATAATTGGGTTAATCCTGGTAGGTTTGGTAGGCGCGCTAATCGGATTCGGGGTAGGGTTTGCCGCATTTTTCTACCTGACAATTCTCGATGCTAAATATTCAGAGAGGCACCGAGGTAGCAATTGGTTTTTACCCATACTTATATTTTTAATAAATGCTCTTACGGTTAGTTATGTTTTTGGACAAACAACTATACAGTTAGTTGCTACCATCGAAAATAGCCAACTGAGAAGCATCTTACCTATTGTGGGGATAATCGTAGGTTGTGGAATTACGCTGTACCTTTTCAATTTAACTTTCAACCTTGCAGATAATATAAAGGAAAGCAGATGGCTGGAAAAAATAGAACAGTACAAGAAGGAAAAGAATAGAACAGAAAACGATGAATCTAGTGTTTAATATTGCCATTACTTTTTCCGACAAACCGAGGACTGACAACCGACAACCATTTAAACCCTTTGCCCAATTCTTAAGCAGTTGCCATAATGATCCAGCACCCCGAATTCTCGCATACTATAGGGTTTTGTTTCTAAAGAGCCATTGGGGTGAACAACTCCGGCAGCCTGATATTCAGCATAGAGGGGCTCAATATTTTCTACATAGATATAACAGGTGTAGGGATTGGTTTCGGGCGTACAGTCGAAGTAGGAGAGATGGAGATATACTCCGTCCCGCTCGAATATTAAATAACCAGCCTCGTCAAAACGATTCACCAGGGTAAAACCGAGTTTATTGGTATAGAAATCCACACTCTGGTCAAGGTCGCCCGTAGCCAGAATTGGTACAGAGGTAAGAAAGGTCGTTTTTTCACTCACTTTAGCTTCTCCATTTTTGGATAAGGGTTTAAATTGTGTCAGGTTGAATGTAGGGTTGGAAATCCATCGGACGGGTTTGAAACCCGCTCCTACAAAGATTAGGTATTAATACCGAAATCGGGTGGGGAATATAAAAGTGCCAAAATTAGCTAATTTTAGCTGGAAGTGCCCTATAGAAGCGGAAGGTATTTCGTCCAGCCTTTTTTGCTTCATACATCGCATTATCGGCTTTTTTCATGAGGGTGGTGCTATCTTCACCGTCGCCAGGATAGCAGCTAAGGCCGATACTAGCCGAAGTAAAGAGCTCCAGCCCTTCGTTCCCGACTTCGAGTTGTAAAGCGGCCAGGATTTTTTTGCGACAATTGCAATATTTTCTGGCAAGCTCATATTGTTCAAAATTATGGTAAATTCGTCGCCACCAATTCGGGCAACCGTATCGGTCTGGCGGACGCAATTTTTCATTTTTTCAGCGACCTCAATTAGCAAGGCATCGCCCGTAGCATGTCCTAACGTATCATTGACGGTCTTGAAGTGGTCTAAATCTATAAAGCCCACCATAAAGCTCTCCTGCTTATTACGAGCTTGGTCAAGGGTATATTCGAGGCGGTCATTAAACAGGCGGCGATTAGGCAATTTGGTCAGAGTATCGTAATAAGCTCGTCGGGTAAGTTTATCGGTATTCTTTTTGAGTTTGGTAATATCTCTGAAAGAGGCTACCGCCGCATAAGGCAAGTGCGTCCCCTCAGAGTCTTCCAGCTTTTCACTATTATGAAAAAGGGGTTGAGAGCTTACCGAGAGCCACACAAGTGTGCCGTCCGGCTTGTGGACACCCATGACAATATTTGATTGGGGTTGCCCGGTGCGGAGGGTTTGGGGAATAGGATGTTCCTGACCGGGGAAAGGTGAGCCGTCCTCGTGAATCGTCCGCCAGCGCGAGTCAAGGCTGGTGCGTCCCTCCATTTGCTCCCTACTAAGTCCGAGGATATTTTGGGCAGAGGAATTAGAAGCCAAAATCCGGGAGGTACTATCTTGTAGCACGATACCTTCTTCCAGGGCTTCGATAAGCACCTGATAACGGCTTTCACTCTCTTCAAGGGCCTTTTCGGCCTCTTTGCGTTTGGTGATATGGCTATAGGTTACCAGCATTTGGGAGGGTTTGCCGTTTTCGTCAGTTTCAAAAACCGTCTGGCGACTTTCTACCCACTCCCACTGCCCGTCGCTGTTTATAATGCGATATTCGACCTGACTGGTAATTCCCTTACGGGCATTTTCTCGGCCACTTGTAACTTTTTCCCGGTCAACCGGGTGAATTTTTTCCTGTAGGAACCCGGAATTCAAGATTTCTACGGGAGCATAACCAAAGAAATTCTCTCGGTTAAAATAGAGCAATTCACTTTTTTCAGGGGAAACTAATTTGAATAAAAAGATATAATCCGGGGAGTTTTGGGCAAGCTTGCGGAAGCGGGTCTCGCTTTCGCTTATTGCTCTCGTCGCTTGGTTAAGTTCCAGGTTAGAAAGCTCGTTTTCAACCATTATCGCCAGGTCTTTTAGATATTTTAATTCTTCTTCATTTAAGGTTTGGGGCGCGGTATTTATCAGGCAAAGTGTCCCTATCCTGTAACCATCCGGGCTAGTAAGGGGTTGACCAGCGTAGAAACGAATGTGTGGTTCGCCCGTAACAAGTGGATTGTCATAGAAACGTTCGTCCCCCAGGGCATCAGGAATGACAAAGGTATCATTTGAAAGAATAGCGTGACCGCAGAAAGAGATTTCGCGAGAGGTTTCACTTGCATTTAAGCCGAGGCAGGCTTTGAACCATTGGCGGTTGATATCCACTAGCGTAACCAGCACAATCGGCATTTGAAAGATGCGCTGGGCCAGCCGGGTAATGCGGTCAAAGCGTTCTTCTGATAAGGTATCGAGAATGTTGAGACTTCTTAAAGCATTTAGACGCAAATCCTCATAGAGTGGGACGCTAGGTGTAATCATAGCCAGTACCTCTTACTAAAACCGGGCCATAACTAGGGTAACGGGCAGTTAACGTTACTGTTATGGAGCTAACAATCTGACGTAAAGATAAATATTTTATCATTATCATAACAAGATTATTGGGCTAATTCTATAGCGTTGGTATTGTTCAAGCTAATTGTAATCTGAATGAAATACTTTTTATACCTTTGGAAAGGACACCCCAGCATGAGATGCCCTTTTTCTAGTGGCAAATACTAGGCGGCGACTCTCAGGTCGGAAGTACATTCCGGGCAACGGACGGCTTTGAGCGGAATGCTGCTATAGCAATACGGGCAATCTTTGGTATCAACAACGGCTTCCGAGGGTTGCCTTTTGAAGCGGTTGTAGACCCGCAATACCAAAAATATGACAAAGGCGATAATTAGGAATCGTATAACGATGTTAATAAACTGCCCATAGTTGATAGTAGCTAATCCAGCAGCTTTGGCGGCGGCAATTGAGGCGGGCTTCTTGCCAGAAAGGTCTATAAACAGGCTGCTAAAATCTACATTCCCTAACAACAGACCGAGGGGTGGCATGATGATGTCTTCAACCAGCGAGGTTACAATTGCTGAAAAGGCCGCCCCGATAATGAACGCAATCGCCAGGTCTATGACGTTGCCGCGCATAATAAACTCTTTAAACTCTTTAAGCATCAAAAGCTCTCCTCTCAAAAACGCTTCTCTGGTATTCTAACCAGCCGAAGTTTTACACGACGCTATTAACCCACGAATGTAATAAATGTTTCCGAAGTATACTAATCTTTAACGCCCACAAAAATTTAGCCTAAGCTAAAGTAGTGGCTTAGGCTATTACTGCAAAGGTGCGCCAAAAAGTTGCCTTTAGCTAAAAGTTGATAGACGCTTCAGCACTTTTGCAGATTGAATTAATTCTGCGAGTAAGGCATAAACTTGGACAGCTAGAGTCTGGCTGACAAACGGTATTTGGATTGTTTGTAAAATGCGAATTCTGAGTAATATAGGTTGAGTATAACAAACTGGTTTGATTAGTCAACCTTTACAGAAGCCCTAAAGTAATTGATTAGGTAGAAAATGAATGTAGGTTTGTTAATATTCAGGCGGCGATTAGCGAGGCCAAAGCCAGTCAGGAACAGCACCGGGCCACAATCCGGGTTCTGACTGCCGACCCTTACTAACAGGCTGCCGTTGTTATAGTAGACGAGGAGGTTTTAAGAAAGTCACGAGATTTTAAAACTCGTTAAAACTCGTTTGGAAGAAATTTTTTATGCACCTTGTGGATAAGGCTCTGTTGAGCTTAAAAAGGCTAGAATCCACCGATTTTCCCACCATTTTATCCACATTGACTCTACGTGATGGGCGTGGTATTATGCGTCTCCCTAGAAACAACAGGGGTGGCTCGAAGAAAAAAGTCTGCACAAACCAATCTACAGATTTTCAAAAATGGGCCAAAAATACTCTTGACAAAGCCCCTCGGATATTGTATGATGTCTGAGCCTCTGAAAAGGAGTGACGAAAGCAAAAGCGAAAAAGCTGGATAAGCCCATCGCAAAGGCTTTCGTGGTGATTTTCCCCTCATGAAGGGAAGCTAAATCACAAGTGGTAGGACCTTAACAATTGAAGAGTGGGAGAGAACATATTCGCAATATGGCGCGAAGGGTGAAAACCCAAAGCGAAATATTGGTTACGAATAAACAGCAAATATTGGTAAGCAAGGAAAGAAACCTGTCAAGGAACGCCGAAAACTTTAGAGAACACTGACCCACCTGTTGAGTAAGATCAAGAGGAACAGTGGACTTAAAAAGAAAAGGTGTGGAGAGTTTGATCCTGGCTCAGGATAAACGCTGGCGGCGTGCCTAATGCATGCAAGTCGAACGAGGTAGCAATACCTAGTGGCAAACGGGTGAGTAACACGTGGGAATCTGCCCAAGAGTGGGGAATAACAGCTCGAAAGAGTTGCTAATACCGCATACGGTCGAAAGACTAAAGGAGCAATCCGCTTTTGGAGGAGCCTGCGGCTGATTAGCTAGTTGGTGGGGTAAAGGCCTACCAAGGCAATGATCAGTAGCTGGTCTGAGAGGATGGTCAGCCACACTGGGACTGAGAAACGGCCCAGACTCCTACGGGAGGCAGCAGCAAGGAATTTTCGGCAATGGGGGAAACCCTGACCGAGCAACGCCGCGTGGGCGACGAAGTCCTTCGGGATGTAAAGCCCTTTTCTGTGGGAAGAAGAAAGACGGTACCACAGGAATAAGCATCGGCTAACTACGTGCCAGCAGCCGCGGTAATACGTAGGATGCAAGCGTTGTCCGGATTTACTGGGCGTAAAGGGCGCGCAGGCGGTATAGCAAGTCTATCGTGAAAGCCCCCGGCTAAACCGGGGAGGGTCGGTAGATACTGCTAAACTAGAGTGCAGCAGAGGATAGTGGAATTCCCGGTGTAGTGGTGAAATGCGTAGATATCGGGAGGAACACCAGTGGCGAAAGCGGCTATCTGGGCTGTAACTGACGCTGAGGCGCGAAGGCTAGGGGAGCAAACAGGATTAGATACCCTGGTAGTCCTAGCAGTAAACGATGAACACTAGGTGTGCGGGGAAATTGACCCCCTGCGTGCCGGAGCTAACGCAATAAGTGTTCCGCCTGGGGAGTACGGTCGCAAGATTAAAACTCAAAGGAATTGACGGGGACCCGCACAAGCAGCGGAGCGTGTGGTTTAATTCGACGCAACGCGAAGAACCTTACCAGGGCTTGACATGGCATGTTCAGGGGTGGAAACATCCTGGCCGCAAGGCGAATGTCACAGATGCTGCATGGCTGTCGTCAGCTCGTGTCGTGAGATGTTGGGTTAAGTCCCGCAACGAGCGCAACCCCTAGTGTTAGTTAAATAGTCTAGCGCGACTGCCGGTAGAAAACCGGAGGAAGGTGGGGATGACGTCAAGTCAGCATGGCTCTTACGTCCTGGGCTACACACACGCTACAATGGCTGGTACAAAGCGAAGCAAGACTGCGAAGTGGAGCGGATCGCAAAAAGCCAGTCTCAGTTCGGATAGCAGGCTGCAACTCGCCTGCTTGAAGTCGGAGTTGCTAGTAACCGCGCATCAGCACGGTGCGGTGAATATGTTCCCGGGTCTTGTACACACCGCCCGTCACGTCATGGAAGCTGGTAACACTTGAAGCCGGTGAGCGAACCTTCGGGGCGCAGCTGTCGAGGGTGGGATTAGTGACTGGGACGAAGTCGTAACAAGGTAGCCGTAGCGGAAGCTGCGGCTGGATCACCTCCTTTCTAGGGATTACAGGTAGTAGGTAAAGGGACAGGAAAGCTAGTAAATCGCAAGATAAACTGAGCACCAAGAACTAAACGCCGAACCCTAATCTCAGGTCAACTCGTTGAGCGATGAAAGCAAGTCAGTGTCGGAAGAAGTGCGAAAGTAGGAATGGTCAGGAAAGATGAGAAAGAAGGACGAAAGTCTGAAAGTCTCAATCAACTGGACATTGCGAAAAGTAGCCTCACTTCGGCTGATGACACTGGAGCAAAACGACCTGTTGCTTGGAGAAGGAATGGGAGATAGAGAAAGCAAGTTAGGTCAAACTAACCGATAAGAACTAAATTCTAACAGCCTCACAAGCAAGAAACAAAGATCAAAAAGGTGTGAATTGTACAGGAAGAAATCCGCGAGAACCAATGAGTGCCAAGTTCTCTACCACTCTTCGGTTGTTAAAAAGCTCACAGCCGACAGCAATCAGCCTTCAGCAAATCGAAAGAAAAGCCAAGGGCTAGGAACTAAAAGCTAAGGGCTTAATCCTACCGAAAGCACATTTACAAACGAATACCGAGAAAAACATACGAGTCTTAGAAATGATTGCAAAGTAACCATAAATCTTCTCAAGGTTAATTCAGATCAGGGAAGGCGAAGTAGGGATCAGGAAGAAGCTCACCGGAAGCAGGGAACAGCCACTCGAAAGAGGAACTGGGAACTGAAGAAAGTGAAGCTGAGAACTGAGGACTGAAAAGCTGAGAACTGATCGCTGTTAAGCTGAGGGACTTAATGGGGGAGCAAGCAAGGAACTAAGAGCCAACGGAGGATGCCTAGGCATCAAGAGCCGATGAAGGACGTGGCAAAGCTGCGAAAAGCTCCGGTCAGCCGCTAGTAGGCGTAGCCGGAGATATCCGAATGGGGCAACCCAGTGGGTGTAATGACCCATTATCCCGCAAGGGAAGGCAAGTGGCCGAACTGAAACATCTAAGTAGGCCGAGGAAAAGAGATAATTCCCCTAGTAGTGGCGAACGAACGGGGAGGAGCCCAAACCAGCAGTTTACTGCTGGGGTTGTAGGACCACCAATAATTCCACAGAAATGGTTAGACGAATGGCCCTGGGAAGGCCAGCCAGAGACGGTGATAGCCCGGTAGTCGAAAGTTAAATCTGGGAAGGTGGCACCTGAGTAGCGCGGGACACGAGAAATCCCGTGTGAATCTGCCCTGACCACAGGGTAAGGCTAAATACTCTTGATGACCGATAGTGAACCAGTACCGTGAGGGAAAGGTGAAAAGCACCCCGACAAGGGGGATGAAATAGAACCTGAAACCGTTGGCTTACAAACAGTCAGAGGGGGCAACCCTAATGGCGTACTTTTTGTAGAACGGACCGGCGAGTTAATATCTGTAGCAAGGTTAAGGGAGCAAAACCCGGAGCCGTAGCGAAAGCGAGTCTGAATAGGGCGAATTAGTTGCAGGGATTAAGACCCGAAACCAGGTGAGCTTACCATGGTCAGGCTGAAGCTGCTGTAAAAGGCGGTGGAGGGCCGAACTCACCAATGTTGCAAAATTGGGGGATGAACTGTGGTAAGGGGAGAAATTCCAATCGAACTTGGAGATAGCTGGTTCTCCCCGAAATGTATTTAGGTACAGCCTCGAGACGAAAAGCTATTGAAGGTAGAGCACTGAATAGGCTAGGGGGCGTTAAGCTTACCAAACCTAACCAAACTCCGAATGTCAGTAGCTTGTCTTGGGAGTGAGACGGCGAGTGCTAACATCCGTCGTCGAGAGGGAAACAACCCGGACTAGCAGCTAAGGTCCCTAAATAATGGCTAAGTGGTAAAGGATGTCTCAGCGCGTAAACAACCAGGAGGTTGGCTTAGAAGCAGCCACCCTTGAAAGAGTGCGTAATAGCTCACTGGTCAAATGTGATGGGGCGCCGACAACTCAACGGGGCTAAAGCCATTTACCGAAGCTCTAGCTTTCAGCGTAAGCTGGAGGGGTAGGGGAGCATTGTAGGAGCGATGAACCACACCGAAAGGTTAGTGAGGGAGCGACTACAAGAGAGAATGCCGGTATGAGTAGCGCATTGCTTGCGAGAAACAAGCACACCGAAAGTCTAAGGTTTCCGAAGCAAGGTTAATCCGCTTCGGGTTAGTCGGGCCTAAGGGGAGGGCGAGAGCCGCACCCGATGGACAACTGGTTGATATTCCAGTACCGCTTTAAATCGATTGGACCAATGGGGTGACGCAGAGGGATAGTCAGAGTGTCCTGCGGGACATCGAAGCTGGTAGGCTGTTAATGGTTGGGAGAAAAGCTCAACCGGAGGCCGAGAGGTGACAGCGAGAGTGCGGCTTGCCAAACTCAAGTCTGATGAATCTGAGCTGCCGAGAAAAGCCTCTAGGGAGAAATAGAGCGACCGTACCGCAAACCGACACAGGTAGACGGGTAGAGAATACCAAGGTGAACGAACGACCCTTCGTTAAGGAACTCTGCAAAATGGCCTCGTAACTTCGGGAGAAGAGGCGCTATTGTTTGTGTAGACCTATACGGTCAGAGCGAATGATAGCCGCAGTGAAAAGGCCCAGGCGACTGTTTAACAAAAACTTAGGTCTCTGCAAAAGCGTAAGCTGATGTATAGGGGCTGATGCCTGCCCAGTGCTGGAAGGTTAAGAGGAGGGGTGCAAGCTCTGAATTGAAGCCCCAGTGAACGGCGGCCGTAACTCTAACGGTCCTAAGGTAGCGAAATTCCTTGTCGGGTAAGTTCCGACCCGCACGAAAGGCATAACGATCTGGGCGCTGTCTCAACGAGGGCTTCGGCGAAATTGAAAAACCCGTGAAGATACAGGTTACCCGCAGCAGGACAAAAAGACCCCGTGGAGCTTTACTACAACTTGACATTGGACTAGGGCACTAGATACGTAGGATAGGTGGGAGCCTAGGAAGCCGGACTTTTGGGTTCGGTGGAGGCAACGGTGAAATACCACTTTTCTGGTGTTTTGGTTCTAACCCTTCGGGAGACAGTGTCTGGTGGGTAGTTTGACTGGGGCGGTCGCCTCCCAAAAGGTAACGGAGGCGCCCAAAGGTTCCCTCAGGCTGAATGGAAACCAGCCAATGAGCGCAAAGGTACAAGGGAGCTTGACTGCGAGACGGACAGGTCGAGCAGGTACGAAAGTAGGGCT
>Ga0209100_1002765_pt1 | contig 10565 bp, 8 predicted proteins | sample lystaG_FD_185480 | JGI IMG/M metagenome (GOLD analysis project Ga0209100, IMG submission 185480) | Glacier valley bacterial and archeal communities from Borup Fiord, Nunavut, Canada, to study Microbial Dark Matter (Phase II) -... | ecosystem: Environmental > Aquatic > Freshwater > Ice > Glacier ...
CGTTGGGTTGTCCTAACGATGGAGGATTAGACAATAGGTGCAGAAGGCAATAAAGTCGGCGACTTGCTGAAGTTGAACTGGAGTGAGTCGCTCGATCGTAGTGGTTGCCAGAAGAGCAAGTCTTACTTTATTGTTCCGATTTGACCTGCTGAAGGATCATCTGTGTGATTGGATGGTCGGAGAGTTGGTTAGTTTTGCCTGCTTCAACTGTCTTCTGCACCAAGTAGCGAAAATTGTTCCAGCCAAGTTGAATGCTGGGATGGTTCTCTGCCAGAGTTTTTTGTTTGATTTCCAGCGATCGTACATATAAGGGTTCAGCTTCGTCATAGCGTCCTTGCGATTTATACAGATATGCCAAATTGTTGAGGCTGCTTGCCACATCGGGATGGTCATCTCCTAACTGGCGTTGCCTGATTTCGAGTGCCTGGAGGTAGAGCGGTTCGGCTACAGGGTAGCGTCCTTGCGATTTATACAGATATGCCAAATTGTTGAGGCTGGTTGCCACAGAGGGATGGTCATCTCCTAACTGGCGTTGCCTGATTTCGAGTGCCTGGAGGTAGAGCGGTTCGGCTTCAGCGTAGCGTCCTTGCGATTCATACAGTCCTGCCAAATTGTTGAGGCTGGTTGCCACAGAGGGATGGTCATCTCCTAACTGGCGTTGCCTGATTTCGAGTGCCTGGAGGTAGAGCGGTTCGGCTTCAGCGTAGCGTCCTTGCGATTCATACAGTGATGCCAAATTGTTGAGGCTGTTTGCCACATCGGGATGGTCATCTCCTAACTGGCGTTGCCAGATGTCGAGTGCCTGGAGGTAGAGCGGTTCGGCTTCCGCGTAGCGTCCTTGCGATTTATACAGCAATCCCAGGTAGCTCAAACTGGTTGCTAAGAGAGTTAAGTCAGCGAGGGTTTCACGGTGGGCGATCGCGGACTTAAATGCAGCGATCGCGTTTGCTTCCTCCTGGGGGCAATCAACTGCAATGCCCCGTTCTAGACGCTGATAATAGGCTTCGCCCAAACTCTCATACAAACTTTCTAACAGGGGAGAATCGAGATCTTCAGCTTGCAGATCGGCAATTTGCTGCGCCAACGCATCGGGGTCTGCCAGGGGCGTAAATTGATCCGTTAATTCACTTCCATCAGTTGAGCCGATACTGGGTGCGATCTCCAAATCCTCCTTTGGTGAAAGAAACGACGCTCCGATCGGCTGCACAAACTCAAACACCCCACCGCGCCAACTCCAAAAATCGGGAGCCTGCTGCGCTAACCCCTGCGAGATTGCCTGCGTCACCCAGAGCACGATCGGAAACTGAAAGTCTCGCAACCCTTCCCGCGTCCACTGCACCGAAAAGAAAAACCGCTCTTGGGCAGACTTTGGTTCCTGCAAGCGCACCCCCAATAGTTCATCCCCACCTCGCACAGTCACTACAATAGGCGTTTCGCTCTGTCGATCGTCAAGGTGTGCCTGCCAATCGATTAAACTCTGCTTGAGGCTGGGCTGCTGACGATCTAACCGCACTTGATCGCAGACAATTCCGTTTGCGGTTAGCTCTGCCTCATAAGTGCGAATTAGCTCATCCCGATATCGAGGGTTGTCACAAACCGCAATCAATAAATTTAGCTTGTGTAAACTCGCCTGCACCGACACCACCAATCGCCGCAAATTACGCTGGTTTGAAGCGGCTTGTTCTAAAGCATCAGTCATGACTGGCTGAGACATGAATCTCTGTCCTACTCAATCAGTTTTTTCTGTCGAAGCAGATCCACGACGATCGGATGCACGTTGTACCACAAATCATCATTCTGATATTCCAGCACCATCAGTCCGTGCAGCAATTTCACAAAAGCAGCGCCGTCTGCATCCTCATTGTTAAGCGTGTCGTAAACCTGCACCAAAATCGGAAACAGATTTGTCCCAATCTGTCGAGCAAAATCATTGCGGAGATTCCGCAGCGCCTCCTTGAGAATTGCATCATCAATCATCAAGTCAGTCCGATCGGGTTCAAGCTCTAATTGCACCATACATTCGGTGCAGCATTCTCGCGCAATTCGCACCAGTTCGCGCATCACGCCCCCACTTTTAAGCACCATGCGGCGGGCAGTCTCTGGCTCAATCCGCCCAGCAGGAATGCGTCTGGTTAACACCTCCAAAAAAGTTTCCACCGTTTTGGCGATCGGCTCTGCTTCGGGGTTATGACAGTCTTGCTTGGGATAAAACTTCGCCACCGGAAACAACTGCGGATGCACAATGCCCTCAGAAGTCAGCGCTCCCATCACCTGCGGCTCTTGAATGGCGGAAATTGGAATCGTAAACACAATCCGAAACCGGGGTGAAAACAACACTTTGATGTTTTGACGATAGATCGACTCGACTAGATCTAAATCCAGCTTATCTAAATCATCAATCACCACTAGCACAGGCTTTTTCATCGTGGTTTCGATCGCAGCAGCAATGCGATCAGCTTTGCCCACCAAATCCGCTACATTCTTTTCGTAAACCCGCTCAATTTCATCTCGAAATGCCTGTTCTTGCTGAAATTTCAGAGTAGCCATCTGGAGCAATTTGTCTACTCCCAGCCCCACTTCGGATTTGGTCGTTTGCTCGGCTTTTTGCTTATGAGTGGTTGTCATCCAGCCCAATAAACTTTTCTTGATATCGTCGTCAACTGAGATCTGCTTTTCAGTGGCAGCGCTCAAGAGTTTTATGGCGATCGCATAAAGAATTCTACGATGGGTGACAGCCGACGGCTCTATCAGATCCGCAATAGAGAAAAACACAACAAAGTGCTGAGGCTGCATTTCAACTGCAAATCGTTTCAACAGGGTAGACTTGCCACAGCCGAGATGCCCTGCAAACACAAATTTTTGATCCTTGGTCGAAGCATTCACTTCCTGCTTCAGCCGCACCATCACCTCGCGTCCATAGTTCACCCGAAACTTCTCAATATCCTCTGGCTTGATTAGGGGAACCAGAGCAAAATCTCGATAGGCTTTTTGAAAAGTAGCAAGGATGGATTCCGTCATTGCATCAGAACGTCTGTTTAGCCTCCATCATACCGAAACACTTGATAAGTGCTGCACCAAAGCCTCGGGCTAACGATTTTGTTATTCTGAGAGTACCAAATGCAGCCTTGACGGTGTATGAGAGTTTATGGCTGAGTCGGCGAGGGAGCTAAACTTGAGGGCGATCGCGTGATCCCAAACGAGGGTTCAGTCGCTTCTAAAGGTGTCGTAGACTGAGGCGAAGTCTCCGCATAGGGTGCAAGTACCTGGGCAACCTGCGCTTGTTGCTGCAACTGCTGGGTCGAAGACGTTAACCCACTCAACCCTTTAATCAACTTCCGCAAATCGTCTCGCAGTTGAGGGTCGCCCGTCAACTCGTCTAAGTCTGCCGTAATTTTTTGAGCATTTTGAAACGTAGCTCTGGCAGAATCGAGCGTCTGCTGTAAGACCGTGAGATTTGAGGGATTGTTGAGCCTGACTGACACATCTCGCAGATTTATAGATGCCTGAGCCGCGTTTGCAGACAGCGTTTCTAGGTTTTGAATCAGTTGCCCTTGCTGAATGCGATCGAGCGTCGGACTCAGCCGAGTCACGGTTAATCGCAACTGTCCACTCGTCTGATTGAGATTGTCTAACGTTGAAACCAGGGTGGCTCGATTGGCAGTGATTAAACTGTTGACCTGCCCGATCGTCAGCCCAAACTGAGTTGCCGCGTTGCTAATCGATTTTGCAGTGCCAGAAAACGTGCCGACTTCTTGTCTGGCTGATTTCACCAAGGCTGTGACTTCCTTACTCAAAATCACGATCTGAGCGGCGGCATCACTGCTGTTTTTGGTTAAGGAGTTGATATTGCCCGTAAACTGCGGATCGCTGTAAACCGTGGCAAACTTGATGCTGGCTCGCACTAGCTCATCGGTGCTGATGCCCAACGTCCCGTTGATGCGAGAGCCTTCACAGAGAATAATTTCTTTATTGCAGTCTCGATCGAGGGGTTTTGCCGCCATCACTCCATCGGGCAGCGGCTTACGAGGAATGATATCTAGAACCGTTTCGCCGAGCAAACCCGACTGATTGACCGTCACCTCTGAGTCACGCGGAATAATCAGATCAGCAGGAGCAATATCGATCTGAATTGCCACGCCATTGGGGTTGGGTGAGATGCGGCTAATTCTGCCAACCGTCACCCCACGATAGCGCACAGGCGACCCTGGCTGAACGCCGCCCGTCGTCGCAAACTCTACTGTGACCGAGAAACTGCGATTGCTTGGGTTAAAGCCCCGCAGCCAGAGAATCAAGCCTCCAAACAGCCCCACACCTGCTAAAATCAGCAGCCCTACCGAGCCTTCTCGAACCATTCGCGATCGCATAGGCTTATCCAATCATCTGTATGGGTCCTTCCACACTACCGCTAAAAAACTGCCGGATGAGTGGATTGTCTGTGCTGTCAATCTCGTGAACTTTGCCCTGCCACTGCACCTTGCCCTGATGAAGAAAAAGGACTCGATCGGCGGTTCGACGAATCGTGCTCTGCTGATGAGTCACCATCACATAGCTCTGACAGCCTCCCTGCCCCGTGAGATGCCTAACTAAATCTTCGATCACGGTGGAGGCGATCGGGTCAAGCCCTGCCGTCGGTTCATCGTAGAGTAGCATATCAGGTATATCCTTTGGGTTGTCTGGATTTGACATAATGGCGCGCGCAAAGCTGACTCGTTTTCGCATCCCGCCAGAGAGTTCTGAAGGGTAGCGATCGTTGATGCCCGACAAGCCCACCATTTCCAAGCGCTGTGTGACAAGTTCGCGGATGCGACGGCGGGGAAGGCGCGATCGCTGATAGAGCGAAAACCCGACGTTTTCTCCAACCGTTAGCGAGTCAAAAAGAGCCGCTTGCTGAAACACCATGCTGATGTTAATCGGGTCGGCAGCATCTTCGATCAGCCCCTGCCGCAGTTGTCCCCCAATATAGACCTCTCCTGCGTCAGGAGCCAACAGTCCGGCAATAATTCTCAGCACAGTCGATTTGCCTGTGCCAGACGGTCCAATAATGGCGAGGGCTTCTCCTCGATAGATGGACAGGTCAGCGTGATCTAGGACAACGTTTTGTCCAAAAGTCTTACAAACTCCTCTCAGTTCGATCAACGGTTCGCTCATTCGTTTGAGAATTAGACCACAGGGTTGAGGAGAATTGGGAACAGACGATCGGGTGATTCAGGTCTTAAGAATAGAAATTACTGGATTGAGGTCATGATCTCTATTATTCTCCTATGACTCTATCAGAATCCTTCTTCTTCCTTTTCTCAAAGTGAAGTCAGATGCTCTCTGTTCTCGATTTCCTCCTTCCCTATTGTCAATTAGGAATGAGAAACTTGAGTTATCCTGCTGTCAAAGGCAAGTAATTTCTCTAAAATTCTGGTCAGCCTTTCTTCCGTTCTGGGCATAAAGCACCAATGACAACAAATCGTTTACTCAAGCAGGCAATGCGGACGATCCGGCAAGAATCTCGCCAGTTGGCTCCAATCTGGCTGGGGCAGTGGTTTAAGTGGCTGGCTCCAGGTTTGTTTGTCAAGCGCTGGATGTTAATCAGTGCAGGAGGGGTGCTGCTAGTCAGTTTGGGGCTGGCGATTTGGGTAAAGCTGACTCCGATCTTTTATCTGTTGCAGTTTGCCGCCGATTTTTTAGAAACGTTAAGCCGTCTGCTGCCGAGCTATGTGAGCGGTCCGCTGGTCTTAGTGGTGGGAGTGCTGCTGATTTTGTGGGGACAAACTCGCACCTTTGGCTCACTGACAAACGTGTTGATGACCGATCGCGATGAAGAATTAGTCGATGTGCTGCTGACGGCGCGCCGTTTAAATCGCGGTCCTAGAATTGTGACGATCGGGGGCGGCACAGGTCTGTCTACGTTGCTGAGAGGATTAAAGCGATCGAGCGCTAACATCACGGCGATCGTCACGGTGGCAGATGATGGCGGCTCTTCAGGGCGGCTGCGGCGGGAGATTGGCGGGTTGCCTCCCGGAGACATTCGCAACTGCATCGCCGCATTAGCCGACGAGGAAAAATTGCTCACGGAACTGTTTCAATATCGGTTTAAAGCCGGAGATGGATTAGTGGGGCACAGCTTTGGCAATTTGTTTCTCACGGTTTTGAGCGACATCACCGGAGATTTTGAACAAGCTATCACTGCAAGTTCTAAAGTTCTCGCTGTGCGGGGACAGGTTTTGCCTGCGACACTCAGCGATGTGCGTCTCTGGGCAGAACTCGAAGACGGTCGCCGCATTGAGGGCGAATCGAATATCACTGGGGCAAACGGCAAGATCGTGAGAATTGGCTGCACGCCTCCCAACCCGCCTGCTTTGCCGAGAGCGTTAGAGGCGCTTTATAAAGCTGATTACATTGTGATTGGTCCAGGAAGTCTCTACACCAGCGTGATTCCTAACCTGTTAGCGCCTGCCATTGCAAACGCGATCGCTGAACGACAAGTCCCGTGTGTGTATGTGTGCAATATTATGACGCAGCCGGGAGAAACCGATGGATATAGCGTGGCTGATCACATTCGAGCGATCGACCTCGCGTGCGGAAAGCCGTTATTTGATGCGGTGTTGGTGCAAAAGCAGCCGCCTTCTGCCAAAGCATTAATTCGCTATGCCGAAGAACACTCGCATCCGGTGGGGGTCGATCGAGATGCTGTGATGAAGCTCGGACGACGGATTATTCGTGCCGACGTGATGCACGAAGACGAAGAAACAGGGTTAGTGCGCCACGATTCGGAGCGGTTGGCGCGGGTGCTGCTGCGGTGGTATGAACGGCGATCGCGAGAAGTCTAGTGCCGCGTCATTAAAGCTGCTTCATCACCGTTGGGATCAACGGAGCCGGAATCTTGGAGAACGCCAGGGTTTGCCCTTGAATGCCCTGACGATCGCGCAACGTTCTCACAGTCTGGACAAGATGAGCCATTGCGCTCTGACGAAAATCAGGTTTCTCTTGCCAACCCTGCACGGCTTGAACGTGGTGAGAGAGCGAAGCTTCTAAATAGTGCGATCGGGTTTTTGCCTCCAGACTGGCTCGATCGTCGGTGGCTAATTGATGATACGCCGATCCTAAATTGTTATGGGCTGCCCACACATCAAACGTCAGAGGGGGTGCGCCGACCGCTGCAAGAGAGTGAGCGGCGGCGAGGGCTGCTTGATATGCCGCGATCGCGGAGCGTAAATAGCCTGATCGGTCGTCGTAATGAGTTGAGGACAAATTGGCGAGATGCCAGTAAGCTGTGCCGAGATTATTTTGAGTAGCGGCATTGGCAGCAGGAGCCGATTCTAACGTGCGGTAAATGAGGGCGATGCGATAGGCTCCGATCGCTAACATCAAAAAGTCTTCTGGAGTGGCGTTGAGTTGCTCAGATGGGTCATGGCTGCGCGGACACTGGGACAGGTTCCAATAAGCGGTGCCTAAGTTGTTTTGAATCATCGCATAGTGAAATGGCTCCTGCTCTGAGTCGTAGTGATGAAGCGCTTCAATGTAAGCCCCGATCGCGCTCTGCAAATTCAGAATCGGTGTTTTGTGCTGTGCCAAATTCCAGAAAGCGGTGCCGAGATTATTTTGAGTAGCAGCATATCGAGACGAATCATCGGCTGCCGATCGAACCATCAAAGCGTTTTGATATGCCTCGATCGCCCGTTGCAAATTTTCTACCGGATCTTCACGGTAGGCTCGATCGCTATACACAGAACCCAGATTGTTTTGAATCATGGCGTAAGTCTGCGATCGCGTTTCTGGATCGATCTTGCTTAAAGCGAACTGATACGCTTTGATCGCTTTTTCTAGATTTGGCAGTTGATCTACCTGACGAGACAGCATCCAATAAAGGTTGCCAATGTCGTTGAGCAAATCTGGTAGCTCAGACGAGTCTGGCTCTAAAAGACGCAGCACTTGCTCATAGGCGCGGATGGCGATCGTCAGCGATTCAGCCGATGAATTGTCTTGCTCAAGGCGTTCTCGATAGCAGTCTCCTAGCTGTTGATAAGCAGCAGAGAGCGCGGCAGCAGGGGCTTGCTCAAGATGCAACGCCTCTAGGTGCTGCAAAATGCGAAGCGGTTCGCTAGAGTGCTCTACCTCGCGTGGGGAACTGGCTTCTATCGCAGAAATCTTTTGTTCTACCGCGGCTAGAACTAAATGGGTGAGGTCGAGGTCTGCTTGCGATTTTGTTGGAGTGAGTAACGGCTGAAAACTAACAACGGGCGGTTGAGTGACGGCAGACGATGCACGGCGGACGGTGGACGGATGAATGATCTGCGGGGTTCGTTTTGCCTCTCCAACTGGGGTCGGGTCTCCTTCAAATTCAAAGACTCCGGTGTGGCACTGCCAAAATTCAGGCACAGATTGCAAAATCGATCGACACCAAGGACGCGATACCCACAGCACCAGGTTAAAGTCTACGGTGGCGAACTGGTGAGCTAAGGTTTGCAGCGAGTTGAGAAAGTCGCGCTGAAGGTGGACGGGCTGGCGGGTGAGCTGCTCAATGCCGATGATTTGAAAGCTGGTGATCGGGTCAAATGCCGATTTGATGCGTCGAGAATTTGTCGATCGCCAGTGATGAATTTGCTCTAAAAGATTTGGGTTTGACAGACTAAGATTGAGCGTCACCAGTTTTGGAACGTCTGCCTTGCCGTTCGTTGTGTGCTTTGGTTTTAACTCTTCAACGCCAAAGTTAAGGGGCGACGTTTCTAAATCTGCTTGAAGTTTTGCCGCAAAGCGATCGCGCAGTCGCACATCGTCACAAATGGCAATAAAAACTTGACGACGCAGGTTGAGACTGAGCGCCAATCTTAGACGGAGGTAAATGGGTTGGTTCAAGCTTGAGCGATGATCAGAAGCAAGCTCGGTCACAGAATTGCTAGAGACAGGTTGATGGTCAACGAGTGGCATCAGCGGTAATCCGAGTCACGCAGAATGACGGTATGGAGATGTCACTCTTTTCGACCCGGTTTAGCAATGTCAGGATGAAAGAGACACTTCAAAGACTGGATGACAGTAGACTTCTTGCATAAGTAGCAGAATGTGAGGCTGAAACTGTTAGGAATTCGTTCAAGAAATGGACTTTTGCAAGGGGTCTAGTCTAGCTGCTAATTATAGTAGATGTTCTGTCATAACCAGAGGAGTTCGATCGCTCAATAGAATACGACTACGGGATCGTAGTTGCTGTTCTTGATGACGCGACAAACAAAAGCCAGGGACTTACATCAGCAAGTGACCTGGCTCAAAGCTATTAAATTTTGAATTCTACTGAGCAATGGAACCGTCTTGCTTTTAATATCAAAGATTTTACGAGACGGCAACTGCGACGTAGAGAAGTCCGCCGACAAGCAGAGTGCCAACCGTACCCAGGATCAGATAGTTACGCTTTTGTGCAACCGTGGGAGGAGTCGCTTCATAGACTTTGGGTTCGATCGCATAGTTATTCAAACGTCCGCCTTCTTCAACGGTGTAGCGCATAGGGTTTCTCCTGAAGTTGTTCTGTTAAGTTTAGCAAACTTTTGGTCATCGCTCTCATTCCAAGGTAAGAAATTTTAATGCTTATAGCTTTTTGTCATAAATAGAGAAAAAGAAAGGTAGGCAAACAATCACCTGCCTACCTAAAACCTAGCTATTAATCGTGCCTGTCAGCGGCGAACTCGCACTCGCATAAACCTTGATCGGAATTCGCCCAGCTTGATAGGCAAGACGACCTGCTTCAGTCGCGAGATTCATTGCTCTTGCCATCGCGATCGAGTTGACTGCCTGAGCGATCGCGGTGTTGACCAGCAGCGCATCGGCTCCCATTTCCATCGCTTGAGCAGCTTCGCTCGGTGCGCCAATTCCGGCATCGACGACGACCGGAACTCTGGCATTCTCAATAATGATCTGGATATTGGCGGCGTTTTTGATGCCTTGCCCTGACCCGATCGGAGAACCCAACGGCATCACTGTCACGCAACCGACCTCTTCTAATCGCTTTGCCAACAGCGGATCGGCGTTGATGTATGGCAGCACAGCAAAGCCTTCTTTAACGAGTTGCTCGGCTGCTTGGAGAGTGCCGATCGGGTCAGGCAGCAAATATTTTGCATCGGGAATCACTTCGAGTTTGACAAAATTGTTGTCTTCTTGACCGAGGAGTTTTGCCATTTCTCGACCGAGACGCGCAACTCGCACCGCTTCTTCAGCCGTTTGACAGCCTGCGGTGTTGGGCAGCATCCAAATTTTTGTCCAATCTAGGGCTTCGGCGAGTCCTTCGTGCCCTGGCGCTTTTGTCTGCACTCTACGTACGGCGACGGTGACGATTTCGCTGCCACTCGCTGCAATGCTGTGGCGCATTTCCTCAAAGGTGCGATATTTTCCGGTTCCGGTCATGAGTCGCGATCGAAATGTTCGTCCGGCAATCACTAAACCATCTTCTGAAGGATGTTCTGTAGGTCTATTGAGTGTCTGCATATCATTCCCTTCCTTCGGTTCCAATCAAATCGTCTGGGCTGTGACCCATTGCTTTAAGTTGCGCTTTTAAGCGATCGACCTCAGCTTCTGCCTGACTCACCCGTTGT
>Ga0209100_1002767_pt1 | contig 10562 bp, 9 predicted proteins | sample lystaG_FD_185480 | JGI IMG/M metagenome (GOLD analysis project Ga0209100, IMG submission 185480) | Glacier valley bacterial and archeal communities from Borup Fiord, Nunavut, Canada, to study Microbial Dark Matter (Phase II) -... | ecosystem: Environmental > Aquatic > Freshwater > Ice > Glacier ...
TCGCTACTGGAAACACGATCTGCATAAGATCGACCTGAGCGAAGTCGTGACGACCGCGTCGCCCGTTGCCTCGTTCCCGGCGATCGATCTCTTTGCGGCCGATGCGCGTGCAGCGCAAATCGCATTCGTCGACGGCATTGCAACGATCGAGCTTTCCGATGCACTGCGTTCGCGCGGTGTAATCGTGACCGATCTTGCCACGGCGAAGCGCGACCACGCGGCGCTCTTTAGCGCGGCGGTCGGCGGCGCGGTGAAGACGGCGACCGACAAATACGCGGCGCTCGCACTCGCCTTTCAAAACGTCGGGGCCTTCGTCCACGTTCCGGCCGGCGTTTCCGTCGATCAGCCGATCGTCATCCGGTATGCCGCCGTCGCAAACGATGCGTTTCCGTACACACTGATTTCGGCGGGCGAGGGCGCCCGCGTTACCGTGATCGAGCAGTTGATAACCGGCGCTGCGGCGCGTTTCGTCTGCGGTATCGGTGAAGTGATCGCCGCCTCGCGCGCGCAAGTCGATTACGCGATCGTGCAAGCGGCGAATCTCGCATCGAAAGTCATTGCCGCGCGCGGGGCGACGATCGGCATCGATGCCACCGTGCGCATCGGGTTAGCGGAACTCGGCGCTGCCCTGACGGTGAGCACGCTGCAAGCGCTCGAAGCCGGTACGGGCGGCAACGCCGAGGTCGCGGGATTATTCTTTGCGACGGGCGAGCAACACGTCGATCTTGCAACCCAGGTCGACCACGCGGTCGGCTCGACCACTTCAACGACCGTGATCAAAAGCGCGGCGTCCGATCGCGGGCAGGCGCGCTACCTCGGCAACATCCGCATTCGCAAATCAGCCCACGGCAGCGATAGCTCGCTACGCGATGACGTGCTCTTGCTCAGCGAAACGGCGCACGTCGATTCGATCCCGGCGCTCGAAATCGCGGCAAATGACGTCAAGGCATTCCATGGCGCGACGGTCGGGGCGATCGATGCCGATACGCTGTTCTATCTCATGAGTCGCGGCGTGCCGCGCGTCGAAGCCGAACGATTGATCGCGCTTGGCTTCTTCGAACCGGCGATCGCAAAATTCCCAACCGAGGTGTTGCGTACGGCGCTGCGTTCCTCGCTCGAGGCAAAGGTTACCGCACGATGATTGCCCCCGTCGATCCAAAACAGGCCGCGATCGTCGCGGATTTTCCGATCCTCGCGACCACAACGTCGCGCGGCAAACGGCTCGTGTATTTGGACTCGGCGGCTAGCTCCCAAAAACCGCGCGTCGTCATCGATGCGCTGGTGGACTACTACTCGAATTACAATGCGAACATCCATCGCGGCGTGTATGAGATTGCCTCTCGCGCGACCGATGCGTTCGAGGGCGCACGCGAGAAAGTCGCGCGCTTCATCAATGCGGCGGAAACCGCCGAAGTAATTTGGACCCGCAATACAACCGAGGCGATCAACCTGGTGAGCTTTACGTGGGGCCTTGCGAATCTCAAGCCGGGCGATGCGATTCTGGCAACCGAAGTCGAGCACCATTCCAATCTCGTGCCGTGGCAGTTGCTTGCTGCCAAGACAGGAGCGGAACTGCGCTTGATTCCGGTCGATGCGTTTGGGACGATGCAGCTCGAGCAACTCGATACGCTTTTGCGCGGCGTGAAGCTCGTTGCGATCTCACATATCTCGAATACGCTCGGGTCGATCGCTCCGCTGGATGTCATCATTCCGCGCGCGCATGCCGCGGGCGCGGTCGTACTGGTGGATGGGGCGCAGTCGGTGCCGCATATGCCGGTCGACGTTCGCGCGCTCGATGTGGATTTTTTTGCGGCCAGCGGGCACAAGATGTGTGGGCCGACGGGGATTGGTTTTCTCTACGGGAAGCGGGCGCTGCTCGATGCGATGCCCCCGTTTCTCACCGGCGGCGACATGATCAAAAAAGTCGGCTATGCGGAGACGACGTTCAACGAGCTACCCTGGAAGTTCGAGGCCGGGACGAGTAATATCGCCGATGCGATTGCGCTTGGGGTTGCGTGTGATTATCTTACCGGCGTTGGCTTGGAGTGGATCCGTCGGCATGAGATTTCGCTTACGCGGTACGCGCTCGAGCGTATGGCGCCGTTCGTGGAGCGTGGGCTTGCGATTTATGGGCCGCCGCGTGCTGAGGATCGGGCTGGGGTAATCTCGTTTAATTTCTCTGATATCCACGCGCATGATATGGCCTCGATCTTGGATACCGAGGGGATCTGCGTGCGCGCGGGACATCACTGCACGATGCCGCTCATGGACAAGATGGGCTGGCCGGCAACGGCGCGCGCGTCGTTCTACTTGTACAATACCGAGGACGATGTTGATGTGTTGATTGCCGGGCTCGAAAAAGCTGCTGACGTTTTTGGGATTGCCTAGGGGTGGGTTTTTCGATGTTGGCTTGCCGGATGTTGGCTTGCCGGTGCGTTGCGTTTGGCAGCGTGGTGGCTGGCGAGTTTAAAGGCGCTGCGCCCCTGGCTGCGCGCCCCCCACGGCTCTGCAGTGGGGCCCCCCGGCCTCATGGGCCCTTCGACTTGGTGCTCGTGCCGCGATTCCCCGCGGGGGCCCGACGTTTTATGGTGGCTGGTTAGTCTTGGACGATTTTTATAAGGGTTATATTCTCGATCATTATCGCAATCCGCGGAATTTTGGGCATCTCGATGCCCCCACGACGACTGCCGAGGATCTTAATCCGCTTTGTGGTGATACGATTACGATGGAACTCAAAGTTGATGCGAATGGCGTTGTTGAGGACATTGCTTTTTCTGGCAAGGGTTGTGCAATTTCGCAGGCGTCTGCCTCGATGCTTACCGAGTCTATTCGTGGTGCGAAACTCGAAGACGTAGCCAAGCTTCAGCAGCAGATCGTGCTTGATAACGTTGGGTTTGGGATTACGCCGGCTCGTATGAAGTGTGCGATGCTTGGGCTCAAGGTGCTGAAGAGCGCCGCGCTTGGCGAGATTGCTACGTGGCCTGATGAGGCGCCGCCGACGCCGTGATCGAGACGACGATTCGCCTTGCGGTGGCGATCGTTTGCGACTTTCTCGCCCTCGCTATTTGGAATATCGGGACGCGACCGCCCGGAGCGCTGATCGCCGATATTCGGGCGGGCGTTCGTCTGCGCGCGACGTTTATGCGCGGACTTGCGGCGTTTCTTTGGGGTTGGATCTTGTTGCTCGTTGGGATCATCGCGCTGATCCCGATCGTTCGTCTGCACGTGCTTGGGCTGGTTGAAATCTACACGGTCATCGCTGCTCTCATTCTCGAACAGTTACTTGGTGAGGATTTACGCGCGCGACTGCCGTTGTTGCGGCGCTGAACTGACGCGCTGGCCTTTGTCGCAGACGTCTTGCACGTCGTATGCTTGCGCGGCGAACGTCACCGGGCCGTGTGGTGTGTCGATCGTGAGATACACGCGGCGACCCTCGACGCCCGCCGTTCGATTGGTGATCGCGACGTCGCGCACGTGAACCCACTGGTCCGCGATGCCGTAGCGTTTTGCGGTTTGCGGCAACGGCAGCTGCAGGTCGTCCCAATGCCCGATCACGCCGCCGGAGAGCTTCGTGTTCTCACGGATCGTTGCGGCGCTCGGAACCGGAAACGTCGCGGGTGCATCGGCAATCGAGCTTACGACGCTCTCCATCGCGGTGACTTTGGGGGCTTTCTCGCCGCAAAAATTATCGACCGTTCGCGGTCCGCGGATGCGCGGTCCGCTCTGCGCGCAGGCGGTGAGGGCGATAAGAAAAACGGACACCAGGAGCCTCATGTCCGTTCGTTTTCGCGTGCCGGGCGCACCGCCCCGCCGTCTTTTGTCGACCTGGTGCTTGTGGATGATCGCTTGCGTGCTGCGATTACTTGAGGACCGCCGCTTGTGTTGTCGTTCCGACATCGAACTCGGCCGGAAGCGGAATTCCACCATCCGCGACACCGGCGAGAATGGCGGTGGGGAGACCCGCCGAAGCCGTTTTTCGTAAAAGCCGACATTGGCCAGGACGTTGGCGCCGACGCTTTCATTTTGCAAAAGTTCAAGCGACGTGCCGATGCAACCTCAGGCGGGCGGCGCCGCTGAGCGGTTGGGGGCATGGAGTTCTCGTTCTGTCGAGTGGGAACGACGCTCGGCCGCACCCGTGCCTCTCCGGATCGATGCTCGGGTGATCCAAATGGGGTTCCGGATCGTTCTCCCGATCACGCAGGAAACATCGATCCATCGACCTCCGTTACTATCGCAGGGAGTTTCCGCGTATTCTCCTAATCGAAAAGCCGTTTCGTGGTGCGAATCCTCGACGAGCTTTGTCATCCAGGAAGGGGTCCTGTCGTGAAGTCCTCCGATACACTCAACCGAGGAAAATTCCTCGGCGGCACGCTTGCCGCAGGCGCAATGGCATTCGGCGGCGCGCCGTACGTCATGGCCGCGACGAAAGAAATCGTCATCGGTCTCAACGTTCCTCAATCCGGTTCGTACTCGGATCAGGGCCAGGACCAGCTTCGCGCCTATAAACTTGCGATCGAAGAAATCAACAAAGCCGGCGGCATCATGGGCATGCAGATCCGTCCCTCGGTCGGGGACGATCAGACGCTCGCTCCGGTTGCTACCGACAACGCGCGCCGCATGATCGAGCGCGATGGCGCGGTGATGATCACCGGCGGCTCCTCGACCGCAACGGCCAATGCCGTCTCGGGACTTTGCCAGCAGAAGAAAACGATCTTCATGGCCGCGCTCACCCATGGCGACGATCCGACGAACGATCAGTGTCATAAGCACACGTTCCGGCGCTACATCAACGCCCACATGTCCGCTCGGGCGATGGCAAGCGAACTTATGTCAAAGTACGGCACGGGGAAATGGTTCCATATTACGGCCGACTACTCGTGGGGTCATAGCGTCTTCGAGAACCTAACCGCCGTCGTCGAACCCAAAGGCGCGAAGACGATCAACAACGTGCTGCTCAAACTCGGCACGCAAGACTTCTCGCAGGCGCTCGGTCAGGCGCAGGCCGCGAAGCCCGACGTTCTCGTCATTACCGAGTTCGGCAAAGACATGGTCAACTGCCTCAATCAGGCCGCGCAATTCGGCTTGACGAAAACGACCAAGATTCTCGTTCCGCTGGCCGACGAATACATGGCCAAAGGCACGGGCGAAAACATGGACAACGTCGTTACGACGGCGCCGTTCTACTACAAGTACCACGCGGCGAAATACCCGGCTGCGAAGAAATTCGTCGCCGCGTTCATGGCCAGGTACGGCTCGCCGCCTTCGAACGGCGCCGAATGCGCCTACACCAGCCTCTACCAATACAAGTACGCCGTGGAACGAGCGGGTTCGATCAATCCGGACTCGGTGATCAAAGCACTCGAAGGCTTCAAATTCACCGCCACCAAGGGACCCGAGGTGTGGCGCGAGTGGGACCATCAGAGCATCAACAGCGTGCTCGTAATGGAAGGTATCCCGATCAAGGATCGTGGCGGCGATGCATTCGCCTTCGCAAAAGTTCTGCAAGAGCATGACGGGGAAACGGTCGCGATCCCGCGTGCCGAGTCCAAGTGCAAGCTCGAAGTCGTCTAGTTCCCCCGCAGCTCTAAAGAAAAACGGGCGTTCGCGAAAGCGGGCGCCCGTTTTCTGCATGAACGGCCTCGCGTTTTCCCGTACTAAATACAGAACCGATTTTCACGGAGTTCCCTTTGACCGTCCAGAGCTTGATCCAAGCCCTTCTCAACGGGTTCATTCTCGGTCTGATCTACGTTGCGATCGCGATCGGACTGACGATTATTTTCGGCATGTTGCGCTTGGTCAATTTCGCGCACGGCGCCTTCTATGCAATCGGCGCGTACGTCGGTCTTGTCGTCGCACAAAAAGCGGGTTTCGGCGCCGGCCTCATCGCCGGGCCCATCGTCGTTGCAATCGTGGCCATCCTGCTCGATCGATTCTTGCTGCGTTTCTTTTATGACAAAGAACCGACCGCTCAGATTTTGCTCACGTTTGGCCTAGCCGTGATCGCCGAGGAAACCTTGCGTCTGATCTTCGGCGGAACGACCCAGCAGTATCCGTTGCCGGATTGGCTGCAAGGCTCGGTCGCACTCGCGGGATTGCAATACCCGGCTTACCGTCTCTACATGGCAATCGCCATCGTTGCAATCGTTATTTGCGTGTGGCTTTTCATCTCGCGCACGAACTACGGACTCATCGTGCGCGCGGGCGTCCGCGATCGCACGATGGTGCAGTTGCTCGGCGGCAACGTCCGCGCCGCGTCGACGATGATCTTCGCGATCGGCGCGGGCCTTGCGGGTCTCGTCGGCGTCGCCGCCTCGCCGATCTACAGCATCGATCCGCAGACCGGCTTCAAGTTCTTGATTCCATCGTTCGTCGTCGTCGTGATCGGCGGTCTCGGCAGCTTTTGGGGCGCCGTCGCGGGCGGCCTCATCGTCGGTGAACTGAGCGCGCTAACGACGCTCATCTATCCGGGTGCGGCCGACGTCATCATTTACGTCGCGATGGCCGCGGTCTTACTCGTTCGACCACAGGGGCTCTTCGGCGAGAGCGAGGTCATCAAAGGGTGAGTTCCTCGATGATCGATGCGACACCGACGCGCGCGATGCGAGGCGGCGGAGATCTCGCGTTCTACCTCTGGACGGCGCTTGGACTTGCGATCTTCCCCTTTCTCTTCCGTCTGCCGATCTTCAACGGATACAACGGCCTGGCGACGCAAATCCTCATCGTCGGCATCGCTGCGATCGGATTCAATCTTCTGCTCGGCTATGCCGGTCAGCTCTCGTATGGTCACGCCGCGTTCTTCGGCCTGGGCGCGTACGCGGCGGGACTTTCGGTGTTGCGCTTCTTTCCCGGCGCGCACAGCTTCGGCTTAGCGGTCATCTTCGGCGTGTTCATTGCGACGGTCGCCGCGTTCATCATCGGTTCGCTCGTCGTACGACTCTACGGCATCTATTTTGCGCTCCTTACCGTCGCGTTCGCACAGATGGTCTTCTTCGTCGTCTTTCAGTGGCGCGATCTCACCAAGGGTGATGATGGCCTGCAGAGTATCGCCACACCCGCGATCAACCTCGGGTTTGCAAAGTTCGATCTGACCCAAACGCTGCCGTCACTTGCGCTCGGACCGTTCGGCGATTTGAGCGAAGTCCGCCTCTGGTACATCTTCGCAGCCATCGTCATGTTCGGCGTGCTTGCGTTCGTGCGGACGCTCGTGCGCTCGCAATTCGGTGAAGTGCTCGATGCCATTCGCGAAAACGAGGAACGCTCGATCTTCGTCGGCTTCGATCCGCGTCGGTACAAGCTCGCCGCTTTCGTCATCTCCGGTGCCCTCTGTGGCCTTGCGGGGGCGCTACGCGCACTCTACGACGGCTCGGCCGCAATCGCCACGCTCACCGTCGACCAAAGCGGCGCGTTCGTCATCTACACCGTCGTCGGCGGGGTCGGCACGATCTTCGGACCGCTCGTCGGCACGGGCGTTATCATGTGGCTCGAAAACATCGTGAGCGCGAAGACCGGCGCGTGGCGCTTGATCGAAGGCGTCATCTTCGTGCTGGTAATCGTGTTCTTACCGAACGGCCTGATCGGTACGATCCTCAAACGCAAATTCAACCTCTTCGCAACCCTGCGGGGCAAAAAATGAGCGAAACGATTTTGGAAACCAAGGGCCTGGGCAAACGCTTCGGCCACTTCGCCGCCAACGCCGATATCGATTTCGTCGTGCGCGCGGGCGAATTGCGCGCCGTCATCGGCCCGAACGGTGCCGGAAAAACGACGTTCTTCAATCTGCTCTCCGGCATCACGCTTCCGAGCGACGGCACGATTACGTACAAGGGACGCGACATTACGAGCGCTGGTGGTCCCGCCCGTGTGCGCTTGGGCATCGCGAAAGCATTTCAAACCGCAAACATCTATCCCGATCAAACCGTCGCACAGAACGTGCGTCTCGCGGCGCTCGCGCGCGTGCAAGGATCCTTTGCGCTCCAGGTCTTCCGCCGTTCGGGACGCCTCGGCAAGGTCGATGAAATCGCCGAGCGCGCGCTCGACCGCGTGGAGCTAGCCGCACTGATCCACACGCGCGCGGGCGATCTCTCCCACGGGGACAAGAAGCGGCTGGATATCGCAATCGCCCTTGCGACCGAGCCCGACATTTTGCTGCTCGACGAACCGGTGGCCGGTATGTCGATCGACGAATCGCGGCGCACCGAACTGCTGATCAAGAAACTCGCTGCCGAAATGACCGTGCTGATCATCGAGCACGATATGGAGATGATCATGGGGATCTCCGATTCGATCACCGTGCTGCACCAAGGCAAAGTGCTGGCGAGCGGAACGCCTACGGCAATTCGCGCGAGCAAAGTCGTTCAGGACGCATATCTCGGCGGCCATAGTGAAGCGGAGATCGGCGGATGATCGCCGCTCCCGGCGCTCGCCGTCTGGTCGTCGAGAACATGAACACCTATTACGGCGACAGCCACATCCTGCGCGATATCTCACTCGAGATCGCGGTTGGCGAAACCGTCGCACTGCTCGGCCGCAACGGCGTCGGCAAGACGACGACGCTCAAGTCGATCGTCGGTTGGGTGCCGCCGCGTTCGGGCACGATCACGCTCGATGGCGCAGACATCGCGGGCGATGAAATGATGGTCGTTGCGCGCAAAGGCGTCTCGCTCGTGCCCGAAGAGCGACGCATCTTCACCAACCTCACCGTCGCGGAGAATCTTCGCCTGGCGCAGGTGACGGCACGCAAGCCGGGCTGGTCGCTCGATCGCGTGTACGAGAAATTTCCGCGTTTGCGCGAGCGCCTCACACACAAAGGCGACGAAATTTCCGGCGGCGAGAAGCAGATGCTCGCCATCGCCCGCGCCCTCGTGCAAGACACCAAGCTGCTCTTGCTCGACGAACCCTCGGAGGGTCTGGCACCACTGATCGTGCGCGAAGTCGAACAGATCATTCGCGAGATCAAGGCCGATGGCATGACGATCTTACTCGTCGAGCAGAATCTCTATTCGGCGCTTTCCGTTGCCGATCGCGTCTACGTGATCGATCAAGGGACCGTCAAATGGACCGGAACGCCGGACCAGCTGCGCGCCGATCATGACGTGCTGAGCCGCTACCTGCACGTCTAACGAAAAAAGAAGACGCCGCTTGGCGTCTTCTTTTTTGCTGCCGATCCGCGAATGCTTACGCGCGCAGCGGATCGATCTCGCCGCAAGCGATTCGGCCGGCGCTGCCGCCGTTCGGAGCGGGCGTATCGCTGTAATTGTCTTCGTTCATGTGAATGACGATCGCGCGACCGACGATGGTGTTGGGGCCGGTTACGTCGAGGCCTTTGGCATACGTCGTCAAACCACCGTGTCCATCGGGATAGACGTTGATGTTCGGCAGATCGCCGGCATGGCCACCGCCGTCGGGGCCCTTGTGCATCTTGGTCATCGCGGGATCGAAGTGCGGACCCGCCGCGCCGAAGGGCGTTGCGACGCCTTGCGTATCGCGCAGCGGATTGCACGAACCCACTTCGTGGATATGCAGTCCGTGAACGCCCGGTAGGACATCGTTGAGCGTAATGTGGATCTGCGTGCCGCCCTGGCGGACGCCGATGAACCGCGCATTGCCGACTTCTTTGCCGGTCGTGTCCTTGATGACGGCCTCGAATGTGGGACGCCGCTCCACCGGCTGGGCCGATGCAGCCGTGATGCCCAAGGCGAATACCGCCGTCGCGGCTACGAAAAGTCTACGCACGAAAACACTCCTTCAACAAAGGTCGCTTTACGTCGCCTTCGCGTGGGCCTCCGGCCTTCCTACCTCAATCTTCGAGAGTCGTAACGTCGCCCAGCGCCTGACCTGTTTCTTGCGCTTTGAGCAATCGCCGCATGATCTTGCCACTGCGCGTCTTCGGAAGTTTGGCGACGAATTCGAGTTCGGCCGGTGCACCGATCGGGCCCAGGTGATAGCGAACGTGATCGATCATCTCTTTGCGTAGCTCGTCGCTCTGGGTAAAACCGGAACGTAAGACGACGAAGGCCTTGATGACTTCGCTTTTTATCGGATCGGGCTTGCCGATGACGCCCGCCTCGCCGCACGCGTGATGCGAGACGAGCGCGCTCTCGACATCGGCGGTTGCGATGCGATGCCCGGCGACGTTGAGCACGTCGTCGGCACGCCCGAGCACCGAAAGATAGCCGTCGGCATCCATCGTTGCGACGTCGCCCGCAAAATACGCTCCGGGCACGGTGTTGAAATACTGCGCGTAGCGCGAGTCATCGCCATAAATTCCCGCAAACATATGGGGCAGCGGCTCGCGCACGATGAGAAAGCCGCCGCTACCGGGCGGCACGTCGTTGCCCGCCTTGTCGACGATCGCAAAGGCCACCGGACCCAGCGGCTTGCCGCTGCGATCCGGGCGAACCGCCGAGGTTGGAAAATAGCCGAGCGCGGGTGCGGCAATTTCCGTTTGCCACCAGTGATTGCACACCGCGACCTGGTGTTTCCCGATCGCATCGGCGAGAAAGTGCCACGCTTCGGGATTGAGCGGTTCGCCCGCGCAGAAGATGGCCTGCAAACTCGAGAGA
>Ga0209100_1002769_pt1 | contig 10546 bp, 8 predicted proteins | sample lystaG_FD_185480 | JGI IMG/M metagenome (GOLD analysis project Ga0209100, IMG submission 185480) | Glacier valley bacterial and archeal communities from Borup Fiord, Nunavut, Canada, to study Microbial Dark Matter (Phase II) -... | ecosystem: Environmental > Aquatic > Freshwater > Ice > Glacier ...
AACGATGGCCGAAAAATTCTCTCGAGAAAAGGCAAAAAGCCCGTGTACGCTGGAATGCTGGCGGTGGTCGAGGTGGACGAGGTGATGATTGTGGACTCCATCGCCGAGTCGGTGTTTCAGGTGCTCGAGCACGAACTCAAGACCACGCCCAAGTATCCGAGCCGCGTGTCCATCGTGATTGACCATGTGGCCCCCGCCTCGAGCGTAAACGTGGCCAAGTCGCACAAGGCGTCGCGGGAATATGCGGCCCGCACTGGGGTCAAACTGTTCGACGTGGGGCGCGGCATCTGCCATCAGGTGCTGATGGAGGAAGGTCTGGCCTTCCCCGGCGCTATCGTGCTGGGGTCGGACAGCCACAGCACCACCTACGGCGCGGTAGCCGCGTTCGGCACCGGCATGGGAGCCACCGACATAGCCCTGGCCGCCGCCAGCGGCAAAACCTGGCTGCGGGTGCCCGAAAGCGTGAAGGTGACGCTCGAGGGCCAACTGAGACCCGGAAGCTCGGCTAAGGACGTGGCGCTCGAGATGATTAGGGTGCTCACCGCCGACGGCGCGACCTACATGAGCGTGGAAATTCACGCTGGAGACCGCTTCATACGCGGCGAACGCATGACCCTGGCCAACCTGTGCGTCGAGGCGGGCGCAAAGGTTGGCCTGGTAGTGCCGGGAGGTGAAATCCTCGAGCAGTACGCCGTGCCGGATTGGGTTTACCCGGATGAGGGCGCAAACTACGTGCGCGAGGTGAGCATCAATCTCTCGAGTTTGACCCCACGCATGAGCGTGCCGAGCTACGTGGACAATGTGGAGGAGGTCTCGAGTTTGCGCGGCAAGCGGGTGGACCAGGTGTTCATCGGGACCTGCACCAACGGGCGGCTCGAGGATTTGCACGCTGCTGCCGACGTTTTGCGCGGGCGCAAGGTGGCGGCGCACACCCGGCTGCTCATCATTCCCGCCTCGAGTCAGGTGCTCGAGGACGCACTCAGGGACGGCACCATGCTCGAGCTAATTCAGGCCGGGGGTACGCTGGGCACTCCAGGGTGTGGGCCGTGCATGGGGCGTCACCAGGGCGTGTTGGCTCCAGGCGAGGTGTGTGTGAGTACCAGTAACCGCAACTTCATTGGGCGCATGGGCGACAAAGATGCCGAAATTTACCTCTCGAGTCCAGCGGTGGCCGCAGCCACGGCAGTGATGGGTTATATCGCGTTGCCCGAAGACGTATTCTAAAGACATGAGCAGAGTACAGTTACCTTTCCAGCCCGAAATGCCCTGGGAAAAATTTCAGATTGACATTGATGAAAGTCCTGTTTTTTACGAGCGCACCCTCAAGCTCGACTATGAAGAATCAGCGAATCTGCTTGTAGGCTCCATACGTAGAGAGCTTTTAGCTTCTGTACCATCTGTAAAATTTCTTCTCAGTAACAAGTATGGTGTCAATGCAGTCTTTGAGTACGATAAAGTAAAATTTTCTATAAACGTGTTTTACGCCCTCAACTCAGCTAATGGGGTAGCCTTTAAAAGCTATATGGTCAAACTCGAAAGCTATATGCCTAATACATCGAAAGCACGGATTGAGGGCAGAGAGGCGATATTTTGGTTTACTATTTTAGGAGCAGCCATCTCAATTTTGTTTTTTAGTCTACTAGGGTTTTTTACGGGCGGCTCCTCCGGCTCATCGGCAAAAGGAGTTATTGGCTATGCAGTCATAGGAGCTTGTGTAGGCTCGTTTTTAGGAGGGCTTTTGATTAGGCTAATCTTAAAAAACCAATCGAAAAATCATCGGGTTAAGTCGCAATATCGCTCAAAAAACTATATGGAAGAAAAACTAAAAAATATGTTTAATCTTATTTTAAACTTCCCAGACATATAGAAAGTGGACTTAGAGCCTAGTCGAGCAAATTTTACGTCTCACCCAATTAACCTTATCGCGCTCGAGCAGAAATGAAAAAACGCCCTCCAGAAGTGTTTTGTTTTGGTGGTCTCGAGCAGGTTTGAACTGCTGACTCCTACAGTGTCAATGCAGTGCTCTATCGCTGAGCTACGAGACTGAAATTCGGACCGCTCGAGCACAGTATCAAGGTCATAGCGTCCATCCCAATCAGAGCGGCCACACCCGCGAGGTTCAAAGCGAACTACTTGATAATCATTGTGAATGAGCTGAGCAACGGGTTCAAGATAGTCATCGCAGCCTGGACCACCATTGAAGCACAACACAGCCTCACCCGTGCCACTTAAAACTGTCTATAAACGCGCCAAACTAGCCTTTACGTACTTTTCGCTGAGAGTGCTGGTCATTGATAGCCTCCAGCTCGAGAATAGCATCTGAAATTCGGTAGTGGCTCAAATCCGAATGTTAGCGTGTTCGCGGTTGTAGCGGTGGATGAAGAGGATAAGGCAGTAGAAGTGCATCCACTCGCATTTGGAGAAAGATAAGGTTTTGCGGACAAAGCGTCCTAGCCTTTGTCTTGGGCAAAACGGCACCTTCCGGGCTTGCCCGCGTCTGAGCGTATTATTGAAACGGTCGATGTGGGCCGTTTCTCCGCTCTCCTTACCTACCGCGTGATGCTGCTCACTCGGAATCACATTCTAGTATGCCTGCCAGAAATCGCTGTAACAGGTCGCTTTTTTAAAGCGCCACACCACACTTGACCATAATGCTCGACACGTTCGTTCACTACGATTGTCTTAGACAAAGCGGCACTGTCTTGAGCAGAACGGCACCCCGTGGGGCCTGCTCGCCTATCGGGCCTGTCCGCCTCCGACAGCCACGCCCACCACCTGCCGGGTAGTTCAGCATAAGGCTAACCAGACCCGCGAACAGGCCCGGCAGGTGCCGCTTTGTCCACGACATTGTGGATTTTGCTTGCTGCCACAAAACGACCACACTTCGTCCAACTCGAGAATACGCTCTTGTAGCGGCGGTGAAGTCAGGGTGGTATTGAGCTTAGGTAGGCTCAGGTAATTTTTTTTAGCCAGCCTGAGACAGTGTTGCGGGCGACACTGAAGGTACGACTTAGGCCGCGCAAACTCGAGCGTTCCTGGTAAGCATTGAGGATTTCTTCGCGTCGCTCAGAGAGGTAGCCCAGAGGAGCTGGGTTATCCCGGCTTTGGCGCGCGCAGGCCTGCTAGGTGCCGTTCTGCTCAAGACGTTTGCGGGCAGGCCCGGAAGGTGCCGTCTTACCCAAGACGCAGTCCAGGCAGCGATATTTATGTTTGCCGTTGGGCGCAATCCCATTTCTGACGATGTTCTCACTTTGGCAGTAGCCGCAAAGGACCGTGTGCGTGACCATCCAAACATTCCACATCTAGCCACTACCCGAATTCTCAATGGTTTCCTCGAATGGGATTTGTTTGCACGGAAACATTCTGCTCGAGCACTTTCTTTGACTCATAACTCATAACTCATAACTTACCACTCCAACTGAATCCTATAAATAACCGTCCTTGCTCGAGATTCACTCTAAAATCCTCACCATGTCTTCAAACCCGCTCTGCGTAGACCTGACCCAGCGCTTTCCCGAACTCAGCAGTGAGGAGATGCGGGCCGGATTTGTGCCCAGTCCCCGCTTCGGGCGGGTCAGCTTCGAGAGCTACCAGCCCAACCCCGAATTCGTGACTCAAACCGAGGCGCTCGAGCAATTGCGAGATTTTGCCGAAAACCCGCCTCGAGCGCGCAAAACGCTGCGTTTGTTTGGCGGCAAAAAGCTCGAGGGAGTGGGCTATTACCTCGACGGGGGCTTCGGGGTGGGCAAGACGCACCTGCTGGCCGCCACCTGGCACAGCTTCGAGGGCCAAAAAGCTTTCTTGAGCTTTTCCGAACTGTTTTACGCCCTGGGAATGCTGGGCATGAACAGCGCCATCGAGACCTTCTCGAGCTACGCGCTGCTGTGCATCGATGAGTTTGAACTTGACGACCCCGGCAATACCCACCTGGCCAGCACCTTTTTGGGTCAGCTCATGCCCGCCGGAACCCACGTTGTCACCACCAGCAACACCACTCCGGGTGGGCTGGGTCAGGGCCGCTTCAACGCTCGAGACTTCGAGCGCCAGATTCAGGCGATTGCAGGCCGCTTCCAGGTGCTACCGATAGACGGTCCCGATTATCGCCAGCGCGGAGTCACCCTACCCAGGCTGTGTTCCCAAGAAGAACTGGGTGCGCTCGAGGCGCGGCAAACCCGCCCTTATACGCGGCTCCGTGTCAGCGCGCTCAACCGTCACCTTCTGCGTATCCACCCGGCGCGGTTTGGCAAGTTGCTCGAGGGCATAGAAACCATTCTGCTCGAGGAACTCGAGCAGATAGTGGACCAGAACGTGGCGCTGAGGTTGGTACATTTTATTGACAAAGTTTACGATTTCGACCTCGTGCTGGCCCTGACCGGGGTACCGCTCGAAAAACTTTTTGACTTAAGCTTCAGGTTTGGAGCCTACGAAAAAAAGTACAGCCGCTGTCTATCCCGTCTTTCCGAGCTGCTGAGCGCTCGAGTCGGTCCAGCTTTGAAGTGAATGCTTGTGGGAAGATAATCAATTCACAAGCACTTCTCATTAGAGAACAGTGTGTGACAATTTGTGAGCCGAAGCTGATTCAACTTCATCCCCATTTGTTACACTTTACCTGGCGTACTAGACAACCGCTCACCTTTGTATCGTTCAGATTTTCGTTCAACAAGGGTGTTTTCCAAGAAGGTCCTCCAACCTCTATATCTTGAAAGGAGTCTGCCATGCAGCTAGAAAACACGGTCCGGTGCTCGTGGGTTCCCGGCACGCTCAACCGAGTACGCATTCTCAAACAGGGTCGGCAATTTGAAATTGCCCTCGAGCGCCTCGAGAAAGTAGTGGGCCGCACCGCTACTTTCGACCTGTACCTCAAAGGCTTCATCAACCTGAGCCTCGAGCCGGAAAAAGCGGACCGCTTAATCGCCTGAATTCTCCTTGACCGCACGCGCCCTCCTGCCCTCATAGCAGTATGAGGGCGCTTTTTTTGGCCTTCCCCGACGTTATACTGACCCAATGCCGTCTAAACTCGCTTTTTTACAGGCTCACACTGAGCAGATGCTGCGCGACCTCGAGCAACTCGTGCGGCTCGAGTCTCCCAGCCGCTATAAACTCGAGGTAGGGGCCGTGCTCGAGCAGATAGAGACTTGGATGCTCGAGCGGGGCGCGACTGTGGAGCGCTTCGACTCTGAAAATGGCGACCACCGCTTGTTTACCCTGCGCGGTGCATCGGACGAGCGAATCGTCATTCTGGCCCACGCGGACACGGTTTGGCCGCTGGGCACGCTCGAGCGGCTTCCCTTCCGGCTCGAGAACGATAGGGCTTACGGTCCGGGCATCTACGATATGAAGGCGGGCATAGTGCAGGCGTTGTGGGCTTTGAAAGCGCTCGAGAGCTTGCCTTGCACTGTAGAGCTGCTGGTCACGTCCGACGAGGAAATCGGCAGCCCCACCTCTCGAGACTTGATAGAGCGCATCGCGCAGGGCGCAAAGGCGGTGCTGGTGGTCGAACCCTCCATGCCGCTCAGCGGCGACCTCAAAACCGCTCGCAAGGGGGGCGGGGAGTTCCATTTGACGGTGCAAGGTGTGGCTGCCCACGCGGGCCTCGACCCTTCGAGCGGCGTGAACGCGCTGCTCGAGCTGAGCCATCAGGCGATTGCCTTAACCAAGCTGGCCCGCCCGGAGCGAGGAACCACGCTGAGCGTGGGCCGCATGGTCGGCGGTGGCCCCACCAACGTGGTTCCGGCCCATGCCGAGCTGTGGGCCGACCTGCGAACCGTCACGCTTGAGGAGGCCGAGCGGGTGCAGCGTGAAGTGGCGTTGCTGAGCGTGGTTAACCCTCGAGCGAAGATGACACTTTCCGGCGGCCTCGAGCGCAATCCGCTCGAGCGCGGACCGGGAACGGTGGCTCTGCTCGAGTCGGCTCGTGAGGTGGCCCTCACGCTGGGCTTTGAGCTGGGCGAGGGCTTGGCCGGAGGCATGAGCGACGGCAACCTGACCGCCCCCATTGCTCCGACACTCGACGGTCTGGGCGCGGTGGGCGACGGGGCGCACGCCGACCATGAGCATGTGCTGGTGGCTGAATTGCCGAGGCGGGCGGCGCTGCTGGCCGGGTTGATTGAGCGCGTTGCCCGGTCTTGAGACTTGGATGCTCGAGCGAATTACCGCAAAATCACCAGGGTCAGAAAAAAGTAGGTAATCGGTACCGAGAACAGCAGTGAATCCAGCCTGTCGAGCAGGCCGCCGTGACCCGGTAGAAAGCGCCCCGAGTCCTTGGTGCCCAGCGAGCGTTTGAGTAGGCTCTCGGCCAGGTCGCCGAGTTGAGCCGCGCTCGAGACTAGCAAACTGAACAGCAGCGCGTCGAGCACGGTCAGGCCGCGAATCAAGCCCTCCTGCTCGAGGTAATAGCCCACCGCGAAGGTAAAGACGAAGCTCAGCACGAAGCCGCCGAACGCGCCTTCCACGGTTTTGCTCGGCGAAACCTCGGGGGCCAGTTTGCGCCGCCCGAAAAAGCGCCCGAAGAAAAAACCTCCGGTGTCGGTGGCAAAGCTAGCCATCAGCGGCAGCAGCAGATATCCGAAGCCCTGGGCCTCATTGGGCATCTGGCGCAGCAGGATGAAGTAACCCAGCAGCCACGGCAGGTAGAGCATCCCGAAGACGCTGTACACGATGCGCTCGAGCGGACGTTCTCCCGGCTGCACGATTTCGACGACCAGCAGGTAAATCACGTAGACGCCCAGCACCACCTCGCGCCATGAGCCGCCGGGCCACGGCGGAATGGGGTTCCACCACTTCAGGCCCTCGAGCGGCAGCACCGAGGCCAGCATCAGGGCTACCGCGAAAAACATCTGCGACCCCATGCGAACGTCTATGTCTCGGGCGCGGACCATTTCCACATATTCGCGCAGCGCAAACAGGGTCAGAATAATCATGGCCGGAACAAAAACCGTGACGCCAACCCGCAAAACGGTGTACAGCAAAGCAAAGGAAAGCATGGCGGGCCAGAAGCGGACCCACACATCCTTCATTTCGATTCCTCGAGCGCACACTTTGAGACGGTTCCTACAGGCTCGAGCATAAGGTTAAGTTTAATCCACAGACCGTCCAAAAAACTCACCCGAGGATTTCCTGCTCCTTACGAGCCACGGTCTCGTCCACCTTTTTGATGAATTCGTCGGTCATCTTTTGCACTTCCGACTCGGCCCGCTTCACCTCGTCCTCGCCCACAGTTTTTTTCTGCTTGTCCACTTCGGTTATCGCTTCGCGGCGCAGGTTACGAACCGCGATTTTGGCGTCCTCGCCGTAGGTTTTAGCCGTCTTGACCAGTTCCTTGCGGCGCTCCTCGTTGAGCATGGGGATGTTGATGAACACCGCCTCGCCCTTGTTGTTGGGGTTGAAGCCCAAATCAGAGTCGCGGATGGCTTTCTCGATAGGGCCAATCGCCTTGCGGTCCCAGGGGGTGATGAGCAGGGTGCGTGGGTCGGGGGTGGTGATGGTGGCCACCTGCTCGAGGGGCACGGTGGAGCCGTAGTATTCGACCACGATTTTCTTGAGCATTCCAGGGTTGGCCCGCCCAGTCCGCAACACCGACAAACTGTTCTCGAGCGCTTCAATTGCTTTGTTCATGCGAACTCGCACGTCTGTAAAAATCTCTTTCATGGGGTTCCTCCGGGGTTTTAGAGCTGGGAATTAGCGCTCATCAGTGTAGCAGAAGGGGTATGGGTGGGTTTTCGAGAGATGAATTTCAGGGGTGGGATTTTCGAGCGCGTGGAGGGGGAGGCGGACAGGCCCGGTCGGCGAGCAGGCGGTCTGGCCCGATAGGTGCCGCTCTGTCCAAGACATGGGGAGAAAAACCTTTGATTTTCGAGCTTGTTTGGTACACTCGAGGTTCCAGGGTCTTAGCTCTTTGCCCTCTGCCCTCTGCCCTCTGCGCCGTAGGCACCTACTCAGCTCGAGATATACGTCCCCACCTTCTCCCCACGCAGCAGCCTTGCCAGATTGTCCGGCTCGAAGATGTCGAACACCACCAGCGGCATGTTTTTGTCGGCGCACAGGGTGAGCGCGGTGGCGTCCATCACTTGAAGCCCCCTCGAGACCACTTCCATGTGGGTGATGCTCTCGATTTTGAGCGCGTGCGGGTTGGTGCGCGGGTCGCTGTCGTACACGCCGTCCACCTTGTTTTTGGCCATCAGCACCACTTCGGCTTCCACCTCGAGCGCCCTTAAGCTGGCGGTGGTGTCGGTGGTGAAAAAAGGGTTGCCGGTTCCAGCGGCAAAAATCACGATGCGCCCCTTCTCGAGGTGACGCATGGCCTTGCGGCGAATGTACGGCTCGGCCACGCTGGCCATCGCAATGGCGGTCTGCACCCGCGTGGGCTGACCCAACTGCTCGAGCGCGTCCTGAAGCGCGAGTGCGTTCATCACCGTGGCAATCATGCCCATGTAATCGGCGGTGGCGGCGTCCATGCCCGCACCGTTGCGCGCCCCGCGCCACAGGTTGCCCGCGCCCACCACGATGCACATCTCGACCCCGCTCGAGTCTTTGGCCGCTTTAACTTCTTTGGCCAGTGCCAGGGTGGCTTCATGGGCAATGCCGAAGCCGTTTTCAGCCGCGAGAAATTCACCGGATAGTTTGAGTAAGACGCGTTTGTAGGTCATGTATTCCCCTTTACAGTGGTGATGAGTAGTGGGTTTCAAGTAGAAGTCAGCTTCAGCGAACTGCTTGTGCTCGAGCTTGCTTTAAGCTCACCACTCATAACCCGAAACTCATAACTTTTCCCATAAAAAAAGGCGAGCCGAAGCCCGCCTGAGTTTAAACCTTCACTTACGCCCCGACCTCGAAGCGCACGAAGCTGGCCACACCGTGACCACTCAGCGTGTCCCGCACCTTCTTGTCGTTGTCCTTGACGAAGCGCTGATCGAGCAGCACGTTATCTTCGTAGAACTTGGCCAGTTGTCCGGCCACGATTTTCTCGACCAGTTGCTGAGGCTTACCCTCGTTGAGCGCCTTGTTGGTCAGAATTTCACGCTCCTTCTCGAGGTCGTCGGTGTTGACCTCATCGCGGTGCAGGTAGCGGGGACGCTCGGCGGCGACGTGCAGCGCCACGTCTTTGGCGATGGTGGTGGCCAGTTCCGCGTCGGTCACGTTGTCGAGTTCCACCAGCACGCCGATTTTGCCGTTGCTGTGAACGTAACCCGCGACCACGCCGGGGGTCTCGAGGTAGGCCACGCGGTTGAGCACTAATCTCTCACCGATGCGGCCCGAGGCAGCCAGCACTTCCTCGTTTACGCTCGAGCTGCCGTGGGCGCTGGCCTTGAAGCTCTCGAGGTCGCTCGAGCGGTTGTCGAGCAGCGCCTGAGCGAGACTTTTCACCAATGCCTGAAAGTCGGAGTTGCGGGCCACGAAGTCGGTCTCGCTGTTGATTTCCACAATCGCGGCGCGCTTCTTGTCGCTCGAGAGCACAAAAGCCACCAGACCTTCTTTGGCTTCACGGTCATCTTTCTTGCCCGCCTTGACGATGCCGCGCTCACGCAGCAAGGCCACGGCCTGCTCCTCGTTGCCGTTCGCGTCCGATAGGGCTTTTTTCACGTCCATCATGCCCGCGCCGGTGGACTCGCGCAGTTTTTTAATGGATTCCATCATAAGTTTCACCTCGAGTTTGTCTGCGAGTTTAAGAGATAGGCTTGAACCGTCAGAGTATGGTCAGCACCGGGTAAGAGTCCGCTCGAGTCGGCAAAATAACTCGAGCACAACCCCTACCACGCCGGTTCAGACCTGAACTTGCTCGTCTTGAGCCGCGTCCGCAACGTCGGCGGTCACGGCCTCGACCTCATCCTGATTCACGTCGCCTTCAGCGTCGTCCTCGAGCACGGTTGCGGCCACCACTTCGCCGCCGCCGCGCGCCTCGATGATGAGGTCGCCTACCCGACTAGTGATGAGCTGGATGGAGCGAATCGCGTCGTCGTTGCCGGGAACGATGTAATCAATCACGTCCGGGTCGGAGTCGGTGTCGGCTAAGGCCACCACCGGAATGCCCAGTTTGCGGGCCTCGGTCACGGCGATGTCTTCTTTGGTGGGGTCCACCACGAACAGCGCGTCGGGCAGGCGGCTCATGTTGCGGATGCCGCCCACGAAACGCTCGAGGCGGTCTCTCTCCTTGCCCAGCTCGACCCGCTCGGCCTTGAGGCGCAAGTTGATGTCGCCCGAATCGAACAAGACATTGAGCGCGGCGAGGCGGTCAATGCGGGTGCGGATGGTGCGGAAGTTGGTCAGCATTCCACCCAACCAGCGCTGGGTCACGAAGGGCATACCGGTGCGGCGGGCCTCGAGTTCCACGATTTCCTGGGCTTGCTTTTTGGTACCCACAAACAAAATCACTCCACCCTTCTCGGCGGTGGCCTTGATGAAGTCGAAGCTGCGGTCAATCTGCTTGAGCGTCTTTTGCAAATCGATGATGAAAATGCCGTTGCGCTCGGCAAAGATGTAGCGCTTGAACTTGGGGTTCCAGCGCTTGGTTTCGTGTCCGAAGTGAACTCCGGCCTCGAGCAGTTGCTTCATT
>Ga0209100_1002775_pt1 | contig 10531 bp, 7 predicted proteins | sample lystaG_FD_185480 | JGI IMG/M metagenome (GOLD analysis project Ga0209100, IMG submission 185480) | Glacier valley bacterial and archeal communities from Borup Fiord, Nunavut, Canada, to study Microbial Dark Matter (Phase II) -... | ecosystem: Environmental > Aquatic > Freshwater > Ice > Glacier ...
CCGAGATTGTGATTTTAGGTGCTATCATGCTTTCGCTCTTTTTGGCTGTTTTCGCTTTGATGAATCAGCTTTCGATATGGATGAAATTTAAACGGGAAGACCGGATTGCGGTCATCTTCTGTGGGTCAAAAAAATCATTGGTTCAGGGCGCTGTGATGGGAAAGGTTTTATTTCCCGATCAGGCAGTGCTTGGGGTGGTTTTACTTCCTTTAATGCTTTACCATGCGCTGCAATTGATGGTAGGAAGTACAATTGCAAAGGCGATGGGGAAGACGGAAGACGGCACCCTTCGAGTGGTTGCAAACCCTCGAAGTGGTGATTTATAGACGCATCTGCAACGGTCGATTGAAATGTTGTATATGTATGCTCCTGGAAATGAAACTTCTGTTAGTTGCCGGTTGCCAGTACCCAGCTTCCATTCCCTTAAAAAACGTTGCTGAAATTTAAAAACTTTTCCAATCTTAGCTGAAAGAGCGATAATCTTGGTATTTTCGTCAAACAAATCAAATCAGCTAAAATCAATAATTTATGCATTTCACAAAATTATTACCAGTTATCATTTTGTCTTTTGGGCTTTTCTCTTGTCAGACAGGACCTAAAAAAGGAGAAGTGATTAAAATTGACACTTCAAACGTCGCAAAATTTGGTTCTCAAACTGATATCACTGCAACTGGCGAGGGCTTTCAGCTTAAAAATCAATTGTCTACAATTTCCACGAACTTTAAGGTCCGGAACTTCGAATTCACCGCTAAATTGAAGACTACCCCGGGGGCAGAGGGTATTCTGGCTTTTGCAGCTCCCGATGTAAGCGGATCCGAAAAAGGATATACAGTAAAGATTAACAACAGTGATTATCGGGTTGGAAGTCCGCAAAAAACGGGTAGTTTATCTAAAATCAGGAATAATTTTGTTCGAACAGCAACTGATAACGAATGGTTCAATGTTGCTGTTACTGTTAATGGCAGTAAAATCAAAGTAAGCGTAAACAACAAAACTATAAGCGAATACAACGAACCTGCCAACGTTCAGCGTTCGGGAGACATTGTCGGGCGTGTGCTTTCATCCGGATTTTTAACGATCAGGATGACAAATGGCGATGGTGAAATATTGGTTGCAGAGATGACGATACTCCCATTGGTGGATACGGCTAAAGCTGAAAATATTGCAGTTGCAGAGCCCGACAGCATTATGAAAGTGGTTGATATGCTTAATCAACAAGAGTTTCCGTTGATCGACTTCCACGGACACCTCAAAGGCGGTCTTACGATGGATCAGGCTTGTCAACATGCAAGAGACAATGGTTACAATTATGGAATCGCAGCTAATTGCGGACTGAAATTCCCCGTAACCAGCGATTCAACGTTGAATGCCTATCTTGATGGTATCAGCAGCGAACCAGTTTTTAAGGTGATGCAATGCGAAGGCCGTGAGTGGGTAACGCTCTTTACGCCAGCTGCTGTCGCTCGGTTCGATTACATCTTTACTGATGCCATGACATGGACTGATAATAAAGGCCGTCGCCTTCGATTGTGGATTCCCGAAGAGACATTTGTAGAGGATGAACAGGCTTTTATGGATATGCTTGTTGGCAAAATTGAAGCGGTTATGGCGAATGAACCCGTCGATATCTATGTAAATCCGTCGTTCCTTCCGGCAAAGATCGCCGGCGATTACGACCGCTTATGGACTCCAGAGCGGATGGATCGCGTTGTCAATGTTCTTAAAAACAATGATGTGGCATTGGAAATTAACGCACGGTACAAAATACCAAGCATCGCTTTTCTCAAACGGGCAAAGGCAGCTGGTGTGAAATTTACTTTCGGAACCAATAATACGACCAATACTGATCTTGGACGTCTTGAGTATTGTCTGAAAGCGATTAAGGAGCTGGGATTAACCGCTGACGATATCTTTCTTCCACGGTCTGCTAACGATAAAAAAGTGATGAAATCAGGATTGCCTTCAAAAATTACAGGATAATCATATAAACTTTAGAATATGTTCGATCAACAAATTTATACGGAACGGAGAAACCGCCTTCGTGCAAAGATGGGAAGCGGGATCATTCTGATTCCCGGGAATAACGAATCCCCGTTGAATTATACCGACAACACTTACCATTTCAGGCAGGATAGTACTTTTTTGTACCTGTTCGGCCTTGATATACCAGGGTTATTTGGCGTCATTGATGCAGATTCAGGAAACGATACACTCTTTGGAAACGATAATTCCATCGAAGATATCATTTGGTCGGGAGTAAAACCCTCCATAAAGGAGTTAGCTGCTTCAGTCGGTGTTACAAATTCTTCACCTTTCACCGATCTTTTTATAAAGGTAAGCAAAGGAAGTCAGGTTCATTTCCTTCCTCCTTATCGTTCAGATATTAAGCTGTTACTTGAGAAGTTATTGGTAATACCAACTGTTCATCTGGCAAAGCATGCATCAATTGATTTGATTCATGCGCTCGTTGCAATGCGGTCCGTTAAAGACGAATTTGAGATTGCAGAGATTGAGGTTGCGTGCGAAACAGGTTATAAAATGCATGTGGCTGCAATGAAGATGGCAAAACCCGGCGTGATGGAACAGGAGATAGCTGGTACAATTGAAGGAATCGCTTTGGCTTATGGCGGCGGTACTTCATTCCCAACTATTTTGACACAAAACGGTCAAACGCTTCATAATCATAGTCATTCATTTCAACTCGAAAACGGGCGTTTGATGATTGTCGATGCCGGTGCAGAATCGAATGGACATTATGCTTCCGATTTTACACGCACCGTTCCCGTAGGTGGAAAGTTTTCGCAGAAGCAACTTGATATCTACAATATTGTATTAAAGGCAAACAATACCGCTACTACGCTGATCAAACCTGGTGAGACTTATCTGAGTATCCATCTCAAAATTGCAGCGGTGATTACCACGGAATTAAAGGAACTGGGTTTAATGAAAGGTGATGTGAAAGAGGCTGTTGCAAGTGGTGCTCATGCGCTCTTCATGCCGCACGGATTAGGTCATATGATGGGACTTGATGTTCACGATATGGAAAACTACGGGCAGGTTTATGTTGGTTATGATGATGAAATACGTCCAATCGACCAGTTTGGAACCGCTAATTTAAGATTGGGTCGTCGTTTACAAAAAGGCTTTGTTGTCACGAATGAGCCTGGTCTCTATTTTATTCCGGCGCTAATTGATAAATGGTACAACGAAAAGATTAACCATGCCTTTATTAATTTCGATCAGGTCAGAAAATATCTTGATTTTGGTGGCATACGTCTCGAAGACGATATTCTTGTAACTGATACCGGAGCAAGAATACTCGGAAAGCGAATTCCGATCAATCCCGAAGAGGTTGGATCGCTGCAGTTATAATATTTAAATTAAAATGAGCTAAACCCGACCGGTTTAGCTCATTTTAATCTTATCCGAAATGTGCATTTCCTGTTGCGGATAGGGTATGTGAATTCCTCCTGGTCAAACCTCGCTTTCACCCTTTCCGAATCACGGTATAAAACATCCCAATATCTTTTTTGCATCACGTTTGAACGCACCAAATATTTTAATAAGTTATGTCGTACCATCTGAAATAATCTTAACTTTAGCATGACTTTCTGAAACCATTCACAGACTAAAAAAATGTAATATTATGAAGATGATAAAATTCATGACCGCTCCTGTGGTTGCGTTGGTATTTGTATTTTTTTCATTCAATGTTTTTGCCCAAACCTATTCTGAAGCCCAGGCCAATATGACTATTGACCATCAATTAATTATGAAACATGCCAATGCAATTGCATCAGGGGCAGCTAAGAATGTAAATGACCAGATTATGCATTATAACGAAGCCAGAAAAAGTTTTGCCGATGCTAAAAGATTACATACACTGTTGAAAAGGTCAATACCTAAAAAAGCTCAATCAGCTGCTATCGTTCACCATGACAATATTGACAAGCAGCATATCATTGCTACGAGCCTTGCTAATGCGATGGCAGCGGAACTGAGAAATGAAAACACGAACGATGCAAAGTTAAAGGAGCTTGCGAAGAAATTTCATGACGCTATTAATATTGCTGAAAAAGAACATCTTGAGTTGATGAAAGATGCCAAATAGTCAAAGCTGATTACCTCTCGTATGAAATGTGTGAATGATGTAACTATTTACTCAAATTCTATAACGCATTCTGAAAACATTTGTGTCAACTTTGCACAGTTGAAATTTGTTACAGATTAGAACGAATTTATTTTATTTAATGCGAGATTTATTATGAGGAAAATTTTATTAATGTTTACGTTGCCGATTCTATTATTTGCCTGTAAGTCAACAGCTCCTGCTCCTGGGTTATCTCCAAAGCTTAATCGAAGCTCTCAGGTTGAGATAAAGGGTAATTGGCAAATTACCAATGTTTCATTTCCCGGATCTGACTATATTAAAGTGAATACTTTTCAAATAGCCGATTCAAAATGCTTTATTGGAAGTAACTGGACTTTTATTTCGAACAATAACAAAGGAAGCATGAGCCTGAATCAAGCTGGCTGTACTGCCTTTAGTTCGCCAATTGTCTGGAGTATCAACAAAGAGGGGATGTTCGGTTTGAAAATTGTTGAGGCGGGTGTAAAATCGAAAAAAGTTACGCAAGGTTTTTTGTTAAAAGTTGCCAACCAGACCAAAACTGCTTTCCAGCTGATTGACGTCATAAATGTTGGTGGCCAGAATAAGGAGGTTGTTTATCAATTCGAAAAAATTAATTAAGAAGTTTAAATGTTTAAGATGAGAAAGTTAACGATTTATAGTTTAGTGGTTTTGTTTGTGATGGGGTCAGCTCTAACAAGTTGTAATTCGATTAAGAATGCAAATAATACTCAAAAGGGTACTGGAATTGGTGCTGCTGCCGGAGCTCTTGTCGGCGGAATTTTAGGCAATTATGTTGGTAAAGGCGGAAATGCCGTATTAGGTGCAGTCGTTGGCGCCGCAGTTGGCGGTGGAACTGGTGCTATTATCGGCAACAAAATGGATAAACAGGCGCGCAAAATTACCGAAGCGTTACCAGGCGCTGATGTTGAAAGAGTTGGTGAAGGAATACGTTTGGTTTTGAAAGAAGATGCAGTACGGTTCGATGTGAATAAGGCAACTTTAACAGCACAGGCGAAAACAAATTTGGATAAATTAATTCCTGTATTTAATGAATATTCGGATACCAATATTGATATTTTTGGTTATACCGATAGTTCAGGAAATGTAAATTCCAATTTGACATTATCAAAAAACAGGGCTAAATCTGTGAAAGCCTACCTGATTTCAAAAGGACTGGCCTCAGGTCGTCTTAATACGACCGGTTTGGGAATTGCGGATCCTATTGCATCAAACGAAACGACAGAAGGCAAAAGCCAAAATCGTCGTGTAGAGTTTGCAATTACTGCAAATCAAAAAATGACTGAAGAAGCGAAGTCAGAGGCGAAGAATTAAGACAAAGTTTAAAATTAATAAAAAAGGCCGTTGTAAAACGGCCTTTTTTATTAAATGATGAAATAAAATAACGTTTGAAATGAACCTGATCAACGGTAGGTCATTATATATCATCACAATTGCCGCCTATTCAGCTTTAAATTCTATTTTCCTTTACATTAACAAACAATTACATTTGTGATTTGGATTTAGTTACTTTTGAGTAATCTAAAATCAGTATTTACGTGAGGTTTTTAGTAATTCTTTTTTCAATTCTATTTTACGGATTGACCGCTTTTTGTCAGGACGAGGTATTGTCAGGATTGTTCTTCTCATCACATGAAGTCATTCAGGAAAAACGCACTTCGTTAAACCTGACACCTTCAGGTGCGTGTAAATATCCAGATGGGTTTTCATTGGAAATGGAAGCAAATTTTCGTCGGGGTGATGGATACTATGGATATATTTTCCGAATTATTGGTGACGATCATACTAATATTGACCTGGTTTCAAACCTGGCTTCCACTTCATCCAATTTTTGGTTAGTTCTGAAAGACAAAGTTCTTGTCTCCTACAAATGGGCCGATGTTCCAAATGGCAGTTTTGACCAATGGATAAAAATAAAAGTAGACATCGATGTCCGGAATTCAAAATTGGTAGTTTCGTTCAACGGGAATAAACAAGAAGTAATTGTCCCTGATATTTCCGGATTGAAGAATTTTGACATTGTTTTTGGCGCATCCCATAAAGCTTCTTTTTTAAATACTGACGTTTGTCCCATGTCGTTAAAAAACATTCGGATATTTGATGCGAAAAACAAGCTAATCAGCGACTGGAAACTATCGAAACATGGTCAATCTAAAGTTTACGATGAGATTAACGCGACAGAAGCAATCGTCGAAAATCCGATCGGGAACATTGATAAGCATGTAAAATGGCAAAAATTAAAAGATTTTAAAATCGATAGTATTCAGGGGGTCACAAAAGATGAGGATAATGGGAGGATATTCTTTATTAATAACCGCGCTGTTTATATCCTTTCAACTAAAACAGCCTCTATTGACACGCTTCTATTCACAGGCGGACTGCCCTATAATGCGCTTGGGAAGCAAATAATCTACAACAAATTTACGAATGAACTTTGGTCCTATAATTTCAGTAATAGCGAAATTAGCAAATTCAGTTTTACGACTAATAAATGGTCGCTAAGTGATTCATCAATCAAAGAACCAAACTTCTGGCACCATAACAAATTCATCTCGCCAATTGATTCTTCATTGGTAACCATTTTTGGTTATGGACATTACAAATACAAGAGTGTTATTAATCGGTTTGATATAAAATATAAAGTCTGGAGTCGAACCGATCGGAGCGATCAAATCCAGCCCCGATACCTGACAAGTGCCGGATTTCTGAATAATCGCGAAATGCTGGTCTTTGGTGGTTACGGCAGCAAGACCGGCCGGCAGGAATTATCACCTGAATTTTATTATGACCTGTATTCTTTTAATCTGATTGATTATTCCTTTATAAAACTTTGGACACTCGATAAACCTTCAACGCCTTTCGTTCCTTGTGACGAACTTATTCCAGACAGTCGATCAAGTAGTTTTTATACCTTGATTTATAACAGAGACAATTTTGCGACTTATCTGCACCTTGCAAAATTCGGGATCGGGAAAAATGTGTACCAGATTTACAACGATTCCATCCCCTATAATTTTCTTGACACTCAATCGTGGAGTACGCTTTTTCTTGACCAGAAGACATCGCGATTGATTGCAGTAACGACAAACAATTCAGATGTTTCACTCTACTCAATTGCCTATCCTCCCCTGATGCCTGAAGATGTTTATCAGAATGATTCGGTAGTTGGGAAATTGCATATTGGATTGATTATGCTATTTGTGGTTGGAGGCTTAATTTTCAGCTTGTATTTTTTAATCAGGAGAAAAAAAAGGATAAACAAACATGTTCTATTTGACGAACAAATTGAACATACTAATATTGTACCTATAGAATTGCGGGAACGCAAAACGATCTCCTCGATCTATTTTATGGGAGGGTTTCAAATCTATGATCGAAAAGGCGCTAATATCACTGCTTCGTTCCCACCAACGCTGAAGCAATTGTTTTTATTCCTTTTTTTGTACACCATAAAAAATGGGAAAGGTGTATCATCTGCAAAACTTGATGAAGTATTGTGGTTCGACAAATCGGGAGAAAGTGCCCGAAACAACCGGAATGTCAATATCAGTAAACTTCGAACGGTTCTCGAAGAAATAGGAGGGGTAGAGGTCGTAAATGAAAATTCGTTATGGAAGATTAAAATGGACAACTCAATTTTTTGTGATTATACTGAAATATTGCATCTTATAAGACAATCAAAAGCGTCAGGCATTACCGAAACTAAAATTCTCGAACTTCTTTCCCTTTTATCATTCGGCGAATTTTTACCCAATATTCAATCCGAATGGATGGATTTTTTTAAATCACAGTTTGCAAACGAAACAATCGACAGACTCAGTTCAATGTTTAATGAAAATGTTGTAAAGGACAATCTTGATTTAAGGTTTCATATTGCTGAAAGTATCTTCGTCCTGGATCCTTTAAATGATGAAGCATTTTCCATTAAATGCGCTGTATTGTACCACCTCGGAAAAAAAGGGACGGCAAAAAATTTCTATGATTCTTTTTGCCGCGAATACAAACACGTACTGGGTGTCGATTATGCTGTTTCATTCAATGATACTATAAAGTAATTTGCAAACTTCCCCAAAAGCCTTTTCTCCCACTTCCGGAAGTGAAAGATACATGTACAAATAAAAATTTTTCGGAAGTCTTTCCTATTTTTAATATATTATATTCAATTAATTTCGCTTTACTACGCTTAAAATTGACTTAATTTTTTACAGCTATACGCGTAATTTTCCTACTACCCTATTTAATCAGTGCCGATACTGCTATGGATAAGGCATCTATAATATTAATAAAATATTAATAGATTATTATACCTGCATTTACCGAATATTAATCGTGGTATTAATAGGCAAAAGATTTATTTGTATTCCAAATTGAACAAGTAATACAAATTGCAATTTTTTAAAATCAATATGCCTATGTAGTAAACAAGAAAAGAGTTGCTCATTAAAAGAATTATTGCATGAAATCATGCTCGTTGATTGAGTTAATTATTAATGTTAATCGAATAAAAATTTATGAAAATGAATCTACCAACAAAGAAAAGATCTTGCTTTCGAAGGGTATGTACATTTCTGCTCATATTATTGAGTGTACAGGTTTCCGCCAGCCAAATAAGATCTGGGAGCCAAACCCAGACTGAAGCTCAGCAGCAGAAAAAAATTACAGGAACAGTAAAAGATAATTTAGGGAGTCCGATTCCCGGAGTAACCGTAGTGATTAAAGGTACAACCGCTGGAACGAATACAGATGCGAATGGCAGTTATGTATTAAATAACATACCTTCAAATGCTACGATCGTTTTTTCGTTCATCGGAATGAAAACAACTGAAGTGAAATATGGTGGACAAAACACCATTGATGCTGTTTTAACCGACGAGTCGATTGGATTGGAAGAAGTAGTTGCCGTAGGTTACGGAACACAGAAAAAGGTAACCTTAACTGGGGCCGTTGCTTCGGTGAAGAGTGAAGATATTTTAGCAACCAAAAGTCAAAATGTACAAAATATGCTGACCGGAAAAATTCCTGGAGTACGTGTAGTTCAAAAAACTTCCGAACCAGGTGATTTCTCTAACCAGTTCGACATTCGTGGTTTCGGATCTCCACTGATTGTCATCGATGGAGTTCCCCGCGACAACATAACCCGATTAGATCCCAATGAAATTGAAAGTGTATCTGTGCTGAAAGATGCTTCAGCAGCAATTTATGGGGTACGTGCAGCCAACGGTGTTGTGCTGGTTACAACCAAACGTGGAACCAAGGGTAAAGCAAAAATTGAATATACCGGTTTCTACGGAACTCAAACAGCCATTGGTCTGCCAAAACCAGTTGGTGCAATTGAGCGATATACGCTGATGAACGAAAGGGGAATGCACAATGTAAACAGCCCTACACTTCGTTACAACGCCGATGATTTTGCACCTTATCTGGATGGTACTAAAAAAAGTACCGACTGGTACGATCAGGTAATGAACGAAAATGCACCTCAATTTCAACATAACCTTACTGTAAGCGGAAGCTCGTCCGATGCAAAAATCGACTACTTCCTCAACATGGGATACGTGAATCAGAAAGGTTATTGGAAAAGCGACGATCTAAATTACGATCGGTATAATTTACGATCAAATATTAATGCACAAATTACCAGACGTATCAAGGTTGCATTAAAATTGAACGGTATTATCGATACCAAAAACAGTCCGAACTATCCAGCCTGGCAAGTATTCAAAGCATTGTGGAGGGCTCAACCCAACGAAACCTACTACGCCAACAACGATCCCGACTATCTTTTTAAAACAGCTGCAGAGCATCCCGGAGCAATGGCCGATTCCGATATCTCTGGATACGAGAAAGCCAACAGTAAATGGATACAAAGTCAATTCGAAGTGGAATATGAAGTGCCTTACATCGAAGGGTTAAAGGCGAAAGGCATGTTTAGCTACGATGCCCGGATAAACGATAATACTTCGTATAAAAAATCCTACAAATTGTATGATTACGCAAGTACAACCGAAACTTATACTGGCTATGTAAATAACTCGCCCGATCGGTTGAACCGGAGCTATAAAGTCAATCCATCCACCTTGATGCAATTCTCGTTAAATTACCGCCATGTATTTAATAAAAAGCACAATGTTGGTGTTTTGTTTTTGTATGAAGAAAGTACACGTAGTGGCGACAATTTTAATGCAGCCCGCGAGTTGGGTATTCCGTTGGATTATCTGTTTGCAGGAAAAACGCTGAATCAAATTGGAACCAGTAACATCGATGATATTTGGGAAAATTCAAACAAGGGTTTGGTTGGTAAGTTCAATTACGACCTGAGTGGTAAATACATTGCAGAATTTAGTTTCCGGTACGATGGTTCGTCTAAGTTTCCGAAGAACA
>Ga0209100_1002781_pt1 | contig 10512 bp, 10 predicted proteins | sample lystaG_FD_185480 | JGI IMG/M metagenome (GOLD analysis project Ga0209100, IMG submission 185480) | Glacier valley bacterial and archeal communities from Borup Fiord, Nunavut, Canada, to study Microbial Dark Matter (Phase II) -... | ecosystem: Environmental > Aquatic > Freshwater > Ice > Glacier ...
GTTGGGTAAAAGCCAAAGAAGTAACAGACATTTCGGGTTTAACCCACGGTATTGGCTGGTGCGCACCACAACAAGGGGCTTGCAAGCTTACATTGAATGTCAAACAAGGTATTATTCAGGAAGCATTAATCGAAACGATTGGTTGCACAGGCATGACTCACTCTGCAGCAATGGCATCTGAAATTCTTCCAGGGAAAACTATCCTTGAAGCATTGAATACCGATCTTGTTTGCGATGCAATCAATACTGCAATGCGCGAACTCTTTCTTCAGATTGTTTACGGACGTACCCAAACTGCTTTTTCCGAAGGTGGTCTTCCAATTGGTGCCGGTCTCGAAGATTTAGGTAAAGGCCTTCGTGGTGTTACCGGAACATTATACGGAACAGTTGCAAAAGGTCCCCGTTATCTTGAAATGGCCGAAGGTTATATCACAAAAATCGGCCTTGATGCAGGAAACGAAATCATCGGATACGAGTTTATCAGTCTTGGCCGCATGATGGATATGATTAAAACCGGTATGGACGCCAACGAAGCCGTTAAAAAAGCATCGGGCAAGTATGGCCGTATCGACGAAGCAGTAAAAGTAATTGACCCACGTAAAGAATAGGAGAAAACAACTATGCCATTATTTGAAAGTTACGATAGAAGGATCAACAAGATAAATGCAGTGTTGAATTCTTACGGTATATCTTCAGTTGAAGAAGCCAAAAAAATCTGCGATGACAAAGGTGTGGATGTTTACAAAATTGTAAAAGATATTCAACCTATCGCGTTCGAAAACGCTATGTGGGCTTACATTGTAGGCGCCGCAATTGCTATTAAACTGGGACAAACCAAAGCCGCTGATATTGCTGCCACATTGGGTATTGGTCTTCAGTCTTTTTGTATTCCGGGATCTGTTGCTGATGATCGCAAAGTAGGAATTGGCCATGGTAACCTCGGAGCAATGTTACTTCGCGAAGAAACCAAATGTTTCGCATTCCTTGCCGGACACGAATCATTTGCTGCTGCCGAAGGTGCAATTGGTATTGCAAAATCTGCAAACCGTGTTCGCAAAACACCATTGCGTGTTATCCTGAACGGTTTGGGAAAAGATGCTGCAAAGATCATTGCGCGTATTAACGGTTTCACATATGTACAAACACAGTTCGATTATTATACAAGCGAATTGAAAGAAGTGAACCGTATCGCTTACTCTGTAGGTGACAAAGCAAAAGTAAATTGCTACGGTTGCGACGATGTTCGCGAAGGTGTTGCTATTCTTCACAGCGAAGGTGTTGACGTTTCTATCACAGGAAATTCAACAAACCCAACACGTTTCCAGCATCCGGTTGCCGGCACTTATAAAAAAGAATGCATCGAACAGGGAAAGAAGTATTTCTCTGTTGCATCGGGTGGCGGAACAGGCCGTACCTTGCATCCGGATAATATGGGAGCAGGTCCTGCCTCTTATGGTATGACAGACACGATGGGACGTATGCACTCTGATGCTCAGTTTGCCGGTTCATCTTCAGTTCCTGCTCACGTCGAGATGATGGGATTGATCGGAATGGGTAATAACCCAATGGTTGGTGCTACTGTTGCAGTTGCAGTTGCTGTTTCACAGGCATAATACAACAATTATTATATCTGAAAGCCTCGTTTCGAAAGAGACGGGGCTTTTTTATGGATTAACCTGAGCCAATAACGGAATATCATTTATGTCTCCTTCTATTAATTTATTGAATCAAAGCTAAGTTAGTTGAGTATAGTTCTTTCAAGTCAATGCTCTCCTCAAAATAGTAGGATCATAAAGAAGATTAAAACGGACCAATAGTTTATTCATTAAGAAAATTCACAATTACTATTAGCCAGTCTCCTATTGTGAGATAATATCCTAATTTGAAATTGTTTTCTCTGAAAGATGATTCACCTGGTTATCCGAAATCAAGGACTTTTCGAAATCCGAAAGTCTATATTTTTTATTCATATCCCTTTCAATTAACAGCTGATTGAGGTATTCAAGAAATTGCTTGTCATCTGTGTGCCACACTTTTTGCACAATGCTATTCTGCAGTTCTTTAGTTTTCATAGTGTTTCAATTTCTTTAGTTAATTTAACGTATCCCGACCTATTCTATTACGGGAAAAAGACCCGCCGGGTTTCCAAAACTCATATGGTTTGATGACATTGAAAACAATTTATCCGATATTTGCATTTCAATTCTTATAACCATGATTTCAAATCCCCAAACAAAACAGGAAACAATAGATAAAGCCGTCAGCTTTTTCGACGAAGGTTATGCCTGTTCACAATCGGTATTACTTGCGTTTGCCGAACAATTTAAATTGGATGAAACCACTGCCAAACTGATCGCTTCAACCTTCGGCGGCGGAATGGGCCGATTACGTGAGAAGTGCGGGGCTGTAACTGGTGGATTTATGGTAATTGGTTTGGCTCATGGGAATACTGACCCAAAAGATATGGACACCAAATTGGCCGCCTATGATAAAGTGCAGGAAATAAACCGAAAGTTTGAAGCGATTCATGGGACAACCGTTTGTGCCGAATTATTGAATCAATATGCTTCCGAAGATGAGATAACCCAAAGGCTTCATCATAAATTGATCTGTCGTAAAGCGATTGAAGATTCTACGGGGATTGTTTATGATATTCTTGTCAATCATTGATGTTTTACATTCTTAATAAGTCATTTAAATTTACAAATGAAGCGATGCAATTCGAAAAAGTAACAATTGAAGATTTAGACGAAATCAGGAATTTACAGCCGCAGGATTGGTCTGATATCATTCCGGAATTTGAATTCTATATTCAATCTCCATTCTGTTCTCCAATCAAAACCCAAATCACATTCTTCCCTTTCTTCGATACAAATTTCTATTTGCAAAATCACAAAACCGATTCGATTTATGCCTTTCCAAAATCACAAAACACCTAACCCGTGAAAAATTGTGTCCTTTGTAATTCTCCTTTTTTAGACCCAATCTCAAATCCGACGTTTGTAAATCTCAAAACGCATATTTGATCTCCAACGCGACGTTTTGAATTCACTTTATTTAGAACCAGTCTCAAATGCGTCGTTTGTAATTCGCGGAGCGTAGAATCAGTCTAAAATGCGTCATTTTGAATTCACTTTATTTAGAACCAGTCTCAAATGCGTCGTTTGTAATTCGCGGAGCTTAGAATCAGTCTAAAATACGTCGTTTTGAATTCATTTTATTTAGAACCATTCTCAAATACGTCGTTTGAGAATCTTAAAACCTATAATTGGTCACTGTTTATCTCCAAAGTGATTTTCAAAACCAATTTTCACATTGAATTTAGGCATAAAATGAAATAGAGAATCTTCCGTTGCATTGCATTTATAGCAAATCCGAAATGCAAAATCAATTACGATTTCTGTTTTTTTAGCCAAAATGAAAATCAAATTGCAGATTCCACTTCAACATTTGACTAAAATATTTCTTTAAGCGAAAAAATGAATTTTTTTTTAAATTTTACAAAAAAAACAGGTCTATTTATTTGCATATCTGCTTAAAATGACCTATATTAGCTGTGTAGTTCAGATATAAATAACTTAATAATTTTAATATGGAAAAAATCATAATTCCTTCCCTGCTTTTGGTCAGCGACGGTATACTGATCTCTGGCCGCATGTTAAAAACCTCCCTGCCGTTAACGGTAAATGATCCGAAATTATTAAAACTACACACAAAATTAACTTCGGTTTATAATCGTTTGGTGAAAAATCAGAAATATTCGATCAGAAGCCCTTTAACTGATCGTCTGATTCAGCTTGACAAACGTCGCAACAATGCGCTTACCGCCATAAAGAGTATTGTTTATGGTATGTCGGTATCATTAATCGAAGAAACCAGCAAGAACGCGTCTATCCTTTATGACATCATTTTAAAATATGGGGCAAAAGTCTATAGCATGGGTTATAAAGAAGAAACAGCGAATCTAATTTCGTTATTCTCGGATTTCGATCTTCCGGCCAACAATGCATTATTGAACGAACTTGGTATTCTTCCATTCTATGAGTCATTAAAGACCGCACACCTGGCTTTTGATACGCTATGCAATCAGAAATCGGATCATAAGACAGAACAGATCGTTGATTCGGAAGCTGCTACCGCTATTTTGACTGAATTGATTCCTGCGATGACCAATCTATTGGCTATGATCGAACTCAATAATCAGTTCGATCCGGAGACTTATAGCGAGGCTTATAACCAGTTGGTTACTTATATTAATGAGATCAATGCCACAGCCCGCGCCCGCAAAACCCGTAAACAAAACAGCACCGAACCAGAAGTGAAAATGGAGAAGTAATAGTTCGAATCAATCATTCTTTTAAAAAGGGCTTTTCCAAATAAAAAAGGAAGAGCCTTTTTATTTGATTTTTATTGAAATTTAATGTCGTAAATATACGTCCTATTAAAATATGACGTATATTTACGCCGTAATTAAAACAAAAAAGATGGTAGTCTCAAAAACAGAACTTTTCGATGACGTGCTTCAGGAGCGGGCCAACCTGTTCAAAGCCCTTGCACACCCGGCGCGACTGCAGATTCTGCAGTTTCTGGCTCAAACAAAGACATGTATTTCAGGTGATATCTCTGAAGAATTGCCGTTGAGCCGTACAACAGTCAATCAGCATCTGAAAGAATTGAAAAATGCGGGACTGATCAGGGGAACTGTTGAGGGCGCAAAAACAAACTATTGTCTCGATTACACGAAAGTTGATCAGATGAAAAAAATCCTCACCGGCTTTCTCGATGAGATCGGGTTGCCGGAAAACTATTATTGTAAACAAGATTGATTCGGCGATTCGACAATTGGTTAATTTGACAATGAGAACTTGTTTTATATATTGTTTCATTGTCACATTGTCGAATTATTAAATTGTCACATTTTCTCAAGGTCATATAAATAAATTAAAATAATGAAAATATTAATTCTTTGCACGGGAAACAGTTGCCGCAGCCAGATGGCACATGGTTTTTTACAATCGTTCGATCCGAACATTATTGTTCGCTCGGCAGGAACCGAAGCTTCGGGAAAACTCAATCCGAAAGCAGTTGCCGTTATGAAAGAGGCGGGCATCGATATCAGTAACCATACATCCGACTCAGTTGATTTGTACCTGGGCGAAGAATGGGATTACGTAATCACTGTTTGCGGAGGAGCAAATGAATCTTGTCCTGCCTTTACCGGAAAAGTAAAACATCGTCTGCATATGGGTTTCGATGATCCGTCGCATGCTGTCGGTACCGATGAATTTATCCGGAGCGAGTTTATTCGAGTTCGTGACGAGATCAAAGAAGGCTTTTATGAATTGTATATCGGACAAATAAAACCACAGCTATGAATCCAAATGAGTTAAAGTTAGTTGTTCAGGAAAAATACGGCGAAATTGCCATCCAAAGCAAGTTGATCAATCAGTCTTCGTGTTGCGGAAGTACCAGTTCTTGCAGTAACCTCGATTATACAATATTCAGTGATGATTATTCGGGTCAGGAAGGCTACAACCCAGATGCAGATTTAGGTTTAGGTTGCGGAATTCCCACAAATTATGCGGCTATCAAAAAAGGTGATCATGTTCTTGATTTAGGCAGCGGTGCCGGTAACGATTGTTTTGTTGCCCGTGCCATCGTAGGTGAAACAGGGAAAGTTACTGGCTTGGACTTTACGGAGGCGATGCTCGAAAAAGCAAATGAAAACAAGCAAAAACTCGGTTATACCAATGTTGAATTTGTAAAAGGCGATATCGAAGAAATGCCTTTGCCGGATAATAGTTTCGATGTTGTTGTTTCGAACTGTGTTTTAAACCTGGTTCCCGACAAACATAAAGCCTTTGCAGAAATCATACGGGTTCTAAAACCGAATGGCCATTTTTGTGTGTCGGATGTCGTTATCAAAGGTAACTTACCCGAAAAACTTCGCAAAGATGCAGAGATGTATGCCGGATGTGTTTCAGGTGCAATTGTGATGGACAAATACCTGAAAATTATCAGGGAAAAGGGTTTCCAAAACGTAACCATTCATAAACAGAAAGAAATTTCTATTCCAACCGATGTGCTCTCAAATTATCTGACTTCTGAAGAAATTAAGAATTTTCAGAATGGGGAAAAAGGAATTTTTAGTATCACAGTTTCCGCCTATAAAGTTTAGTTTTTAGTCAGGTTGCCCAATTGTCTCATTGTCGAATTATCAAATTGTCACATTAAAAGTCCCATGGAAACGAATAATCGGTTTAAAATAAATAGCTCGCTGCTAAAAGGTAATACCTGGCTCAAAGGCTTGTTTGGCGTTGAGAAGGAGAATATTCGTGTTGATCGTCATGGTGTAATTGCGCAGACACTGCATCCGGCGATTTTCGGCGACAAATTGAATCATTCGTACATCACCACCGACTTTTCGGAAAGCCAGGTTGAAATGATTACGCCGCCATTGCCATCTGTCGCTCAAACATTGGGTTTCCTCGAAACGATTCATGATATTGTGAGTCTCGAACTTGAGGGTGAATACCTGTGGCCGCAAAGTATCCCTCCCATTTTACCCAACGAGGATCAAATTCCGATTGCGAAATATGCCAAAGGTGGCCGCAAAGAAAAGGAATACCGCGAAAAACTTGCACTCAAATATGGACGAAAAAAGCAGGCCATTTCGGGTATTCATTTCAATGTTTCGCTCGATGAATCGTTGTTGGAGATGCTATATCAGAAAACTTCGCGGGCAATTTCCATTGAAGAATTTCATGACGAAGTCTATTTGAAAATTACGCGGCAAATCTTGCGTTACCGGTGGCTTTATGTGTTGATCTTTGGCAGCAGTCCCATTGTCGATCCTACCTATGATTTGAAATGTTGCGATCTTCCACTCTATTTTAATGCTAAGACACGCGGGTTATCGCTTCGCAACAGTTGTTTCGGGTACGGAAATCTGATAGATCTTTATCCCGATTATCGCACCGTCAAAGGATACCTGCTGAGCATTGATCAAATGGTGAAAAATGGAACGCTCACGGCAACGAAAGAACTTTATGCTTCTGTGCGGCCTAAATTCATCAACAATTCTGGCTCAATTTCTTATGTTGAGGTACGGTTTCCTGATATCAATCCGCTTAGTAAGATTGGGATGACCCCGGAAATGCTTCATTTTATTCATTGGCTAATCATTTATGGTTTGCTTACCGATGAACAGAATGATTTTACAACCGAATTTCAATCCATTGCAAATTCAAACCATGGAACTATTTCGTTGTTTGGCTTAAATACAAATGTTGAGGTTAAAACTGAAAATGGTTCATCAGTAAATGCATTGGACGAAGCCAAACGCGTGATTCAGGAAATGATTGATTTATATGCTGAACTGGAAATTGATAATAAAGACTATCTTCATTCACTGCAGTATGCACAGGAAATGGTGAATCATCCAGACCGCAGAATCGTTCACCAAATATTGAATGAAACAGATGTAAAAGGATTTATTCCATTTCATCTCGAAAAAGCAAAAGACTATTTACAGCAAAGCAAACAGAATATCTTCAATTTCAAAGGGCTGGAAGATATGGAGCTTTCGACGCAATTGTTACTTCGCGAAGCCGTTCGCCGGGGTGTTGCATTTGATATCCTCGACAGAGGCGAGAATTTCATTCGATTGAAGCGCGATCAGAATATTCAATACGTCCGCCAGGCAACAAAAACTTCGCTTGATAATTATGCCAGCATATTAGCGATGGAGAATAAGGTGATCACAAAACAAATTCTTGAAGAACATGGTATCAGGGTTCCAAAAGGGTTGGATTATACCGATAAAATCAGTGCAAAAGCCGGTTTTCAATATTTTAAAGGTAGGGCAGTGGTGGTTAAGCCCAGGCTTACTAATTTCGGATTAGGCATTACGATTCTGAAAACCAATTCCGACAAATCTATTTTTGAAAGAGCGGTTGATATTGCGTTTGACTTCGATTCAAGTATTTTGATTGAGGAATTTATTGAAGGAAAAGAGTTCAGGATATTTGTGATGGCGGATGAGGTTGTAGGTATTCTTCACCGCGTTCCGGCTAATGTGACCGGCGATGGCAGACAAACCATTCGTGAACTGGTTACTGAGAAGAACAAAGATCCGTTGAGGGGGAAAGGTTACCATACGCCGCTGGAGAAAATACAAATGGGAGAAGCAGAACTGATGTTTTTACAAGCACAGGATAAAGATTTTGAATCTATTCCGGGTAATGATGAAACGGTTTTTCTGCGCGAAAACTCAAATATCAGTACGGGTGGTGACAGTATTGATTTTACAGATGATATTCCTGAATCGTATAAGCAAATTGCAGTAAAAGCAACACAGGCATTGAATGTTCAAATCACGGGACTCGATATGATCATTCCGGATTACACAAAAGAGGCTACAGATGATAACTATGCAATTATTGAATTGAATTTCAATCCTGCAATTCATATTCACTGCCATCCATTTAAGGGAAAAAACCGCCGGTTAAATGAAAAGCTATTAGATCTGCTTGGATTCCCACTCATAAAGGAGGCCCACGAAGCAACGCATAGCAGAATCTGTCTGAAGCTTCAATGCTGTGAATTAATTAAAAACTGAAAAGAATGAATTTTATTAGCTATTTTATATTTTGAATTCTATCCGAAAAGTCAAAAAATGCCACGAAGACACTAAGTCTCAAAGTTGCACGAAGTTTTTAATGTTGATATTTATCACTTTGTGGATCTTTGTGTCCTTGAGTCTTTGTGGCAATAAAAGACTTTATTGTATAAGTACAATCCTCAAATCATCTAATCTACAAATATGAAAACCCGTTTAAAATTTCTGGATCGCTTTCTTACATTATGGATCTTTCTTGCCATGTTTATCGGAGTTGCTGCGGGATGGAGTTCTCCCAAAGTGGCTGAATTCTGGAACAGTATGTCATCGGGAACGACCAATATCCCTATCGCGATCGGACTAATTGTGATGATGTATCCGCCACTGGCAAAAGTGAAATATGAAGAATTGGGGGACGTATTCCGTAATACAAAGATTCTCGGTTTATCACTTGTACAAAACTGGATCATCGGTCCCGTATTGATGTTTGCATTAGCCGTCATCTTCCTGCAATTCAACGTCGACTATATGTATGGATTGATATTGATCGGACTGGCCCGTTGTATTGCAATGGTAATTGTCTGGAACGATCTTGCCAAAGGCGATACACAATATGCAGCTGGACTGGTCGCGTTTAATTCAATCTTTCAGGTATTGTTTTTCTCAGTTTATGCATGGTTCTTTATCGCTGTCCTTCCCGGATGGTTTGGATTGCCCGTCAACGATGCAGTTTCGAATATCACAATCGGAGAGATTGCCAAAAGCGTATTTATTTATCTCGGAATCCCATTTATTGCAGGATTTCTAACAAGATTTATTCTGATCCGCGTTAAAAGTAAGGTCTGGTATCATACAAAATTTATTCCGAAGATCAGTCCTCTTACCTTGATTGCATTGCTTTTCACGATAGTAGTAATGTTTTCGCTGAAAGGGGAATACATTGTTAAAATTCCATTTGATGTTTTACGGATTGCTATTCCGCTGGTTATTTACTTCGTAATCATGTTTGTATTATCGTTCTGGATGAGTAAAAAGGCAGGAGCCAATTACGAACAATCGACAACACTTTCATTCACGGCAGCAAGCAATAACTTTGAATTGGCGATAGCCGTTGCGATTTCGGTATTTGGTATCAATTCCGGTGAGGCTTTTGCCGCAGTTATTGGTCCATTGGTCGAAGTGCCGGTTATGATTGCGCTCGTTAATGTTGCGTTTTATTTCAAACGAAAGTTTTTCACCAAATAGATTCCTGTAATAATAAACATCAAACTTAATTTTATCTTTATGGTGCCTTTTTGAATTGAAAGGCATTCAGATCTTTATTTTGTAAAAACTTAGCCGGATGGATCATAAAATCACGAGGAAATATATTGCTTTAACAATATTACTTTCATTATCCATCAGCATATTGGTGCATTTCAGCCGGGTATTCGATGAGACAATTTCACATTCATCATCGCAGAGTTCAACATTTTACTTTCTTGGTAATATTTTATCCGAGGTCCTTATCACTTTTGTAATTTGTTTTTTATTATTTCTGATCAATTTTTACATCTTAAAGCCGCTTCAAACCAATAAAACGCATAAACCTGTTACCATCATAATCGCTTTGATTGTCTCATTTACAATTGTTCTGATACTTAGTCATTACCTTTTCCAGCTAAAAGGTCTTATCTTTCCAAGGGTGGAGACTGGCAGGCCTGAAGGTGCGTTTATGTTTAAGGACTTTTTTGTTGCTTTGGTTGTTATCATTAGTGTATACGTGATCAAAGTGATTTACCAGAACCAGCAAAACAGGTTGGAAATACAAGCTTTGAAAATTGAAAATCTTCAAAGTCAATTTGATGCACTTAAAAACCAGGTAAGTCCTCATTTTCTGTTCAACTCGCTCA
>Ga0209100_1002782_pt1 | contig 10511 bp, 10 predicted proteins | sample lystaG_FD_185480 | JGI IMG/M metagenome (GOLD analysis project Ga0209100, IMG submission 185480) | Glacier valley bacterial and archeal communities from Borup Fiord, Nunavut, Canada, to study Microbial Dark Matter (Phase II) -... | ecosystem: Environmental > Aquatic > Freshwater > Ice > Glacier ...
GCGGGTGGCGCTGGTTTGTCCAAACGAAGCCAACAGATAGTCGCTGTACAGTTCCAACATCTCACGGTCCATATCTGACTCTACCTCCCCTCCTTCACTCACCCTAATTTCTATCGCGTAAGGTCAGTTATAAAGGTACTTTAAATACTCAGAAACTGACATCCCTGCACGTTTTGCTGCTTCTGTAAGCAGCTCATACTGTTTCACCTCATTGCCCATCCATGTTATGTCCGCTCTTCTCTGTTGAACGGTCGCAACATGTGAATAAGAGTTTGGATATGCCCAGTAACACGTTTGGCAAACTTCGACAATTCTCTCTGTCCAATTTGAGCAGTGCTCACAGGTCCATGACTTAGAACGATTACAAGAACTGCAAAGCATCATGTGGTCGTTTAGATCGTTAGTATCCCCTCCTATTTCGTATGGAACTTTGTGATCAATTTGAAGGCTGCGAGCAGGAAGTTGGGCTGCACAAATAGCACACTTTTCTCCGTCCCGTATAATCAAGTCGTTTCTAAAAGTTCTGGGAAACTGTTTTCGCCCTGCTAAAAGGGTGAAGCTTTGTTCTTCAGGTATGTCGTCGGGGAATTTGTAAAGCGCAATTGATTTACCGGCAGCGTTTTTTGTCTTCGTAGTAATTACGGGAATTCCCCGTTCTCGGACGTCTCTAACCGCTCTAGGAGGGTGCTCGTAGCCAATAGCCTGAAGTTGCTCGGTTGTGACGTAGCCATTTTCTCTTATAAGAGCAATGACCCTCCGGGGACGTGCGTCGGTAACGGACTCGAGAAGATCAAGAAACCACTTCGGATAGGTTCGGGGGGAGACATCCGCCATCCGAACAGTTAACCAGACAATAGGTCATATATGCAAGGGAGGAGATGACGGCTGGCAATGGGATGTTCGTGGGCGAAGTTGCACTACAAGAGCGGAGGACAGGTATAGAGATTCATATGTATCCGCCTCACGACCGAGAAGCGTAGCTTGCGAAGACCTGCCCGCATGAAGCTCAATGTGTTTAAGCCCTAAGTGTTTAGGTAATATACGTCCATGTTGTTGCTCGCCAGTTCTACCGTCATAACTGACTAGATAAGGAATATATCGCGAATTAAGCTCTTCGAGAGACCAAATGAACTCATCATAGGTTAGCCCCTGAGAATAACGTTTGTTTTTGTCTCCACTTGTCCCCTGATAGGGTGGGTCCATATAAACTACACTATCAGATTTGGCTAACTCAAGGGTCACTCTATAGTCTTGAGAAAAAACTTTTGTGCGACTTTTTAGAAGAGATGATACTGCGATAATGTTCTCCCTCATAGACTCCGGCCTCATGCCCAATCTGCGCTTATCCCTGCTTTGATTAAATTCTCCTTGACTGTTATATCTAATCGCTGCTTTCACACATCGAGCGAGCAGATACAAGAGGTGTTCCGGCGTATAATACTTATTGAATGTTGCTCTTATATTATTGTAGTAGGATGCTTCGTTATTCTCTAGTTGAGATTTCCATAAGCATTCGTATTTATTACTCAGTTCATACGGTGATGAAATAATTGCTTCCCAAAGGTCCATCAATGGGCCATTGGTGTCACTGATAACGTATGATTCAGCCTGTTTTTTTGTCGCCATGAGTAGAGAGAGGGCAGCCGAGCCAGCGAACGGCTCAATGAATGTTTGAAAAGTTTCTGGGAGATACTGTGAAATTGCGGGGGCAAGAGTTCTCTTGCTGCCTTGATAGGGAAACGCATGTGGAACCTTAATCATTGTAGAGAGATGGTACAGCTTAGCTGGCACTAGTGTCAAGACCCATGAAGCGGGCACAATAGTCTTACATATGATTCGATGGGGTTTAAGGGATATTTTGGATGAGCACAAAATAACTGCCTATCGGTTGGCAGGGGAGTTGAAGGGGGCGGTGAGTCGAAATACGGTCTACGCTCTCGCGCGCGGAGAAGGGCGCAGAGTGGACTTGCCAACGCTTAACGCAGTCCTGCAAACATTGCGGCGATTAACTAAGACAGATATAGGGGTGGGAGACCTACTAATTTTTGAGGACGTGTAGTTGGAGAAATGGAACTGCCATTTTTCTAAAGGTTTGAGGTGGAGCGAAAAATTTATCTTTATGAGTGTGACTTCATTATTCCACATCACACCCACCCAAGCCTAAGCTGGGGCGCTCGAGGGTCAATTTGTGCCACAGGTTGTGGCACAAACTAAGTCGAGGTTTGAAGGCAAATAGTCTCACAGCCTGTGAGACTATTTGCGGCACAAGCCGTGTCGCAAATACTCGAGCTGCTGTACTCCTGCACAAACTTGAGCTTTGACCTGTCCCACAACCTACCCAGCACACTCGAGCAACCCACAGCGTATTCAACTTTCGGCAATCCACACCCCAGCCAGGTAAACTGAGGCTCACGCGCCCCGCTCGAGCGTTCTCGAGTTTGGGCCAGTTTAAATCTTGCCCCAAAAGGACCTTCCCAACATGGCTCGAGTGTGGAAATTTGGCGACTCAATCAACACCGACGACATCCTGCCCGGAAAGTACGCGCCGTTTATGGTGGGCGAGGACGTGTTTCACCGCTACGCGTTCGCGCATTTCCGTCCCGATTTTGCTCCCAATGTGAAAAGTGGAGATTTGCTCATCGGCGGTAAAAACTGGGGTCTCGGCTCGAGCCGCGAGTACGCCCCGATGGCGCTGCGTCGGCTGCACATCGGCGGCATCGTGGCCCAGAGCTACGCCCGGATTCACTACCGCAATCTGCTCAACCTGGGCATTCCGGCCTTCGAGAGTATGGCAGTAACGGTGCTCGAGGACGGCGAGAACGTACAGTTTGACCGCAACGCGGGCCAGATTGTGCGCGAAAGCGGCGAAATCATCCAGCTCACCCCACCGCCCGAATTCTTGCGCGAGGCCCTCGAGCACGGCAGCATCCTCGAGTTTTACAAAAAGTTTCAACGTTTTCCGGGTGAAACGGGCGAGGAAGGTTGAAGTGGCAGCCCTCATCCTGCCCACGCACAGGGTCAGGATTCTAAAACGTTGAACGCCCCTTGCGTCCCAGACGTAGGGCGTTCGACGTTTGCTTCCGTAAGGAACCCCCTGAAGCCGTAAACTGAACGGGTGAAAGACCAGAACCTATATATGCCCTGCCCGGTGTGCTTCGAGGAATTCGAGTTCACGCCCCAGGACCGGCTCGAGCTGCGTGAGGGCGACATTATCGGCTGCGACGCCTGCAATTCCGAACTCGAGGTGGTGGGTGAAGGTGAAACGCTCGAGTTGAGGCCGCTCGAGTATTTCATAGTCTGTCCGCGCTGCGCCACCGATTTCGAGCTGCCAGAGCAAGTTCTACTCAGGGGCAGCGCGGTGGAGTGTCCGCAGTGTCATTACCAGTTTGAACCCGAATGGGAAGAAGACTAGGCAAACGCTAGCTTTTTTCTCGAGTTTAGTGTAATTTGTAACGCAGTGGCTCAAGCAGAGTTATACAGCTCGAGCGAAGGAGCAAAAACATGGACGTAAACTTTAGCTGCCCTCAATGCGGCGCAACCCTGACCCTAAGCGGCCCCGAGCTGGGCGAACTCTCGGTGTGTGAGGACTGTGGAACCGAACTCGAGGTCACCCATCTCGAGCCGCCCGCGCTGAGCGTTGCCCCGCAGGAAGACGAGGACTGGGGCGAATAAAGCAGCCTCGAGCAATGAGTAGTGAGCAGTGAGCTGAGTGCTTTGTCGAGCCGGAGCAAAAGCTCCGGCTCTCTTCTTTTGCCCTTCTATCGTCTGAAATCTGATGTCTGCACAACTAAAAGGAAGTGTCTCCCTTGCCCGACTTTGCCATCATTTATGACCGTATCCGCCCCGACGAAAAAATGCTTTTTGACGCGATGGACGAACTGGGCATCTCCTATGAGAAGGTGTACGCGCCGCAGCTCAAACTGACTTTTGGCGACACCCTGCCCTTCAAAGTGGCGCTCGAGCGCTGTATTTCGCAGTCCAGGGGTCACGCCATCACCCGCGCGCTCGAGGGCATGGGGGTGAAAGTGGTCAATCCGTCGCATGTGATTGAGGTGTGCGGCGATAAACTGGCCACCAACGCGGCCCTGGCCATCGCCGGGGTCCCGACCCCAAAAACGGGTGTGGCCTTTGACACCGCAGCGGCGCTCGAGCTGATTGAAGAGTTCGGCTATCCGGTGGTGATGAAGCCCCCGGTGGGAAGTTGGGGCCGTCTGCTGTCCAAAATCAATGACCGCGACGCCGCCGAGGCGGTGCTCGAGCACAAGGAAGTGCTGGGCGGCTATCAGCATCACGTTTACTACATTCAGGAGCTTATAAAAAAGCCCGAGCGCGACATCCGGGCCTTCGTGATTGGCGGTGAGTGCATCGGCGCGATTTACCGCTCGAGCGCCCACTGGGTCACGAACACGGCGCGGGGGGCCAAAGCCAGCAAGTGCGAGGTGACGCCCGAAATCGCCGAGCTATCGGTGGTGGCGGCCAACGCGGTGCGCGGCGAAATCGTGGCCATTGATTTGCTCGAGGACCCCGAGCGCGGCTTACTCGTTAACGAAATCAACCACACGATGGAGTTCAAAAACAGCGTGACCACCACCGGCGTGAATATCCCGCGCAAGATGGTGGAGTACGCCCTGCGCTACCTGTAGAGCTGAGCACTCGAGCGGGAACACCGAAGCGCGCTCGTTCGGGGTACACCTACGCGGTTCGGCCCCGTCGAACCCTCGTTGGTCAGGCTTCCACTTTCTGCGTTTCGACCAGGGGATGACACCCGTCGCGCCGCTTTCCTCGAGATTTCCTCAATGCGGTGGCTGTTGAGTGCCCGCAGGGTGACACCCGGCTCGAGGGTTGCAAAAGCGCGACGGGTCAGTTGGTCCTACCCATCCGCTCTGGCCACTCCCTCCCTACTCGAGCGCCGGAGGCACTTTGGGCCGTTCTTCAAACCGCGTGGTCAGCACCACGCTCGAGCGGGTGCGGGCCACGCCCCTGACCTGTTTGATGCGGTACAGCAGGTTCTCGAGCGCCTCGGGCGTAGCGGCTCTCACCTGAAGCAGCAGGTCCACGTCGCCCGCCACCGAGTGGCACGCCTCGATTTCGGGAAACGGCTCGAGCAGCGGGGACAGCTCGACGCAGCTCGAGCCGTTTTCCACCACGATGCTCACGAAGGCCAGCACAGGCAGCCCAATCGCTCGAGGGTCCACATGCGCCCCGTAGCGCCCGATGACACCGCGCTTTTCGAGACTTTTGGCGCGGGCGTGAACGGTGGCAGCGGCCAAGCCCACCTTGTCGCCAATCTCGGCGTAGGTCTGCTTGCAGTCCTGCTGAAGCTCGAGCAAAATCTGACGGTCTGTGTCGTCTAATTGAACCATATCGCCTCTATCTTAACATCTGCCGTACTACGTATTGCAAAACTGCCCGTACTCGAGATAGCATTGGGTATGGATTCATCCGGCTCGAGCCTCAAACCCGCCGCGTCCGCCTCGAGTTTAAACCGCTGGGGCGTGCCGCTGGCCCTGTTCGCACTGTACTTTATCTGGGGTTCGACTTACCTTGCCATTCGCTTCGCCGTTGAGACCCTGCCGCCGCTGCTGATGGCCGGAATCCGCTTCGGGCTGGCGGGCGCGCTGCTCTACGGCTACCTGCGCTGGAGAGGGACACCTGCACCCTCGAGAGCCGAGTGGTGGGGCGCGGCACGTATCGGGGTTTTGCTGATTTTTGGCGGCAACGGCTTGGTCACGCTGGCCGAATCCAGGGGCGTGAGTTCGGGTCTGGCCGCCACGATGGTCGCGGTGATGCCGCTGGGCGCGGCCTTCTGGAGCGGCTTGTTCGGCAGGTGGCCCAGGGTACTCGAGTGGGGCGGACTGGTGCTGGGCATGGTTGGGGTGGTACTGCTCACAAGGGACGGCAGCTTGCAGAGCAACCCCTTCGGCTTGGTCCTCATTCTGGCCGCGCCGCTGTGCTGGTCGTTCGGCACGGTGTGGAGCAAACACCTGACCCTGCCCAGGGGCATCATGGCCTCGGCGGCTCAGATGCTCACCGGCAGCGTGGTGCTGGTGGTGGTGGGACTACTCACGGGCGAGAAGCTGACCGGGTGGCCCTCGAGCCACTCGCTCTGGGCGCTGCTCTACCTAATATTTTTCGGGTCCATCGTGGCCTTCAGCGCTTACCTGTACTTGGTGGGTCGGGTTGCGCCCACGCTGGCCACCAGCTACGCCTACGTCAACCCCGTAGTGGCGCTGCTGCTGGGTGCGTGGCTGGGCGGCGAGACCATCGGGGCCGGGGCGTGGGTCGCCATTCCGCTGATTCTGGGTGCGGTGGGCATTGTGGCCTGGTCGCAGAGCCGGGGGTGAGATTTACCCTCGAGGGGGCGGACTCGAGGGAACAGGCTCGAGCGGACCGGGTACCGTGAGCGGAGCCGGGGTGGGCGCTGCTGGACTCGTGGGTTGGGGCTGAGGTTGCGCTCCAGCAGGCCCCAGGTTGAGCGGGCGGTAAAAAATCAAGTGAACCGGCAGGTTAGAGCCGCTGGCCGGAACAAACTGGAGCTTGAAGCTCACCCCCCCTGCGTCGGGGGAGCTGAGCACTTTTTGCAGAGCCGCTTTCGACGCGGTTTGTGGCCGGTTTCGCAGGCTCGAGAGCAGGTAAGCCGGATCGTTGGCCCGCAGGAACAAAATCGGCTGGTTGGGGTCGGAAATCACGCCCGAGGCGGGCAGCGGCAGCACGTCGGTGCGGTTTTGCTGTGGGTCCATGACCGAGACCGCGCCTTTGTACAGGCCCCCTCGAGCGGAGAGCGCGCCCACCACGCCCCCGGCGTTCTGTAAAGTCAGCTCGTAAAGCATCCCATAGTTGCCGCGCAGTACGGCAGGGGTGCGGCTCAAAGCGTCGGTTCCCTGAAGCGGCGCGTCGAGTGCGTCGCCCAGCACCACTTTGGCCGGAAGCGGCCCGGAGAGGTCCACGCTCAGGCGGCGCACCGCGCCCAGGAAGGTGCCGCGCACATGGCGTCCATCCGGCATCAGGGCGGGAAGCTGCTGAATCACCTCGGGCATGGGCAGCAGCGGGTCGCTGAGCATCAGCACGCTCAGCTCGAGCCGACCTGTTCCACTCGCGGCCACCAGCTCGAGGTCCAGCATCAGGTTCATGCCCGCCCCCGGTGCCAGCGGCGGCGAGGAGTAAAGGGTCACGGTCTGACCCCCGGCTACGAGCAGCGTGGGCTGCGCGGTGTCGGCAAAGTAGTCGAGCAAGGTGGCCTGTCCCAGCGTTCCAGCGAAGCGGGCTGGGGCCGACTCGCCTAAGCGGCTCGAGGTGACGCTCACCGTGGCCGCGTCGGGGTTGCGGGCTACCACGAACACTCGAGCGGTGCTGGCCGTGCCGTTGAGGTGGTGGGCCACGATTCTGGCCCGACCCGTACCGGAGTTGAGGTTGTTGGACCCGCCATAAACCGTGTCCTGATACAGCAAGCCCTGGGTGGGTACCAGTTCCGGCGAATCCGAGAACAGCAATGGGGTCAGGTCCGGCGAATCCAGCAGCGGGTTCAGGCGCGCATAAGGCAGGCTCGAGTCGGTGACACTGCTGCCCAGCGGCGCGTACTTGAGCGCGTAGCTCAGCGGCGTATCCAGTTTTTCGCCCGTAATGGTGATTTTGCGCGAAAAAGGTAGGCTCGAGACGCCCTTTTGATTGTTCACTTGCAGGGTGAGGGTCTGCTCACCGGGCGCAAAATACACGCTCTGCTTGCCGTTCCATTTGCGAATCGGCAAATCCAGGCCGTCGGGGTCGTAGGAGTAGTCGGAAATCAGCACCGGTTCACCCTGAGCGTAAGCGGTCTTGTTGGTAGAAAACCGCGCCTGGGGCTGAGCGGAGGTGCCTTCACGGGTCGAGAGCAGGGTGAAGGTGAGCGTTCTGCCATCACTCGAGCCGCCCAGAAAGCCCTCGAGCGCATCGGCCAGGGTGCGAATGGAAACGTAAAGCTGACCCTCGAGCAACTGAACCGCTGAAGAGTCGGTGGCTACCCCGCTTAAATTGACCGCACTGAGGTCTTTTTTCACCTCGAGATTGCCCAGCCACACGCTATCCTCAGTCATGCGGAGGTCGAGGTTCAGGGCGTCGGCAAACTCGCGCAGCGGCACCATCGCGCGGCCTCCCAGTAAGTGCGGCACGCTCGAGAAGTTAAAGGCTTCACCGTTGAGGTAAGCGGCCTTCTGCTCGAGGGTGAAGGCTATTTGCAGCGTTCCCAGCAACTTTGAGGTGTTAGAAGGATTCGGAGTGGTCAAAGGACCCTGCGCCAATACCGGGGGCGCTAAAAAGCAGAATAAGAGAAAGGTGAGTCGTCGCACAAGAAACGGTTGTACCATATATTCACTGACGGGCTGCTGATTTTGGGGCACTCGAGCTTCATGAATCCTTCGCTTCGGATGAGATTGGAGTGTGGGATGCACTCGTACGTCAGATATTTAGGCGCATACAAGGTGAAAGAGGTTCGGCTCGAGCTTCACTTCATTCTCAGCGTATCCCCGGACTCAAAGCTCTCGGTATGCGCTCGAGCAGCCCTTTGTTCTCGAGTGCCCACCCCGTTACACTATTTTCATGACCCTCAACCTCCCCTCCTACCGCGTCGCACTGTCCGAAAAAGCCCGCAGCCTCAAGCCCTCGAGCACGCTCGCCGTGACCGCCCGCGCCCAGGAACTCAAAAAGGCCGGGGTGGACGTGGTCAGCATGGCCGCCGGAGAGCCGGATTTCGACACGCCGCAGCACATCAAGGAGGCCGCCATCGCCGCCATTGCGGCGGGTAAAACCAAGTACACCGCCGTGCAGGGCATCATCGAGCTGCGCGAAACCATCTCGGCCAAGCTCGAGCGCGAAAACGGTCTCAAGTACTCGCCGGACCAAGTGACGGTGTCCACCGGGGGTAAGCAGGCGCTGTTCAACGCTTTCCTGGCGTTTCTGGACCCTGGCGACGAAGTCATCATTCCCACACCGTTTTGGGTGAGCTACCCGGAGATGATTGCTTTTGCTGGCGGCGTGCCGGTGTTTGTCGAAACCCTGGCCGAGAACAACTACGCGCTCGACGCCGAAGACATCGCCAGGGCCGTTACACCTAAAACTAAGGCGATTTTGCTCAACAGTCCGGCCAACCCCACGGGCGTGGTTTACCCGGAAGCCACCATCCGGCGGGTAGTAGAGATTGCGGTGCAGCACGGCTTGCTGGTCGTCACCGACGAGATGTACGAGCACATCATCTACGGAGAGCGCCACATCTCTGCCGCGAGCTTTGACATGGACCATGTGCTCACCGTCAACGGCGCGAGCAAGGCCTACAGCATGACCGGCTGGCGCATTGGCTACGCAGCGGGGCCGCTGCCGCTCATTAAAGCCATGAACGCCATTCAGGGTCAGAGCACCTCCAACCCCAACAGCATCGCGCAGTGGGCGGCGGTGGCAGCGATTGCCGACAGCCGCGAGTACATCGAGATGGCGCGGGCCAAGTTTCAGCAACGCCGGGACCGCATCGTGGCCGGACTGAACGCCCTGGGTCTGAAAACCCCGCTGCCCGGAGGCGCGTTTTACGTGATGGCCGACACCACACCCATTGCCAAAGACGAGATGGAGGCCACTCGAGTGATTCTGGATGAAGCTAAGGTGGCAGTCGTCCCCGGCACCGATTTTTACGCGCCAGGGCGGGTGCGGCTGAGTTACGCCACCAGCATGGAGCAGATTGAAGAAGCGCTCTCGAGGATTGGCAAATTGGTGTAAATAGGAAAGGGCAACCACGAGGGATTGCCCCTACATTTCGGCGCTCGAGCGCAATCTAAACCTTTGAACAATAGAAAAGCCCCGCTCAAACGTGAGCGGGGCTTTTCTCGAGCTTGGATTTATTTCTTAGGCGTCACTTTCTGAAGCTTGACGCCACTAGATTTAACACCGCTCAATTTGACGCTGCTCGAGGTGCTGGGTCCGCTCGAGGGCGCAATCACCTTGCTGACCTTGCGAAGTTCCATCTGCGCGGCAATGCGGCGGTTGATGAGCCAGTACTGCAGCATCCCGATGAGGGTGGAGAAGATGTAGTAAATCACCACGCCCGAGGGCAGTTGCAGCGCGAAAAAGGCGAACAGCAGGTAAAAAAGCGCCTGCTGACGGAACATGTCCGGGGTTTTGCGGGTCATCACCCACAAGTTGGCCACGTTGACCGCCACGTACAGCGCGGGCAAGATGGGCAGAATGTCGGGCAGCGAGAGGTCGGGCAGCCACAAAAAGCGCTCGTTGAACTCGTAGTTGGAAAAAACCCGCCACAGCACGATAAAAATAGGGGCTTGCACGATGGCGGGCAGGCAGCCCGCCGCCGGGTTGATTTTGTGCTCCTTGTACAGGCGCATGGTTTCCTGGGTGCGGCGCTCGGGGTTGTCCTTGTACTTCTCGTTCATTTCCTTCATCAGCGGCTGCACCATCTGCATTTCGGCGGTGGACAGGTACTGACGGTGCATCAGCGGCCAGATGACCAAGCGAATGAGCAGGGTCAGGATGAGCAA
>Ga0209100_1002784_pt1 | contig 10507 bp, 9 predicted proteins | sample lystaG_FD_185480 | JGI IMG/M metagenome (GOLD analysis project Ga0209100, IMG submission 185480) | Glacier valley bacterial and archeal communities from Borup Fiord, Nunavut, Canada, to study Microbial Dark Matter (Phase II) -... | ecosystem: Environmental > Aquatic > Freshwater > Ice > Glacier ...
AACCGGGGTACTCCCCTTATTGCTATTGCTGCATTCTGTGCATTTTATCTTAGGCTTATTACAGATCCCAGGTTTAAAATCGTTATAGCAATAAGGGGAGTACCCCGGTTTGTTTTTCCATCTTTTGGCGCATACATCCGATCTTCCTTGAAATAGTGATAAAAATAGTGACACCTTTTCATGACTTGAACTGTTCTGGGTTAACTGATAATCTGATAAAATCTGATGATTTAAAGGCAAAGCATCTGCACTTTCATGAATAAATTCAGTTGCAGACTCAATACCAGGCTTTTTCTTAAGTTGCTTGATTTCTTCCTTAAGAATCCGATTTTCTTCTTCAAGTATTTTGTACTTTTCCAGCAACTCATTGTAATTCATCATCATTACTCCTTAGTCTTCAAACGACCATTCAATCTCAAAAGATTTATTTGTAATAAAATCCCCATAGCCCCAACCGATATTTGAAGAACTAAATATCAAATCGTCTATTCTATTTCGAAATTTACTATATAGATCCTCTGTTCCCTTCAGATTCAACTGATCAACAAATTGGTCAAATACGCTACAAAGACTGTCATAAAATGGGCCATCAATATCTCCATATTCAATAGTAAATTCATTTCCACATTCAACGTAATACAGCATCAAGTCTAGCACCATCTCAAAACTGCCAATCTTTTTAAATTCTGTAATCAATGATTTAGCAACTTTTAAAGAGGTTGCCTTCTTTTTATTTTTCGGAAAGAATTCCTCACGCATTTTTTTCTTATAGTTGTCTAATGCGTCCTGTTGATATTTTTCTCCAATAAACCGCGTATTTAGAAGCTCTTTTGTTTGATCATCAGATTTATACAGCGTTGAAATCAGGTCTATAAGCTCTGCATGATCAAGTTTTTTCAGTTCCTTTTTTAAGTCCGTCAATGTCATAGGTTTAGTCATTTTTTTCACGCTACTTTCACTTCGTATTAATTTCTTTAGTCAACCCTTTTTCAACCTCTTCATAGTTTAACTCAATAAAAACGATCTTGATTGACAAGATATTTTTCAAATTCACTTTCAGCATAAGCTTTGCCTCAAGTTCCAATTAGTATAGAAGACTCGGAGACACTTCTCTCCATAGAGACCATCGCCAGACTGGCCATCCTACTATTATCCTATCGCAGCTATAGCCTGCCAAGAGGTTGGACCAGATACCTAACCAACCTGCAGCTGATTCCATCACAGGTAATTTGTCTGCTATGGTATATTAAATTATGCTATAGGGTAATCAATCAATAAGGTCATTAAAGATGGTTTTTTTGGCCACCTTTGGGGTGGCTCTCGAGTTTCGTGCTTATGATCTATGACTGCGCACATGGTTCTACATAAAAGCTGTGCGCTTTCGTTAAGACATATTGATTTACAAAGGATTTGGATACTTGCAAAATATAGTCAGCTCATGAAATTATATTATCTACATTGATTAACGAATAAGGACTTTATAAGCACTTGATAATTGAGCATCATTGACACACGGTTACGCATCAGATGAATTTTGGAGATGGACTCACGAGATATCATCAGGAATTCACATATGTGCGTCAGGACCTATAATAATTTGAAATAATCATTAGTCTTGGACATGATAGAATTCCAACTATTGATTGTATAACCAAGGTAAAACAAATCCTATAACGTTTTATTACCCAGATAATGTCACATCAATAAGTTTGCAGACAGGCTTAGCATCGCTTATAACGGTATTCAGAGCAAATCCGAGGCGAGGCCATATGATGTTCAAACCGTATAAAGTAAGTTTTAGATAGTCAAAACTCAGTGTGCTATTTCTAATCTTTATGGCTTTGTATCTTACGCATTTTCATTACCGAAATTATTTAGACTAATGTATATGATATTATTATATCCCAAATCATCTAAGTAGCTCAACTCCAACATTGCTCTGCATGTGTCAAACATACTCATTCATGGCATCAAACAAAAACAACATTCAACTTTTCACATAAACTGTGAATAATGGACTGATATAATTGATTGGTATATCCAATCTTTACTAGCTCATTGAAGATCCTGGTTCCGATGAAGGCGTATTCGCCATCGAGGTACCAGAGTCGGATGAGATCCTTGTAGTCATCAATTTTGGTTGGGCTTCGCTCCCGTTTATAGACAGGTTCCATGTCCAAAGCTAAAAGTCTCTTCACCGTATTTTTCGACATCTTCAGTTCTCTTGCAATCTGCTTCTTGGACACCCCCTTATCATACATTTTTTTCACTGAGTTCCAGTCTTGCATGTCCTTCACCTGCTCTGTCCTCCTTAGGCTGCTTTTTGTACCTCCTAAGGATATTATCATTCAGTGAGGGGGTCAACTTTCGGTGTAAAAAGGAGGTCAATATTCAGTGTAAATCAATATTGATCAGATCTTAAAATAAAGCACGTCAAACATGAATCAATACGATTGATGTCTGACGTGCTTTATTTGGGTGTTTTCTATGTAGTTAATCACATGCAAAAAAAATAGTAACCTTAACTAAATTGACTTCACACATACTGGAGTTGGAATTAACAACTCGTTTTTCTTCAATAATTTCCCTGTATCCTGATCAATACTAAAGAGCACAATATTATCTGTGTCCTGATTGCAAACCAATATAAAGTTCCCTGTAGGCTCGACGATAAAGTTTCTAGGGGTTTCTCCCCCGCTAAAAGTTGTATCCACATAATCAAGCCTTCCATTTTTCGAATTGATTGAATATAGAATAATACTGTTATGTCCACGATTAGAACCATATAGGAATCTGCCATCTGGCGAGATCTGTAGATCCGCACAGGTGTTATCTCCCTGGAATGGATCAATAAGCGAAGGAACAACCTGAAGCTCCTCTAGCTTTCCATTTGACTTGTCATAAGAAAGGACAGAAATCGTATTGGCGATTTCATTAATTAAGTAGCAGTATTCTCCACTTTTCCCAAATTCACATGTCCTCGGTCCAGCTCCTGGACTGACACTGTACCAGGGGATTTCACCTGGGTTAAGCGTTCCTTTCGTTTCATCAAAATCATAGACCATCAGCTTATCAATACCAAGGTCAGGTACGATTGCCCTTGAATTTCGCGGATCGAATGTCAGCGAATGTGCATGAGGAGAGGTCTGTCTGTCTCTATTTATGCTCGACCCGACATGCTGAACAAAATCCGACTTTTCTTTTAAGGAACCATCTAAGGCTATCGGAAATACACATACGCTTCCACTCATGAAGTTACTGACAAACAGGTGAGTGTTTTTCTTGTTCATTTCAATATGGCATGGATCTGTTCCCACTGTTGGCCTTGTATTGATTGGTAGAAGATTGTTTTGCTCAGGCACGATTTCAAATGAAGTGATGCTTCCGGAAGGTTCTCCCTGGTATTCTTTCAATTCATTTACGGCATACAGATATTTTTTGTTGGAATCAACAATCAGATAAGATGGATTGGGGGTTTCTGCAACCAGTCCAAGATTAATGAGGCTTCCCGCTTCCATATCCAATTCGATGAGATATATCCCTTTTCCTTTTCCTTCAAGAATTTGACCGGTTCCAAATTTGATTGGCTGAGTATAAGTCCCGACATAAAAACGCATTTTGCTTGTCATATGGTTCATCCCCCTGGAGGTCAATATTATTTCGTTCATGCTATTAAAATTAAGGAAGTGAAAATTTTACACTAAAAAATATTCACTTCCTCAATAAGGAGTTGGCTAGTCGTTCATGACGAGTACAGTTCGACCTGGTGATTTCCCCTGCCTTAGATCCTGCATCGCCTGGTTGATCTCTTCGAGCGGATAGGTCTTAGTCACAAAAGGATCGATTACCCCAGCTTCTACAAGCCTTGTCACTTCAATGAGATCTCTCCTGTTGCTGCCTCTTATCCCGATGATTTCCTTTTCTTTCATGGCCGTACTCTGGTAATTCGCCCTAAAGCTTTCCTTGCTATAGCCAACCATGATTACTTTTCCTCCTGGCCGGCAAATATCAAGGCTCGCCTGAATGGATTCCTCGTTCCCGATATTGTCAAAGACAACATCACACATCTCGCCCAAGGTTTTTTCCTTGATCGTTTCAAATAGATCCTGTTTTTCTGTGTTGATGGAACAAGTGGAACCGAACGCATCGGCGATCCTTAGCTTTTCATCCTTTCGGCTCGTACAGTAGACTTCAGCACCGAAGTATTTCGCAATCTGTATCCCTTGGAATCCTAATCCTCCGACTCCAAGAATGCAGACCTTATCCGTCGCGCTTACCTGTCCCTGATTCTTGATGGCGTGATACATGCAGGCTACTGCATCTGGAATGATGGCTGCTTTCTCAAACGGAACCTTCTTGTCAAATTTAATCAAATTGGAAGAAGGCACTACAACATATTCTTCATGTCCTCCATTTCTTTCAAAGCCAATCCGAATGAGATGATTGCAAAGATTGCCTCTTCCCGTCTGGCAATAACGGCAGTTATTGCAAATGATGTCTATGGCGACAATGACTGCATCGCCTTTTTCAAAACCTTTGACCTCTTCCCCGACTGCCCAAACTTCACCGGCAATCTCATGTCCTGGAATATGGGGTAATTTTATGGTGGTGAGCCGACCATCCTGGATATGGAGATCCGTGCCGCATATTCCACTGGCTCTAACTTTGACTAGGACTTCATCTCGTTTTGGCGATGGAACTTCAAGTTCCCTGATGATAAAGTCTTTATGAAATTCTTCAAGTACTGCTGCTTTCATCTTGTTTTCCTCCATCCTCTCTTTTTTTGCCGTTAATCTATTTCAATTTTGTGTATCTCTTCGTATCGATAACGACAGCAATGAGAATGATGGTGCCTTTGACGAAGTAGACGAGATAAGGATTGACGTTGACATAGACTAATCCATAACTGATGACCTGAAACAAGATGACGCCTGTGATGATCCCCTTGATGGTTCCTATGCCGCCGCGCATGGATACGCCACCGACAACACATGCCGCTATGGCATCCAGCTCATAACCTGCACCAAGGGCATTGGTTGCACTTCCTGTTCTTGCCACCTCAAGTGCTCCTCCAAATCCATACAGGAGCCCTGCAATGACATAGATGATCAGCATGTTCTTCACAATGTTGACTCCGGAGACATTGGCCGCTTCGACATTTCCGCCTATGGCGAACATGTTCTTTCCGAGCTTCGTCTTGTTCCATATGAACCAAATGATGGAAACCACAATGATGGCGTAGAAATTGATATATTGAAATCTGAATCCAAAGATATTGAGACTGTTCTGTGCAAATCCACTGAACTTTTCATCCAGCACACCGATTGGTGCAGAGTCGCTCACAGCATCAAAGTATACAGACATCAAGCCAAAAACGGCCAGCTGCATGCCAAGGGATGCAATAAATGGAGCAACTTTCAGCTTTGCAACCAAATACCCGTGAAAGAGTGAAAATAGCGCACATACGGCCATAGCTAACATGATGGGAATGAATAATGGCAAACGGGGAAGATTGGGAAAAACTTTCCCGATATAATCCGGTGCCTGGAGGAGTGATGCTGTAATCAGTCCTGCCATACCAATCATTCTGCCTGCTGAAAGGTCTGTTCCGCCAAGAACGATGGGTCCGGCAATTGCGCAGGCAAAGATCATTCTTGTGGCGGACTGGCTTAAGATGAATCCCAAATTCTTTAAACTTAGAAAGGAAGGCTCAATGATGATCAGAACAGCTAAGAGCAGTACCAGTACAATATAGATGGCATTGTTCGTCAGGCTCTTCTTTAACGTCCCCCGCTGTGATACTTTAGTTTCTATAACACTTTTTTCCACGATAATCATCCCCCTAAAGATACTTTGCAGATAGTCTGAGCAATTCTTCCTGAGAGGTCATGCTGGTTTTGACAATTCCTGCAACTCGGCCATTACTCATGACCATAATTCTGTCTGTAATACCAATCAACTCCTGCATCTCTGAAGAAATGAAAATGATGGCATTTCCGTTTTTTGCACATTCGATGATCAGCTTATAGATGTCATACTTTGCTCCAACATCAATTCCCCTGGTCGGTTCATCTAAGAGCATGATGGTGGGTTTGCATAAGAGCCATCTGCCCATGATCACCTTTTGCTGATTTCCACCAGAAAGGTTCTGAATTTGCGCTTTGCTGTTTGGAGTCTTGACGTTTAACGTATCAATAACCCATTTGGTATCTGTCTCGATTTTCTTCCTGTTGAGCACGCCAAACCGATTGCAGTAGGCATCGATATTAGCAATGATGCTGTTGGAGGTGATGTCAAGAGAGGGGAATATCCCGGTCTGCCTTCTCTCTTCTGTTACAAGTGAAAATCCATTGGATATGGCGTCATGGGCACTGCTGTTCTCGAGTTTTTTTGATTCGAAGGTAATGCTGCCACCCTTGCGCTTTCGTATTCCAAAAAGAGTCTCCACAGTTTCTGTTCTCCTGGAACCCATGAGTCCGGAAACCCCTAGTATCTCGCCTTTTCTAATATCAAATGAAGCGTCTATTACCGTTGGCATATACTCTCCAATTAAGTTTTCAACTTTCAATAAAATTTCTTCTGATGGGGAAAAATCTTTGCTGGGGAATCGCTCGGTTAGGTCTCGTCCTACAATCAGGCTGACCAGCCGGTCAATGCTGAAAGTTTCTGTCTCTCCTGTAAATATCCATTTTCCATCGCGCATGACCGTGATTTCATCGGATATGCTGAGGATCTCTTCCAACTTATGGGAGATGTAGATGATTCCGCATCCTTTTTCCTTCAATTTCCCTATAATATCAAATAAGTGCTTCACTTCTGTTTCTGTCAGGGAGGAAGTGGGTTCATCGAATACGATGACCTTTGCATCACACGAAACCGCTTTGGCGATTTCAATCATTTGTCTTTGTGATATCGAGAGTGTTCCTACAATGGCTTTCGGGTCGATATCGATGGATAATTCTGTAAAAATATTCTTGGTGTCGAGATACATCTTCTGGCTGTTCACCACGATCCCTTTCATGGGGAATCGTCCGAGCCAGATATTTTCCATGACGTCCCTGTCCTGCACTTGATTTAATTCCTGGTGCACCATGGAGACTCCATGATCCAAGGCCTGCCTTGGATTTTCAAATCTGATGGGACTTCCGTTCAGGAAGATTTCTCCTGAATCGGCGTGATAGATTCCAAAAAGGCATTTCATCAGGGTCGATTTTCCTGCGCCATTTTCTCCAATAAGCGCATGGACAGAATTTGGCTTTATGCTTAAGTTGACACTATCCAGTGCCCTCACGCCAGGAAAGCTTTTCGAGATATTTTTCATATCCAGCAAATTGGTCTTTTGTTCATTCATATCCTGCTTGTTCATCGCTTAATCACCTTATTTCAATTTAAACATAGGCTATTTTCATAACCTATGTTTAAATCTTATTTTTAGAACAATTACTTTTTGAGTGCCTTGGCGTACATTTCTTCAGCAACATTGACATTAGCCTTGTTGATTGGAATATAAGGAACTCTGATTGCCTTCATGCTGTCAGGTTTGATTGTAATTCCTTCATAGACATCTTTTCCTGAAGCAACGTTGGTTGCCATGGTATAGATGTTGAATCCTTCGCTATAGGCATCTGAGAGAATGGATCCGATGATTGTTCCATTCTTGATTTCCGGAAGAATTTCTGGAAGTGCATTGATTCCGATGGCGCCCATAGTTTTTCCGCCGCCAAAGTATCCTTCTGACTTCGCTGATTCAATTGCGCCAAGCAGCATGGCATCATTATTGGTCAGGATCATTTCGATCTTGTCGCCAAACTTGCCCATCCATACATCGGTCACGTCTTTAGCTGTCGCGGTTTTAAAATCCCCAGGCTGTACATCTAAAAGCTCTGTTTTAAAGCCTGCGGTTTGAAAGGTGTCCTGGTTGGCTTTGGTTCTTGCTTCAGCATCTGGATGGCCAAGGGTTCCTTTCAGTATGACATACTGCAAGATTCCATCGCCATTCTTGTCGAAGGCTTTATCAGCCTTGAAGGCTTCCATGGCCATTTCAGCCTGCATTTTTCCAGAATCTGCAGGTGTCGTTCCGACATACCAGCACTTATCATAGCTGTTCATATCGGCTTCTGACGGGCTTCTGTTAAAGAAGATGATTGGAACATCAGCAGCTTTTGCTTTGCTGATGATGGTTGCTGCAGCTTTAGGATCAACTGCATTTACACATAGGACATCTACGCCTTTGCTAAGCAAAGTATCGATTTGTTCTACCTGCTTGGCCTGGTCGTTCTGGGCGTCAACCATTTGAATGTCTGCCTTGCCCTCACTTAAGGTCGCAATGGAGTTTCGGATATAGGTAACATAATTGTTTGAGTAATCAAATATGGCGACACCAATCACTGGTTTTTTTGCTGGTGCCACTGGAGTCTCGGCGGAAGTTTCTGCTGGCGGTGTAACTGCCGGAGCTTTTTCCCCACATGCAACGAGCGAAAACATCACAAAACACATCACAAGAATTGAAACTAACTTCTTCATTTAGATTTCCCCTTCCCTATTTTTGATATATTTATATTTTATAAATATTTTATAAATATCGATATGATGGAGGCTTATTCTTCTCCATTGGGCATGATGACGACTTTTACTGCATTTTCTTTCCGTTCGACGAAGGTTTCCAGTGCTTTTCCAAAATTTTCCAGTGAAAACCGATGGGAGATCAGCTGTTTTACATTGAGCTGCCCTGATGACATCAGCTTCATGACCTTGCTGCTGGTATTTGGATTTGCTCTGGAGCCAAAAATGGCAATTTCATTGTGCGTAATATACTTAAATGGGACTTCTTCCATGACATCGGCTTTGGCTACGCCAAGGAGAACTACTCGTCCGCCTTTCCTTACCATCCTGATGCACTGGTTCAGTGTTCCTTTACTTCCTGAGCATTCAAAGGCCTGGTCTGCGCCTAATCCGTTGGTGATTTTCCATACTTCCTCGATAGGATCTTCTTTGGTAATGTCGATGCAGTAATCGGCTCCTATCTTTTTCGCAGCTTCAAGTCTTGCCCCTCGGCCAACGACTACTAATTTTGCAGCACCCATGCTTTTTGCAAGCAGCATGGCACAAAGTCCAATGGGTCCAGGACCGACGATGACGACTGTTCCGCCTGGTGTAATTCCGGATAACTCTATTCCATGAAGCGCAACACCTGAGGTGTCACATAATGCCGCTTCGGCAAAGGATACGTTGTCTGGCATGTGGGTAATGCTTCTTACCGAGTACTTCTGATACATCGAATAGGCGCCATTGACTTTAAACCCGTAGTGTTCATGTCCCGTAGAAGCCTTTCCGTAGTTCAGGCAAATCGTGTATTTTCCATTCTTACAGTTCTCGCAGTATCCACAGCCCTTATGGGCTTCTCCTGCAACCCTGTCTCCTACCTTGAAGTCTGAGACGTCTTCCCCTAGCACCACGACCTCTCCTGACCATTCATGTCCTGCGATGAAGGGATAGGATGGTGGCCACTCGCCTGCCAACTCGCCTCGGATGATTTCAGGATCGCTTCCACAGATGGCTACAGCCCTAATCTTACAGAGGACTTCCTGTTTTCCTGGCAGTTCTACGTTGACCTCTCTGATTTCAAATTTCCCTGGTTCTGTCAGTACACAGGCTTTAGCCTTCGTAGGGATTTCATATGTACTATTCATCTAGTTTCCTCCTTAAGTCACATTGCTATTAATATTTACAATACATGCTCCTTGAATTCATTCAATGTTGATTCTCTTAGATCTTTTTCAACGCATGCACGATAAAATGATTTCTCTTTTTCACAAGTTCATCCATATCTTTTTTTGACCAGTCATAGAAACCTTTTCCTGTCTTGTAACCAAGATTGCCTTCGCCCATCATCTTTTCAAATAGAGGGGATGCATCAGTTCGGTTTGAGATTTCACCTAAAACGCTGTTTTGTACGGAACTGCAGATGTCAAATCCTACAGCATCAACGTGTTCTAGGGGTCCCCATACTGGAAATCTGAGTGCCATGCCCATCTTTACCGCCGTATCGACGTCTTCTGGTGAGGCCAGTCCTATTTCCACAATATTGACGGCTTCCCTGATGACTGCCTGTAATATCCGATTGGCCAGCTGACCTGGCAAGTCTTTCTTTACAATGACGGGTTTCTTTCCCCAGGTGATTAACATCTTCTTGATCTCTTCAGCAAGCTCTGGTGAGCTTTTATCTCCGATGACAATTTCTACTAAAGGAATCAGATTGGCTGGAAGCCAGAAGTGCGTGGTGAGTGTCCGTTCTGGATATTTTGTTTTTGCACTGATGTCTGTAATTCTTAAACCTGAGGTATTGCTTAAGATTGGAATGTCCATAGGCAGCATCGCATCGAGCATTTGAAATACATCCTGCTTGACCTTCAGGTCCTCGTATACGGCTTCGATGACCAATTTGCTGTCTTCTACCGCTTTTTCAATATCGCTGGTAAAGGAAATTCTTTGTTTTGCCTCTTCTACC
>Ga0209100_1002788_pt1 | contig 10501 bp, 8 predicted proteins | sample lystaG_FD_185480 | JGI IMG/M metagenome (GOLD analysis project Ga0209100, IMG submission 185480) | Glacier valley bacterial and archeal communities from Borup Fiord, Nunavut, Canada, to study Microbial Dark Matter (Phase II) -... | ecosystem: Environmental > Aquatic > Freshwater > Ice > Glacier ...
CCCCGCTGTTCGGAGAGACCGGAGAGGGTTCGTTCGGGTGGAGGATATCGAGGCGAACCAGCGGATCGTTGATGGACCGCCGCACGTGCTCCACGGCATCCGCCACGGACGAATCGATGGCCACCCTGATGTTCACGGTCGCCACCGCTCGTTCGGCGAGCGCGTTCGCCGCCTGGCCCGCCTGGCCCGCCTGGCCCGCCTGCAGCATCGTCACGGCCTGCGTGGTGCTGATCATCGCAGTCGTCTACGGCCCGAGCCGGCCGAACAGCACGAGGAGCAGCGGTTTCGTGATCCAGAGATTCGTGAAGACCCAGCGCAGGGGAGGTGAGACGTGCGCTCCGAGGGTACGGATCATCTCGCTCGTGGTCGGGGTGAATCCGGCGCGGAAGGGACGATTATTCAGCCGGACGATGGCCGCGCAGAGGCGTGCCGTCGCGGAGAGCCGGGGTGGGGTGGAGGCGTGGCCGCCCTGCTGCTCGACCGTGAGGGTGAGGCTGAGTGTGCCCTTCTCGCTCACGCCGACAACGGCGATCGGACCTGTGATGCCCGGGAAGATGTCTTCGACCACGGCACCACTCTCGTCGATCACCAGGAAGGGGCGGATGCCTCGCGACTCGAGCAGCTCCACGATCGTCCGTGCTCCGCTGCCTTCGGTCTCCTCGTCGTGCCCGAAACTCAGATAGATGTCGGCCTCTGGCCCATGCCCGGCGAGGACCTGTGCCTCGACGCCCTACTGGATGCAGGTGAGCGAGCCCTTGTCGTCGAGAGTGCCGCGCCCCCAGACCAGCTGCTCATCGCCCACTCCGACGATCTCGGCGGCGAACGGCGGATGTGTCCAGCCTTCATCCGTCGCCGGGTAGAGCTCGGGCAGTAGAACGATGAGGGCGTCGAACGGCCCCCAGTCGGTATCGGCCGGGTCGAGCCTCGAGATCGTCGCGAGGCGCACGAGTGCCTGCAGGTGGGCCACGGGATCAGGCACGGGTCCATCCTGCAACACCGCGCGCATCGTCGCATTCCGCCTGCGGGAGAATGGACCGATGACCTCGTACCCGACACCCGAATTCCGACATCCGGCGCTGGCTCCGGGCATCCTCGGGGCAATTGTGCTGATCGCGGGGCTCGTGCTCCTTGACAATCCGGGCGGGTATCTCTTCATCAAGTTCGGAGTCGCGATCCTGGCGCTCATCATGTGCGTGTTCTCGTGGCAGTCCGGGCAGTGGTGGTGGATCATCGGGCTCGCCGCGATCGCGGTGGCCTGGAATCCAATCTGGCCGTTCGCCTTCAGTGGACAGATCTGGGTCGCGTCGCAGTTCGTTGCGGCGCTGCTCTTCGTGGTCACGGGGCTCCAGGTGAGGGTGGTCAATCCGGAGGATCGCAATCGCGCGAAGGATGGCGCGCGGCGCTGAGAACTCCTGCGGGTGTCGACGACGATTCATAGCCGGCTCATAGCCCTCTGGGAGACGGTTGGCGGGTCTCGTCGTGGTCTCGCATAGCCGTCGTGGCGACAGTGGGGGTCAGGGTGACAACAACCGTTCACCCCCGAATCGGTCAGGAGAACATCATGGTCGACACGACCCCGCTCACCCAAGACCCGCAGGACGACGAGCCCGGTTTCGAGAACACCGCCGCGCCGATTACCGCTGAGGAGGCCCCAAACGCCCCCGCGCCGACCGCCTCCCCGGCGACCGTTCCGGTTTCGGCAGCGCCGGCTCGGATCGCCCCGTCGAGGCGCGGACTCGTTCTCGCCGGCAGCATCGTCGCGGCAGTCATCGTGCTTGGCTGCACCTTCGGTGGCGGAGTGCTCGTCGGCACCTCCTTCGTCTCGAACCACGGTGTCGCCGACGCCCGTCAGGCCCACGGGGGTGCAGGTTTCCAGGGCGGTCCGGGGCGAGAGGGCGGTCCGGGGCGAGAGGGCGGTCCGGGGCGAGAGGGCGGTCCGGGGCGAGAGGGCGGTCCGGGGCGAGAGGGCGGTCCCGGGCGTGACGGCGGTCCGGGGCAACAGGGCGGCCCCGGAAGTCAGGATTCCACGAATGATGGATCCGGGACCGGCACGAATCAGCCACGCCCCTGGGGCGGCGCTCAGGGAAACGGGCCCCGGGGTGGAAACGACGGCAGCACCGGTTCCCCCACCGGCTAGTCGACCGCAGGCTCGGCTCTCTTGAGGGGAGCAGGCTAAAATATGGATGGCTGGAGATCCGCGCCTCACGACGGCAGCGGATCGGGCTGGAACGATTGGGCTCGATGTGACCGATATGACAGTGAATCAAACACCTCAGCACCTTCCTGCTCATCTCGCATCGCAGCTGCCCGCTCCAACCCTGCCCGCTCCGACCCTGCCCGCTCCGACCCTGCCAGCTCCGACCCTGCCCGCACTGACCCTGCGCTCGGACCTGGTGCTCGCCAAAGGGCGGCTCGCCCTGCTAAATACCGGTGCGACGCCGCAGGAGGCGATGATCGAAGACCTCCTCTTCGTGCGCTCGGTGCTGGATGTGGCGGGCATCGACTTCCTGCTGGTCCGGGGCAACGACAGCCGCCCCGTGCTCGCAGTGGACTGGCGAGACCGCAAGGTTTTGCGCACCGCGCTCGCCCGGGCCTGCGTCGACGAGCCCTTCTATTCCAAGCCGGTGGATGGATCGCACGGCGAGACGGTGTTGCTTGCCGACGGGCGCCTGGCTCGGGATTCGAAAGCGCGCGTCGTGGTGTTGTTCCGTCCACGGATCACGGCCGAAGGTGCCTTGCGTTATGGAGCGGGCACCGGCGTGCGGCTCGAGCTGTGGAAGTCCACTGCCGACGCCTTCCTCGCCCCGGATGAGAACGCACTCATGCGCGTGACGCTGCCCCGTGAGGAGGCCGTGCGTGGCACGGTCGCACTCTACGGCCAGGATTGGCCGACGCTCGAAGGGATGTTCGCACCCCAGGCGCAGGACGTCGACTTCGACGTCGATCTCGTCTTCTCCTGGGTGGATGGCGCGGCGATCGAGTGGCAGCGCGCGCGTGCTCGCCGCATGAAGGCCTACGTGGTCGGAGAGGGAGACGACTCGCACGCGCGTTTCCGTCAGCTCGACGAACTGAAATACGCTCTTCGTTCGGTCCATCTCTTCGCGCCGTGGGTGCGGAACATCTACATCGTCACGGATTCGCCACGGCCGGAGTGGCTGGCCGAGCATCCGCGGGTCACGATTGTGCCGAGCGAGGAGTTTTTCACCGACCCCTCGGTGCTTCCCACACACAACTCCCAGGCTGTGGAGAGCCAGCTGCACAACATCCCCGGTCTCAGCGAGCATTTTCTTTACTCGAACGACGACATGTTCTTCGGTCGAACGGTCTCTCCGGACATGTTCTTCTCACCAGGCGGCGTCACCAAATTCATCGAGGCGACCACGCGCATCGGCATGGGGGAGTCCAACCTGGCCCGAAGCGGTTTTGAAAACGCCGCCCGGGTGAACCGCCGACTAATCCAGGAGCGCTTCGGACGAACGATCACGCGGCACCTCGAACACACGCCAACTCCGCTGCGCAAGTCGGTCATGCAGGAGCTGGAGTCCGAGTTCCCTGAGGACTTTCGGCGCACCGCCGCGAGCACCTTCCGCTCCGCCACCGACATCTCGGTGACCAATTCGCTGTACCACTACTACGCGTGGGTCACCGGTCGCGCGGTCGCCCAGACGGAAGCAACCGTGCTGTATGTCGACACGACAATGCGGGCCGGCCTCGCCGAGATGACGACCCTGCTCAAGCGCCGCAACATCGACATGTTCTGTCTCAACGACGGCAGCTTCCCCGAGCTGACGGCCGAAGAGCGTGCGGCGGCCGTTCGGTCGTTCCTGGATTCGTATTATCCGATCGCAGCGCCCTGGGAGCGGCCGATCGACGAGTACGTTCCCGGGGGGTTCGAGATAAGTGACCCGCGCGCCGACCCGGACATCGCGCAGTCCTAGCGCCTCGTCGGCGTCGCCTCAGACGACCAGTAGTTCGCGTGTCGGAGGGTGCAGCTCTTCGTCGGTGATCGGCACATCGGGAGGTGGCGGCAGGGTGCCACTCGCCGGGAACTCCACGCCGTTGCGGGCGAGGATCAGGGCCGTCTCCGCCGCGTCCACGTAGGAGAGCGCGCCGTTCTGGGCGACAGGAACCACCGAGTGGAGCACGGTGTTCTCGTAGACGTGCACGAGGTTGAATGCCTGGGCTCCGTCGCGGGCGCGAGTGCCTCCGACCGGCACGTTGAGATCCTGCGTGTAGCAGGTGGCCGAGGCGACAGAGACCGGGATGCCGGCAAAAGTGGAGTTGGTGGAATAGTGCAGGTGGCCGGCGATGATGCTGCGCACGTCGGACCCCTGCAGCACCTCGGCAAGGCCGGTCTGGTCGCGCAACTCCACGAGCACGGCAAGATCCAGCACGCTCGGGATGGGCGGGTGATGCATCGCGAGGATGGTGCCGTGGGGCGCGGGGGAGGCCAGTTCCTCGGCGAGCCAGTCGAGCTGGGCACTTGTCACCTCGCCGTGGTGGTGTCCCGGAACGGTCGAGTCGAGTGCGATGACTCGCAGTCCGCCCACCCAGTGCACCCGGTCGATGGGAGCAGCGGACGGATGCTGGCCGAGCAGAGCTTCGCGGAACGCGCCGCGGTCGTCGTGGTTACCCATCACCCAGATCACCTGGGCGCCATAGCGGAGGGCGGCTGGCTCGACGATCGCTTTCAGCTCCTCGTAGGCGACTGGATCACCCTTATCTGCAAGGTCACCGGTGATGATGATCGCCTCGGGATGCGCTCCCGAAGCGTCGAGTTCGGTAAACAGCTGGCGCAGGTGGGTCTCGCTGTCGACGGACCCGCCATACAGGCCTGTGCCTCCGGCTACGAAATGGGTGTCACTCAGATGGACGATGAAGTGGTCGGGCCGTGGATATTGGGCCGTGTAACCGGTCATTCCCCTATTGCATCACTCCAAGCTGGCCGCGGAGTGAACAAACTGCGGCGATCCTTCCCCCAGATCGGGGGAGAGTCGTGCGCGGATGAGTGGACCGATAGCCTAAACTGATCTAAGCATCCGTTCAACCCGCGTGTAGCCCCGGCCTCAGGCACTTGAGAATTCTCGGTGCAAGGTGGTCTGATTCACTATCGTTTTACTCGCCACCGTCCTACCTACCCCTGTCTTGCTCTCCACTGCAGGACTCTTCACCGGTGCGACTGAGTTGCCCGATTCGGGCGGCTCCACTCGGGATTGCTCGGTCACCAACGGCACGTTCTCGCGCGGCCAGCCGGTTCCTTAGCTGTGGGGGCACCCCAGGGGGCGATCGGTCCACGCGCAGACGCTGCTCAGAGACGCAGGAGAAGTATGGCTCGGTCCGGCCAGGGACATTCCGCTCACAACCAGAGTGCCCAGAACAAGGGTGGCACAGGCAAGTCGACGCGCCGTTCGTCGACCAGGAAGCCAGCGCAGCAGAAGTCGCAGTTGCGGCGTTCGCGGGGCGCGGATGACGTCGGCGTCATCCCGATACTCGCCCGCGCCGTTCGCGAGGTCGAAGGCGCCGCGGAGCGCGGCAAGGTCGGCCCGTCCAACCGCACCAAGTTCCAGGTGATCGCTCTCCTCATGCGCGAAGAGCGCGCTCGCGCGAAGGCCGACCGCGAAGTGACGGATGCCGAACGCACCGAGGTACTCAAGCGGCTCGACGGCGTGGCCACGATTCTCGCCAAGACCGCTGCGCGCGATACCTCGCTCATCCAGTTGCTCGCCGAAGAGACCGCCGTCACCGCCGCCGCCCGCACCCTGCGCCGAGACATGCTCATCGCCGCGGGCACCGAACTTTCGCCCGACGAACTGATCATCGTGAAAGAGCCGGATCCCGTAGTACCGTCAGCGGAGCGCCAGGTCGTGCCGCAGTCCGTGATCGCCCGCCAGCTGTCCAACCCCTTTCTCGCCCCCGACTTCAGCCGCACGGTAAAGGTCTCCCCGGTCACTCATCGCCTCGCCAACTGGGAGTTGCTCGATCCGCTCTTCCGCGCCTTCGAATACGGCTCTGGCGGGCAGGTCGCGAGCATGGAACTGCCCGAGCCGACCGCGGCCGACCGGCGGGTCCCCGCGGGTCTCGAGCTTTTCCACCATCAGGCCGAGTTCATCGCCAGCGCCCGCGAGGGTCACCGGAGCTACCTGTTGGCCGATGAACCCGGACTGGGAAAGACCGCGCAGGCGCTGCTCGCCGCGCAGGTCTCGAGCTCCTATCCGCTGCTCGTCGTCGTACCGAACGTCGTGAAGATGAACTGGGCGCGGGAGGTGGAGCTCTGGACTCCGCAGCGGTCGGCCACGGTCATCCACGGCTCCGGTGAGAACCTCGACGCCTTCGCCGATGTCGTGATTGTGAACTACGACGTACTCGACCGTCACATGGGCTGGCTCGGCACACTCGGCTTCAAAGGCATGGTCGTCGACGAGGCGCACTTCATCAAGAACCGCGATTCACAGCGCTCGAAGAACGTGCTCGCCCTCGCCAAGAGCATCCGCGCCCGCTCGCCGCGTGCTCTCATGATTGCTCTTACCGGAACCCCGCTCATCAACACGATCGAGGATTTTCGTGCGATCTGGCAATTTCTCGGATGGATCGACGGCGAGAAGCCGACGGCAAGGCTCATGCAGGAACTCGAGGAGAACGGCCTCACGCCGGCCGACTTCGGCTTCTTCGCCGAGGCTCGACAGACCGTGATCGACATGGGTATCGTGCGCCGCAAGAAGATCGATGTGGCCGCTGACCTGCCGTCCAAGCGCGTGGCGGACCTGCCCGTAGAACTCGACGACGACCTCGGCCGGTCGATCCGCCAGGCAGAACGGGAGCTCGGACTTCGGTTGATGTCGCGGTACCGGGCACTACTCACGGCACGCTCCGAGGTGGCGGATGTCCCGCATCCCGAGCTGGTGCGCATGGTCGCGAAGGCCGAGCTCGAGGAATCCAAGGCGGCGAAGACCGGCGAGAATGTCTTCACGATGGTGCGCAAGATCGGGCAGGCGAAAGCCGTGCTCGCCGCGGACTACACCGCCCAGCTGGCGCGCTCCGTCGGCAAGGTCGTGTTCTTCGCGAAGCACATCGATGTGATGAACGTCGCGGAACAGACACTGGCAAAGCGCGGGCTCACGACGGTGTCGATCCGCGGAGACCAGACGGCCGCCTTCCGTCAGAAGCAAGTGGATGCCTTCAACAACGATCCAGAGGTGTCCGTCGTCGTCGCGTCCCTCACTGCCGCCGGAGTGGGGCTCAACCTGCAGGCCGCCTCGAACGTGGTGCTCGCCGAGCTGAGCTGGACGAGCGCCGAGCAGACCCAGGCCATCGACCGAGTTCACCGTATCGGGCAGGCCGAGCCGGTGACCGCTTGGCGGATCATTGCGTCCCAGACGATCGACGCGAAGATCGCTGAACTGATCGACAGCAAGGCCGGATTGGCCGCGCGCGCCCTGGACGGGGACGACGCCGACACTACGGGCGAGTCCAGTGTTCAGCTGGAGGCCCTCGTGGCCCTCTTGGAAGATGCGCTCGAGGCGGCAGAGCGGGACTGATCCGCGCCCGGTTCTCTCGTATGGATTCCTCGGGTCTACCCAACAGGGCTGGCACCGCCAGTTGCTGTTGCCGCGCAGGGGGGGTCGTGGCGGGGGACAGTGGCCCGCGGAGGGAGTTGTAACTCCCGCCGCGACGCCACCAGCCCTCCGTGATCCGGCGTATCCCCCGCCACGGCTCGTGTTCGTCGGGCCTGCCGTAGTCGGCAATAGCAGTTCTAGACAGGACTGGGAATGCCTCGAACCATCCGCAGTTACGTCATGAGAGCCGGATTCGGCAGCAGAATGTGTGGATGTCATCGCCTATCGAACCGTCGCCGGTCGAATTGGATCCGATAGGGGGCAGCTTCCGTCGAGCCAGCGCTTGGAGGCATTCAGTGATGGAGTTTTCGCCGTCGCTGACCACCCTCTCCAGCGACGGACGCTAGATCTTGGAGTCCGACGGAAGCGGCAGTCCGTTGGTTGGTCTGATGCTGTCCCGGTGCGGGCTGCGCCACCGCGCTGCTGCAGGGTTGAGCCGCGGCGGCGCCGCAGATCTTGATTCGCGGATAGTTCCGCCTATCGGTCAAGTCCCTGCTGGGCGGTGGAGCCTTGGTCCGCACGAACTCGGAAACCCATAACTGATCGATTACGCCCACTTTTCTCGCTGGTCCAAGGCCCACGCGTGGAAGGTGCCATCAACACGAGCCCGACCAGAACAAGCCACATAAAATTCCACGACGATGCCAGCACGCACCGAAAGATTGCGGTCAGAACGGCGAAGGTACCAACGGCGATGAGCAGGCGGGTGACTCGCTAAGGAAATGGTTCGCGGGTCTGCGACATCTGCTCACCCTGCGCACATCGTGCGATTCAGCGGGACCCAATCAGAGCAGTGCTGTATTCGAGCGGCCGAGAAGAAGCCCGCTCACCGTTCGATCTGCGGGGTACCCTCAAGTTCTCCTGCGTTGTCTTGCGTCGCATCGTCGTTCGCCCCGAGTGCGGTCTCGGGCGCGCAGGCGGGGATAGATTCGCTGACAATAGCGAATAGCGCGCGGCCGGTGAGCCCAGCTACTCGAGCTTCGGAGTCGAGCGCAGGCGCAATATGAGCTGTATCACGAGGAACGCGATCACAAGTCCCAGGTCGATGAGGACGATGGACGCCGCGAGCGTCCCGCTCTGGTAGCCACTGCAGGCGGACGGAGACGCTTGCGGCGTGCAGAGGTAGCGTGCCGGTGTCGCCCCCTCCGTCGGGAATCGTCCCGTGGTGAGGAGCTTGTGATACCCGAACTTGAGACCCTCGATGAGGACGGCACCGCTGTGGTCCGAGCTCGGCACGATGAGGGTGGAGACATGCCAGCCGACCTCGTCCGCGAGGCTTGCCACTTCGATCACCCCGGGTCCGTATTTCTTGTCGAGAGCGCCGGTTGCGAACGTGGCGACTGTGTCAGGGTAATGCCCGTGAGCCCTCAACGCTGTCGCGGTGAGTGATGCGTTGAACGCCGCCTGGTTGCCGTCGAAGTAGTGTGCGATCGCATAGTCGACGTGCGGGGTACCGGGCCTGTCTGGGCCCGAGATGCTGATCATGTTGGACCAAATTGACGGGAACTTTGCCTCGAGAAACTCGGCGCAGTCGCCACCGTGGGAAAAGCCTGCGACCGTCCAGTAGGTGCGCGCGTCGGGCACCGGGAGGTTGGCGCGGATCCACCGAGGCACGTCGACGGAGAGGTAGGTGGTCACCTTGCCGGCAACGGTGTCACGGCACGGAGGGTTGAGGTTGCGACCACCGAGCTGATCGACGACAAGCACGAAGGGCGCATTCTGCAGGGCACCCGGCCCGAGGGCGTGGAGGGCGTTCAGGGTTGCACCCAGACTTGCGTCGCCGGGCTGGCCCATCATGGTCTCGACGACAGGACGGCGGACATCCGGATGCAGGATCCAGCCCGGCGGCACCCACAAGTTCGCGTCCCGTGCCGAGAACCCCGATGTCGTGGGCGGAATATGCACGGACATCGAGTACCCGTTCTGAAGTGTGTCTGCGGTGACGGGAACCTGCCTGCCGGCCACCGTGGTGGGCCTCAGCGTGGGCAAGATCGCCGCCGCGACCGCGCCGACGGATCCCGCCAGAGTGAGGGCCACGAGCGCAATCGTCACGATCTTCAGGCCGAGGCGTGCGGGAGCGGGACCCCGCCCGTCGAGTAGGGCGCCGACCGCGAGCGGCACCGCGAAGGCGACGATGCCGAACGCGATCCAGCCGGGAAGCCGCACGAGGTCGGGACGCGCGGCGGTCCCGCTCCACCCGAGCAACGCCACAATGAACACGAGCTGCCAGACCACGACGGAGATGAGCGTACGGTTCGACCCGTACACGAGCGCGCGGCGCACGAACAGGATCGACAAGAACACGAGCAGTGCGCCGACCCCCAGGCTCAACCCCACCAGAAGCATCCCCTATTCCTATCAGTCAATGGAGCAAAAAGGGCTGCCATCAGCGGGTAAGCCGCCGTTCTCTGAAGCTCGGCGACGCAATCACACTTTGCCGAAACACCCCGTACCGCGCTCACCAGAAAGCTCCGCAACGAACTGCAGGCGCAGGACACTAGCCTGATACCCCCACAGCCAGCATTGGCCGAACGCATCGACTAAGGACCGTTATAGGACGACGTCCGCCACGAAGTAATCGGGCGCCAGGACAAGACCCGACCAGGCCGCAGCAGCCTACCGGGGGTGCCCCGCTGAGGGTCCCTCCGCGGGCTCTGACTGAACCGCGGAACAGGAAAGCGGGCGGTCGCCTCACCAGATCACGACTTGGTGACGATAGGGTTGACAGTTTCGCCCACGGGGGAGGCTCTGAGGATGAGACGTCGAGTCGCGTTCACGGCCATGCTGGTTGGGATGCTGTCGGTTTCGGGATGTGCGTCTTTTCCTGGCGATCAGACGCTGCCGCACGACCTATTCAAATCGGCTCGCTAGTCTGCAGGAGCACCAGA
>Ga0209100_1002789_pt1 | contig 10494 bp, 10 predicted proteins | sample lystaG_FD_185480 | JGI IMG/M metagenome (GOLD analysis project Ga0209100, IMG submission 185480) | Glacier valley bacterial and archeal communities from Borup Fiord, Nunavut, Canada, to study Microbial Dark Matter (Phase II) -... | ecosystem: Environmental > Aquatic > Freshwater > Ice > Glacier ...
TCGTAACAGGTGGAGGCGGAATGCAAGAATACTTCGCCATGATGCCAGAGAACAAAGATATCTGGATTCAATCAGCACTTTACAGCCCAGCGATGGTAAAGGATGCTGTCGATATGGCAGTTGACCTCTTAGACGGAAAAACTGTTGATAAAGTAAAAATTATCCCAACAACAATTGTTGACAGAGACAACTATACGAAATTCAGCGATGCAAAATCACCATACTAAAATTAAAGTGAAAACTTACCAGTAAAAATCAAAGAGGTTATGGCTTGCCATAACCTCTTAAATTAAAAATGGATGTGATTCGATGAGAATTGAGATGAAAGAGATCGTGAAGTCCTTTGGAAGCAACAAGGTCCTTAAAAAGGTTTCGATCACCCTTCTGGGTGGAGAAATCTGTGCGCTACTTGGAGAAAACGGTGCAGGAAAATCAACCTTAATGAATATTTTGGGTGGGGTATTACCGGCTGATTCCGGGGAAATCACGATTGACGGCAAGATAACCCAGTTCAATACACCTAGAGAGTCGCTACATGAAGGAATTGCTTTTATCCATCAGGAACTAAATTTAATCAATGACCTTCCGATTTATGAAAATATGTTCATCGGGCGTGAACTCAAAAACAAACAGGGTAGCCTTGATCTTGAAAAAATGATTCTTGAAACCCAGAACCTCTTCGACAAGATGGGAATTTCTCTAAATCCACGGACCATGGTTAGAGACTTGGATGCTTCCTATAAACAGATTGTCGAAATATCCAGAGCCATGATGATGAATGCCTCGGTAATCATCATGGATGAGCCTACTACCTCTCTAACAGATACAGAAATCAACAGAGTGTTCAATATGATGGAACTCTTGAAAAGTCATGGTGTAGGAATTATATTCATTTCCCATAAGCTTGGAGAAGTCTTAAGAATCTGCGACCGATATGTCATCCTTCGGGATGGGATAAAGGTTGATGAAGGTGAAGTTTCAGCTGTGACGACGGATGACCTGGCAAGGCTTATGGTCGGACACGAGGTCAGGACAGAATCCCTTCAAAGGGACAGAGAAAGAGGAAAAGAAGTTTTAAAAGTGGAGGACCTGAGTAAGGAGAACCTCTACAGAAACATCTCTTTTACAGCATATCGTGGAGAAATCCTTGGGGTAACAGGGTTACTCGGAGACGGACGCAGTGAACTTTTTCAAACCATCTTCGGGGCAGAGAAGGAAACGTCCGGGAAAATCTATATCGAAGGAAATGAGTCAAAGGTTTTAAGCACAGAAAGTGCTTTGGATTTTGGGATTGGCTATCTTCCAAGGAATCGAAAAGAAAATGGAATCATCAAGGATATGGATATTTTTGAAAATGCGTCCATTGTTACCTGGCCGAAATTTGCGAAAAATGGGGTCATCAATGTAGAAACGCAGGAAAAGGAATTTGCCAAACAGGTAGAGAAACTGAGAATCAAGATGGAATCAAAAAAAGATCCGATCAGCAGCCTTTCAGGGGGAAACCAGCAGAAAATTGTTCTGGCCAAATGGCTGACAGCCAGTCCTAAACTCCTTGTGCTTGATAATCCGACGCAAGGCGTCGATGTAGGCGCCAAGGAAGATATTTACGACATCATCCTGCGGCTTGCTGCAGACAATATCGCAGTTGTCGTTTTATCCAGTGAGGCTCAAGAAATCATCAGGGTATGCGACCGCGCTTTGGTGATGTACCATGGCAACATCCAGGGGGAAGTCAGCGGAAAGACAATGAATGAACACGAGATCATGAAACTCGCAACAGGCGGAAAGCTGAACGAAGACAGAGAAGGGGAGAGCCACTAGTATGGAGAAGATCAAAGAAAAGAAGAAAAAAGGATTTTTTGAATGGTTTAAGTACAAATGGACGGGAAATCTATTGTTCAGCACCGGTATAGCCCTGATCATCATGATCATCCTTCAGACGATCACGCTGGGTTTCGATTTTGAATCCGTTGGAGCCTGGTTCAGCACCTGGACCAACAACTGGATTAATATTCTGAGAAACAATGCAGGCATCGGAATTATCGCTTTAGGCATGACCTTTGTCATCATTTCCGGTGGAATTGACCTGGCGGTCGGTTCGACCCTTGTAGCCACTGGTGCAGTTCTCATGATGCTGATTGACACCGGAGCAAGTGGTATTTTAGGTAGAATAGGAATTACGGGGCTACCCGCCTTTATCATCGCAATTGTCATCAGCTTGGCCTTTGGTACGGTTCTCGGATTACTCATTGGGCTCCTTGTGACAAAAGGGAAAACACCTCCTTTTATTGCTACTTTAGGCGCAATGAAGATTTTCAGGAGTGTTACACAACATTTTATGCAAGGCTACAATCCGAAGGTTCCAAAAGCATTCCTGCAGCTTTCCAGCTTTGAAATCGGTGGCTATATGCTGATGCCTATTTTTTATTGGCTGATCATTGCTGCAGTACTCTACTATGTTTCGAAAAGAAGAATATTTGGCAGACAGGTTATTGCAGTGGGTTCAAATGAAAGAGCCGCTAAACTCTCTGGCGTCAATATCAACAAGGTGAAAGTCAGAGTTTATGCACTCATGGGCTTTTTGGTTTCCATTGCCGCAATCATTCAGGTATCAAGAATCGGATCTATGGATTTTGCAAATGCAGGAAGTGGAAATGAGATGGATGCCATTGCGGCAGCTGTCGTCGGTGGAACAAGCATGAGCGGAGGAAAAGGCGTCATCATTGGTACGGTGTTCGGGATGCTGATCATAGCAGTGATGAATAATCTTCTCAATCTATTTGGTGTACCCCCATTTTTACGTGAAGCATTCAAGGGCTTGATTGTTGTTTGTGCAGTCCTTTTACAGAAAAAAGAGAAAGTCTAAATTGCTACGAAGTAGAATTAATGATTAGTAAATGGTGAGGTGTAAAGATGAAACCTTTAAATATTGGAATCATAGGCTGTGGGAAGATCACCCAGGTAAGGCATATCCCGGAGTATCTGGATAATCCCAATAGTATCATTCTTGGGTATTACGATCGAAATACGGTACGGGCAGAAGAAATGGCTAAAAGGTACGGTGGAATTGTATACAAGTCTTATGAAGAGCTTCTTGAAGACACGGAGATCGATGCAGTCAGTGTATGTGTCTCAAATCACATGCATGCAGAGATAACCATCGCTGCATTAAAAGCTGGAAAACATGTCCTCTGTGAAAAACCGATGGCAACAACAATTGAAGAATGCGAAGCCATGGTCAAGGCAGCAGAGGTTAGTGGAAAAAAGCTTCTCATCGGGCATAATCAAAGATTGGCCATCGGACATCAAAAGGCAAAGGAACTGATCAAAAGTGGATTGATCGGTGAGGTCATCACCTTCAAGACGACTTTCGGCCATGGGGGACCAGAAACCTGGAGCATAGAACCGGGAAAAAACACCTGGTTCTTTGACAAGAAGATTGCCGTGATGGGGGCGATGGCAGATCTTGGGGTTCATAAGACAGATTTGATTCAATTTTTAGTTGGACAAAAAATTGTTGAAACCACAGCAAAACTGGTTACACTCGACAAAAAGGACGCAGAAGGGAATCTCATCGGCGTAGACGATAATGCTATCTGTATTTATAGGATGAGAAATGGAATTATCGGAACAATGCATGCAAGCTGGACTTACTATGGTCCTGAAGATAACAGTACAATCCTCTATGGAACGAAAGGAATCATGAGAATCTATGAGGATCCTTGTTATACCATCAAGGTTGCACTGGATAACGGGGAGAAGATCAGTTATGAGATAGACAGCATCCAAACCAATGAAAATCAAACGAAATCAGGGGTCATCGATCTATTCATTGAAAGCATTATGGAAAACAAGGATACTGAACTTTCTGGAAAAGAAGCTTTAAGTGCGATGAGAGCAGTATTTGCGAGCATTGAATCGTCAGATTCTGGGAAAACGATCGCAATTAATCAAGATTAGGAGGATGGAATAGATGAAGCTGGGTTTTGTAAGTGCCATACTGGCAGAATATAGTTTTGAAGAACTGATCGATACCGCAAGCCGTCTTGGTTTCAAATGCGTTGAAGTTGCCTGCTGGCCCAGAGGAGAATCAGAAAGAAGATATGCCGGCGTCAGCCATATCGATGTTCAAAATCTTACGGAGGAAGATGCAGAATACATTAAGGAATACTGCGGGGATAGGGAGATTGAAATCTCTTCACTTGCCTATTATCCAAATACCATAGGGAATAACCTTGAACAAAGAAAAAAGAATGTGGATCACCTCTTAAAAGTGATCGAGGCTAGTGCAAAGCTTGATATTAATATGGTAACCACCTTTATTGGTAGGGATCAAAGCAAAAATGTTGAGGAAAATATTGAACTATTTAAAGAGGTTTGGCCACCGATTGTAAGCTTTGCAGAAGAAAGGGGCGTACGGATTGCGATTGAGAATTGTCCAATGCTCTTTGGAAAGGAACAATGGCCTGGAGGACAGAACCTGTTCACCTCTCCAAAAATCTGGAGAGAACTCTTTGGGATCATCCCAAGCAAGAACTTCGGCATCAATATTGACCCCAGTCATTTCATCTGGCAAATGATGGATTACATTGCTCCAATCTATGAGTTCGAAGATCGTATTTTTCATGTCCATTTTAAGGACATCAAAATACATCAGGATAAACTCGCTGAGGTAGGAATTATGGCATATCCTTTAGAGTATATGAGCCCAAAGCTTCCTGGTCTTGGTGATGTGAAGTGGGATGTATATGTTTCTGCATTAACGGATATCGGATATGACGGATATGCCTGCATAGAAGTTGAGGACCGAGCCTTTGAAACTAGTGATGAACGGGTGCTGGATAGTTTAAAACTTTCAAAGAAGTATATGGAACAATATGTCATTTAAGTCTTTTTAAATTATCCAATAAAAATAGATATGCTCTCATTTACATTATGCGTAATTGGAAAAACGTAATAAGAAATGAGAGCAATCTTATGTTTCGTGCAAACGGCTGCCTGTAAGGAAAATTTTATTAATAATTAGTGTTAAATAAGCAAAAAATAAAAATTAAGAGCCCGATGTTTGCACATTGAGCTCTTAGAGCTGTAAAAGGAAAATTTGAAATATCTTTTTCAATTTGGAAACAAAAATACGATTAAAATCGGAATATTTATTTGATTAGGCATAACTTAGATTAGTGTATTGATGTACTCTTTTATTTTAACATCTTGGCAATTTGCATTAAAATATTCCTTAAAATGTTCGCCACTAATTGCTCCCTTTACTAAATCTTGATCAAGATTCTTTAGAATCGTCACTAAATCATAAAATGCAGTTTCCCTTACAACATCAAGGATCTTCTTGTTTCGTTGTTCTGGAATTACTCGATCTAATGGGTATCCCTGACCGCTTTTCCCTGAGAAAAGCTTCTCGAAAATGTACTGAAGATTTAGCTCAGCACCCCAGCCAAATCCTTTTGCGAATGGCAGTGCGATCGCATTACCATCATTGATCTGTGCAAACATGAAAGCATCTGAAGGATCTTCAACATGTCCACAAAGAACGCCAGGGAAACTATTACAGGCTAACATTGCACCTTCACCAGTTCCGCATCCTGTTATCACATAATCAACAGATTTTGAATTCAAAAGAATGGCTGCAAGGATTCCATTTTGAACATAAGTTAACTGAGCTTGATCCGTAGAAGCATACATTCCATAATTGAAGACTGTATGACCCATCGGTTCTACAACACTCTTAAGAGTTGAGAAAATAAGTTCGTTTTTACCAACTTGGCTGTTTTCATTGATAAGTGCAATTTTCATTTTTTATCCTCCAATACATATTAGAATTATATTTTATTAAAGTTAAGAATAAGACAAAAGCATAAATTAGTTTGAATATCTATAATTATTGTCTTATGTCCTACAAAACATAAGTCAATAATACGCAATAATTCCATAAAAAACAAGCCTCAACAGATAAAAATATCATTATTTTTGAAATGTAGTATTATTTTCATCGAAAAATTGTTATAATGTATGACAACGGACAAAATTGAATTAAGAAAATAGTATATAACATCACTAAATGCTAATATATCATTAAGAATTAATAGGAGAGTAAGAATATGCAAGCAATCAATAGAGTGCCTGTGGTACAACAGGTTGTGAATAATCTTAAAGAATTTATCACCTCAGGGGAACCGGCAGTAGGCGATAAACTACCAACAGAAAACGAACTCTGTAAAAATCTGTCGGTAGGAAGAAGTACTGTAAGAGAGGCTTTTAGAATACTTCAAGCAAATGGCTTGATTGAAATCAAGCCTGGAAGGGGAGCGTTTATCGCACGAACAAAAGAACTAGAAATCGTAGATATTGTTGATTGGTTTGTGCAAAATGAAGTGGAATTGAAAGACTGTATAGAAGTGAGATTTGCCATCGAGCCGTTAGCAGTAAAATTAGCTATAGCCAATTGTTCTGATCAGGATATCGTAGAACTCACAGAAATTCATGCGAAATTTGTTTATGCGGTATCAAGTCAGGATCCGATAGAAATTGCCATGTATGATGAGCGCTTTCACAATAAAATCATGGAAATCGGGAAAAATAAGTTATTAATCTCAATTAACAGCAAAATTAGTGAAGGAGTTCAATCCTTTAGAGATAAGACTTTTAAAGTACCTAAAAATGCTGAAAATGCTATCGAACCTCATACTAATGTATTGAATGCCATCAGAAACAGGGATGTGGAAGCAGGAGAAATGTTCATGAAACGGCATATACAGCGTATTTTAGTTGATTTGACTGAGATCATACAAAAGTAAGTTCAGTAACTTGCATTTCATCTCAATAAATTATAAAATAAAAAACTTTGCAGAATTTTATATTCTGCAAAGTTTTTTTCATTATAACAATTTTGCCCCATAAAACTTGATGGAAAATATGAAATTATACAGAATATGCGCAATTCAACTTAACTTCTTTCAAATATTGTATTATTTTAGACAAACAGTATACTTTAAAATAAACCATTAACGATGTAAACGATTGTTGACAAACAGTTCACGAGCCTGTAAAATAAAAAATGTTAGATTGTAGGACAACATACAAATAAGACTTGGAGGAGAATTATGGATAACCTGAAGGAGAAAGAATTGAACTTAATTGCAGCGAATGTGCGCATCAATGCACTCAATGCGGTATATTCAGCTGGTTCTGGACATATAGGAGGATCGCTATCAATTGCAGACATACTTACAGTACTGTATTATGATGAAATGAACATTGAAACCAGTAATCCAAAGTGGTCAGAAAGAGATCGATTGGTATTATCAAAAGGCCACTGTACACCTGCACTTTATGGAGTGCTTTCTGAGAAAGGTTTTTTCCCGAAAGAAGAATTAAGCAATTTTAGAAACATAAACAGTATGCTTTCAGGACATGCAGAAATAAATGTGCCAGGCGTTGATATGTCCACAGGTTCATTAGGTCAAGGACTGTCTGCAGCTGTTGGAATGGCATTATCTGGAAAAGTAGACAAGAAGGAATATCGAGTTTTTGCAATACTGGGTGATGGGGAACTAGAAGAAGGACAAATTTGGGAAGCAGCAATGTCTGCAGGATTTTATAAACTAGATAATCTTGTCGCTATTGTAGATAACAACAATTTGCAAATTGATGGTCCGTTAGACTCTGTCATGTCAGCTTATCCGATAGATAAGAAGTTTGAAGCATTCAATTGGAATGTTATCAACATTGATGGTCATGACATGGTTTCCATAAAAAACGCTTTAGATCTAGCGAAAGAAAAGAAAAGTATGCCAACTGCGATTATCGCAAAAACGATAAAAGGTAAAGGTGTATCGTTTATGGAGAATGTTGCTGGATGGCACGGAAAGCCAACGAATACTGAACAACATCTTCAGGCGATAGATGAAATTAATAAATACATACAAGCATTGGAGGAGAATTAAATGGCTAATAAGTATGCAACAAGGGTTGCCTATGGTGATGCGTTAGCAGAGTATGGCGACCAGGAGAATATCATCGTTTTAGATGCAGATCTGGCATGTTGTACGATGTCCGCAAATTTCAGAGATAAATATCCTGAAAGATTCTTCAATATCGGAATTGCAGAAGCAAACATGATGACAATTGCAGCTGGGTTTGCAACGACAGGAAAGAATGTTTTTGCTAGTTCATTTGCAATGTTTGCAGCAGGACGAGCATGGGAACAAGTCAGAAATTCAATCGCATACCCACATTTGAACGTAAAAGTAGTAGGAACACATAGCGGAGTATCCGTTGGTGAAGATGGTGCTACACATCAGGCAATTGAGGATATCGCAATCATGAGATGCATACCAGGAATGATCGTGGTTTCACCTTCAGATGCGATAGAAACAAAAGCAGCTGTAAAAGCACTGATGGATTATGAAGGACCAGCTTACTTAAGAGTTGGAAGAATACCTGCTGATGTCATTAATGATCATCCTGATTATAAGTTTGAACTTTTCAAAGGATATCAGATGCGAGATGGAAATGATGTGACAATAGTTGCCACTGGATTAATGGTCCAAGAAGCATTGAAGGCACATGAAATGTTAAAAGCTAGAGGAATCACAGCTAGAGTAATTGATATTCATACCATAAAACCATTAGATGAAGAAATCCTGTTGAAGGCAGCAAGAGAAACAAATCTGCTCGTTACAGTTGAAGAACATAGCATATACGGTGGTCTCGGTGGAGCAATTGCTGAGCTTTTAAGCAAAAAACTTCCAACTAGAATTGTCACGATCGGTATGGATAATGAATTTGGCAAATCAGGAAAACCTGATGAACTTTTCAAGAAGTTTGGACTCAATGCTGATAATATTGTGGCAAAAACAATGGAAGCAGTTGAAAAAGTTAATATGTTTATCCCTAAAGAAAACGACTACATGTCCTCTATGCCTTTGCACTAAATATATTAATAATTTAAGAAATATATAAAATATAATATATAAAAGGGGAATGAATCATGAGAAAAATCAAAAACCTAGTCGCAGCAATGTTAATTACAGCCGTATCAATTTCTATGGCAGCCTGTTCTTCAAAAGCACCAGCTAAAACAGAAACTCCTGCAGAGACACCGACAAATGCAGAAACACCTGCTGGCACGGATGCTCTTTCAGATGGATTAAAAATTGGTGTTTCCGTACCTGATTTAACGAATGTCTTTTTCATCCAAATAAAGGAAGCTATGAAAGCTCAACTAACGGGACCGAATGATGAACTCATCATTCAAGATGCCGCAGGAGATCAAAATAAGCAGATGAATGACGTTGCTGATATGATTAACCAAGGTGTAGATGTTATCGCATTATCTGCTATTAATAGTGAAGGCGTTGAAGCAACACTTCAGGCTTGTAAAGAAGCAGGAATTCCAGTTATAGCGTTTAATACAGCAGTAAAGAAACCAGAACTTGTTAAGACTACAGTCGTATCAGACAACGTTCTTGCCGGACAGCTTTGCGCACAGGCATTAGCAGAAGCACTTGATGGAAAAGGCAAAGTAGTTGAGATCACATATAGTACAACAGAAGTTTGCTACAATCGTCAAAAGGGTTTTGAAGATGAAATGAAAAAATATCCTGGTATTGAAATTATCCAGACTAAAGATGTAGAAAAAGCCAGAGCAGATTATTCTCAACCAGTTATGGTAGATTTTATCAATGCCAATCCTCAAATAGACGGCGTATTCACCATTAACGATCCAACAGCAAGAGGTGCAATCGCAGCACTTAAAGAAGCTGGACTTATTGATAAGGTAAAGGTTGTTGCAATCGATGGATCCGCTGAAGGTAAAGATTTTATCAGAGCTGGCGAAATGGTTGCATCAGCAGCACAAAATCCTGCTAAAATCGGAACAACAGTTGTTGAAGCTGCACAGAAGATTCTAGCTGGTGAATCTGTTGAAGCAAAAATTATCATCGAAATGTCTATTATTACAAAAGATAATGTAGGTAAATAATTTTTAGACTTATAATTGAAAATAATGCAGATACAGGAATAAACCCTTGTATCTGCATTATTAAAAAAATTATTAAATCGGAAGATCATGAAGTGAATTTAGATCGTAATTTATTGTTAAATTTGAACAAATAGAGGAGGAATATGATGCCGAATCAGTATATCTTTGAGATGAGAGACATCATGAAAGCTTTCGGAACTAATAAAGTCCTTGATGGAGTGAGTATAGCTGTCAAACCAGGTGAAGTTCGAGCGCTTATGGGAGAAAATGGTGCAGGTAAATCAACACTAATGAAAATCTTAGGTGGAATTTATAGTGCCGACGAAGGAACGATCTATGTTAATGACGAGTTAGCAGCCATTAATAGTGTGCATCATGCAAGAAAATACGGAATTAGTTTTATACACCAGGAAATTAGCAATATTCCTAATATGACTATCGCTGAAAATATATTCCTAGGGCGAGAACCGAAAAACAGATTCAAATTAGTCGACTAT
>Ga0209100_1002790_pt1 | contig 10491 bp, 8 predicted proteins | sample lystaG_FD_185480 | JGI IMG/M metagenome (GOLD analysis project Ga0209100, IMG submission 185480) | Glacier valley bacterial and archeal communities from Borup Fiord, Nunavut, Canada, to study Microbial Dark Matter (Phase II) -... | ecosystem: Environmental > Aquatic > Freshwater > Ice > Glacier ...
CTTTATAACGCCCTGTGACAGTAACAAATTCTCTGTTCTGCGCTTTAACTTCAATCTCATCAAAAAAGCCTGCAATCATTTCAACCCTGCCCGGATCTCCGACCAGGATAATATCACTGGCAATTTGTCCCGGTTTAAGGTGTAAATGAAAGATGGACCCGTCGGCATTTAGAATCAATTCAGATGGTGCTATTTTATTTGTCATTATTGTTTTATAAACTAGTTTCAATCAAAACTATTCAAAAATATGGACATAAGCAAAATCAGATTCAAAAAATATTTGTTTTCCATCTGAACTTATAAATTAAATTTTACAATATGATATTTGACAGACAAAATTTATTCGAATGAATATGAGATATAAAACTTAATGCAACAATCCAAACATTAAAAAGAGGCTTTGTTAATTAATGAATACTTTACATATAAATATAATGAGTGAGTTTTGTACTGATAGAAAATGTTAATTATCAATATTATAATACAACACTGGCATTTTTATGAAGTATAAGTAAAAGATTTAACTAAAATTAAGGTAACAATGGGATTCGAATTCCTATTAACGATTATATAAAAGGAAATATTTTTTTTATAAGTTAAGATTCATACGAACCATTTTAAAATTACATTTGGCAGCGATTTAAATGTCAAATTTGAAACAAGACCATAGATTTGAAAACAAATTTCTTCTATTTTTTAATTACCTTCCTGTTGTCCGGAGTCTTGCAAACCTTCGGGCAACAGGTTTGTGGATATGTTGAAGATGCAGAATCTGGTGAACGCCTTCCATATGCAAATATTATTGCACCCGACCATAAAAGCGGTGTAACATCTAATAACTTTGGTTACTTCAGCATAAAATTAAACAATGGAAAAAATCAATTGCTGATTAGTTATACGGGTTATGAGGATGTATCATTAACAATCCAATCCTTTAAGGATACCTGTCTAATTGTGAAAATGGTTACTAAAAACCTGCTTGAAGAAATCCAAATTGTTGGGAGGAAAAAAAATGACTTTTCAGCAACCCAAATTGGTAGGATCGAAATACCAATAAAACAATTACAAGCAGTTCCTGCTCTTTTTGGTGAACCTGATTTAATGAAGGTACTGCAACTTTTGCCTGGGATTCAAAGTACGAAAGCTGGTTTTTCTTCTCTTGTAGTTAGAGGAGGAAAGCCTGACCAGAATCTTATTTTGCTTGATGGCGTTTCAGTTTATAATATGTCACATCTTTACGGACTCTATTCTGTTATAAATGAGAATGCCATACAATCTGTAAATGTTATTAAGGGCAATTATCCGGCTCGGTTTGGAGGCCGTTTATCGTCATTAGTGGATATAACACTACGAGAGGGGAACAAAAATAAGATAAAGGGCGAAATCGGTATTGGAACAGTTGGAGGGAAATTTGTATTAGATGGCCCTATATTTGATGAGAAAACAACCTTTTGTATCTCGGGTAGAAGAACTCTCCTTGATATTTTCTGGCAACCATATCTTGTGTATAAAAATAAAGCGACGAATGGATATTTTTTTGGAGACCTCAACGCCAAAATTAGCCGTAAGATTTCTGAAGCTGATAAATTATTCTTTAGTTTTTATTATGGAAAGGACAAAAATTATCAATCTCAATGGGGTGAGAAGGCCACAATCGGAGAGACAGATTTTGATCTTTCTTCAAAGGAGGGATACAAATGGGGAAATTACACGTTCTCAATGCGATGGAACCATTTATTTTCAGAAAATCTGTTTTTTAACTTAACAGCAATAGGCAGTGACTTTTATCTTGGAAATTATAATATCAGAACCTTTAAGAACAAGCAAACAGGGAAAAGTTATAATGATGATGTTGTTTATTCAAGTGGCATACGTGATTTGGGATTTAAAACGGATTTTGATTATTATTCTATAAAAAACCATCAAATAAAATTTGGTAGCCTACTTGTAAATCATCAGTTTAATCCAGGAATAACAGTAGTAGTGACAGAAGATATTTTTAATACGATACCATCCTCGTCATCGTCAGTCGGATCTGGGAAAAATGATTTATTGGAATCGTCACTGTATGTTGAAGACGAAATGCAACTTTTACCTTATTTAAGGCTTGGTATTGGTATAAGGTCGACATTTCTGAAAAGTAATGAAAAATCCTTCTTTATGATTGAACCGAGGTTGTCAGCTTCGGTTAGATTAAAAGATGAAATTTCAGTAAAAAGTGCCTATTCTGAAAACAGCCAATTTTTGCATTTGTTGCGATCTTCATTGCTTGAACTTCCAACAGATCTTTGGATCCCCGCATCCAAAACTTTATTGCCTGAAAAATCCCGACAATGGTCATTAGGCACGGAAATTGGAATATCAGGAGGACTAAAACTAACATTAGAAGGTTATTACAAAGAAATGATCAATATTGTAGAATATCAGGAAGGCTCAAGTCTTTTTTCCGTCAAGCGTGGATGGGAAGAGAAAATTGAAAAAGGCCGTGGATGGGCGTATGGCACAGAGCTACTTTTACAGAAGACTAACGGAAAAACTACTGGATGGGTTGGATATACCCTTTCGTGGGCATTCAATCAGTTTAAAAACCTAAATAATGGAATTGCTTTTCCGTCATCGTGGGACAGACGGCACGACTTTGTAGTGACTGTACATCATCACTTTAATGAAAAATGGGATGTAGGGACTAACTGGATATTTAATACAGGTTCTCCATTTACGGTACCAATATATCGAACAAAAGTTTTAATAATAGATTTCCCTGTTTATCATTACATGCCAGACGTTGAGATTTCCGGCGCAAGAAACAGTATGAGGTTGCCTGATTATCATCGATTAGATCTCAGTTTAAATTACCACAAACAATCAGTGAAGCACAAAGGACGAACTCATCATTATTCATTATCAATATATAATGCCTACAATCGCAAAAATGTTTATTACAAGGGATATATTTCAGGTAGGCCAACTGAAGCATCTCTTTTCCCAATTTTACCTTCAATCAGCTATAAATTAAGTTTCTAATATGAAGAATCTATTTATTTTAATTTTTTTCAACTTTGTTTTAGTTATATTATCTTCTTGCGATGAGGTATTAAATCGTTTTGAATATCAGGATACTAATATCGCAAATTCGACTAAGGAACCTCAATTATGCGTTCAAGGATTTCCTTCCGATTATGGTGAAGGATTAAAGATTGATGTCTCTGAGGCCTGGGATATTAACAAGGGATACTATAATAATGATATTGCAATCAATAATGCTGTAGTGAGCCTTTTTGAGAATGGAGAGAAAATATGCACGTTGAATTCCTATTTGCCTTCAGCCAGTCCAGGCGTTGAAAAAAAATTCCCGAATTATTTTCACCCGGACGTTATTCTTAAACCAGGCAAAGATTATGAAATTGAAGTTTCTTCAGTAGGATATAAAACTGTAAAAGGTAAAACCTCAATTCCAATCTCCGTTAAACCTGACAGTCTAATTGCCATAGAATCTGTTGAAAACAATAAAAAAGGATACCAATTTACTCTTTATTTTACCGACCCCTCGAATTCTCAGAACTTTTATATGGTTAATGCACGCAATTGGATGCTTTTAAATCATGGAGGTAATACAACTCAAACTATAGACAATATCAAGATTCCTCTGGGTGACCATGTTTTTGACTTTTTGCCTGACAATCAAAGTTTTGTAAGAGAACCATTTGATATTAGTACATATAAACCAAGGATGTTTAGTGATGAAACAATAGTAGGCAGGCAATATGGATTGAAATTCTTCTTAGAATTAAACTCATTTATAGATACTAATGATGTTTATGTCGATAAAGTTGAAGTATTACTTATGAGCATTTCAAAAGAGATGTATGATGGATTAAAATCTCAATACCTGTTTCAGTTAATAAAAAGTGATTTATATGCAGAAAAGATGACCATTTACAGCAACATGAGTAATGGTATCGGGCTTTGGGGAGGTTATTCGGTCACAAGTGTAACACTAAAAATGAATAAAAAAGTCAACTTTCAAGTTTACCAATAGGTTAAGTTGAAAGCGTTTTCTTTTCAGTTATAATAAAGATTAAGCAAATTGTTTTTAGTTCATTTTTGATATTTTTGTAAAAAATTAAAAAACAATGATTCAGAGAATTCAAACAGTTTATTTGCTGATTGCTGAAATGCTGATCGGTGCCCTTTTTTTCGTTCCGTTTGCTGAAATTGCCGGAAAAGAAGGAAGTATTTATCGTTTTGATATTAAAGGAATTTATCTTGAAGGGGTTCAGAAAACTGAAATTATTTACAGCAGTCTGCCATTGGTCATATTATGGGCAGTGAGCCTGATACTTATTTTGGCCACCATCTTTCTGTTTAAAAACAGAGTTCTTCAGATGAGGCTTTCAACGATTAATATTTTTATCCTGCTTGGTCTTGGCGGTTTAATCTATTACTATGCTTGGTCCTTCGCCAAAATTTTGTTGGGTGTCTATTTGCTGACTATTTATCTTGTCTTTCCTTTAATTGCTTCAATATTAATTTATTTGGCAATCAGGGCAATTGCGAAGGATGAATTACTCGTGCGATCAATTGACAGAATTCGATAAACAAATAAAGCCGGAATTTTCCGGCTTTACTTGTTTATCAAATTCTGAAATCAAAACAATACTGAGAGTTTCTGGCATACAGATGTCAGAAACTTTTCGTCATAAACTGTAAACGGAGAAGGGGAGTGCGAATCGATATCAATTTCGCCCACAAACTTATCAACCTTTAGAATCGGCACCACAATTTCGCTTTGTACATCGATGCTGCAAGCGATGTAGTTTCCTTCCAGACTTACATCCTGAACAATTTTAAGTTTTTTACTTTCAGCTACCTGCCCGCAAACCCCTTTACCAACAGGTATTACAGTATGCTCGGTTGGTTTACCAAAGTACGCGTCCAGGATTAGTTTTGAACCTTGCTCTTCAAGTAGATAGAATCCAACCCAATCGTAGTGAACTACTTTATCCTTCAGTAGTTTGCAGGTTTTTAGTAAAATTTCGCTTCTTGATGCTCCTGATGCAATAAAACTTTCAATATCATGAAGTAGTAGTTCAAATTCTGAATTCATTTTGCAATACGTTTGTTTACTGGTTTTGAATATTAAAAGAATGCCATTTCGTTTTCATTCGTGATTTTTTCGCAATAGAAGCATTTCATTGCAATTGGTTTGTCGCTAAGAACGTCGAAACGGGTGGGGATGTTCTCTGCATTTGTGATGCAGCTTGGATTGAAGCATTTGACAATTCCCCTGATTTCACTGGGTGTTTCGACCACCCTTTTTTCAATTACTTCGTAGTCGCGGATGATGTTCAGTTTTGCACGTGGCGCAACGACGGCAATTTTATTCACCTCTTCGTCAGCAAAAAACCGGTTGGCAATTTTAATAATTGCTTTTGTTCCCATTGCTTTGCTGTCGAGGTTATTACCAAAAGTAACCATCTGACTGCAATCTTCGAGTTTGAGAATTTTAATTACCTTAAAAAGTGCTTTTGTTGGGATATGGTCAATGACAGTGCCATCTTTTATTGCACTAACTTTTAGATGTTTTTCCATGACAAATATTTTAAAAGTTTATTTAAGGTTCAGTAAATGAGCGATAATAGCCATACGCGTGTATACACCATTTTTCGCCTGCGTGAAGTAATAGGCTTTCGGGTTACTATCGACGTCGGTATGTATTTCGTTGATTCGCGGCAGCGGGTGAAGAATTCTCATATTCTCCTTTGTATTATTAAGCATTGCATTCCTGAGAATATAAACGTTTTTAACTTTCTCATATTCAACAGGATCAATAAACCGTTCTTTCTGAACGCGCGTCATGTAAATGATATCGGCAGCGTTAATAATATCGGTGAACTCTGTATGCTCGAAATACTTGATTCCTTTTGAGGTGAGCAGTAATTTATACTCATTGGGCATAGCAAGTTCAGGTGGTGCTATAAAATTGAAAATCGGATCTTTAAATTGCAACATGGCCATCAGCAGGCTGTGTACGGTGCGTCCGTATTTTAAATCACCTACCATAAACAGGTTGATGTTATCGAGACTTCCCTGCGTTTTGATGATCGAATACATGTCGAGCAAGGTTTGCGATGGATGCTGGTTGGCGCCATCACCCGCATTGATTACGGGAACACTCGACACCTCTGAAGCATATCGGGCACTTCCTTCCAATGGGTGCCGCATAATGATCATATCGGCATAATTACTCACCATCTTGATGGTATCATGCAGCGTTTCGCCTTTCGAAACACTCGACGAAGATGAATCCGAAAAACCAATGATCTTACCTCCCAAACGGTTGATGGCTGTTTCGAAACTTAACCTTGTTCGTGTCGATGGTTCAAAGAAAAGCGTTGCAATAACTTTTCCCTGAAGCAGTTTCTGGTTAGGGTTGGCCTCAAAATCTGCAGCAAGACGCATAATTTTCAGGTACTCTTCTTTCGAGAAATCCGTAATTGATATTAAGCTTTTTGCACTCATTAGTATATGAATAAATGGTTGTTAATAAAGCCGATAAAAAGAAAAACCAACGGTAACTGGTTGAACAGCGTTGTTGGTTTTTGTGAAAACGGTAATATATTTTGAATATTTTTTGAATGGTAAAAGCAAATCAGCCGGTCAAAGCGTTGAAGCTTTTTAAAAATGAAATTCATAGGTATTTTACTTTCCGTGTAATTGTTCTCCATTCTGTTCGGGTATCAATTAGTGTACAAAAATATAAAATTTAGGTATTATCCAACGGAATCCATCCATTAGTTATCCACAATTAATGAAGCACTTAATTTGTCTATTTTGCCAAGCTTTTCCATCACGATATCTGTTAATTGTTTTCTTACCAATATTTTAGCCCGGCATGAGAGATCAAAATGACTTTCCTGCATCTCAAGTTGGAATTCCTTCAATAATGTCATAAAGTCGTTCATTGCAAGGTAATCGAATTTTACTTCAATTGCGGTTTCTACAATCTTTTCCACAATAACGGCATTTGTAAGTACATCGGAGGTTGCTTGTTTATATGCATTCGTCAATCCGCTGGTTCCCAAAAGAATTCCTCCGAAATACCGTACAACGACCACCAAAATATCTGTCAATTCGTGTTGCTGGATCTGGCCGAATATTGGTCGTCCGGCTGTTCCTGAAGGTTCGCCATCGTCGTTGACCCTGAATAGTTGATGATCGGGTCCTAATCGCCAGGCAAAACAGTGGTGCCGCGCGCTGTGGTGCTCTTTTTTCAATCTTGCAGTGATCTCCTTTATCTGTTGTTCGTCCGACACCGGAAAAGCATAAGCAATAAATTTGCTTCCTTTCTCTTTGTAGAGTCCCTCAGAAGGTGCTCCGATCGTTTTATAGGTGTCTGTGTATTCCATCGAAAAAGAAGTTGCTTTTCAGTATGATTATAACAGCGGTGAAAAAAAAATCAAAAAAAAACAGACCCGATGGCCTGTCTTCAACAAATTCGAAATTAATATTTTAGCCTGTTTTCTATTTCATCGAGGTATACCTTGAAGTTTTTGTCGGTATCTTTCAGATTGGCCACTGTGCGACAAGCATGGAGTACTGTGGCGTGATCCTTTCCTCCAATTTGCGAACCAATAGCGGCAAGGGATGATTTTGTCATACTTTTCGAAAAGTACATCGCAATCTGCCTGGCCTGTACTGTTTCCCTTTTGCGCGTTTTTACAGCCAACGAATCGATGGGAAGATTGAAATAATCACAAACAGTTTTTGTAATATAATCGATTGTAATTTCGCGTACCGAACACTTTACCAGCTTATTAATCATTTTAATGGCCAGATCGATGTTAATCTCTTTCTTGTTCAGGGTTGCCTGTGCAAGAAGTGAAATCAATGCGCCTTCGAGTTCGCGAACATTACTATTGATGTGTGATGCAATGTATTCAAGCACTTCTTCGGGGATCTCGATACCGTCTTTGTAAATTTTCTTGCGCAGAATATTCATCCGTGTTTCGAAATCGGGTATCTGTAAATCGGCGGTAAGGCCCCATTTAAATCTTGAAAGCAATCTTTGTTCAAGCCCTTTTAATTCAATAGGTGGCTTGTCGGAAGTCAGAATAAGCTGCTTTCCGGTTTGATGCAAGTGATTGAAAATATGAAAGAAAGTCTCCTGTGTTTTCTCTTTTCCTGCAAATTCCTGCACATCATCGATGATCAAAACATCAATCATTTGATAGAAATGAAGGAAGTCATTCCGGTTGTTGTTGCGGGTTGCCTCCGAAAACTGGGTTTGAAATTTATTTGCATTTACATACAAAACAATTTTCTCAGGGAATCGTTCTTTAACTTCAATTCCGATGGCCTGTGCAAGGTGGGTTTTTCCCAAACCCGAATTTCCATAAAGCATCAAAGGATTGAAAGCTGTACCACCTGGTTTTTGTGCAACAGCATAGCTTGCGCTACGGGCAAGGCGGTTACATTCGCCTTCGATGAAGTTATCGAAGGTATTGTCCTGTTTCAGCTGCGGATCGATATTCAGTTTTTGAATACCTGGTATCACAAAAGGGTTCTTGATTGTACTGTCATCATGAAATGATGAAGCTGCAACCGGCCTGTTTTTCAGATTGTTGTTCTGATTGGTCGGCAGTTTTATGGTATACGGTTTGTTATTGGTATTGAGGTTGTTATCAACGACAACGCTGTATTCAAGTTTGGCACCAACACCAAGCTCTTTTCTCAGTGTCTTCCTCAGGATATCAATGTATTGCTCTTCAAGGTACTCGTAAAAAAACGGGCTTGGAACCTGAATTGTAAGAATATCGTTATCCAGCTTAATGGGGACAATCGGTTCAAACCAAGTTCTGTAACTTATAAAAGGCACGTTGTCTTTTATAATTTTCAGACAATTTTCCCAGATATTATTGTGGTCTCTATTCATTTAGGATTTAGGCTCATGTATTATTGAACTTCGTTTTTTATTTATCCGGTCGCAAAGATTGGAATAATTTAGTCGGAAAAAAATGGCTTAAAAAGTTGCATTTTTCTATGATTTTAATATCCAGTTTATTGAGGCCTAAAAATTTTTCTTAAAAATATAATCATCTCATTTATAATGAGTTACGTTCTAATTGTTTGCAAGCATTTGATTCATTGTGCATTGTAGAAAACAATTTCCATCAGAATTTTTACGAATTTGATACTATAGAATTTGACTTCGAATACAGACAAAATATCTCATTCGAGAGGTCTAAAAGTAAGTAAAAAACGATACGAAAAAAACTAATTTTTGTTTGTTTTTATTGCTTTTATTAAACTTATTTCTTTCCCGTTTTTGAAACACTTTAAAAATGCCTCAGGAAAAGCACGTTGGATCTTATTTAGATTCATTATAACTTTATCATAAGAAGATTCTTGCGGGGTAACATAGAAATATCTGTTGCCTGATTTTATTTCTGAAATCTCTTCAATTCCCTGAAACATAGGGGAGGAGAGGCTTACCGGATTCTCCGAAGCGTATACCTGAATCCTAAATGTAATATTATCAGCAAATTGCTTGTCTGTAGGCGAGGAAACATAAACTTCCTTTCCAAAATCAATAGCAGAGAAATGAATATATTTCTTCGGATTAAGGCGAAAATCAACCAACAAACGATTCATACTTTCACTTGTTTGGTTAAGATTTTGGTACAATCTTGGATCATTGACTAACAGTCCGATGGTGCCGTTTGCAGTATCAATTTTACTTAAAATAGTCTGAAGATTAGCAACTGAGCCATTCAAATGGTCAATCGTACCTTTGATCTCCATTTTAGTAAGCGAATCGCTGAATGAGGAGAAATTGTCCATGATGTGTCCAAGCTTTGCTGAGTTAGTTTTCAAATTTCCTGTTATTTCACTCAGGTTCGAAATGGTTGACGAAAGATTCTTTTTTTGATCGGTAACTACATCGTTCAGATTACCCGAAATCTTTTCGAGATTTGTCATTGTAAGATTGATCTGCCTTAAACTTTCGGAAATGTTGTGTTGCGAATTGCTGCTAAGAATTTTTGATACGGCTGTGACGATAGAGTCAAGATTCTCAATCATCCTTTCTGCCTTTGCCTTAATTGGTGCAATTTGCTCATTCACTTGCTGCAGAATGTCGGCTTCCATTTTTGTCGCCAGTGTGTCGTTTGCATACAAGAGCATATCCGATTTACCCAAATTAAGTTTGACAACTTTTGAACCAAGCAAATCACTGCTGGCAATTTCGGCAGAAGTTCCCTTGGGCAGCGGAAAGTCGTTGTGAATGGCAATCTTTACAATTAAATCTCCTGACAAATCTTCTGCAAAGTAAATCTCTCTCACATAACCGACTTTTAATCCGTTCAGGGTAACTAATGTGGTTGCTGTAAGACCGCCAACATTTTTATAGCGGGCATAAAAAACTTTTTCTGTCCTGAAAATATCTCTTCCTTTGAGGAAATTAATGCCCCAGATTAAGAGTGTGAGACA
>Ga0209100_1002793_pt1 | contig 10487 bp, 8 predicted proteins | sample lystaG_FD_185480 | JGI IMG/M metagenome (GOLD analysis project Ga0209100, IMG submission 185480) | Glacier valley bacterial and archeal communities from Borup Fiord, Nunavut, Canada, to study Microbial Dark Matter (Phase II) -... | ecosystem: Environmental > Aquatic > Freshwater > Ice > Glacier ...
ACACACAACATGCTTTCCAAATTTCCGGGAAGTAATGGCAAATTCAGTGCGACGGATTACTCAATCGAGTTGTTGTCTCAACATATCGGTAGGGTTAATGTTACCTATTTTGGACCCTATTTTTATTCAGACAATGATTTTGATTTTTTGAATCAATTAAGTTCTATCTTGCTTCTCGTTGGTGCGATATCGCTTTTGGTTTCGCTCATTTTGGGTTATTTTATTTCCAGACGAATCAGCAAACCGATTCTAACTGCAATCTTGGCAACTGAACAAATTTCACAAGGTGATTACAAAATAAGGATTCAGGAGAAGTCAAAATTGACTGAAGTTGACAATCTTATCGAATCGGTGAATCAGTTGGCAACATCTTTAGATAAACAAGAGAGTCTAAAGAAGCAACTGACCTCTGATGTGGCCCATGAGCTGCGTACACCGCTAACAACACTGAGAATAACGATTGAAGCAATGATGGACGGTCTTCTAGAACCTTCACCTGAACGACTTAAAAGCAGTTATGAGGAGGTTCTTCGCATCACCAATATCGTTAAGGATTTAGAGAGTTTGGCCATCGTTGAAGATGGAAATCTTAAACTTGAAAAGACCGATGTTGATCTTGCGGAACTAACAAAGCAAGGGGTAAAAAAGCTCGAACATCATATTAAAGAAAAAGAAATGAATGTGTCGATCAGCGGATCATGTTCAAAGGTGCTTGTCGACTCAGAGAGAATGACTCAGGTCATTATCAACTTGTTGACCAATGCGATCAAATACACGCAACCCAAAGGAATCATCAATATCGAATTCTCAGAAACTGACCATGAAGTAGTCATGGATGTTGTTGATAACGGTAGTGGAATTCCAAAAGATGAATTACCATATATCTTTGAAAGGTTCTATCGTGCGGATAAATCAAGAAACAGATCGACTGGCGGTACAGGGATAGGCCTAACGATTGTCAAATCCATCGTAATGGCTCATGGTGGAAGTATCGAAGTTCACAGTGAAGTGGGAATTGGCAGTACTTTCACGGTAATTCTCCCTAAATTTAGGTAAAGAATCTCAAATTGAGATTTTTTTTTATCTACATAACTTCTACATATCTTGATCCTATAATCGAGATATAGAAAGAAATCGATATAAAGATCACTCTTTGATTGACTGGATTTCTTCATAAGGAGAACTATGAATAAAAAATCACTCAAAAAAACCATTACATTTGTTGCAGTAGTAGGAGCAATAGTACTAACTTCATTCGTCTTTTTACCTCAATTGTTTACCCCGAACGAAGAAAAAACAGAGATGCTCAAAAAATACGATCTTGCTGGTTTAAGCGTCAAAGATATGGTTAATAAGCTCGACAGCATAACCAATGAAAAAGATGGATTGAATGCCTCAATTACGGGGACAACGCTTATTCTCTATGATAACGATAAAGAATACGATTTCAAACTTCCCAGTAACGAATTCTATTTGTCGTTTGCTCCCTACATCAATGAAGTTCATCCATGTCAGACACACAACTTGGTTTCCTGCCGAGGAGAATTGTTCAACAAGGAACTCAATGTTTCTATTGTAAAAAAAGACGGAACGGTGATCGCAAGTCAGAAAGTAAAGAGCATGAACTCTGGTTTCATAGGCATTTGGTTGCCGAGGGATATCGAAGCTACTTTAACAATAAGTTATAATGGGCTGTCTGTTACAAAAACAATTACTACTTATGCAAAGAGTGATACTTGTATTACAACGCCATTAAAGCTATCTTAGTTTAACTGATCTAAATCAAGAGGAGATTCAACATGAAAAAAACAATTTATATTGAAGGAATGCATTGCAGTCATTGTGCTGGTCTTGTTAATATTCAACTTTACGGAATTAAAGAGGTGATGGATGTGAAGGTCGATATCCGTGATCAAACAGCGATTGTTATCCTGAAAAATGATGTCGCCAACAACGTCTTGGCTTCAGCGGTGGAAAAGGCAGGCTATAAAGTGGTATCAGTGAACTAATAGGTGTATGTTATCTATGAAGAGATAGGCTCGAAAGGAGCATAACATGAAAAAACTAATCTCGGTTGCGCTTGTTTTAGGATTAATGATGGTTACAAGTATCGGTGTGAAAGCTGATAACATGGAACTAAAAAGCGTTGACGCGATCGTTACAGAAATCAGACAAGAGCAGAATATTTCCAGCACGGACCAAATCGATATTACAAAAGTAACTTCAGCTCGACTTGAAGAACTTGGTGATTCGGTAATGGAAAAGGTTATTGGAAACACTGCGGTCCATGACAGAATGGACATTGCTTTAGGCGGAGATGGTTCATCCTCATTAACAGCAGTTCATACCAGAGTCGGGTATGACTATTTGGCTGGTATTCCCATTACAATGATGACATTCATGGGTGCCGGTGGCATGATGGCCTATGGCGGCATGATGGGTGGATATGGTTACTATAATCAGGTCGGTACTTTACCAGGGTATGGTAGTATGATGGGAGGTTTCGGTTGGGTCTGGATGATCGTCGGTTTGCTTGGATTAATTGCATTTGTCGCCGTAGTTGTTTTCTTGGCCACCCGGAATTCGAAACAGAAAGCAATCTCGACAGACACTCACGCAGTTAATATCCTAAAAGAAAGATATGCGCGCGGTGAGATTGCTCGAGAAGAATATTTGAGAATGTTGGAAGTTTTGAAATAGGATTGTGCATAAGCTAGGAGCATGATCCTAGCTTTTCTATTTTGTATAAAATAGTAAAAGTTTATTCTGCAAAAACTCTTTTTCTAAGGAGTTCAATATTCTTGAATGTCAAAGTTCAAGGACCATCTAGGGGAGAGATGGGTCGAAAAAATTACACCAAGATTCAACACAACATTTTTGTCAGGAACCTTTAATCATTATTTGAATACAAACAGTTAATTTTTGCCCGAGAAGCCCACAGGTATGAATGCAATTTGCTAGTGCTAAACCAAGCATTGACAATCTCCTTGTCTTTCGACATCATCAATATATTAATTTGATATGCAAAAATATGTAGATTAAAAAATCAAAAGGAGAAAGTGATATTATGATTTATCTGGTTTTAGCATAAGCGACCTAGAGCCATTTATGACAAATTCAAGGATAAGGAGGAGCATTGAAAAGGGGAATAAAATGATTGTTCTGCGCGTAAAGAAAGTCTGATGAAATCGTTTCTGGTAGTGTATGTTGATGAGTGAAGTCTGAACATGTTATGTCCGATTATAGATATCGACAGTTAGAAAAAACACAATTTTAATAGATGATTTATAATAAACTGGCTTTGACGAAATCATGATTCCATTCATTGGGAACAAGTTATGAATATTAAAGGATCATCCTACAATGAAAGAAAAGGAAAATGCTATGGATACATTTGTACCTGGATTGATTATGGGTTTTAGAGAGGGACTTGAGGCATTCTTGATCGTAACGATCATTCTGCAATATCTAACTCAAACCAATAAAGATGAATATAAGAAGTTTGTTTATAATGGAACTCTATTTGGGATTTTAGCGTCTTTATTAATTGGAGGAACTCTATTTGCTGTTTCTTCTGCAATCCAAAAGACAGAAGAGATTGCGAAAATCTGGGAAAGTGGAGCGAGTATTGTTGCTTTGATTTTTGTAACTTCATTTATCTACTGGATGATCAAGCACGGAAGTAACATGGTTAATGAAGTGCAGAACCAAGTTAAACAAAGTTTATCAAGAGTAGGCTTGTTCAGTGTAGCATTTATTATGGTGGTTCGAGAAGGTACCGAAATTGCTATCTTCACCTTTGCCGGGCAATACACATTAGTTTCCATTGGATTGGGGATTTTATTAGCATTGATCCTATCAGTGTTTATCTTTAAGTCCATGGTTAAAATCAATTTGAGAGTCATATTTAATATAACGTTAGTGTATTTAATTCTACAAGCGGGGTTCTTACTTGGATATGCGGTCCATGAAGGTTTATCTGCATTAAAGGCCTTGGCCATTATAAGTGGAGATAACGCTATATTTACTAAGGCGTTTGATTTATCAGGTACTGTATTTAACCACAAAGAAGGTGTATTGGGTATTCCATTGTATGTCACATTTGGCTGGTATTCTAAGCCAGAATGGATTCAGTTAATTCTTCATTATGGCTATATTATTGGTATGGCTTTGGTGTGGAGAAAATTACGCCATAGACATCTAAAAAAATAGGATAATAGATATATTGATTCTAAGAGAAAAGAAGTTGCACTTGAAATAGTTGTTCCAAATTGATCAACTTTTTAATTTATTGTTACGAAATATTCTTCATAGTGATGAACTCTAAATGTTTAGCAACTAATGATGTATAGTTAGATTTCAAATTGCTTATGACTGGTTATTGACTAATTTTGATGAACACATTAATAATCTCACTGCCAAATTATGAAACATTAATCTTGGCAATCTCTAAACCCATCCTGTTCACTAGTACACTATGCTAAAAGCGATCGGAAGTCTATGCAGTCGATCTGCGATTGGATTCCAGTGGATTTATAAGAAACTCTCAGAGGTGTCTCTTATAAATCCACTGAAGTCTACTTATCTGTGCAAGATGAAGAAACCAATAAATATTAGGCAAAAGTAATAATTATAGAAAGACACCCTAATGAATTAATAGACTTTCTCAACTTAAACTTTGATAATGATCTGCTGTTTGGCAATGTGCTTTATATACACAATTTGAGTTTATTCTATTTTAACGAAAAGTCTGCAAAATCTACTGGAGGCATTGAAACATAATCATATGAAGAAATTTTGAACCAATATCAGATATGGAATGAAATATCTTCAAAAATTAAATGGTTAGTATATAAATGAAAATTGGGAAAAGGTCAATTTTTGTATAGAATAAATATCAAAGTTGGATTCGTTAAAAAAGAGGAAAAATCCTTCAACATAAGAGGAATATTTACATATAGAATTGTCTTTACCAAGTACTATTTGAAAGGCAGAAATATCTATTTTTGATTTTGAAAACGAACAAGTCGGTCGCGATCTTTCAGTGAATGTTTAGAATTAAATACAGCCGGGTTACAAACGGGTTACGAAATATAAGAAATCATATGAAATCTTGTGGAATTCAGAGTATAATAAGCTCATAGAACCGCTTAAATAGGCATATTATGAACTTTGAGCATGTTATATGGGGACTCCCATCACCCGCTCCAGTGAAACATTCAGGTCCGAAAGGATCTTTTTTAGTACATTTTTGACGAATCTTCCAGAATCAAGATAATGGAATGTATAGAGAAACATTGATTTTTTTACTGTTTTCAAACATTTTGAATATTAAAACTGGCTGTTTCTAGTGAAACACTAATTATTTCTCTGACTATACAATTGACTAAACAAAGTGATTCCCATCTGAACTAAATATAAAGAATGGGAAGAATATGGGGATTATGAGGGGTAAAAGAGAGATTATAAAGGTTCATTTTCAATCCCCTCACCTGCGCAAGTGTATTTAATGCCTTGTTTAAGGTTTTTTTCGCTCTGACTGTACTGGAAGAGCATAACTTGACAAAAAGTATAAACTGCAGCGGGAATCTATGATAATGCCTGTGCCGAGAGTTTCTTTACGATCCTTAAGAAGAAATGGGTTTATCATCGGAAATATTAAAATCTCGAACAATTGAATCGGAGTTTGTTTGAATATATTGAACTTTTCTATAATCAAAAACGGATGCCTAGACAACTTGATAACTTAGCGCCTACCGAATATCACAAAAGATATAGGGAGAGAAAATCTCTCAAACAAGTGATTTTGGTGCGTATATATGCAAAATAACGACTCAGCAAAATTAGGAACATTCCACTGCTAATCGTTATGTTTTTCCTTCATTTTTATCGTGAATGGTGATGTTGAGAGATTATAATGACTTCAAAGTTAGCATTGTTATCTGATTTTCATTTAATATACTCATCATATGATATAATTTGATTAAATAAGACACAAGGAGGCATTAATATGGAAAACATTGAAAAGATTGATAAGCTTGAAATACTTAAGGATCCTAAGTATTCGAAAGCTTATTCTCAGCATAAATTATTTGAGAAAATTCTTAAATTTGCAAAGTATGTTGGACTCAATATAATTTATATTGTATTGTTGCTGTTTTTCTCTTATCAAAAGCCTGACACTCCTAAATGGGCTAAGAACGTAATTAGAGGTGCATTAGGTTATTTTATTCTACCATTTGATGTAATTCCTGATATTGTAATTGGTTTTGGATATATAGATGACACTGCAGTATTAATGGCAGCTATCGGTGCTATTGCATTCTTTATTGATGAAGACACGAAACAGAAAGCAAAAGCAAAATTACACGATTGGTTTGGAGACTATAATATTTCAGATTTGGATGATATAGATAAGAAAATCTTGAGTAAGAAAGAATCGAAACAAGATTAAATAGTTTAAAAACTTTTAAAATTGCAGGTATAAAATGATATAAATTTCTTAAAAAAAGAGGTCGATATTTCAAAAAAGTATACCAATCTTTTTTTGGTAATATCAATTAAATAATGGATATAATTCTGTTAAATGATGTGAATTATAATATTAAAGTTATCATGCAAAACAGATAGAGGTTTTGGGGACAAAGTTTATTTCGTCTAGCAATCTATGCGAAATAAATGGGGGAACTATATTTTGGCAAAAATAGGAAGGGAAAAATGCTTGAGAAGACATCGTAATTATTCTATGATTTTGAAACCGAGTGAAATTCAATGAAAAGGATCGATTCATTACATAAAGCAACTTTAAATACAAATAGGTATTTTCTCTGTGGGATAAAACTTGATAGTAATAACAGAACAGTTGAGCATATTATTCCCAAGTAGTTTTAAAAAGAGTTCAATTTGTGGGATGAAAAAATCACTTTATTGAATAGTACAACAATTAGTTATCGAAATCTGTCAGTGCCTTGTTGTCGAAACGGCAATAACAATCACTTAAACCGGAAAATCGAATCGAAAATGAAGAAAGCTTTCAACTAAAGGGTTAACTCTATTAAGTCTCTTGATATTGATATAGTCTTTTTGTGGCTCAATAAAATCAGTTATGCCATACTTTATAAAAAAATGTATTTGAATCAAAATTTTAGGTCTGGTTCGAATAGGAAAATATAAACAAAGAAGGAAATGCTTAAGAGAAATATACAGTTCATTATGACTCAAGCAATTAGATATCCTACAGAATTTGTGGGTAAATCATATAGTCTCTTTCTATTTGAGTTAATGCCAGAATTTTGTGATAGCTTTGACTATAGAGATGATATTATTTATTCTTGCGTTTTGATAAAACTAAACAACATTGGTATTATTGCTAATATTGGTGATAATGGATTAATGCATGAATTTGATAAGGAAACAAATGGGATTGGTAGATTTCAACAAGAAATCTTGCACTCAATACAATTCTACAAAGTATACGTAAGGTTATTTGCAAAATCTTATACGATCACAAAAGTACCATTTTTTACAATCATCTACATTGGAGTTGATGATAAAGAAATGCACATTATATGTCGCCCTCGAACTGGAAATGGTTTCGAAAATGGTTATGCAGGTATGTTTACTTATATTCTTTCCATTTTGCTTATGAAATTTGGATAGACCTATAAGGACTTATCAAAATATGAAGACCGTTTGATAACATTTGTTGAGAACGAAGATGGCTCATTTAAAACTGAAAATCAACTAACCCAGTAATTATAACTTCTATACTTACCGAGGTTTTTACATTTGTTAAGGTTTGTTGTGAAGAATGGGTCTATAATTAGGCACCAATGATTTAGTTTCTATACCGTTAATTTGCACTATTAACGATAAGTATGCTACAGTATTATTAGAAAAGTACTTGAAATCGGTAAAGGCGGTGGATTTTATGTCCATTCAGAAGAAGTTGAATCGGAAATCTAATGACTCCGTATCGAAAACAGCCGAAGATTTTCCGTTTAATAAAACCGTTGAAAGCCTGGCTCGTTTTGGCTATGCAACGCGCGGGCTTATCTATTTTGTCATTGGATTATTGACAACTCTTCTGGCATTCGGATATGGAGGTAAAACGACGGATCAGCAAGGTGCAATTGCCATGATTGGTAAGCAACCTTTTGGACGTCAGTTATTATGGTTGGTTTTGATTGGTTTGGTATGCTATTCATTATGGGGTCTGATACGGGCGATTCTTAACCCGTTACATAAAACGCATGATGTAAAAGGCTATGCTATACGGGTTGGCTATTTTGTTAGCGGAATTGGTTACGTTACGTTGGTATTACCCACATATGGGTTGATTTCAGGTGGTTCGCAACCAGCACAAACGGGTGTGCAGCAAGATCAAATCCAGAAATTTGTAGCATCGGTTCTCGCGATACCTTTGGGCAAATGGCTGGTGGGTATTATCGGAATTATCGTAATGTTAGTAGGACTTTATCAGTTTATTCAGGGATTCACACCTGTTTTCGAAAAACAGATCATATTGGTCAACCTAACTCCGGTTCAAGTGAAACGAGTCAATTTTCTGGGTAGATTCGGTACTTTGTCACGTGGGATCATCTTTTCCTTGATCGGGATATATTTGGTTTATGCAGCTTACATGTCTGATTCTAAACTCGTTAAGGGCTTTGACAGTGCGATGACATCTATTCTGCAACAGCCTTTTGGGCGTTGGTTTATGGGGATTATTGCTTTGGGGTTGATCTCCCTGGGTCTTTACTCTATGTGTGTAGCTATATTCTTTAGGTTGAAGAAATAAGTATCGAAACCGGTTTTTGAAAGGTGGAATTTTAATGACAAAAAATCTTGTTCAGAAAGATATAGCTATTAATAAAAAACTAGGTGGCTTGCGAAGCAAGGATATACTTGTCAAGCACCCAGGCTTTTTTATTTCATTGATTTTAATAAGTTGCCTGGTTTTTGGTCTTCTTGCTTTCTTAATACATGGACAAGGTGCTTTGGTCCAATGGGATATCGCAATTGTAAACAGTATGCATAAAATGGCGTTGGCTAGTCCCGCTTGGGTAAAAAGTGTTATGGTTCTTGGCGATTATATCGGACTCCAAGGTTATATAGCGATCAGTGTTCTGCTGGCCCTTTATTTCATAATCAAGAAATTTTGGAAAGAATTCTTTATGGTATTAATTACTTGTGTAGGACAAAGCCCCTTATTCCTTGGATTAACCTACCTTTTTGCTCGTCCGCGTCCGGTGTTCAGTGAAAACATTGGCCACATAATTAAGTTCTTTAGTTTTCCGAGCGGTCATATGATCAGTACCGTTATCTGTTTTGGTTTTTTGGCATATTTCTTTGTGCCGGTAATCTCATCACGCTTTTGGAAAAATGTGGTTATTTTCTCAGCTATACTTCTAGTTGTGTTTGTTGGTATTAGTCGATTTTTCATGGGAGTACATTACCTAACAGATATTGTCGCCGGTACCACAGTTGGTATCGCCTGGTTTTGTCTTGTTGTTATAACCATCGAGCTAATAAGCAGAAAAGGAGTTAAAAAACATGTCAAGTAAACATAAACCGGAATGCGTAAAACTGATCACTAATCCTAATTCGGGGAAAGCTTTGGAAGCTCCTTCACTTTTGGAACAAGCGGTACGTTGCCTGAGCGATTATGGCATAAAAGTAGACGTAGCTTTTGGTTCACCCCAAGAAGAAAGCTCAATCATTGCCCGGCGCGCAGTTAAAGAAGGGTATAAAACGATTATTGCTATGGGTGGTGATGGAACAATTGGGGCGGTTATTCGGGGCATTGCCGGCTCTGATATCACATTGGGCATTATTCCTGCCGGTACCATGAACGATATCGCGGCAAGTATAGGCATTCCAGAAGATGTGGATGAAGCTTGTGCATTGATCGCAAAGGGAGAAACCCGCAAGTTGGATCTTGGCGTGATTAAAACAAGTAAGAATAAAAAATTCTATTTCTTTATGGTAACAGTAATCGGAATCACCGCTGCTCTTTTTCCTGATGTGGAAAAATTCACCAAAGGTCATCCTTCAAAGCTGAAAGATGCGATATCGACATTAACGCACTATAAAACTAAACCGGAAATCACTCTGACTCTTGATGAAGATAGTAAAATAAACGTTAAGACCATGCTTGTGACTGTGACCAATACGCCGCTCATTGCGTCTAAAAATCTCGTCGCTCCAGACGCTTCTTTGCAGGATGGGCTCTTTGACATCTCGGTATTTCCGAATTTCAGCAAAGCACATGTTTTAAGTTATTTTGCCAGAACCGCAGAAGAACATCTCATTCCGGACGGAAAACTCCAACGTTTTCGCGCTAGCAAGGTGAAAATCAGATCAAAACCTAAACTTGAAATTGCTGCCGATGGGATTTTCTTGGGAAAAGGCAAAGCAGTAATCAAAATGCGGCATGGCGCTCTACGAGTTTTTGCACCGGAGGTCGGTTCAGGTGTTGAAAAATC
>Ga0209100_1002796_pt1 | contig 10472 bp, 9 predicted proteins | sample lystaG_FD_185480 | JGI IMG/M metagenome (GOLD analysis project Ga0209100, IMG submission 185480) | Glacier valley bacterial and archeal communities from Borup Fiord, Nunavut, Canada, to study Microbial Dark Matter (Phase II) -... | ecosystem: Environmental > Aquatic > Freshwater > Ice > Glacier ...
CATTCCTTGTGTTTCTCGTTATGTAACATGCTTCCTACCTCCGTTTGCCTTTGGAGATAAGTTTGACATATGTTTTCAAGGTTCTAAATGTGTGTGCAGTTTACCGCTTACAACGTTTGGAGTCATAGAGTGCAACCTCACAATAGAAACTTTGATTATAATGGACTTCTTTGCGAGTACTATGTCGCTTTGAATCAGAACAATATTTCAGTTGATGTCACGAGTGTTGATGTGGATTTTAAACAGTATAAATGGATACTTATGCCAGCCTTTAATCTCATGACAGATGTGATACAAATAAAATGCGAAGACTATGTTAATGGGGGTGGTAATTTACTCATCACCTTTAGGTCTGGGACCAGGAATTGGAACAATAGTATTTCCACCCTGACTAACCCAGGCTATTTTAAAGAGTTAGCAGGCATTGAACTAGAAGAATACGATTCTATTAATTTTGGAAGAAGCGTAGAGGTTAGTGGATCAAATTTTAAGGGGCAAGCAAAAAAGTGGTGTGATGTCATCAAGTGTAACGGCGCGCAAGTATTAGCAACCTATACTAGTCATTATTACAAAGATCAACCAGCTATTACAGTGAATCAGTTTGGGAAAGGTCAAGTGCATTATGTAGGTTGTGATTTAAATGAGGCAGCACTAACTCATTTAATCAAAGGTATTGCAGAAGACATCTTTATCGAAATACCTATTCATTCGAGTATTGAAGGTATAGATGTTGTTAAAAAAGAGAAAGACGGAAAAGTCTTTATGGTCTTGACGAACCATTATAATCAGCCTACATTTGTTAACATACCGGGTGAATTTAATAATATTTTAACAGGGGAAAAGGTTAGTGACAAAGTTTATTTAGATGCTTATGGTGTTGTGATCTTAGTGTAAAGTAACGCTTTTCTGCACATACTTGTAAATGCCAAAACCGAGGAATTGATTAAGACTTATTCGGACTTGAAAAGGACCTATGGGTCAGTGTTAAAATTTTGGACAGTTTGATAAGATACATGCAAAGACAAAGGTGTTTATCAAAAGGCTAACAAATCATAGAAAACATAATGCAAAATTTGAGAGTGCCGTTCGCATGAGTTTCAGGAGTGAGCAGCCGGTGACGGAAGTTGCCAAGAGCCTAGTAATCACCTTCAATCGGACAATGAGAGTAGCTGTTCGCGATTCGCAACTGAAATGATGTAAATAACCCGAACGTGTATTTAAAAGTATACTTTTACAAAACGATCCCCCTGATTGACTGATAAAATATACTAACTAACATGTATTTTCGTTCTATGATAACTCCCGAATTTGCCTTGGCTGGCAGCTATAGATCCGGCGAAAGGCACGGTGAAAGGTCCGACTGTTGTTAAAGCCGCATTGATAAGCAATGTCCATGATGGACTGATTGCTGTTCTTCAAAAGGCTAATGGCTCGTTCCAGCCGGAAACGAGTGATATATTCCGTAAAGGTCAGGCTGGTCTGTGCCTTAAAGCAACGCGAGAAATAAGCCGGACTGAAACCGAAATGCCGTGCCGTATCATCACGTGAAATCTCGTCCTGAAAGTGGCTGGTAATGTAAGTCAGGACCTGATGCATACTTATCTGCCCACCGCGATTCGAAGGATGGATTGGTTTGAAACAGTCGGACTGGCTCAGAAGGACTTGGGCCATCAGGCAGAGTAATTGGCCGCTGATTGACAGCTCAGCCAGGTCCGGATGGCTGTTGTCGGTTTTCGTTTCTTTCGCCAGGTTCTCCAGCAGTTCGATCATTTTCTCCCAGCTTGCTTTTTGTGCGACCGACCATATACCAGACCGGTGCAGCCAGCGCCCTCCCAACAGGCTTTCAGAAAAAATTAGAAGCCAGGCTTCCGAGATCGGATCGTCATTCTCATAATAGTGAATATCCCAGGGACCTATCTGGACGATTTGTCCTGGTTTAACTGCGATTTTCTGCTCGTTGATGCCAATCGTATGACGGCCATTCAGGACAAACAGGAATTCAGCCTCGTCGTGCCAATGGGCAAGATACCGCAACTGGCTTGACTTCCCTGCCATTATTTTCAGGTCTTTCTGATAAATGCGCTGTTCATGAAATGGTTGCATGCGAATAGCCTCCGAATGCGAATAGCTTCGAAATAAAAAGAGAGCACGAAACGTCCTTATCTTAACACGAAACGACGCGAAACCAAAGGCCATCAGACTTATAATCAAACTCAGAATCAAACATATAATAATATTGGCTTCTTTCAAGGAGCTGTGAAAAAACACGGACATGGGTATACCCAGGGAGGATTCATTGTGAAGAAGGCTTTAATCATTCAGGGTGGCTGGGATGGACACGAACCGGTGCAAGTGTCGGATATTTTTGCCCGGGTTCTTCGAGAGGAAGAATTTGAAGTGAATATCAGTGATACGCTAAATACTTTGTTGGATGTGGCGTATATGCAGTCACTGCATTTGATTATACCTGTATGGACCATGGGGACCATTACAGACGAACAGTGTAAATGCGTCAGCGAAGCGGTTGCTTCCGGTGTCGGTCTGGCTGGCTGCCATGGAGGTATGTGCGACTCTTTCCGTGAGAGCGTGACCTGGCAATTTATGACTGGTGGCCAGTGGGTAGCTCACCCGGGTAATGATAGCACTCCATATCGGGTCAATATCCGTTCTATATCCAATCCAATTACAGCTGGATTAAAGGATTTCGATGTCTGTTCAGAACAATACTACGTTCATGCCGATCCCGCTAATGAAGTGCTGGCTGCAACAATTTTTCCAAATGAAAACCCGGCGACACTGGGTTACCATTGCAGCAATCCCATGATTTCCGTTCCGGTTGTCTGGACAAAATGTTGGGGACATGGCCGCGTCTTTTATAATTCTCTGGGTCACCATGCGGATATATTCCATGCATATGAACCACTGGAATTGATGCGACGCGGCTTCCTCTGGGCTGCCGCAGGTCGCGACAAGGCACTGGCTCAAGGACTTGACCGATCCGCTTTTGAGATCAAGAAAAAGGAAGAATTAGGTAGGAGTGGAAGTATATGAAGCCTGTTAAAGTTGGAATCATTGGCTGCGGCAACATCAGCAGCATTTATCTGGAAAATCTGACCACCTGTTTTGACCTGGTTCATGTCGAAGCCTTAGCCGACCTTGTTCCGGAACGTGCATCTGAACAAGCTGCCAAATATGGCGTCAAACGTGTACTGACCACGGAAGAATTACTGGCAGATCCGACGATCGAGCTCGTAGTCAACCTAACCATTCCAGCTTCACATGCCTTCATATGCAGTCGAGCCCTGGAAGCCGGCAAACATGTTTACGTTGAAAAACCATTGGCCGTTGAGCTGGAAGACGGCATTGCCCTACATCGGCTGGCGGCTGAAAAAGGCCTGTTGCTGGGCGGTGCACCGGATACCTTTCTTGGTTCCGGTATCCAGACCTGTCTCGACTTGATACATACTGGACGGATCGGCCGTCCAGTGGCCGCAACCGCCTTCATGGCCTGCCACGGACATGAGAGTTGGCATCCGGATCCGGAATTCTATTACAAGGTTGGCGGTGGCCCGATGTTCGATATGGGCCCCTATTATCTGACTGCCCTGTTTGCCTTGCTGGGTCCGGCCAGACGGCTGACAGGCAGCACAGCCATCACGTTTCAACATCGAACAATCACCAGTGAAAAGAAAAACGGACAGGTCATCGATGTTGAGATACCTACGCATATAGCCGGAATCATGGATATGCAAAATGGTTCTATGGCAATGATTATGACCAGTTTTGATGTCTGGTCTGCCAAACTGCCTCATATAGAGATATATGGCAGTGAAGGCACCCTGTCCGTTCCAGATCCTAACACATATGGCGGTCCAGTTCGCCTGCGCCGCTGGGATGACAAGGAATATGAGGAAATCATTCTGGAACGTCCCTTTGCTGAAAACAGCCGCGGTTTAGGCGTGGCAGACATGGCCAGCGCCATACGTACCGGCTCAATGGATCCGCGTGCCGGCAGCCAGATGACGCTCCATGTGCTGGAAGCGATGCATGGCTTCCACATTTCTTCCAACAAGGGCTATCACTATGAAATGAAAACCGCTTTCACAGCGCCGCCGGTCCTGGATCCTTCCTTTGTCCGCTGATTCGACTGGTAATTTTATCCTTCTTTGCGCGGAAACGTAATATATATTAAGGCATTGACTATTGTGGCGGCAACATTACTTCCGCCTTTACGGCCTGATGCAAAAATATATTCGACACCACTGCTGCTGATAAGATCCTTGGATTCAACAGCATTTACAAATCCAACAGGAACACCAATAATTAACACTGGATTAATCCTTCTATCTTTCATTAACTCGTCCAATTTAATCAGTGCTGTCGGAGCATTTCCTACTGCGGTAATCAACGGTTTGTTCAATTTTGCAACTTTTCCATGCAGATATTTACTCTGGTTACAAACTTTTCCCTGGCTTCTTCGGCAACTTCTTCATCAGACATAAAACAATCAACCTGACCGCCGCCTCTGGCAAGCGTTGGTTTATTTATTCCCATCATCGCCATCTGTGTTTCGGTAACAATATCAACTCCGTTTCTGATTGCATGCAACTCATTTTCAATGGCATTTTCTGAAAATTTCAGAGTTTTTAAATAATCAAAAATGCTTGATATGTGATTATGAAGTTGTCAGAAAATTATCCATATAAGGAAGTATATGATAAATGTCTGGCATAAAAAGAGTATTGCCTAAAAAATTGAGCGTTGCTCTGTGGATAACTTACAGAGTTTAATAAGTATTCTCATCAGAAAGTTGAAAACAATAATTTATCGAAAATAATTGAAAGGTGGTGACGGACATGGTAGAAAATCCAAGAAACAAGCTAAACTCTTCGTGAAATAGTGTTCTTTGAAGCTAATTAAAAAAGCACGTGGAATTTAGGTATAACAAAGAAGGGCAAGAATGAACCTTGCCCCAAACCACTTGATATTTGCATGCAGCAGTCAAGATTCTTAGAAATATTTAATCACTCGTTACACTTGGAGATTAGAGAGTATATATAGATATATTCCTACAATTAATTTTTTAATTTTATGGAGGTCAAGCATGGATAAAAAAGATAAATTTTTACCGGAACAATATATGATTTATGGAGTCATGGGTCTCGGCGGTGAGTGGGGAGATTATGGGCTTGTGACAGAGGCGAATTTGGAAGAGGGACGTTTGGCTCTCGACACTGCGATAGAATGCGGTATAACCTTTTTTGATCTTGCGGATATATACAAAGATGGAAAATCGGAAATCGTATTCGGACATTACCTTAATAAATATCCGGAACTTAGGGAAAAAATCATTATTCAATCCAAGGTTGGAATTCTCCTCAAAGGCGCCCCATTTGGCTCTCGCTTTAACTACACATATGATCATATCATCAACTCCGTGGATAATATATTAAGCCGTATCGGTACGGCCTATCTTGATATATTGCTGCTGCACAGACCTGATCCTTTGATGGACAGACATGAACTTAAAAGTGCGATAGATGAATTATTTGCACAAGGCAAAATTAGGGCACTTGGCGTATCAAACATGGATTATCATCAAATACAATTGGTCGAAGCCTATACATGCAGAAAGGTCGTTACCAATCAATTGCAGCTCAGTCTGATGAAAACTGATTTTGTGGACTCAACCGTTGGGTTTAATAATTCCGGCCAAAGACACATTGATTTTCCAATCGGGACAATGGAGTATTGCATGCTTAACAATATCAGCATACAATCGTGGAGTCCTGTTGCGAGAGGCGCATACAGCGGCGCACCTGTGGATAAGGACACACCTGAGACTGTGGTGAAAACAAAAGCCATCGTTGAGCGCATTGCCAAGGAACACAACCTTTCGGCTGATGGCGTTGTTTTATCTTGGCTCATGAAACACCCAGCCAAAATAAATCCGGTCATCGGCTCTGCAAAACCAGGTCGTATAAAAAATGCCATGGACGCTTTTGATATCGAGCTGACAAGAAATGAATGGTATGAGCTTTTGGTAGCTTCAAGAGGCATAAGTATGCCTTAATTGGACAGTCGTCTACCGAAAGTATCGCCAGCACAATTGCTTGTGATTTCAACTGCTAAACAGCGGAGCCTTTCACGCATTTGCTTCAACTTCTCCCCAACAACTCTCGGAGTGGTGATATATAAAACCGCTGCTGCTTTTAAGGCACTGAAAAACTTCTCGGATATTTTATTTGGGGAGTTTTTTCATTTACCGCAAAAATGGTCATGGCACCCTGCAACTGTAGCCGCCTGAATCCAGAAGACTTTGCCTTACCATAGAAGATTTAATCAAGGACTATCCTGACCTTAAAGTCATCTGCGCACCTACCACAGTTGGTATGATGGCTGCTGGCAAAGTACTTACAGACAAAGGACTGACAGCTACAATCAAACTGACCGGACTTGGACTTCCTTCTGAAATGGCTGATTATATCGGCGCTGACAAGGCTTGCCCTTACATGTTCCTGTGGAATCCTGAAGAAATCGGCGCTCTTGCTGCTTATACAGCTATGGCACTTGTTGACGGAACAATCACTGGCAAAGCAGGCGACACCTTCACAGCCGGCACTCTTGGAGACGACAATGGCAAGTACACGATCGTTGAGGCTGCTGATGGCGGTACAGAAATCATCCTTGGCTCACCATTCAAATTTGATCCTTCAAACATTGCTGAGTGGAAGACAGTTTATTAGGCTTGATAACTTAGAAAATTAAATGGAGGACTATAACTCGTATGGCAAATCAAATTCAATTTTCTGCTATTTCTGATACAGGTCGTGTCCGGGATAATAACGAAGATAACCTGTATGTAAGCAGTCAATATATGAAGCAGGGAGAACAGGGCAACTTTCAATTGTCCAAAACCACCGAGGCAAACAGTTTTGTCTGTGCTGTCTGTGATGGAATGGGCGGAGAAAAGAGCGGGGAAAGAGCCTCTTTTGAAGCTGTGAGCAAGCTCCATTATGCGGTGAGTACAAATGGATTCCCCGACATGACTTTGATGGAAAAAATCCAGGAAATCAACAAATATATTGGAGAGACAAATGCAGCAATATATAATATGGCTGCAGGTTCCTTCGACTTCAAGGGAATGGGAACGACCTTTGTCTGCCTGGTAATTGCCCAAAATCAAGCAGCTGCCATGAATGTGGGAGACAGCCGGGTGTATTTGTTTCGAGATGGCTTTTTGAAGCAATTAACGCGGGATCATTCGGAGAGTGAACGTCTGATTCGTTTGGGAATCATAACGCGAGAACAGGCCAGAGGACATAAGAGTCGGTTCATGCTTAATAGACATTTGGGAATGCCCCCGGAAGAGGGGATTCTTGAAGCCGATACTTCAGAGATAATCCAGCTTCAAAAAGGGGATAGATTCCTTCTGTGCAGTGATGGTCTCACCGATATGGTCGAAGATGAAATCATAAAAGATATTCTCTCAGCGAGCACAGATACGAAGGAAGCTGCGCAGATTCTTGTTAATGAAGCCCTCAAAAATGGAGGGAAGGATAATGTTACTGCAATTGTGCTAAAGTTGGATAATTTCAATGGCATAGGCTCAACTTCAGGTTCTCGCATTCACTCCATCAAAAAAGTCTCGCGAAAAGAACGGTCCCTTATTGTAGCGCTAATTGCTGCTATAGTAGTGATTATTATTCTGGCTGTAGCATTTTTAGGGAATTCTCATAGAAGTAATACAAACGAAAGTAAGAACGGATTTGTGAGTAAAAATACCATTGGTGCTGCCGGCGGCACCATAACCATTGAGGGTTCACCCGGTATCACATTTGAAGTGCCGTCTGGAAGTTTTGAAAATGATGTTAGTTTTAATATCCGATTGGAAAACACAGATGCTTTACAATTGCCGGTAGAAATGAATCCCATAATTCCTTTAATTACGGTTGAAGGCGTCACAAGTTATTCGAACAAACCAATTTCTATAACAGTCCCTGTCACGATCGATCAAGGCAGCACGATTATGGCTGGTTACTATAATAAAGAAACTAACACAGTGACACCAATTACTGTGTTTGAGAGTGCAGAAAATCAGATAGAATTACTGGTATCTCATTTTTCAAGCATTCTGGTTTTTGAGATTTCCGATGATTATATCTCGTCAGTTAATGAAGCTGATTCTGGTTTCAGGCCGGGGGTTGATGATTGGCAGTTTAAGAACGATGGTTCATTTCTGGCTCCCGGTGGCGCCTGCAGCGCACAATCCATAACTGCACAAACTTATTTTATGGAAAAAAAGATAACAAGCCAACAGTCACTGTATGGAAAGTACGATAACCTTTCCTATAGTACACCGGATTTCTGGGAGGATGATTGTAATCCTTACCGATTTGTATCAATTGTTCAGTCCCAAATAACTAATATGATGCCTCAATTCATGGATGAAATTGCAAAAAATAATAATATTGGTTATATACTCAGATCTGATGCAAAAGTTTTCAAATCAATAAAATATTATCTGGATGCATATCATCAGCCGCTATTACTCTATATGGTATCCGGGAAAGATACACACCTTTGCATTGCATATCGATATCAAGGAGACACTATTTATATTAGTGACCCCAATTACCCTGGTGAAGAAAGATCTGTTGAATTTAATCGCAAAATTGGTGAGTTTGGATCATTTGAAGATTATCAGTCAGGAACTCGAACAGCCTCACAATTTTTGTTGGTCGACGCGAAATATTTTATCAGTAGATCTGTTGAGAATAATTACTGGGATGAACTTGACAGTGGAACTGTTTCGCCAAATGGTTTCCCGGATGTCATTGTACAGTATCGAATGGAGGACGGAACCTTTCGCGATTTGACCGAGAATTCATCTATCTCGATAGCCCAGGGCACAACGCTTTATGTTAGAGGATCAACGGCTCTACCGGATGGTAAAGCGTTGTATTTTAAACTATACAATCTAAAAGACGGTCAAACTCCAATTCTACTTCAGGACTTAAGCGATAGGGTTGACTATAAGATAAGCGACGCGGGTATTTACGGCATAAGTATCTGGGTTGATATGAAAGGTAATGGAAACAAATCTGATTGTGAGTGGCTTGATTTCAGTTGGTTTTCCATAAATACAGGATCTCCTCAAATTCCAGAATTTCCCGAGATTACTGAACCTTCCATGACCTCACTTCCACCAAGCGAGATACATACATTGGAAGGAACTTTTCAGGGTTCCGAATGGGGTGATTTCTGTCATATTTACATAAAAGGTAACGACGGCGCCGATTACAGTTTCCTCTGCTTGAACATGGAGTCGAGTGTCGATTGGGAAAACCTTGATATTGGACATAAGGTCATAGTGATGTGGCAGAATATAGATAAGGAATTAACCATTGGCAACACGACAGTAATGCAAAATGTTGATGAGATCCTTTCTTTAGAGCTAAATGATAATACACAACAAACAGAACAAACAGAGTCTTCCGATATGATTCAAGTATCGCTGGCAAACACAATGTGCGGCTATGGAAGACTGCTTGTTCAGGAAGGTGACTGGATATATTTCGCCCTTGATGGCATATATAGAATGAAAACAGATGGCACTGAGATAAATAAAATATCTGATACATATGCTGATTTTTTATGCATATCAGATGGGTGGTTATTTGGTTCTGTATCAGGTTATGAATTTTATGATTACGCAGCAATATTTAAAGTGAAAGTTGATGGCACAGATGAATCAGTTATATTGGAATATAAAAGTGGATCAATAAATAGTTTTCAAATTGAAGATGACCAACTGTATTTTGGATCTCCTTGTGAATTTGCAGATGAATATGATCCTGAGGGCTCAGAAGCAGGTGGAATATATAGAATGAATTTAGATGGATCAGAATTACGAAGAATAGCAGAGGGAGACTTTTACGATTTTATCGTGCAAAGTTCATGGGTCTATTATGGTAATAGATATACACCCTCAACCTCTGATATATTATATAAGATTAAAAATGATGGAACTTCTATATCAGAGATAACTCCTGATGAGTGGTTAGCGATAGAGCAGAGTGTAACGAGTCCCACATACATTGATGATTTTATTGAAGGTGTTGACATTATATTGGCATCACAGTCAACTGAAAAATACATTTATTATTATTCACTCAATACAGCGGATACAATTGGTGCAACAGACAATTCCGCTGGCTGTCCCAAATATACCTTATATCGAATAGACACAGATGGGACTGGACAAGTTGAAATTGCTTCCGCATACATGTATCCGTTTGGTTGCAACTAACATTTTCTTTTACTCATATAACGGTAATATGTCTCCTAAATGAAATGCATGCCGGCAGAAAAGTATTTATAAAAGTATACATAAACAAACACTCAAAAAATGCATTGTTTTCTGTTTATATAAGTATATAAACAGAATTAAAAACATATTTGTAAATTTA
>Ga0209100_1002797_pt1 | contig 10470 bp, 10 predicted proteins | sample lystaG_FD_185480 | JGI IMG/M metagenome (GOLD analysis project Ga0209100, IMG submission 185480) | Glacier valley bacterial and archeal communities from Borup Fiord, Nunavut, Canada, to study Microbial Dark Matter (Phase II) -... | ecosystem: Environmental > Aquatic > Freshwater > Ice > Glacier ...
ATTTGAAGTCCGATCGGCATTCCTTGAGCATCAAACCCACACGGCACACTCATGCCCGGAAGTCCCGCTAGGTTGACGGGAATCGTCATCAAGTCAGTCAAATACATACTGAGCGGATCAGCCGTTTTTTCGCCCATCTTAAATGCCGTGGTCGGCGCAGTCGGAGACACCAACACATCGACCTGCGAGAAAGCTTGCTCAAAGTCTTGTTTGATCAGCGTTCTCACCTTTTGGGCTTGCAGATAATACGCGTCGTAGTAGCCTGCCGAAAGCACGTAGGTGCCAATCATAATCCGGCGTTTGACCTCGGCACCAAAGCCTTCAGAACGAGTCCGCAGATACATATCCATCAGATTTTCGGCATCTTCGGCTCGTGCACCATAGCGAACGCCATCATAACGAGCCAGATTTGCAGACGCTTCTGACGGGGCGATGATGTAGTAAGCCGCAATCCCATATCGGAATCGAGGACAGGAAATTTCTTGAATCTCGGCTCCGAGATCTTTGAGTTGCGCGATCGCCGCCCGAATCGTTTTTTCGACTTCTGGATCTAACCCGTCGCCAAAGGTTTCTCGAATCACACCGACTTTTTTGCCTTTGATATCGGGCGTGAGAAATTGCGTATAGTCCGGGACTTCAACCTTGAGACTCGTGGCATCTTTGGGATCGTAACCCGCGATCGCGTTGAGCAAAATTGCGGTGTCTTCCACCGATCGACCAAACGGACCAATCTGATCTAGCGAGGATGCAAAGGCGACTAATCCATACCGCGACACTAAACCATAGGTCGGCTTCATGCCCACGATGCCGCAAAACGAGGCAGGTTGCCGAATCGAACCGCCTGTGTCAGAGCCGAGAGACACCACACATTCATTGGCTGCGACGGCTGCCGCCGATCCGCCCGACGAGCCACCGGGCACTCGTGACGCATCCCAAGGATTTGCGGTGAGTTGGTAGGCAGATGTTTCCGTCGAGCCGCCCATCGCAAACTCATCCATGTTGGTTTTGCCCACCATCACGGAGCCTGCGTCGGCTAATTTTTGCGTCACCGTCGATTCATAGGGCGGCACAAAGTTTTGCAAAATTCGCGACGCGCACGTAGTCGGAATGCCTTGAGTACACAGATTATCTTTGATGCCGATCGGAATTCCTGCCAACAGCCCAATCTCGTCTCCGGCAGCGATTTTGGCATCCACCTGCTGGGCTTGTTCTAGGGCACGATCGGACGTAAGGTGCAAAAAACTGTGAATCTTCGGCTCAATGGTTTGAATCCGATCGAGTGCCTCTTGGGTGATTTCAACTGCCGATCGTTCTTTATGAATGAGTTGTTGATGCAACTCGCGGATGGATGCCATGCAATGTCCTCTCTGTTTCAGCGTCCAGTCTTACAGTATAGGACACAGTGAATTACCTACCTTTCTCCATTGCTAAGATCACTGGAATGAGTGATGGTCAATCTCAATCAGATTTGGTTTGATAGAAGCAGACTTGCTTCGGAGCGTTTTCGACAGCCTTCACAGGCTGTTTTTTTTGAGCCTGTTTGTATACGGTCTACAATCAGCAGTTATAAAAATAAGGACTGAGTAAGCGAATCCTCAGCCCTTTGACCGTTTTTTAGGGATTGATTGTTCGATCGAGCATTCAGCCTTTAAGTTTCAGAGGCAGATGATTTGCTCAACATCGGGGCTAAAAACGCGACCAGTGCACCTAGCGCAAACCCCGCCACATTGCGAAACAGAGGCAACCATTCTGAGGTGCGAGTCACCACCGGACCGACCCCAAACGCGAGAAACAAAATGCCCCAAAGCGGCGAGAAAATTAGCGCCCACTGCCATGAAAAGCCTTTTCCTTCTTGACCTTTGCGAGGCTGCCCTGCAAACCCAAAGATAATGCCCCCAACTATAGAAGTCACCAGAGTTAGAACCCACTGCTCTCTCGGCAGTCCAGGAACAACGCTACAGCCGTTTTGACGCAGACAGATCTTGACCGCATCTAATGCCTGAAGGATAGACTGATCTTCACCATTGTCGCGGACAAAAAATTGATTGCCAAATCGAGTCTGCAACTCAATCCAAAAAGTCCGTGAAAGTAGGGGATAGAGTGCATCTCCAACACTGAAGTTGAGAATGTTGCCTCCCCGCTGGTCTGCCACCAACATCACGCTTTTTTCGTCGAGTCCCCAAAATTTCTTAACGGCAGTTCCGGGAGTGCGATCGAACTGAGTCAGCACCCGCAGTTTCCACCCAGTTTCGGCTTCAAACTCATCGAGATTCTTAGAAAGCGTCTCCTCTTGAACTGCGGTTAATATTTTTGCCAGGTCAATCACGTTGGTCGGTTGAGCGGGCAACAAATCTGGGTTGTTATAAGCCTGTGCAGCAGGCGCGATCGTCCAAATCGATAGCGTCAGACAAAAGACTGTGACTGCCTTCCAAAAGGGGCGACTCAAAAAATGGTGCATTGACGGTTTGAGATAGGGGTCAGTAAAAGAGATAGGCGGATGACTGAGGCGATGAGAAGGGCGCGCGTAATCGAGCTTACCTTTCTTTACATTTGTTTACTCTAATCTAATATTAGGAGCCTAAGGGGAACTGAGTCAATTTGCTTGAGAAAATTTGCTTAAACAAAGACACCTCTTGCAGATGCCTGTGGGGATCGTATTGCTCAAAAGACTAGAAGTTATTGCTCTCACTGCGGGTCGGCTGCGGCTTCTCACCCCGATCGAGCGATTCTTGACCAGCCTGAGCGTCTCGACTACGACCCTTTAGCGGGTCACGAATCCCGTTTTTGGGTGCCCCTGACTGATGAGATAACTCTGACTTCTCATCCTCTAAACCATTAACTTCGGGGTAGGGGAGATAGTTAGAAGACGCATAGTAGCGATCGAGTTCTTCGCTAGTGCGCTCCGATCGACGAGACTCATCTAGCTCGATCGGGCTGCGAGTCGTTGCAGAAAGACGTTCAGCGCGTCGCCCTTTTAAAGCAGGCTGAGTTAAAGTTTTCCAAGCCGCTTTGGCTCCGGCAAACACACTTCGACTCGTGGTTTGAGCCTTCTGAACCTGCTGTTTAACTCCAACAATGCTTTGGTCAACTTGCTTGACGACCTGACCAGCACTCTGGACTCCCTGACTCATATCATCCGTCAGTTCACTGATCTCCAATCCGGTTAGACGAATCGCCTCCAGCGTCGGCGGCAGCTCGCGGTTTAGCGTGTCAAATAGCTTTTCGGCACTGCGAGCGGCTCTGCCCAACTCCTGCACAGCAGGCACCATCACAACCAAGACAGCCGTGATGCTCACCGCCACCAATAAAATCGAAAGTCCTAGCCAGAAGATGGGGTTAATCACCAGAATTTTGCCTACAGCAAACGATCGTGAAGGGGAGGTTTAGAATCAGTGGGCGGTTCCACCTCAGTGCGGTTAAGCAGTTGGTTTTCGCGCTGGGTTGCGTCTAGCCCCGCAGAGATGGCTTCACGCAGACGACCCAACGTGCCGTCCCAGTTTCGCAGAGCGGTCTCTGACAGTCGATCTGCCTGAAGTTGCACAGTGGTTGAGAGGTCTTCTGCTAGCTCTGGGAGAGCATCGGCAGATTTTTTGATTAACTGTCGGGTTTCGCGTCCGGTGCGAGGTGCGACTAATAGACCTGCAACCGCTCCAAATGCGGCTCCAATGATCACTCCTCCTAAAAAGGTTCCCGAACGATTGTTTGACATATCCCAACACTATCCCTTGTTAACTCATCTTCACAGTCAGACTTCAGCGTTTGGGCAATTTAGCCCTATTCTGCCAGAATCTTACTCAATCTTCCCAAGCCATAGGACAGATTTCAAAGGTTTATTCTCAGGCAGAGTCGCTGACTCGTCTGTTTCTAAAGTATCTCAAGATTCGGAACCGAGAACTTTGCTGAAGGAAATTTCCGGGTAAAAGGTCAAGGTTTGCAGTTTGGCAGACTTATCGTCTCGATTTGCTTTGCGGCGATCGCTGAGGAGACGCTGAGAGAAATCGGATGCGCTGGTTCCAAACGGTCTGCCCAATGCTTAGAAGCGCTAGTGCTTGTCTAACTTTCTGATATTGGGGTTCTAGCTGCTGATAGCGCTGACGAAGTTGACTTGTGCCAATCTGCCCTTTGAGAATCGCGCTGGGGGCACCATGCAGCACCTTATGAGTATTTTTCTCGGCAATCACCAGGGCATCGGCTGCGTTCGCGATCGCACGTCGAAACTGCCACACCTTCCAGGCTAGATAAAAGCAGAACAGCGCGAGTAGCAGATTGATGACCACAACCATCACTAGCATTTTTGCGTTTCTGCGTGAAAGTTCGCAGACCCATTGAATGATCAACATCATAGCGGGTGAGATCGGGCGATCGAGTCCGCTATGAGAGAGATTTAGGGTTTGGGTTTCCGTTTGAGCAGAGTTCCGACGCTTAAAGTGGCGATCGCGACCAAACTCACCGCTGACGCTGGCTCTGGAACCCTCTTGGGAGGTGTTCCGCTCCCATTGGCACGTAGCAGCCAATAACCTTTGGTGTAGGCATAATAGCCGTCGTTATTGTAGTTCGTACCAGGAACACCAGGAGAATACTTTGGCAGTGGGTTCACAGTTAGAGACTCAGGCTTTACGCTGTAGGCTATCCACGATTGCCCATCTCTAGGCTGTGTATCTGTAGAGTCGGGGACATCAAGAGCCGCCGGATATTGTCCTTCTTTCTGGTTGGGGAACAGAGCCGCTATAAAGAACGTTCCACTGACTTGGTGACGCTGCTTGAAGACGATTCTAGAAAATACATCTGGGCGTTTTGGGTCAGGAGGTCGCACGATCGTGTCTTCTTCAGCCAAAAGCTCTAGCTGACCGTCTTGATTGGTATCGGTATACAAAAAGATTTTTGCGGGTTCGTTCGAGAGTCCGCTCTGGGGCAGCACAGTCTTCGTGCAGAGATTGGTGACGGTTGCTCCCCAAACTATGTCGATCGAGTCAATAAACTCGCCCCCGGTTTTCGTATCAAAAGAGTTTAACCACATCAAATCACCAAAGACGCGGGGAGGATTCGCCTGCGGGATCGGCGGGGAAGTCAGAGTGCAGTTGGAATCACTTAGCCCCACTGCCGCGTTACTTTCGCCGTCATCAATCTGGTAGACCGTTGCGGCACTCACAGAAGACGAGATAGAGAGCGTTGCAGCGATCGCACTTAGGGTGATAAGTCTGGTTATAAATTTCTGAGGCATAAGCCGATCCCAACAGAATAACGATCAATACATTCAGGAACAAAAAAGTGGAGCGGATAAGTTTGAGAACAGAAATCGAATGGTTGAACTGAGAGAAACTTTATGAGAAGTGCATAAACACCTTTCCCGAAAGTTGTCTGGCGTTCTAGGCAGAGGAGAACCTCTGTGCAATTCTCAGTATTTTGCTAGGAACTACTTAACTATTACTACTCAGAGTTAATGGATTTCCCGGATGAATTGCTCTAATCTACGAGTTTTGGCGGAGGTTCTTTCTAAATACACTTAAGTGAAGTAAATGCTGTATGTGAATTATGTTTCTATCTTTAGAACTCCTGCGTGAATACTTCGCCCTCATCCCCAACCCTTCTCCCCAGGGAGAAGGGAGCTAGAACCTCTTGTTCCCTCTCCTTGGGGAGAGGGCTAGGGTGAGGGCGAAGTATTCATGCAGGGTGCCTTTTAAAGAGTTCATCAGTAATGTAGAACAGCCGCTCAACTGTCGAAGACTTCTACGTTTTCATTTCCCTAGACAAATCTAATCTAAACATCAGTGAATGTAAGTAGTCTTTAAAGCTTGTGTAAACTAGCGCTATCCTTTATCTGTTGTTATCAAAGCAAAGGTGGACACACTGAGACGTTTTCGCTGATTGAAATTAGAGGCTGAAGGCTGTAAAGCGATCGTTCCTCATCAGGAGTGATACGCTGGTTGCGATTCACTTCACACAGAACTCTATGGCACCGTCTAAACTCTCTAAGCGAGTCTCTACTGCTTTAATCAACGCATTAGGGGCAGGAGTTGTTCCCCGCTTAGGGTTAGATCACATTGCTGTGGGCAGAGAAAAAGAAGTGGCGACGCTGCGGCAAGATTTAGAAAACATTGCGGCGGGCGGTGCGACATTTCGGCTGGTGATCGGACGCTATGGGGCTGGAAAAAGCTTTATGCTGCAACTGCTGCGGAGCCACGCGATCGAGCAGGGATTTGTGGTAGCAGATGCCGATATCACGCCCGATCGTCGCCTTGCCGGAACGAATGGTTCTAGCATTGCAACCTATCGCGAGCTGATGCACAACCTGACGACCAAGAGCCGACCTGATGGAGGGGCGCTGACGACGATTTTAGAACGGTGGATTGCTGGAATCCAGACTCAGGTGGCACAAGAGACGGGTTTGAAGCCCAATGATGACGGGTTTGACACTCACGTAGAAGCCAAGATTCGGGAAGTCACGCAGGATGTCGCAGATTTGGTGAATGGGTTTGAGTTTGCGAATGTGATCATTGCCTATTGGTCGGGCTATCGCACCGATAACGATTTGAAAAAAGAGTCGGCGTTGCGCTGGCTGCGAGGAGAGTTTTCGACCAAGACAGAAGCGAAAGCGGCGCTGGGAGTGCGGGTAATCATTGACGATGACACTTGGTATGACTACATCAAGCTGTTGGCTCGATTTGTAGCAGACATTGGCTATAAAGGGCTGATTATTGTGCTAGATGAGGTGATTCACCTGTTGAAAATCTCAACGACGGTGTCTCGTCAAAATAACTACGACAAACTGCTGGCAATGTTTAACGACGTCATGCAGGGCAGAGTATCGCACTTGGGGATCGTGATTGGAGGAACTCCGCAGTTTTTAGAAGACCCGCGACGAGGGCTTTATAGCGATCCGGCATGGCAACGGCGCACGGCTCAGAGTGCGTTAGTGAGTCAGAGTGGCATGGTGGATACGATCGCTCCGGTCATCCGCTTAGAGCCGTTGAGTCAGGCTGAGATCTTGCAATTGCTGCAACGATTAGCCGAGATGCACCAACATCACTATGACGACAGCAACCCGCTTTCATTTCAGGAGATGGAGGAGTTTTTGCGCGTGATTAGCGATCGAGTTGGGGCAGATAAATTATTGACTCCGGGTGAGATCGTGCGAGACTTTATGAGCGTGCTGAACATTCTGCATCAGAATCCGCAATTGTCTCTCAGTCAGCTTTTGCAGCGTTCAGACTTCCAGCTAAGTCCAGTGAGCAAAATCCCGCAAGCAGAACCGAGCGGGGAGTTTGCAGAGTTTACGCTGTGAATCATTGATTACACTACTCTGGACTGTTGTCGCGGACAAGACTTAAATAAACCTTTTTGTATTCATGGCTACGCCTTGAAACTTTTGTACACTCTGTCGCAGTTGAATAATTTTTGTGATTAGTAAAAAAATATATGAGGAGAAGCTAAAAGGGTTTGTTTGGGTCATCTTTAATGTTACGAGGTTTGATTTTTAGTATTCACAAAAACTTTTGCTTACGTGGGTGAGCGATTAACTAGAGGAATCTTTCATGTGTCAACTGCTAGGAATGAACTGCAATGTTCCCACAGATATTTGCTTTTCGTTTGAAGGGTTTTCGGCACGAGGCGGCAAAACCGATGAGCATCGCGACGGTTGGGGGATTGCGTTTTTTGAAGGGTTGGGATGCCGAACCTTTCTCGATGTCAAGCCATCGATCGCGTCTCCGATCGCCGAGGTCGTCCGTCGCTACCCGATTCATTCAACCCATGTGATTGCTCACATCCGCAAAGCAACTCAGGGCGAAATTGCTCTAGAAAATTGCCATCCATTCCAGCGAGAGCTTTGGGGACGATATTGGGTATTTGCTCACAACGGCAATCTCGCCAACTTTGATCCCCAACCAGTCGAATTTTATCAAGCCGTGGGTCAAACCGATAGTGAGAAGGCATTTTGCCTGATTTTGAATACCCTGCGAGCCGCATTTCCGGACGGGAAACCTGCCCTAGAGAATTTATATCCAGTGCTGAGAACGATTACTCACACGATCGCCCAACAAGGCGTTTTTAACTATTTGCTGTCAGACGGAGACTATTTCTTTGCTCATTGCTCGACAAAGCTTTGCTATATCGTTCGGCAAGCCCCCTTTGCGGCGGCTCATCTGATCGATCAAGATGTCACTGTCGATTTTCAAGAATTGACGAAACCGAGCGATCGGGTCGCTATCATTGCCACTACACCGCTCACCGATAATGAAGCTTGGACCGCGATCGAATCAGGAGAATTATTGGGGTTTCAGGACGGTGTGCGGCTGATACCTGATAGACAATCCTCTTTTCGGCGTTGCTGAGTTTGGGTGTGAACCAACGAACTGACCCTCACCCTAGCCCTCTCCCCAAGGAGAGGGAACAAGATTTCTAACTCTCCTTTCCCGCGGGAAAGGGTCAGGGTCCTAGCGTAGTTTTATTCAGCAACGCCCTCTTTTCTTAGGAATCTTGGAATAAAGCTGTACTCAAATAGCGCTCACCAAAGCTTGGTTGAATCATCACAATCAGTTTGTCTGCATTTTCAGGACGCTGGGCGATTTGAATCGCGGCGGCTAAGTTTGCTCCAGTAGAAATGCCCGACAATAGCCCTTCTTCTCTTGCGAGGCGACGACCATAGGCGATCGACTCTTCATCCGTCACTTGAATCACTTCGTCCACCAGATCTAGTCGCATGATATTGGGCACAAATCCCGCCCCGATGCCCTGAATTTTGTGAGCGCCAGGTTGCCCCCCTGATAAAACAGGGCTAGTTTTAGGTTCGACGGCGATCGCTTTAAACTCAGGCTTGCGCGCTTTAATCACCTCTGCAACGCCTGTAATGGTGCCGCCTGTGCCAACTGCTGCCACTAAGAAATCAATCTGCCCATCGGTGTCTGCCCAGATTTCTTCTGCCGTAGTTTCACGATGCGCTTGAGGGTTTGCCGGATTTTTAAACTGTTGCAGCATGAATGCGTTAGGAGTGGTTGACGCAATTTCTTCGGCACGGGCGATCGCGCCTTTCATGCCCAATGTGCCTGGAGTCAATTCTAGTTGAGCACCATAGCCCTTAAGCATGGCACGGCGCTCTGTGCTCATGGTGTCTGGCATGGTGAGCAGCAGACGATAGCCTTTTGCGGCGGCGACCATCGCGAGGGCAATTCCGGTGTTGCCAGACGTGGGTTCGACTAAGAGGGTTTTGCCGGGGTGAATCCAACCTGTGGTCTCAGCGTGTTGAATCATGCTGATGCCAATGCGATCTTTAACCGACGAGGCGGGATTCATCCCTTCTAGTTTGACAACGATTCTGGCAACACATCCCTCGGCTTGAGGAATTCGATTCAGTTGCACGAGAGGCGTATGCCCGATCAGTTGAGTGATATCGTGAGCGATTCGCATAATAGTATCAATGGGATTCGTGGGAGTGGAGGCACGATCGGGCACACGGTAATAAGCATATCTGAATAATTTAGCGTTTAATGCGTTGCTCAGTAAATCTCACCTTTAGCAGATTCTCCTGCATTCGACCTACTGGCAGTCTAGAAGCTTTAGTTCGATAATTGCGCCTTCGGATAATTCAAGCGGTTCAGGGTCGAGATACAGTGCGATCGCTTCACGGATATTGTCTAAGGCTCCTTGCTGGGTTTCTCCTGCTGAGGTGCAACCCGGTAATTCTGGACACCAGACTGCCCAATCTTCTGTTTCTGGATCATGCTCAAGGACTACGCGCCATTTCATCTTGCTTTTCTCCATTACGGGAAGTAACGATAGATCTCTTTTCGATGCAGTACACGAACGAAAACTACAGTGTCCTCACTTACAGAAAGCCCAATTCGGTAGTCGCTTACTCTAATGCGGTAGTAATCTCCCGGTGCTTTTAGTTTTTTGACATTAATTAAGTCTGTCCAATTATTAACAGATTCAACTTCTTCGATCACTGCTTGAATTCTTTTCAATAGCTCCGCATCTCTAATTTTACTGAGATCTTTTTCAAGACTTTTTCTGAATTCAACGTTCATGGCTGCTGACTTAAGATTTTGAAGATGGCTTCTCGACTGACAGGTTCAGTGGTTTCGCCTTCCTCAATTGCTTCTGCCAAGGCGATATCTTCCATTGCTTCAACAATAATGTCCGTAAAGACTTCTTTCTGTTCTTGCAAGATCTCAACGATCGCTGTTTTGATCAGTTCTTTAAGCTGGCTTGTGTTTAATGTGTTTTCAGACATCGTATTTCCTCCATAATTGATTACTTTTGGGCTGACCAGGGATAGGTTGATTGTTTCACTGCTTGGTAATTTGCATCTAATTCAGGTTCTAGCAGCAAGATGGCTGTAATGCGTCGTGCCATTTGGGTGACTTCAATGACTTCTTCTTGTTTGAGCGATCGCCCTAATAATTCTTGCTCTCGATAACTCAGCCATTTTTTGATGACCTGATAACCGCCGATCGTATAACTCCAGACGCGATC
>Ga0209100_1002798_pt1 | contig 10467 bp, 9 predicted proteins | sample lystaG_FD_185480 | JGI IMG/M metagenome (GOLD analysis project Ga0209100, IMG submission 185480) | Glacier valley bacterial and archeal communities from Borup Fiord, Nunavut, Canada, to study Microbial Dark Matter (Phase II) -... | ecosystem: Environmental > Aquatic > Freshwater > Ice > Glacier ...
GAGGTGACCAAGCCCGTCGATTTGCCCAACGCTCTAGCATCTTGCAGAATGGTTTTCACCGTAGTCCGCTCGTAGATGTCTACTGCCATTGCGTTGTTGTAGCTCTTGACCCCGGTGTAAAGCGTCGATGCCGTGTTTGCCGAGTCGGGATAGCTGCACTTAATATATTCAGGGTCGGCACTGCCCGGAGACGCGGGGTTCAAAGGAGTCCAAGGGTTCGATCCTCCTTTAGCAGGCTCATATCCAACAATGTTGCCACCTAGAGGATTTTCCCCAGTGCGGCAGGGTTGAGCGGCTGTGGCAGTCAAGTTGCGGGTCGGTGTGCCAGGATTGAGCGCTGGATTGAATTGGAAGCCAGCCCGAACAGGAGCCGCGCCTGTCACTCCACAGTCGATGCCCGTAGGGTTGGTCGTCGATCGGCAGACTGATGCGGTGGCATTTAAGGCGCTGTTGCCTGTTGACCCAGCGATCGTCGTTCCATACGTGGTGGCGTAGGTGTAGCCCGTCAGCTTCTGAAAGCTCAATCCCCGTCCTTTTCCAGCCGTGTAGAGCGGTGTGCCGTTTGCCACAGCCGCCGCACGAGCCATATTCCAGCCCATGCCGTCACCGATCATCAAAATGACGTTGACCCCGTTGCCCTTTTGAGCAGCCAAAGCGGAGGGTGTGGTAAGAGGAACCAGATTCAAGGAGATAATGCAGAAAAGGCACGCCATAAAAATGGATAGATGCCGAGTCATGGTCTGAAGAACGTTCATCATGGCAGATTCCTTTAGCGGTGAGCTTCGGGTTGATAGATAAGCAAAAAAAGCTGTGAACTTCGCTCTGAGTGAAGTTCAGCAATTTCAAGAGTTTTATGGAGGCAAGAAGTCTAATCAGAGATAGCCCGATCGAGCTACTGATAGTAGTTGGGTGCCCGGTGAGAGGCAGCGGTCTCTAAGGCAAACTCGTTGATCGGCGGTTGAACCTGCAACTCATTCACCACCGGAGCGCTTTGCACAGGGGCGATTTGAGGGGCGGAAAACGAGGCGATCGCCAGCATCAAGGCTCCGCAAAAGCCAACGAGAAAATAGATGCACCAGCGCAGAGGTTGAGGAAAATTGAGGATCATCATGGGTTATTCTAGGTTGAAGAACGGTCGGTCTGGGGAGTCAGATTGAGACATTTGTTGAGCCGCCGCCCTTTTGCAGCAAGCAGGGTTCCGGTGACAGCAAGCAGTCCAAGCACGACACCGGGTTCAGGAACCTTTTTGGCAACGAGTTTTGCGGTTCCTAGCTTGGCACCTGTTAAACCGAGGTCGGTTCCGGCGATCGTGGCAGCGCTGAGAGAATCGTTAAACTGCTGGGCAACTTTGACATCAAACCCAGGAACAGTGAGAATGCCCTCCGCCAACGTGGGAGCGCCTGTGGGAGTTAAATCGAATAACCGTAAGCCTGTGGTCAGCGTATCTCTGAGAAAGAAGCCTTGATCGAAGCCGATCGAGAAATCCCCAACTTCTAATGATGACGGATAGCTGAGTTTGGCTTCGTCAACCGCAAACTTAATGCCACCAGAATGCTCGATCGTGCCGCTCACCGGAGCAAATGCCTGGGTCGTCGCATCGTAGCTAAACGTAAAATCAGTGCTAGGGTTGACTGCAAACCCAAGCCCAAAGCCCGTCGCTGCGGGAACGGTGCCAAAACTGCTGTCAAACTTCAACCCCACCGATGCGAGGGCATCGAGAGCCGTCTGATCTAGCTGGAGACTGGTCGTTCCTGAGCCAACTTGATAGGTTGAAGGAGCCGCCTGAACGGGAGTCACTGCGACGATCGCAACGGTTGCTATCCCCAGTAAAGCGCTTAGAGAATGAAGACGCATAGGTAAGTTGAATAAATGACTAGAGGTTCAGAAATCTCTTACTTAGGTTAATACTCAGCTTGCTAAACTCCGTGTTGTCCCCAATACATGAGAGGTTAAGCTTTGGTTGAAGAATGGGTGTAGTTTGGGTTTTTCGAGCGATTGTTCGCTGATGATCTGAAGCGTCATCTCTTGGATCAAGAACGCTTCAGATAAGTGAGTTTTGATTTGTTCTAAAAGACAATCGCGATCGTGAGCTTCTAGCGATGCCGAAACATATAAATGGGCGTTAACTGCAGTGTGACCGGATGTAATGCTCCAGATGCGCAGATTTTTGACCTGAGCGATCGGCTCAAATGTCAGCAGCGATGTCTCGACTTCTATGGGGTCGATTGACCGGGGCGCATATTCCAGTAGAACTTCCAGGCTTTCTCTAATGAGCGGTAGAGCGCTGACGGTAGTTAAAGCCGCCACTAACAGACTCGCGGCAGCATCCATCCACATCCAATGCCAAAAATAGATCGCTAGACTTGCGGCAATCATTCCGATCGAGCTAGCCGCATCTGCCATGACGTGCAAAAAGGCGGCTCTTAGATTTAAGTCAGTTTGACTGCGCTGGTGCAGCAATCCCAAATTTAGGCTATTGACTCCTAGCCCGACGGTTGCCCCCATCAGCATTGGCAACCCCAAAACCGTCTGCGGCGTGTGGAAACGATCGACGCTTTCCCAAATCACAAACGCGGCGATCGCCAATAGACTTAACCCATTGAGTAACGCAACCAGAATTTCGGCTCGCTGATGCCCAAAGGTCGATCGACCTTTAGCAGGGCGTTGAGCGATCCAGGCGGCGAGCAGCGTCAGTCCTAGCGCTGCAATGTCTGCACATAGATGCCCTGCGTCAGCCAGCAGTGAGAGACTATGGCTCAACGCTCCGATCGCTAGCTCAGTGGCAAAAAGGCTGCTTAACAACACGAGTGCAATGCTCACCATCTGCACTTTTTGATGTGTATTTTCTGAGTGCAGATAGCCGCAATAGCAGGGGCGTAAGACCAATGGTTTGCGGGCAGTAGGTCGATTGACGGTTAGGGTCATGCAGCGGAACTCAAGACGATAGATTGAGATAGGGAGACAACTGCCTGCCCATATCTGTGAACAGATTATCAGGTTTATCTTTAATAGGTGGGTAAGCGAACGTTAACCTTGCGTAAACAGTTTGGGGCAGCGATTGGGCAACGTTGAAAACACTGACTCCTACGATCGATTCAGAACTATACTGACAACAGATTTCCTGCACGAATCCTTCGCCCTCACCCTAGCCCTCTCCCCAAGGAGAGGGAACAAGAGGTTCTAGCTCCCTTCTCTCTGGGGAGAGGGAACAAGAGGTTCTAGCTCCCTTCTCCCTGGGGAGAAGGGTTGGCGAGGGCTTGCCCCACTTCGTGAGGAGGGCAAAAGATTCACGCAGGAGGTCTAATCATCCTTTGCGGCGTTCATCCTGTGGGTTCGACTTCAAAACCTAAACTAGCTCGAAGGCGGAGTGTTCGCTCTCGATTGCTTCTGTCTGTTTGTGCAGCCGGACTCGTCGCAGTCGTGCTGCCGTCGGAGTTTCATTGGGCGACCCGCCTTCTCTGCATTTGGGATACGGGAATGATTTGCTTTCTCGGTTTGATTTGGCAGTTGATGCTGACTGCTACACCTGACTCAATGCGCCGCTACGCTCAGCAAGAAGACTTTGGACGCTTAGTCATCTTGAGTCTAGTGACGACAGCCGCCTGTGCAAGTCTGTTTGCGATCGTCTTTCTTCTGCACGACAAAGGGGTAGAGAAGCGGCTGCTGCTGTTGCACCTAACACTCTCGATCGTCACGATCGTCGGTTCGTGGCTGTTGGTGCATACGATTTTTGCCTTCCACTACGCGCACGCCTACTACAAATCGGGAAAGTCACTGCATCAGTGTAAAGAAGATGGCTTAGATTTTCCGGGGGATGTCGAGCCAGATTACTGGGATTTTCTCTACTTTTCGTTTGTGATTGGCATGACGAGCCAAACGTCAGATGTGGAAGTGACTTCTCGTGAGATCCGACGACTGGCACTGCTGCATGGAGTGCTGGCGTTTTTCTTCAACACCACGATCGTTGCGATGACCATCAATATTATCGCAGGGTTGATTTAAATCAGGGCGAAGAACAACGTATCGGCTGATCTCCACCTGCGTACAGATCTCGGTACCCATCACCCCATCACAAGATAAATGCTCAAGTTTTGTAACTAGACTGCTCACCTTTGAAAGCGATCGCAGTTTAACCTTGGAAACCCCACACGCGTTGCTCAGTCGCTATGCCAATCGCTCAATTTGCCAAGTTGATTCCGAAGTCTAAACCCGTCTGGAGTCAGCTTTTGGTCGCTGGCTTAATGCTGATGCTCTCATCAAGCTGTGGTGGCTCTCCTAAAGCAGATGCTGAGTCTGCAAAACGACCGTCGGGCGCACAGCAAGGCAACTCCGCCGTCGATGTCGCGATCGCCCGGACTGATTCTCTTCAAAAACAGCTTGAATATACAGGAACAAGTCAGCCTGTTCGTGAAGTGTCTGTTCGCGCTCAAATTGAGGGGCGATTGCTCAACCTGAAGGTTGATGTGGGCGATCAGGTGCAGCAAGGTCAGGTTTTGGGACAACTCGATGACGCAATTCCCGTCGCTGCCGTGACCAGGGCAGAAGCCGATGTTGCCGCACAGCAGTCAGAAGTCGCCCAGGCAGAAGCAGAACTCAGCAACAACCGCACCCAGGTAGAACGCACTCGATTAGAGCTTCAGCAAGCCCGATCGGACTCCTCCCGCAATCAGCAACTCTTTCGAGAAGGTGCCATCTCAGCCCAGCAAGCTGAAGCTACCCGCACCGCTGCCCGCACCGCCGAGCAAGCCCTTCGCTCAGCCCAAGCGCAAATTAGAACGCAACAGCAAGCCGTCACTGCCGCTCAAAAACGAGTCACTTCTCAGCAGGCGATCGTCAATCAAGAAGCCGAGCGGCAGTCGTATACCGTTCTCACGTCTCCGGTCACGGGTGCCGTTTTGCAGCGCATCACCGAACCGGGAAATCTAGCGCAAGCAGGCAGCGAAATTCTTAGGCTAGGAGACTTTAGCCGCGTCAAAATTGCGGTTCAAATTTCAGAACTAGAGCTAGGAAATATTCGAGTCGGACAGCCCGTACAGGTGCGTCTAGATGCCTTTCCCAATCAGAGGTTTGAAGGACAAGTGAGTCGCATCTCCCCGGCGGCTGACCCCACGGCGCGACTGGTGCCCGTTGAAGTCACTCTCCCCAACCCAGAGCGGCAGATTCGGAGTGGACTGCTGGCGCGGGTCAACTTTGCAGGAACGATCGCGAAACGAGTCGTCGTGCCCGAAGCAGCCGTTCAAACCCCTAAAGGTCAAGATAAATCAGACACCGGAACGCTTTTTGTGATCAACAGAACTGGAGATCAAGCAAAAGTGGTGGCTCGATCGGTGAAGCTCGGTCAGCGATCGGACGGCAAAGTCGAGATCCTATCAGGACTCAAGCCCGGAGAGTCATTTGTGGCTCGCGGCAATCGCACTCTCAAAGACGGTGACTCCGTTCGTCTGAGCTTTCTCTCAGAAAAGCCTCAGCAGTCGGCTCAATAGCTCCCAGTGACTCACTAGCCCTTCACCCGATAAAACGGCTCATGTCGCAAAACTCAAAACCGTCTGGTTTTAGCATTAGCAGCCTTGCAATCCGGCAACACATCGGCACGTTGATGCTGACTTTAGCCGTGATTGCGATCGGCATCTTTTTTATCCTCAATCTTCAGGTTGATTTGCTGCCTTCCATTACCTACCCTCGCATCGGCGTGCGGGTCAATGTTCCGGGCATCTCCCCCGAAGTGGCGATCGATGAAGTCACTAGACCGCTCGAAGCAGCCCTTTCAGCAACCGAAGGGGTTGTGCAGGTCTACTCTCAGACGCGAGAGGGGCAGGTGAACATCGACTTATATTTTGAGCCAGGGGGCAACATTGACCAAGCGCTGAACGATGCCACGGCTGCCTTTAACCGGGCACAGTCAAATCTGCCCGATGTCGTCGAAGCCCCGCGCCTGTTTAAAGTTGATCCATCACAGCTTCCCGTATATGAGCTGGCGATCGCGTCTCCGTCCCTAAAGGATGTTGACCTGCGGGTGTTTGCTGACGAAGAGCTATCGCGTGAACTCGGAGTGGTCCCAGGGGTTGCGTCTGTAGACATTGCAGGTGGAGTCCCTGAAGAAGTGCGAGTCGTGTTAGACCTCAACCGTCTTCAATCTCTGGGGATTGGCATCAACGAAGTTCTCACCGAGCTAGAGGAAGCGAATCAAGATGTTTCTGGAGGACGAATTCTCGGTGATCTGTCTGAGCCACTGACACGAGTTATCGGACGGTTTCGGAATGCCGATGAGATTCGCAACCTCTCTTTTAGAGTTGCAACTGCTGCGCCAGCGATCGCAGGGGCTGAATCGAGTCGCCCCGTTTCCGCTGCCCGTCGAGTCTATTTGCGCGATTTTGCTCAGGTGGTCGATGGAACCGAAGATCAACGCATTTTCGTCTTGTTAAACAAGCAGCCTGCGGTCAAAGTCAGCATTCAAAAACAGCCAGATGCAAACACGATCGCAGTCGTAGAAGCGGTGAAACGGCGCATCGAAGAGTTGAGACGAGCAGGAGCCATTCCAAACGACATGGAGTTGACATCAACTCTGGATGAGTCGGTGTTCATTCAAGAATCGCTAAACAGTGTGACAGATGCCGCGCTTTCTGGTGCTGTTCTGGCTGCGCTCGCTGTGCTGCTGTTTTTGGGGTCTCTGCGGCAAACGCTGATCATTAGTTTGACCATTCCCCTCTGCACACTGGCAGCCGCGATCGCCATGAAGCTCTGCGGATTTTCGCTCAACGTCTTTACGCTGGCGGGGCTGGCAATCAGCGTCGGGCAGGCGGTGGACACCTCAGTCGTGGTTTTAGAAAACATCAATAAGCGATCGGCTGAAGTAGGCGGATCTTCCTCTATTGACCGCAATGGGCAGACTCGCCAAGCTGCGATCGACTTAGTAGAAGAAAGCAGTCGAGAGGTAGAATCTTCGCTGGTCGCGGCAACTGGGGGCAACCTGGTATCAGTGCTGCCATTTTTGCTGATTGGCGGCTTCATCTCTCTACTCTTTAACGAATTGATTCTGACGATTTGCTTTGCAGTTGCCGCATCGCTGCTGGTTGCCGTTACGGTGGTGCCGATGCTTTCGTCTCTGTTGATTACGATTCGCTGGTCGAGTCGAATCGATCGGTTCTGGCTGTTGAGAGAATTTAATCGGCGGTTTGAGGGCGCAACTCATCAATATGCCAGAGTATTAAGACGAGTCGTAGGTCGTCGATTTCTGGTTTTGGCAGTCACCTTTGTGGTGTTTGGTGGCAGCATTCTTAGTGTTTGTGGTCATGGCAGTGCAATACAATTCGCTGGTCGATCCGCTAGTGATTATGTTGACCCTACCGCTAGCACTGGCAGGCGGCATTTGGGGGCTGTTTTTTACACAAACCGCGATCGGAGCGACGGTGATTGTCGGAGCGGTGCTGCTAGTTGGAATTGTGGTCAACAATGCCATCATTATGGTCGAGACCGCGAACCAGATTCGGGAAGAGGAGGGAGTCGATCGTCGAACTGCCATTTTGGAAGCGGCTCCCCAGCGACTTCGCCCTATTTTGATGACAACCGTTACAACTGTTCTAGGAATATTTCCCCTCGCCTTGGGTCTGGGGCAGGGCGGAGAGTTTTTACAACCGTTAGGAATCGTGGTCTTTTCAGGATTGTCGTTAGCGACTCTGTTGACGTTGTTTATTATTCCCTGTTCTTATCTACTGCTGCATGATCTATTTGGTTGGCGACGAGGCAAAAAAATAGACGCGATCGAGCCGTCTCCCACGTTAGAAAAAGATCCTTCCGACGACCCAGTTTCCCTACGAAAGTAAATAAACCCAACCTCCCGTAGAGATGTTCTACCGGAACGTCTCCGCCCCTATGCCTCCTAACCGCGATCGCGCCGAAGGGGAGCGATCGGGTTTACCGCTCTGCACCACGATGCGACGCACCTGATCGCTAATGCTTCGTTGCCATCACTTGCTAACCGCGATCGCTGCCAATATTGGTTGAGTTTATGGTCAATAATGGCAAACTGAAAAGCAGAGTTGTTGAGCAATCCTTCAAGAATCAGCAAATTGCGGTCTTTCGCATCGGAGACAGCACCGCAGTCTATGCGTTGAGCAACTACGACCCGTTTAGCAACGCCTTTGTGCGGTCACGGGGAAATGTGGGCGATCGCAATGGCGTTTCTAAAGTGGCTTCTCCGATCTACAAACAAGACTTCAGTCTGCAAACCGGGCAATGCTTTGACGACGAAACTGCGAGCGTTCCCACCTCTGCCATGAGGGGAGTAGACCTGCAAGTGCAAATCAGCGTTCACATTTCCTCCTAGCGATATATATCGCGATCGCGCCGTGACCGATAGCGTTGAGGATGGAGAGTATGGAAAAAGATTTGTGCTCAATTTCTGAACGCGGGAACGACGATGACTACCATATTGGAAAACTCTGAACTCAAATTGACGATTCGCCCTGATTTAGGTGGACGGATTGATCAATTAGTAGACCAAAAAACAGGGCGCGAGTGGCTTTGGCATCCACCCGAATATGATCCAAATCAGACGCGATCGCTCCCGGTTGGTGCCTCGTTTGACGAGCATTGGTCAGGCGGGTGGGATGAGATGTTTCCAAACGATGGGGAAGGACTGTCTCAAAATCGGCATCTGGTCGATCACGGCGAACTCTGGTCACAGGCGTGGAACGTGGTGGAGACAACGCGCACCAGCATTAAGATGGCGCGATTTTGCAAGACGGTGCCTGTGAGCGTTGAGAAGACTATTCGATTAGACGACACGCAGGCTCACATTGAGTTTCAGTTTCACAACAAATCAGACGAGACGATTCCGTTTTTATTTAAGCACCACCCCGCGATCGTCATCGAAGCCGGAGACGAGATTCTGCTGCCCGATTGTCTCATTGAGCCAGTCGCCCTAGAGTTTAGCACCCTGATCGGACGCGCTCAAAAAACTCACTTTCCCAAAGCCTTTGCAGCCGACGGGCAAGAAATTGATTTGCAGCACATTCCGCCCCGATCGGCGAAATCTCAGGAGTTCTTCTACAGTTCCGATCTGGCTAAAGGCGAGTGTGGAATTCGCAATGCTCGATCGGGCACTGCGCTAGTCATGACCTTTGATACGGCTGATTTTCCCTATGTTTGGGTGTTTCAAAGCTATGGGGGCTGGCGCGATTATTATGTGCTGGTGATGGAGCCTTGCACAACGATGCCCTACGATTTAGATGTCGCGTGCCAAAACGGGACGGCGGCTCAGTTGAAACCTAAAGAACGGCAAATTCGCACACTGACGGTTCGCATTCAGCGATAAATAGCGTTGCTTGATCTACCGCATAACGAATTTTTGGCGTTGCTGAATCTAGGTATGAACCGATAGATTCGCCCTCACCCTAGCCCTCTCCCTGAGGAGAGGGAACAAGAGGTTCTAGCTCCCTTCTCCCTGGGGAGAAGGGTTGGCGAGGGCTTGCCCCACTTTGTGAGGAGGGCTATCCAGATTCACGCGGGAGGTCTAGTGAACCGCTAGACTGAATGACACCATGTCACGAAAAACGAGAGCTTAACCTTGACAGACGTTGGAAACTTAGACGAAACCGCGATTCCCGCTTGGGGAGAATATGCCATTCTCCAGTCGCCGCAGTGGTTTAACCCGATCGCAGGCAAAGTCACTCGACACAACATCATCGGGTTGACCCCGGTGATCAGCAATAGCGTTGGTTCAAAAGTCTTGCTGCTAGACTTCAACACTGGAGAGGTGACGATCGGGCGAACCGGACGGTTTATTGTGTGTGGCTCGACCTACGTTCAGGGTGGGATCCAAGCCAGCGATGCCAACGCCACTGTTGATGTGATGGGCGCGATCGTCATTCGCATTCCTCCCAATCCGTCTGTCAACCCTGGTATTGCGACTCACGAACTGCGGCTAGGACAAAATGTGGTTGCGCTCTCGCCTGCCGGAAATCTTCAAGATTCGGGGTTTAGCTTTTCGGGCTGCACCACTCTCATGCTGCCCACTGGCACGAAAATCAGCCTGAGAGTTGGAGTCTTTGCCGACAATCTCACTAAAGGGCAGTTTCTCAAATGGCAGACGCGCACCGATTCGGCTTTCAATGGTGCCCATCTTTCGATTCACGAAATTCCGGGTGGGATGTAGGACGTTGAAACGGACTGAACCTCAAACCCTCTCTCAGTCCCTTGAGTGGACTTCGCACCGTTAGACCGTGATGTTCAACCACGGGCGGGTGAATGCCAGAAACGAGAGAGGTTTAGTTCAGGTGCAAGATCTCAGCTAACTGTTGTCACCGGGTGCGACCTCTATTTGATACTATTAGAGGGCAACGGAAAAGCCGTATTGATTCAGTTTGTTCCAGAATTGATCCCAACGCGTTGAGGTCAAGACCAATGCTCTCAAACTCAGAATCGCGGCGGCTCCTTTCTCCTTCCAACGCATCCCAGAACCACATAAGC
>Ga0209100_1002808_pt1 | contig 10424 bp, 8 predicted proteins | sample lystaG_FD_185480 | JGI IMG/M metagenome (GOLD analysis project Ga0209100, IMG submission 185480) | Glacier valley bacterial and archeal communities from Borup Fiord, Nunavut, Canada, to study Microbial Dark Matter (Phase II) -... | ecosystem: Environmental > Aquatic > Freshwater > Ice > Glacier ...
CGAAAGCGCTGCCCAGAACGTGCCCGGTCATCGCGGCGGTGAGCGCCGTTGAGGCGTCGCCTTGCGCCAGCTCGAGTTGCGCCAGCACGAATTCAAACAGGTTCGCGCCCGCTCCGCCCAGCGCCTCGGGAACCACCAGGGCCGGGTACGCGCTCAAAGAGAGGGTGTGATGGTTCTCGAGCGCAAACCGCGAGGCGCGGTCGTTTGCGTCCACGCGCGGAGCCATCTCGCGGGCGAGTTCGCGGGCGAGCGCGACGAAACGCGCCTCCCTGGGGCTGAGGTCGGCAGGCGTGAGCGCGGTCATCCAAGCAAGTTTAACAGTCTTGGGCTGCGCGAAGAGCAAACCACGGGTTTTTCGTAAACATCGGACCTGTTAACCCTAGCGTCTGAGGTCTGGGCTACGCCAACCCCTCGAGCACCTTTTCAATCCGCCGCGCTCGAGTTTCCGCTGTTTTGGCCTCGAGCACCAGCCGTACCCATTCCTTGCGCCTCGAGGGGGCCAAGGCGTCGAATGCGGCTTTCTTAGCTGCCTTGCCCTCGAGCGCAGCCGCCAAATCTTCGGGAAGCTCCAACTTAAGCGGCTCGAGGTCGAGTTCCAGCGTCACCTCCACCGCGTCGCCTGCCTTCAGGCCCGAAGCCGCCCGGTGCGCGGCACTCAACGGAATCATGAACACGCCTCCCATCACCGCCACGGTACTGGCGTAGCGATACCCCGCAAGATGCACCACCACAGCGGGCTTTTTACCCGACCCCAGCTCGAGCATGTTCTCGGGCGGCACCTCGATACCGGTGTTGTTCCCCACACCTTTCACTCGAGTGCCAAAGGTCGTTTTCATGGCTCGAGTTTATCCCCTTCGTCCTCGAGCGGCTTGAGGTCCACCCCACTGCGTCCCAGTGCGCGCGCCCCCTCGAGCAGACCGAGCAGCTTCCTCGCCGCCTCGAGCGGACTCAGGCCCTGGGCCTGCACATTGGAAATACAGTTCCGGTCTGCATCGGTGCGGCCCACTTTGGGATGATGGGTCAGATAAAGCCCCAGACTGTGCGCGCTCGAGAGTCCAGGGCGTTCGCCAATCAAAACCAGGACCGTCTGTGCGCCCAGCACCTCGCCCACCTCGTCGCCCAGCGCCACTCGAGCGTCCTGAACCAGCACTATCGGCCCCAGGCTGTACCCCCGACCCTCGAGCAGGGGTAGCAGCGCATTTAAAAGCTCGAGCGCCTGCGCGTCCAGTGCGGCCCCGGACAGGCCGTCGGCCAGGACGAGCGCCACATCGCAAGGCCCCGAACCCACATTCTCGAGCATTTTGCGTGACTCCGGGTGCAGCCGCCGCCCCAAATCCGGGCGCAGCAGATACTGGGCGCGGTCCGCCACCCTGCTCTTCAGGCGAAGGACTCGAGGGCCAAGCCGCTCTATTCCCCGCTCGAGCGCCGCCCAGTCCGGGGACTTCCACACCGCGTCCCTCGCCTCGGCGTGCGCCAACTGAAACTCGAGCGTGGCCGAGAGCGGCGGCGCGTGTCCCACCCGGCCCAGCCCCACCCTGGCCGGGGTGTACTGCTTCAAGCGATTTCCCGAGGTCTGGGCCGGCCTTTCAGGAACGACCTCGAGCGCCTCCCTCTTCTCCCGTTCTTCAAACTCGCTCGAGGCCACGAATCCCCTCCTCGAGCATCAAGTTCACGCCGCCCGTGAGTTTTCCCGCCCGCATCATTCCCCGCCGCTCGAGCCACGCCTCGAACTCCGGCGCGGGCCTCAGTCCCAGCACCTCGCGCAGGTACAGCGCGTCGTGAAACGAGGTACTTTGATAGCCCAGCATGATGTCGTCGGCCCCCGGAACGCCCATGATGAAGTTAACCCCGGCCACCCCGAGCAGGGTGAGCAGGGTGTCCATATCGTCCCCGTCGGCCTCGGCGTGGTTGGTGTAGCAGATGTCCACCCCCATCGGCAGGCCGAGTAATTTGCCACAGAAGTGGTCCTCGAGTCCGGCCCGAATAATCTGCTTGCCGTTGTACAGGTACTCCGGCCCGATAAAGCCCACCACGGTGTTGACCAGAAAGGGCTTGTACTTGCGGGCCACCGCGTAAGCCCGAGCCTCGAGCGTCTGCTGGTCGAGGTCGTAATGCGCCTCGGCGGACAGCGCGTTGCCCTGCCCGGTCTCGAAGTACATCACGTTGTTTCCCACCGTTCCCCGACCCAGCGAGAGTCCGGCCTGATACCCCTGCTCGAGCAGCGCCAGGTCAATGCCAAAACTCGCGTTGGCCTTCTCGGTCCCGGCGACGCTCTGAAAAATCAAATCCACCTTGGCCCCGCGCTCAATGGCCTCGAGCGTGGCGGTGATGTGCGACAGCACGCAGGTCTGGGTGGGAATACTGTAGCGCTCGAGCAACTCACTCAGCATCTCGGACACCTCGAGCACCACCTTGTAGCCGTCGCTCGCCGGATTGATGCCGATGACCGCATCTCCCGCGCCGTAACTCAAACCATCTAAGGTACTGGCCAGAATCCCGCGCAGGTCGTCGCTGGGGTGGTTGGGCTGAAGCCGGGTGGCCAGCCGTCCCTCGAGTCCCACCGTGCTGCGAAACCCGGTCACGACCTGCCTTTTGCGCGCCACGGCAATCAAATCCTGGTTTCGCATGAGTTTGCACACCGCCGCCACCATCTCCGGGGTGAGGCCCCAGGTGACTTGCTCGAGCACGGTGTTATCGGTAGTCTCCCGCAGCAAAAAATCTCGCAGCTCTCCCACCGTAAAACTCGCAATGGGCCGAAACGCCCCTACATCGTGCGACTCGAGAATCAGCCGCGTCACCTCGTCCACTTCCGGGGGAATCAAGGGGTGCTCGAGAAAGTCCGTCAGTGGAACCTCGGCCAGGGCCACCCGCGCCAGCACCCGCTCGAGCTGACTGTTTGCCGCGATTCCGGCCAATTGGTCCCCACTTCTCTCCGGCGAGGCTTTGGCCAGCAGTTCGCCAAGGGTTTTGAAGCTGTAGACCACGTTTTTGTAAGGGGTGGTGTAGGTCATGGGTGGGCCTTTGGTGGTTATATTGTCGGTTATTCGTTTTTCGCCGTGTTTACAATTAAGTTCTATGCTGCCCGACCTCTTGCTGCTTTTATAGCTTATACATAAATACAGGACTATCCATAGATGGAAATCGAATATCCTCTATTAACGGTGATCGGCCAGATTCCATTGGTTGTATGTTTAGTGTCTGCGAAGACTTTTTCATAACATCACTAAAGGTCATATTTAATGGAATCCACACATTATTATAAATTAAATCGTGGCGAAGTCCTATTTTACTATCTTCGTCGAGACTATAAATTTTTGCAAGCGGTACAACTATGCTATTGTTTGCGTCACAATAAAAAGTGTGCGAATATTCCGTAAAAGCTTTGGTACTATCCAAGATGTTATAAACATCTACTGAAAGAGGGTTGCGTTCCTTCGTATTGTCCTTATAAAATCCAATATAACTTTCCAGATAATACTGCTTAAATCTTATATTAACTGCGCCCATCCTATCTTTATTAACGCATTTTAAAACTAAATAGATACCACCTTCTTTGTGCAAAAACAAATTAAGAGCTTTTTGACTATTAAGGTTGTTTAAATCTTCTGCAATTTTGGGATCACGTTCAAATATGGGACCGGGATACTGGAGAGGGATTTTATCTGGCTGCTCCCTAGGGCTACTTATTTGATTAGGTAATTCGATATCATTTTCGGAGTTGTAATACGGACACTTGGGATAGCATATTTTATAACTAGCTTGAACGCTTGGTTCATCTTTTTGCAGTTCAAGGCTAAGTTTTGTGTTAAGTAATGTCTGACCTTCAAGATTAATGAGGCCAACCAACAACGCAACTATAGCTGTCAGTCCACTTATAATCTGACCTTGAATACTCGTGAAACATTGTTTAAGCAACGTGATTATTCCTTGCATACCTAGCCTCCTTATACTAACTATCGCGTTTTAAAGATAGTAAGATTTAGATTGAGTAGTTCCGCAGAGAAAACGAGGGGGTATCGAACCCATCTGGCGTTGGCTCATCGCCCATCCCGCTCAAGCTTGCCTCTCCGCTTACTTTCTCGCCTCTTGTGCGGACCTACTTACCCCTCACTGCGCGGTCATCCCCCCATCCGCCGCAATCACGCTTCCGGTCATAAACGAAGCCTCGTCCGAGGCCAAAAACAGCGCCAGATGGGCAATCTCTCGAGGCTGTCCAGGCCGCCCGATGGGTTGAAAGCTCGAGATGTTGGCGTAAATCTTCTCGAGTCCACCCATCATCTCGGCGTGGGCATAGTTAATCGGGGTGTCCACCCAGCCGGGGCAGATGCAGTTGCAGCGAATCCCCTGCTGCGCGTAATCCAGCGCCACGCCACGGGTCAGCATCACCACCGCGCCCTTAGACGCCGAGTACACGCTCAGAAACGGCTCTGAAACCAGGCCGTTCACGCTCGAGATGTTGACGATGCTGCCCCCACCCCCCTCGAGCATGGGTTTCAGCGCCGCCCTACAGCCATAAATTGCGCCCTTGACGTTGACGTTGAGGGTCAGGTCAATGGTTTCGTCCGAGACCTGGTGCAGCACACCGGGAATGTTCACGCCCGCGTTGTTGACCAGCACATCGAGCCGCCCCCAGCGCTCGAGCGCCGCGTCCACAAAAGCCTGCACCTGCGCCGAGTCGGAAACATCGGCCTGAAAGGGTTCGGCTATAAACCCCGCTCGAGCAATACTCTGGGCGGTTTCAAAAGCCGTCTCGAGCGTTTTATCCACGCACAAGACTTTGCCGCCCTCCTCGGCCAAGCGCAGCGCAATGGCCCGCCCAATGCCGCTGCCCGCTCCGGTGACGATACAGATTTTGTCCTGTACTCGAGCCATTTGAGGTCCTTTGGTGGAAAGTGGGGAGTGCTCGAAAACGATGTTTTTCTGAAATCTGATGTGTCTTGGACAGAGCGGCACCTAACGGGCCTGTCCGCCTGACGTCTAAAATCTATTCTCGAGCGACGAAATCTAATCGTTTCCGACGCTGGCCCCACCTACCCGTGCTTCTTCTTCTTCGATTTTAGCCCGCCGCCCAATGATGAGCGCCCCGGTGGGCGGTCCTTGAAAACGGCGGCTCTCGAGCGTGAACCACACCACCGCCAGCAGTGCGAACAGGCCCAGAGCGGCCCACAGCGCTTTATCGTTGGGCGGCTGGATGCCCAGAATAAACATCAATACCACCGAAAGCATCACGCCCGCCGCCACAGGTCTGAACCACGGTCCCAGAGTCCACGGTCCCATCTGGGTCCAGCTTTTACCGTAGGCAAAAAATCCGGCGATGATGGGCATCGAGTAGCTCACGAATAAAAAAATCACCGTCACCGAGACGATGGTGGAGTACAGCGGCGCGTAGAGGGTGAACAAAATAGAGATAAAAGCGCCCACCCAGATGGCGTTGACCGGGGTGCGGTAACGGGGGTGAATCGCGCGCAACGCCGAGGGAAAGCCGCCGTCCCTGGCGAAGGCAAAAATCATCCTCGAGAGGCTGGTTACGGTGGCCAGACCGCACAGAAGCTGCGCGATCAGAATGCCCGCGTTGAGCAGGTTCACCAGAAAGCTGGGCAGCACCTTGCTCAGGGTGTCGAAAAAGACGTTGTAGCCCTGCTTGGCGGCGTCGTTCATGTTGGGAATGGCGATGACCACCGCAATTAAGACCAGCCAGCCGAACAGCGAGGCCCAGCCCACGCTCGAGACGATGCCACGCGGCACGCTGCGGCGGGCGTCCAGGGTTTCCTCGCTGGTGTGGGCGCTGGCGTCGTATCCGGTGATGGTATAAATCGGCAGCAGCAGGCCCAGCATGAACACTCCGAGCAGGCTATTGGTGGGCCACACCGGGTCTCCACCGGGAGGTGCGCCCTGTCCCGAATAATTCGTGAAGGTCCACAGCCTCGAGACATCGTGACTGGGCGCGTAAATCAGCAGCGCCACAATAAGCACCAGCGACACCCCAAAAATCAGATAGCCGGAAAAATCGGTCAGTCTCGAGGTGAGCTGGATGCCCAGATGGTTAATCAGGGCCTGAAGCGCGGTTAAGAGCACCACGAAGACAATCTGGGTGGGCAGGTTGTTGGTCAGTCCCAGGCTCGAGCCGAACGCCCCCATAAAGAAGTTGAAGGTTCCCACGTTGATGGCCGCCAGCACCGTGACCAGCCCCAATAAATTGAGCCACGCAGTCGCCCAGCCCCAACCACGCCCGCCCAGGATGCTGCTCCAGTGGTACAGGCCCCCAGCGGTAGGGTAGGCGCTCGAGATTTGGGCCATACCGAGCGCAAAGAGCAAACTAATCGCGCAGCCGATGGGCCAACCGATGCCGATGGCCGCGCCCCCCGCGCCGCTGATGCCCTGGCCCAGCGAGTTGATGCCGCCGGACAGAATGCAGATGACCGAAAAGGCGATGGCGAAGTTGGAAAAACCTTTCATCCGGCGAGACAGTTCCTGCGAGTAGCCCATCCCATGTAAAACTCGAGTGTCTTCGTCGTTTTCGGCGGCCTGCACTTCGTTTTTAGCCATAGCTCCTCCACCCGCTCGAGAATGCTGCTCTGCACGCGCCTAACCCTGTATTGTTCTGGAGTCCTCCCGGCTTTTGTCCTTCAATAGGGTCAAACTCGAGCCTGAAATCCGCGCTCGAGCTGAAACATGAAGATGACCGATTATCCGGGTTGGGGACCAGAGTTACAAGTGTGGTGAAGTTGCTGAGATTTTGGTAAATTTTTGTTTGCTCGAGCCATTGACAGGAATTACAGTCCGGGTTTTACGCTCAAACTTCCTGTTCTGTAGCGTCTCAGCCTTTGATAACCTTTTCTCATTCTTACCCGTGTTCTCGAGCGGAGACCCGCACGTACTCGCACCCGGAAAGCGTGACCCGTTGCGCCCGACCCTCGAGCACGGTGTCGAATCGCAAGCGGTCCGGCGTGCCCTGCAACACGAATTCATTTCCCCCTGGCTCGAGCTGGATGATGTGTCCGAACATGCTGGCCCACAATTCACCCTTGCGAACGAAGGTTCGCAGGCTGGGAACCCAGGGGTTGTGCGAACGGTAGTAGCCCGAAAAGGCCAGCCACGGTTCCTGAACCTCAAAGGTCCTCGGACCGCTGTAATCGGAGGTCCACAGCGCCTCCGGTCCATAAAAGACCTCACTGACCTCCCCGCTTTCGTCGCGGCCAAACTCGAAGGGGTGCAGTTCCCAACCCCTGCCATCGGTGCAGTAGGAATCGGGCGCGAACGGCTCGAGCGGAGCACTTCTACCTTCCCACTCGACATGCAGTTGCTCATTTCTGACTACGAACTCGAGAACGCGGTGTTCACCCTCAAAGACTTTGGCAAACTCGTGCAGGTCTACTTTTTTGGGTTCGTCCGAGCTGAACTCTTCGCCCCTGGAAGTCTTGATACAAGCCTCGAGCAGGGTCATGCACGCGTTGTGGAGGCCCTGAAAGCTCGAGTTACACAGCGCAACTAAGGACAGCTCGAGCGCGGGAACGGTGATTAACATGCTCGAGAACCCCAGCATTCCGCCCGAGTGCGAAACGACCTTGAAGCCGTGCCTCTCCGACATCATCAACCCATAACCGTAGGAGCCGTCCGAACCCAACGCTTGATGTCCGGTGGTCAGCAGGGTGAAGCTCGAGTCGGAAATCAGAGGGGAGCCGCGCTGGAGCAGCATTCTGGCGTATTTGCTCAGGTCCTCGGGGCTGCAAACGAGGCTGCCATCGGCGGTATCGGCCTCGACAAAGGTCGCCGGAAAGCGCGGGTGGCTCGAGTGAATCGGGCGGTCATCGAATTGAGGACCGTATCCAGTGGCCAGTTGGGGGCGAATGGCCTGGGTGATGACTCCGAAGCTCGAGGTCATGCCCAGCGGCTCGAGGATGCGGGTGCGGATAATGTGCTCGAGCGGTTGGTTCAGCAGGCGCTCTAGGATGGCCCCCAGAAGTTTGTACCCAACGTTGGAGTAATGAAAGCGGGTGCCTGGGGGCCAGCCCGGTTTGAGTTTGCAGACCATCAGCATGGCGTACAAGGACTCAGGCACGGCGTCGCTGCCCGTGACCAACCCCGCCGTATGGGTCAACAGATGATGCACGGTGATGCTGCCCTGCGAATGCTCGAGCTGAAACCACGGCAGGTAACGCTCAACCGGTGCGTGCAGCTCGAGCACTCCCGCCTCTACGAGCTGAAGAATCAAAATTCCGGTGGTGGATTTGCTGATGGAACCAATCTCAAAGCGGGTCTGGGGAGTCACCGGCTGCTTCGCCTCGAGGTGGGCGAACCCTAAATACTGGCTGACCAGGGTTTCTTCCCTGCTCGAGAGGCTGAGAGCCAAGCCGGGTGTTTGGGTGCTGCGTAGAAAGTCTTCAAAAAGGGGTTGGACTTTTTTCAGTACAACTTGCGCGGTTTCGGCAGTCAGGGTCATGGTTGTCATGTTCCTCTCGAGGCATTTGAAGATTCAAGGGCAGATTCTGATACCTGAATAGGGTACACAGTCTGGACCAAATGACCCAAACCCCGCTCAACCCCGACTGCGCTCGAGCGCCACCCCAAAGGCCAGCGCTGCCGCGTCCACATCCGCTTCGCTCAGACCTTTGCCAAAGGAGAAGCGCAGGCTCGAGCGGGCTTCTAGCTCACTCAGACCCAGCGCCAGCAGCACATGGCTCGGCTCGAGGGTTCCAGCGCTGCACGCACTGCCCAGGCTGGCCGCCACGCCCTCCAGGTCTAGATTCATCAGCAGTCCCTCGCCGTCGGCCCCGTGCGCGGTCACGCTGACCACCTTGGGGTTGCCCTCGGGCGGATGGTTAAAAGATAGGCCCTCGAGCGCAGAAATCCGCTCGAGAAAGCGGGCTTGCAGTCCGCGCAGCAGGGCATAAGTGTGCGCCTGTTCTTTGACCGCGCTCGAGGCCGCCACCCCCGCCGCATACGCACCCGCCACATTATGGGTCCCCCCGCGCAATCCGCGCTCCTGACCCCCGCCCAACATGGTCGGCGGCAGCTCGAGGCCGCGCTTAATGTACAGAAAACCCACCCCCTTGGGACCGTAAAACTTGTGGGCCGAAAAACTGGCAAAATCCACGCCCCAAGCCTTCAACTCGAGCGGTAAAACCCCCAGGCTCTGCACCATATCGCTGTGAAACAGTGCGCCGCCCCTGTGCGACACCTCGGCCAGCGCTTGCACATCCTGAACCGTGCCCACCTCGTTGCTCGAGTGCAAAATGCTGACCAGAAAGGTGTCCGGGCGCATGGCCCGCTCGAGCTTTTCGGCAGAAATAAAACCTAATCGGTCCGGCTCGAGGTAAGTCACCCCATATCCCCGCTTTTCCAACCAGCGTGCCGCGTTCAGCACCGCACTGTGCTCAATCTGGCTCACGACCATATGTCCACCCGTTCGCTCGAGCGCCAGACCCAGCAAAACGTGGTTATCGCCCTCGGTGCCGCCGGAGTTGAACACAATCTCGAGCGGCGAAACGCCGAGTGCGCTCGCAATCCGGGCGCGTCCCTGCTCGAGCATCTCGCGCGCTTTCTGACCCGAGCGGTGAACGCTGGCCGCGTTGCCCTCGAGTTGGGCTGCAAAGGTGTAGGCCTCGAGCGCTTCCGAACTCATGGGGGTGGTGGCGGCGTAGTCGAGATAAATCATGAATGGCTCCGGGGAGGGTTGAAGGGGGAGAGGGGGAGATGAAAAGAGCGCCTCCGGCTGTCTTGACCTAAGCGGCACCTATCGAGCCAAGTCGCGGGTTATTAGTCATTGGTTCTTGGTCGGTTTGATTTTGGGCGCTTCACAGCAGACCAACCAATGACCAACTACTAAAAACCCGCCAGAGGCGTAAAACTCGCCCCTCACCCTTCATCTCACAAAGATGTCGTACTGCTGACCATCCACTGTCACCACGAAGGTCGCGGTTCCCGTGACCTGTACATCGAGTTGCACCGACAGCCCTGCCGCGCCCGACTGGGTGATGAGGGTCTGTTCGCCCCCGGCGTCGCGCACCCTGAGCACCGCACTGCCGCTGGGCAAGTCGGCGGGAAAGGTGTAAACGAAGTTGAGCGAACGCCGCCCGGTACTGGAGGGGGTCGCAGGACTCGAGGGCGTTCCTGCGTTCGGGGTGGCAGTGTTCGGGGTGGCAGTGTTCGGCGTCGCTGCGGGGTCCGGGGTCGGGGTGGGCAGGGTATCGGGAGCAGGCGCTGCACTCGGGGCGCTCGAGTTGCCGGAAGGCGGCGTATCCGGGACAGGCGTAGGGGTCTCCGGTGTGGGCGTTACAGGCGTGCTCGAGTTGGGGGTAGGCGTCGGAGTGGGCACTGGAACCGGAGTGCTCGAGTCGGGGGTGGGTGTTGTCACTGGGACATCGGGAACGACTATCGGTTCAGGCGGAGGCGGCGGTATATGTTTGACAATCTGGCCCAGCGGC
>Ga0209100_1002813_pt1 | contig 10398 bp, 7 predicted proteins | sample lystaG_FD_185480 | JGI IMG/M metagenome (GOLD analysis project Ga0209100, IMG submission 185480) | Glacier valley bacterial and archeal communities from Borup Fiord, Nunavut, Canada, to study Microbial Dark Matter (Phase II) -... | ecosystem: Environmental > Aquatic > Freshwater > Ice > Glacier ...
CTCGTACGTACGCGGGTATTCCGGTGGCGCACAAAAGCAATGGCTGGAGCGCGAACTTGCCGCAGCGCGCCTCGATCGGAACATCGATTGGGTCGTGATCTGCATGCATCAGGTCGCGATCTCGTGTGCCGATCGATTCAATGGAGCGGACCTCGGAGTCCGGCAAGAGTGGCTGCCGCTCTTCGACAAATACGGCGTCGATCTCGTCGTGTGCGGCCACGAGCATCATTACGAACGGTCGCATCCGATTCGCGGTCAGCAAACGAACGCCACGCTTACGCCGATTCCCGCAGCGACCGCGACCGATGTGATCGACACGACCAAAGGCACCGTGCATATGGTCATCGGCGGTGGCGGCACGTCGGCACCATCGAATCGGCTATTTTTCGATCCGCCAGGCTGCCGCGTCATCACCGCAGTCGGCGCACCGGATGCGACGACCGGAAAACGTCCGCCGATCTATGTGAAAGAGGACGCGCCGTGGTCGGCCGTGCGAAACGCTGCGCATGCCTATGGCTTTGCCGCATTCGCGCTCGATCCGGGAACGCACCCGGGCGGCTATACGACGATCACCGTCACGTATTACGATGTGATCGGAAACGACGAACTGGTCCCGTTCGAAACGTTTACGCTGCGTCGCCCGCGTCGTGACTAGTCGGGATTCTTGCCTTCGAGGATGTCTTCGAGCACCACGCCGGTATTCGCGTCGATGCCGACTTCGTGTTTGATGCCCCTGATCGAAATCGTAAACGTATAACGAATTCCCGTTCCGCCTTTTTCTTTCTCGAGTTCCATACCGACGATCGTGCCGGGTTCTTTTTTAAGCGCGGCAGCCTTAGCTCGCGCGGCGCTGACGTTCACGGAGCGTTCGAGTTTCTCGCCCGTGTAGGCAAACGCCGGCAGCGGAAGCGCGATGGCAAGGGCTGCGATTGCAAAGGATGCTTGAACGTTCAAATTGAGTGCACTCCGAAGCTGGACGCGGGTGACGTTTATCTTGCGGCGCGTTGCTGAGGCACATACGAACGTGCGAGGTAATGCCGAAAGATTCGGGGATGGCTTCCTCGCGTGAGCTTCGGTGACTTGCCGTAGCACGTCCGGAGACGAGCGAAACGACGTCGCGCGATGAGACGTGCACGTGGTCCGAGCGGTCCGATCCTCGGCAGTCGCGCTTATGGAGGCAAAGAAAGCCGAGCTGTTCGGAACGCCTCGACTTGCCGCGTGGAACTCGTTGGCCTTTCGCGTGGTTCTCACCACTACTACTCCTCATAGCCAAGTCATCGGAGAAAACGTGAACGCGACAAGTGAACGAGCCGTCCTCGCCGGCGGTTGCTTTTGGGGGGTCCAAGATCTCATTCGCAAGCAGCCTGGCGTCCTGAGCACGCGGGTTGGCTACACCGGGGGCGACGTTGCCAATGCGACCTACCGCAACCACGGCACGCATGCTGAGGCAATTGAGATCGTGTTCGACCCGGCGTTGACGAGCTATCGCAACCTGCTCGAATTCTTCTTCCAAATTCACGATCCGTCCACGCGTAATCAGCAAGGGAACGATCGTGGTTTGAGCTACCGGTCGGCGATTTACTACACGAGCGACGAGCAGCGTCAAACCGCGCTCGACACGATTGCCGATGTGGACGCCTCCGGTATTTGGCCCGGCAAGGTCGTAACGCAAGTCGAGCCCGCGTCCGCGTTCTGGGAAGCCGAGCCCGAGCATCAAGACTATCTTCAGCGCATTCCGAACGGCTATACGTGTCACTTCGTACGACCGAATTGGACGTTGCCGCAGCGCGCGAAGGTGTAGCGCTCGAGGTGAGCTTCCGCAGTGCCGGAGGCTCTCTTTTTTTAGGTCGAGAGACTCATTCGCTCATCTCTCCAAGATGCGCGGCGCCTCTGCGCTCGCCGGCGCACCGTAGTCCGTGGATCGTTTGGGATACGCGTTCAACCCGGCCACGTTCGCTATCGCGCTTCTCTTACGTCGCTTTCCTTGGCTTGGATACGCGACGCTCGGCGTGATGTCGATCGACCTCTTCGATTGCGCTGCAGTTTTCGCGCGGTATTTTCATAGCCTACGGGTCGTCGGCGCGGGTACTTACCTGAGGCCATAAGACTTTGGCATGGTAGCTTGCAAAAATTGGGTGGTATAGTGAGCCGGAATCATGCCGGGGCGGTCAAATGGGGTGCTGACCCGTTCGCGGCACGGAAATCCGGGGTATACGTGCCACGAACGTTGGAACGAAGCGCTCCATCGTTAGAAGGAACAGGGAATCTTGAGCACCGAATCGCCGATCGCACTGCAAGCCGACGTCGTCCTCGTTGGCGCCGGAGTCATGAGCGCCACGCTTGCCGTGTTGCTCAAAGAGCTGCAGCCCGATCTCACGGTCACGCTGATCGAGGGCCGCGACGGTCCGGCTCAAGAGAGTTCCAATGGTTGGAATAATGCCGGCACGGGTCACGCGGCGCTTTGCGAGCTGAACTACACCTCGCAACGGCCGGACGGTTCGGTCGATATTTCGCGCGCACTCAAAGTGAACACGCAGTTCGATCTCTCGCGTCAGTTATGGTCGTATCTGGTTCGGCAAGGTTCGCTTGCCACGCCCGATGCGTTCATCCACCCGACGCCGCATATCAGTTTCGTGCGCGGTGCGGAAAACGTGAGCTTCCTACGCAAGCGGTACGAAGCGATGAGCGCGCATCACTGCTTCCGTGGTATGGAGTACTCGGAAGATCACCGCGAACTTGCGACCTGGATGCCGCTCGTTATGGAAGGCCGCGACCCAAGCGAAGTCGTCGCCGGCACGCGCATGGCGCAAGGCACCGATGTCGATTTCGGCGCCGTCACGAGCTTGATGATCGCGCATCTGCAAACGCTCCCGGGCTTCCAGGTCGCGTATTCGCGCGACGTTGCCGATGTCAAGCGCAATGGCGATCGTTGGAACGTCGTCGTGAACGCAAAAGACGGCACGCACGCGAATGTTTCCGCAAAATTCGTCTTTCTCGGCGCGGGTGGCGGCGCGTTACCGCTGCTGCAAAAGAGCGGCATTCCCGAGGGCAAGGGCTTTGGCGGATTTCCGGTCAGCGGACTGTGGCTGCGCTGCGATAACCCCGAACTTGCCGATCGTCACGATGCAAAAGTCTACGGCAAAGCCTCCGTCGGCACGCCGCCGATGTCGGTTCCGCATCTCGATTCGCGCACGATCGGCGGGAAACGCGCGCTCTTGTTCGGGCCGTACGCCGGCTTCACGACGAAGTTCCTCAAGAACGGATCGTTTGCGGATCTCTTTCAATCGGTGAAGCCGGATAACATCGGTCCGTTGCTCGCCGTTGGCCGTGACAACTGGGACCTCACGAAATATCTGATCGGTCAAGTCATGCAATCCGAGTCGCAGCGCTTCTCCGCTTTGCTCGAGTACTTCCCCAATGCCAAGCCTGCGGATTGGAAACTCGCCGTCGCCGGGCAACGCGTTCAGGTCATCATGCCGGATAAGAAGAAGGGCGGCGTGTTGCAATTCGGCACGGAAGTCGTCTCGAGTGCCGATGGCTCGATCGTCGCCGTACTCGGCGCATCGCCAGGTGCATCGGTTGCCGTTGCGATGATGCTCGATGTGATCGAGCGCTGTTTCAAACGCCAATTGCCGAGCTGGACACCACATCTCGAGGAAATGATCCCCTCGTACGGCCAATCCATCGCTGACGATGCGAATCTCTGCGCTCACGTACGTTCGGATACGGCCGCGGCGTTGCATTTGACGGATGCCGTAAGCGTATAAGCGATACCCAGGGGGGGCTCCGGCGTGATTGCGCGTACGCGCTGAGGTTAAGCGTCCTCGAAACGTGATCCGACTTGAGCGCGGGTGCGTCTAAGAGAGTACCTATGCATTGGGAGATTTCTATGATTTTGCGTCGTTCGATTCTGGCCTCGGCTGCGACCCTCATGTTTGGACTGGGTGCCTCGTTACTTCTCGGCGGCTGCAATGGTGGCTCATCGCCGGCGCCCGTGTTCGTGCCCACACCGCCGCCGCCACCACAATTCACCAAGGTAGCCCCCGCGTTTTACAAAGACTTCACCGGTCCGCAGCGTCCCGCGATCGATGCCATCGCCGCCAGTGGGAAATTCGTAAACGCAACGCAGATCGTCGTGCTGGATGCAAAGATGGCCGGCCCCGTCATGACCGGTGGACCCAATTACTTCGTTTGGGGAATCGATCGTGGCGGCGCGACCAATGCGCCCTTTCTCGATGAAGCCAACGTCAAATTCAACGCCGTCGTCGTCGCGATCGCCGATCCGACGACGCTCCAAGTAAGCGGCTCGGTCAATCTCTTCGATGGAAATCCGTCGTTACCGGTGACGGTCGTCATGACCGCTCCTGATACGCTCGAGGTCATCATCGCAATCAATCTGTTGCCGTCGACGGGCCGCGCCGCGAATGCCTACCTCTGGAATTTGTGGCCGCGCTCGGGCGTCGGCGGAGCCGCTACGGCGCAGATCGGTTCGTTCATACCCGAGAACGCGATGGCGCCGCTGCTCTCGCAATAGCCTATAACGAAGCGACGAACCGAACGAGGGCGTCTTGCGCGTTGAAGTCGAGCGAACGGTATCGCTGCACCGAATGCTCCGCTTCGCCGTCGTGGGCGAGTACGGCATCGCGAATGGTGCGTGCTCGCCCGTCGTGTAAGAAGCGGCGGCGCATTCCCGCGCCGCGTAAGGCGGTCGTCCGCCAATCGCGACCTTGCGCCCGACCTTGAATGAACCCGTCATCGAGTCCCGGGTCTAAGTCGTGGAGAAGTAAATCAGAGTAAAGCGCGTGCGAGCCGACGCGAAGTCGCGTTGCGTGGCACTCCGCGCATCCGATTGCTGCGAAGGTCGTGCTCCCCGCACGATCGACTTCGACGCTCGTTGTCGTTGGAGGGCGCAGACTTGCGATATACGCGGTCAGCGTGCGAACGATGCTGCCATCATCCTTCGGCGTGACGCTCTCATCGGAACACGCTCGATCCGATCCCGTGCGAACGGTGAGATCGTGTGGAAAAAGCGGATTGGTTATGCCAATCTCGTTTCTCAATGCTTGCGCTACGAAAACGTCGAGTCGTGCGACGTCGGCTTTCCAGCCGAATCGTCCGATCCGTCGCGTGCTTTCGTTCTCGTCGATCCAGTTCGGTCTGCCTCGTACGCCATCGGCATAGACGGTGGCCCCTGCGAGGATCGACGCGTCGCTGAACTCGTCGATCGCACCGTCATCGTCGAGCGCAAGTGTATTGCGCAGCGACGTCACGTTTGCAAGAGCCGGAATTCCCGTCACGAGCGAACACGCAAGACCGAGTTCGCGAACGGAATGTGCGCGTGCCACCGGTCCGCCTCGGTCGGTCAATGCATCGAATGCACCGTCGATGCGCGCTACGCGCGCGACGATGGCGAGCCCATCGCGACCCATGCCGCCGGCCGAGGGGGTCATGTGACACGCAATGCACGACCGCTCGTTGAAAAGTGGTCCGAGACATCGATGGAAACCACAGTCGTCCAAATGCATTGTTGATCGAGATGCCAAGTGGATTTGAGACGGAGGGTACATCTGCGGTTACCGCCTCGGGTGAATGAACGCCGTTTGCGAACATCGGGCTTGCCGATGTGAACAGTTGCACGCGCCCATCGAGTGCGGACGCCTGCCCGCCCGCCTTGGCGAACGCTGCGGGAATGCTGAGCTGCGGTCCGTTCGAATCTATCGACAGGACCGACCCCTCGGCAAATCCGGGCATTCGTGGCGCTCCGAAATTCGACGTGCTCGTGACGAGAATTCTCGTCGGATCGAGCACGCGACCCGGTTCCGCATAGGCGGCGAATGCCGGTTTATCATGAATCGGTCCGCCGGCGTGAAAAATTCCGACCGCGCTTACCGAACCCGCGCCTGGGATGCCGGATGCAATGATCCGGCTCTCGATACTCGAGATCGGTGGCGTGATTCCATCTGCTGCACGACTGACGTGCGATTGAGCTGATACGGCTAAGCAGAAAACCAAAAGAAAAAACGATTTCGCAACGCGCCCATACTTTCTCATTCGAGCAAACCCGCCGCGACGTACGCTGAGGCTTCTCGAACACACGGCTAGTCGCGTGCTTACGGCGGGGGAGTCTGTTGACATTCGATTCGCTCGATAGTGTGAGCCGCCGCAACCGGCGCAAACCGTAACGAAGCATGCGCCGGGCGGTCATTTTTCAGCGGGTCGCGAAAAGAAGAAAAAACGATCGAGAGGTTTCATGCGAAGCGTATTTTTTCGGGTTTTCCTTGCTGCTCTCGTCCTCTGGTCTTCGGCGACCGCGGTTGCTTCTGCGTCTCCGGAGATCGAGCGCTGGAAGCGTGAGGCGGCCAATGTGTCGATCGTGCGCGACGATTGGGGCATCGCTCACGTGCGCGGAACATCGGATGCCGACGCCGTCTTCGGCATGATCTACGCGCAGGCCGAGGACGACTTCAATCGGATCGAGACCAACTATCTCGATTCGCTGGGACGGCGGGCTGAAGCCGACGGCGAGAGCGCAATCTACGACGACTTGCGCATGAAGCTCTTCATCGATCCAGCGGACTTGCACGTGCAGTACGCTGCGAGTCCCGCTTGGCTTCAATCCCTTATGACGGCGTGGGCCGACGGATTGAACGCATATCTTCGGGCAAATCCAAACGTTCGGCCACGCGTCATTCACCATTTCGAACCGTGGATGGCGCTGAGCTTCACCGAAGGAAGCATCGGCGCTGACTACACGCGTATCTCGATCGATGAACTACGTGTCTTCTACGGCGGTGCACCGAATACGGTCGTTCGATCGGACGATTTCGGTACGCGATTTCCCGAACCGCTGGGATCGAACGGTCTTGCGATTGCTCCGACCAACACGACGAATCACCACGCGCTACTCTTGATAAATCCGCACACGTCGTTCTTCTTTCGCTCCGAACTGCAGATGACGAGCGACGAAGGCCTCAACGCATACGGTGCCGCGACCTGGGGGCAATTCTTCATTTATCAGGGCTTCAACGAACGTGCCGGCTGGATGCATACCTCGAGCGGCGTCGACTCGGTCGATTTCTTCCGGGAGACGATCGTACGCCGAAATGGCAAGCTCTTCTATCGCTACGGTTCGGAAGAACGTCCGGTTACCGTTTCGCGAATCGTCGTTCCGTATCGGGCGGCGGACGGAAAACGGTCGGAGAAAACGTTCACGGTCTACCGGACGCACCACGGCCCAATCGTACGTGCCGAAGGCGGTACGTGGATCAGCGTTGCGCTGATGCAGCGGCCGATCCAAGCGTTGAGTCAATCGTACCTGCGAACGAAAACCGTCGACTACGCGTCGTTCCATAAGGTCGCCGAATTGCAGGCAAATTCATCGAACAATACGATCTTTGCCGATGCACAAGGTGAGATCGCCTACATGCACCCGCAGTTCGTGCCGCGTCGGGACGATCGCTTCGATTACACGCGTCCGGTGGATGGTGCGGACCCGGCCACCGATTGGCACGGGCTCCACGCGCTCGATGAATCACCGCATCTGCTCAATCCGGCAAACGGTTGGATTTTCAACTCGAACAATTGGCCGTACTCGGCTGCGGGGCCCGATAGCCCGAAGCAAGAGAACTATCCCCGCTACATGGATACCGCAGGCGAAAATCCGCGCGGCGTCCACGCGGCAAGACTGCTCGCCGGGCGCAAAGATTTTACGCTCGACTCGTTGATCGCCACGGCCTTCGATTCGTATTTACCCGCGTTTGCGGATCTCGTTCCGCCGTTGATCGCCGCCTACGACGCACTCCCAACGAGCGACCCCCTCAAGGCAAAACTCGGCGAGCAAATCGGTCTGCTGCGCACGTGGGATGACCGTTGGAGCGCAACCTCGGTGTCGACGTCGCTCGCCGTTCTCTGGGGCGAGACGCTTGCGATGACGATCGATCCGGATCTTCCCGGTCCCCGACTCAGCGTGTGGGAGCGCATGCGCCAATCGACGCCGCAACAGAAGCTCGCGGCACTTGCCAGCGCATCGGATCGACTGACGACCGACTTCGGTAGCTGGCGAACGCCGTGGGGCGAGATCAATCGATTCCAACGACTCAACGATGCGATCTCACCGCGCTTCGATGATGATGGACCGAGCATCCCGATCCCCTTCACTTCGAGCATGTGGGGCTCACTTGCCTCGTTCGGTACGAATCAAGCGCACACGAAGCACCACTATGGTGTGGCCGGCAATAGCTTCGTTGCCGCCGTGGAATTCGGCGACCGCGTGCGAGCGCGTGCCGTAACCGCCGGTGGCGAGAGCGGCAATCCCGTCTCGCCGCATTTCATCGACGAAGCCGCACGCTATAGTTCCGGTGCACTTCGCGATGTTTATTATTACCCGGATCAACGTATCGGGCACACCGAGCGTTCTTATCATCCGGGAGCGTGACGCGAATTTCTCGCACTCACTCGTGACGATACGAGCGAGGAGTACCTAGTCGACACAGCAAGAGAGCTTGGGTAAGCCAACTCGCATCGAATTAGAATTTTCTCGATTTCTGTCGATTTTGTTTTACTATCGCAAGTCCGCCAAGACAAACGGGTAGAGTGTCGTATGGCAAATGCAACAGCGGAACTCATGAAGGCCGTCGCGATCGCGCGTTTCGGCAGTCTCGATGAACTCAAGTTTCAGGACGTTACCAAGCCGGAGCCTGCTCCGGGCGAGGTGTTGATACGAATTCATGCTGCAGGCGTCGGCATCTGGGATAGCATGCAGCGGCAAGGCGAGATGGGCCCGGAGCATCCGTACTTTCCGCTTGTCCTTGGCGGCGAGTGCTCAGGCGAGATCGAACGACTTGGAGCGAATGTGACCTCGCTGAAAACCGGCGATCCGGTCTATACGTATTTCAACGCCAAACAAGGCGCATATTCGCAGTACGTCGCGGTGAAGGCCGATATGGTGGCTGCGAAGCCGGCGTCTCTTTCGTTTATCGAAGCGGCCGCCGCTCCGGTGGACGCGATAACCGCGCACCAGGCGATCGTCGATGAATTGAAGCTGAAAAGCGGGGAATGGTTTTACGTCGCTGGTGGCGCGGGCGGCGTCGGCATGATGGCCGTGCAGCTTGCGGTAAATATCGGTGCGCGCGTGATCGCAAGTGCATCCGCGGAGAGTTTCGCGCTTCTCGAATCGCTTGGCGTCTCGCCTGAAAATCTCGTCGACTATAAAAAGTCCGACGTGGTGCGCGCGGTCCGCTTGATTACCGGTGGCACGGGAGTCGACGCAGCAATCGACGCGGTCGGCGGCGAGCATTCCAAGGAAACCTTCAGTACGGTTCGCGACGGAGGACGGATCGCGGAATTGACCGGTGAAGATCTGCCGAAGGAACGGAACGTTACCGTCTTCTATATTGAGTCAAAGCCCAGCGCGAAGCGACTGGATGTTTTAACCGACCTTTTTGATGCCGGAAAACTCAAAGTCCGGGTCGGTGAAGTCTTTGCGCTCGCCGATGCCCGCAAGGCGCAGGCGGCCGTCGAAGGCTCGCATGGTTCGGGAAAGATCGTTTTGCAAGTCCTTTGAGCAACTTGGATCGTCTTCGCATTGAGAGGAGCCCCGTGGGTGTGGGGCTTTTCCTTTGCTCGCGATCGACGGCGAGACGCACCGGCTTTGCGCGCAACTGCTGCTTCGGTTTTGTTGTCTAGCGGCTCGTGACTACGAATGCCGATGGACTCTTCACCCCTTTCGCCCTGCTCGGCAAGACGTTGCGCAATCGCATCGTCATGGCTCCGCTCACACGCAACCGTGCGACGCACGGTACGGATGTGCCGCACGAGTTAAATGTTGCCTACTACACGCAGCGCGCATCGGCCGGCCTCATTATCTCGGAGGCAACGCAAATTTCGCCGACCGGCAAAGGCTACGGCTTTACGCCCGGCATGTATTCGGATGCGCAGGTAGCGGGTTGGCGCCTGGTGACGGATGCCGTTCACGCGCAGGGTGGTACGATCGTGCTTCAACTTTGGCACGTCGGACGTATCTCGCATCCCGCGCTGCAGCCCGGCGGTCAACTTCCCGTCGCGCCATCCGCGATCGCGCCGGTCGGTCAGAAAACGTTCACCGAAGACGGAAATTTCGTCGATATCGGCATGCCGCGTGCGCTCGAAATCGAAGAACTCCCCGCGATTGTCGCCGACTTCGCGATAGCCACGAAAAACGCGCTAGCCGCCGGTTTCGATGGCGTCGAAATTCACGGTGCGAACGGCTACTTGATCGATGAGTTCTTACGCGATGGTGCAAACCAGCGCACCGATGCGTACGGCGGGTCGATCGAGAATCGCATGCGTTTTCCACTCGAAGTGGTTGATGCGGTGGTTGCGGTCGCGGGTAAAAAGCGCGTCGGTATTCGGATCTCGCCG
>Ga0209100_1002814_pt1 | contig 10395 bp, 5 predicted proteins | sample lystaG_FD_185480 | JGI IMG/M metagenome (GOLD analysis project Ga0209100, IMG submission 185480) | Glacier valley bacterial and archeal communities from Borup Fiord, Nunavut, Canada, to study Microbial Dark Matter (Phase II) -... | ecosystem: Environmental > Aquatic > Freshwater > Ice > Glacier ...
CGGATCTTGCTGACTGACTTAATATTAAAAAGTCCACCCACTTTTCCTTCCCTGATCTTTTTCCCGATATCTGAACTGGACGCTTGTCCGGTTGTAATATCACCTGCTCCCGGTAAGTTTAGCTGACCAATCTTCTCCTCCAAAGTCATCTTGCTCATCAGATCTGTAATGAACTGACTCATTTTAGTTTCACCAGCCTTTTGGGCATATGAGGGTGAACAAAGGAAGAGGGCGGTAAGTGTTATGAAAATGGTTAAATTCCTCATGATATTGAATTTTAGAATATTCTTAATTAATCTTTATTGGCGTCGCGTCATTGGGCTTCGCTGTCATTAGGCATCGCGTCATTCAATGACCTAATGACCTTTTCAATGACATGAAATAAATGACCTTTTTCAATGACTTTCAATTACTTTTAAAAGTTGTGATGTTCCGTTTTCGTTGATGGCTTCGATTGTAAAATAGTACGGAATGTCTTTATCCATCGCTTTGAACCAGTATTCGTTGGTGCCATAGACCATGATACAGTTGTACAATTTATCGGGTGCCGTGCCCATGTAAATATTATAACCATAGGCATTATCGACAGGCGTCCATTTTATCCAGGCACTCCGTTTGTCCTTTTCGGTTCGTAAAACTATGAAATTATTGACAGTATCCGGTTGTTTGCCATGTCCATTTCCAAACACACGCAATCCGCTTATCGCAAACTTGCCCGTTGGAACATGAATATTCTCCAATTTTATAAACCGTGTTTCCACCGGCTTTTGAAGTTCGATATAATCATGAGGAACATCAGTTGTATTCTTACTCTTATCGATCAGCAGGTTCCACTTCTTCCCGTCAACCGAAGACCAGAGTTTGTATTGATGAAAAATATTTGTTTGTTTTCCGAGGAAGGTTGCATCCTGATCGGCATAATTGAGTTGAATGGCTTTAACTGTAGAGACTGCACCTAAATCGGAGGAAATCCATTCACCTGCTTTATCCGTTGCAGCGCACCAGTATGTTTTGATGCTTTCGTCGACTGCATAATTGGACTGATAACCGCCAAACGAAGAAGAAACGGTGACAGGCTTGTTATAGTTGAGCAGCATCCATCCGGTGAAATTGCTCTTTAAGTGATCGGCTTTGCCATCAGGCAGATAAAGCGGATAATCGCCAAAGGCAGTATTGCAATACATCACATCATCTTTATCGAAACCGGCAGGCCATAGACCGAGCCTACGTTCGAAGCTGTTTTTGACTGAAATCGACAAGGTGCTAACATGCCAGTAGTTATCCCATTTATCGGTAAACGTTGAACCATGTCCGGCTCCGCGGGCAAAGCCACCCGGCTTATACGAAAAAGGCATGGGCTGATGTGTAAATCCATCAAGCGGTTTGTCCGACACGGCTACGCCATCGGCATAACCACTGATCTCTGTTCCTGGAGCTCCGTATTGCAGGTAGTATTTCCCATTGTGTTTGGTCATCCAGGCACCTTCGATAAATGGATTTAGAAATGTATTGTCCGAATATTCACCAAAACGCTGCCAGCCAAATTTTTCATCGTTCAACAATAACAGCTCTTTTCGTGCTCCGATTGGTTCAAATGTTTTCCGGTTGATTTCAATACCATAAAGCGGATAAGAGTTGCTGCTTCCGTTATACTGATACAACTTTCCGTTATCATCCAAAAAGAAGTCAGGGTCCCAGCCACCGATTGCAAAGGAATCAACTGCCTCTTTCCATTCATTCGCTTTTGGGTTGGTGCTCATCCAGATCGGGAAATTGGTTGAATAGGTCGATCCGAAGACAAGCAATGTATCGTTCTGAACCCATACAGCCGGCGCACAAAGATCGTCGTACACTTTGTGGTAAGGTTTGAGAAATGACTTCGATACAAAGGTCCAGTTATTCAGGTCGGGACTCCACCAATACCCCCACTGGTTGGTCGAGAAAAGATAATAATCTCCTTTATAGGTGACAATTACCGGATCGGCAGTAGCCCGGTGCTTACCGGATTCTGTAAAATTAGGAATTGGACAATAGCCGTAATCGAGGTTGATGGGATTGCAATAGGTTTTCTGCGCTGAAACATTCGAAGCCAGAACCATCCAAACAATTACGACAAACAGATTACGTATAGTATTCATACAAAAATAATTAAATGGTTCTTCGTGTATCTTTGCGCTCTTACCGTCTTTGCGTGACATAATTTAAAAGATCGCGCAGAGACGCCAAAAACGCAAAGAAGAAAAAATGACATCTATAAATTAACACTTTCACATTCCTGCTATTTCCCTATTGAAGGAGATTTAAAATCAAGCTTCTTTAATCCATTTTGGATTTCGGGACAACTCATGAAAAGTTTCCATAGTAAACCGGTTCTGTAATTTTCGATCATTACAATGATTGGTCCCTGATCGATAGCCAGGTAATTCGTTGCATACCAGTTATTGGTTTCACTAAAGGCGTCGACAAAACCGTAGTCACTCCAGATTTTATCGCCTAAATCGAAATAGAAATGCTTTAAAGCCTGCATCGAATATTCAGGGGTATAAGGGAATGCAGAAAGGGCCGCCGTTGGTGTGATCACGCCCAGATCATTACCGGGTGCATGTGCATTGTAACCTTCAAAGTTATCGCTCGCGGTAAGGCCCCAGCAATTCTCGCCATAACCTTTGAATTTCTGTGGATTGTCGATACACCATGCACGATTGATCAGTGTATGATTCTTATTCTGTTCCCAGTAATTGGCATACCGATCGGTCAAATTGGTAGGATCCAAACCCAAAAAAGAGTATTGCGAAAAGAACAGAGGACCGCCGTAATCGAATCCCAACGGAAGTTTGATACCATAAAACTCTTTGCCATTTTTGAAGAAATTACTTTGCGCCCAGCCACGATGATAGACGGCACTCGTCACCGGATAACGTTCACCACTTGCTGCCAACACATACATGATCAGACATTCGTTGTAACCTCTTACGGGAAAGTTCATCGCCCAGCCATTATTGGGACTCCAATGCCAATAAAGCACCTCTTCCCCACCCTTTGTAAACCAATCCCATTCTACGTCGTTCCACAACGAGTTGATCCGGTTACGCAACTGAGATTCAATGTTATTATCCTGATCAAAGTATTGCCTTACACACAACAGACCTTGAAAAAGATAGGAAGATTCAACCAAATCAGCACCGTCGTCTTTGCGGCTGAATGGAATTGTTTTGCCGGTAGCACCGTTCATCCAATGTGGAAAAACACCATGATAAGCATCTGCCTTACTTAAAAATGCAACCATCTTCAATAAATGCCTGGCTGCAGAATCACGCGTAATCCATCCTCTTTGGGTGGCCACAATTACTGCCATTACGCCAAATCCTGTTCCTCCGGTGGTAACAACTTCGTCACCATACCCATAAGCCGGATTGCTTCGTTCACGCGCCATACCACTGACAGGATGGGAAAACTCCCAAAAATATCGGAATGTCTGCTTTTGCACAAGCGTCAGCAAAGCAGTGTCAGAAAGGTTCTTTTGGATTTCATTTTTACCTTTTGCATCATTCTTTGGCGACAATTGTGCGGCGGTTAACTGAACCGGTGCAAAATAGACCAGCAAAAAAAAGGAGATTGTCAAGGTGATGAATTTTCTCATAATTGTATATTGATGTATTTTAGACATTTATCAAATTATAGATTTGGACTCTGAAAGCCAAGGTTTTTCATGCCTGTTTTTATTTCAGGACTGCTCATAAAGAGTTTCCATAGCAAACCAGTCCGGTAATTCTCAATCATTACAATCTGCGGACCCTGATCAATCGCAAGGTAGGAATTTGCAAACCATATCGTGTTTAAATTAAAAGAATCGACAAAGCCGTATTCACCCCAAAGGTGATCGCCCATCTTATAATAAAAAAAGTTGATTGCCTGAAGCGACTCGACCGGTGTAAAAGGCAACGATGAAATAGCAGCAGTTGGTGCAATAAAGCCCTGGTCGTTTGTTGGTGAACTGGCGGTATATCCGTCTTTAATATCGCTTGCGGTAAGACCCCAGCAATCTTTGCTGTAGCCATAGTAGCCCTTCGGATTGGCTTTGCAGTATTCAAAATTGATTTTCGAATGGTTGATAGCCTGTGTCAGGTAATTTGCATAAGTATCCGAAAGACCGTTCGGATTGATACCAAGAAATGAGTAATGTTCAAAAAACAAAGGACCACCAAAAGACTCACCAAGCGGCAATTCAATTCCATAAAAACTGCTGCCGTTTTTAATTGCACCGTTCCTTGCAAACCCATTGTCATACACAATTTTCGGTATTGAATGCGTTGTGGATGAAGCGGCCATTACGTACGTGACCAGGCATTCATTCCATCCCCGCACCGGGACATTCACTAAAAATCCAAAATCCGGACTCCAATTCCAATACAGCATATTGGAGCCATCTTTCCGGAACCAGTCCCATTCTACGCCATCCAACAAAGTATTAATATCAGTACGTAATTTGGATTCCGACGCATTCACATCATCAAAATACTGACGTGCAGTCAATAAACCCATCATTAAATAAGAGGTTTCAACGATATCGGCACCATTATCATTTGGGGAAAAAGGAACCACGGCTCCTGAAGATCCATTTATCCAATGGGGGTAGGCACCATGAAAATGAGCAGCTTTATTCTTTAAAAAATCGGCAATTTTTTGAACGCGGGTAACACCTTCCACCCGTGTAATGAATTTGCGATCGATCGCAACCGGGATGGTCATGATACCAAAACCTGTTCCTCCCGAAGTCACAACATCACCTGAACTATTTCGTTCGCGTGACATTCCAGAAACCGGATGCCCAAAATCCCAGAAATACTTAAATGTTTGTTTCTGAATGAGTGTCAGAAGAGCGTCATTGGAGATAGCTGGAAATTTATTGGTTGAATCAATCCCTGTGGTAATATTGACTGAAAATGGAATTGAAAGGAAACTACCTGCTTTCGACTTCAGCGAATTAGAAACTGCAAATGTATATCCTGACAAATATTTCAATGGAGATGCCGGTTTTACCGTAACAGTACTATCCTTATTTTCAAACACCAGATTAATAGGAACAGCAATAAGATTTTTGTCTGTTATCGTTATGGACGATGTGGCCGATGTTTGATCTATTGGAGCGGTGAACGAAATTTTGAAGGCAGGTAAGCTATTGATCCCTTTATAATCGAATCCTGAAAAATCACCGTTTACTTTTATAGAATTATAATTGAATGACGTATACACCGGATCAGGCATCGTATCATCCTTACTTTTGCAACCCAAAAACAGGATCACGATCAATAAATATAAAACCTGACGCGTCATATTGAGATTCCCAGATTCCCAATGCAACCAATTATCAAAAATTGAGTAATCCGTTTTTCTGTGCCGCATATCATTCAGATTCGTAAAATTGATGGATCTTTTTATAAAAGGCTGCCCGGATAGCTCCAAAGCAGCCTTTCTTTCTATATCAGACTTCTAACTAAACTCTTAATGAAAACTATTTTTCTGCGTTAAAGATTGTTTGTATTTCTGCACTGGTAAGCGCTTTATTGAATATACGCAGTTCGTCTATCAAGCTCAGATCAGAGAGATGCCCCCAATCACCAAAATTTGGTACTCCGGAACCTATTGACAGTGAAGTACAACCTGTCCAGTCAATGCCACCAGTAAAAGTGGAAGCGGGACGTGTAAGCACTCCATTGAAATAAATGCTGCTCTCTGTTCCGGAAACTGTGACGGCAACATGAACCCATGTTCCCAATGCAGGGTCAATCAGACCTCCGTCATTCCAGCTATCGGCACTGCCAAATCCAACATTTGACTTGTATTGCTGCGAGGTGCCGCTTGCTTCGCGGAAAATCCTCAACCCTTTAGTCCGGCTTGCGTCGAAATTAGCTGCACCGGAAGGGCTGATTGCAAGTATCCCTGCCCTGTCAGGGATGGCATTCACCTTGGTCCAGAATACGGTGCTAAATTGGTTTGTTTTTACCATATCTGTTGTAGGGAAGGTAAGATAGGAAGCAGTTGCACCGGCATAGGCCTGTCCTTTCTTTCCTGCTGCAAAGCCGGGAGTTCCTACAACACTGGCAGCTTTATTTGTGATAAGCTCTTTATTATTTCCTTCAAAAGGCATGTAGAATACTTCACCACTGTATTTAGCTATGTATGGAGAATCAGCAAAAATGATATTTTGGATTTCATTCTGAGTAAGCGCTTTATTGAAAAAACGCAGCTCATCATATTTGCTCAAATCCGATTTATGATCCCAATAGGCAAAGTTTGGTGCCCCTGAACCAATTGAAATTAAAGAGCATCCTGTCCAGTCAATTGTGCCGGAAGGTACTGTTGCTGCAACCGCACCATTGATATAGATAATGCATGATGTTTGCGATACTGTAAAAGCAAAATGAACCCAATCATTATTTGGTGTATTAACTTTACCTCCATCATTCCAAATATCAGTAGCACCTGTTCCAATATTGAGTTTAAAGCTTTGAGATACTCCATCACCTTCACGGAAAAAGCGTAATCCTTTTGTCCGGTCTTCACCTGCCGGGCTGATTGAAATTATTCCAGCCCTGTTAGGAGCAATATTATTTATTTTACACCAGAATTCGGCGCTGAACTCATTGCCAACAAGCCCGGCAGAGGGGAATGTCAGGTAGGAATCGGTTGCTCCTGCATAGGCATTCACACCTTTTAGAGCGGTTCCGGCAAAACCCGGAGTTCCGACAATTGTGGCAGCCTTAAAACTGATTTTCTCTACGTAATCACCATCAAACGGCATGTAGAAAGTTTCACCTGCATATAATGGAGTATATGGTGGCTTTTTCTCAAAATTAACCACCTTATCTGTAACCTTACCTCCCAGGTCAGTCGCCTTAATTGTAAGAACATGAACCCCGTTTGATACTTTATCGTAAGTATACGATTTAACAGCCCGACGATAATCCTTGAATTCGGCATAACTTGTGAGTTCCGTACCATCCAGCAAAACGGAAATGGATTTTATTTCAATATCATCGGTAACTTCAAATTGAATATTAATAGAAGCCAGAAGCTCAGGTACCTGTATTTTAACTCCTTCCGTTGGATAGGCAACAGTCACTACCGGCGCTGTTGCATCCGTTCCCGGACTAACAAAAGTAATCGGATCAATGCCTTCGTTACAGGACACTGTAAAAACAATGGCCATCAGAAAAGCTGATATATACTTTAAAGTTTTCATTTTTTTCCTATTTAATGATCAATACTTAAAATTATTTGGTTTTCAGAGCTGGTAACAAGTCAACCTGAATCTGCGGATAAGGAAGGAACGTTTTATCAGCTGTAAAAGTCCTGCCGTCATAGCTAAGTTCGGTAGTTTTTCCAAGCCTTACCATGTCGTAATAACGTGTACCCCATTCCATCGCGAGTTCTGCGAATTTCTCATCCATTACCTGCGCATTCGTCACAGCGGTAAGTAACGGAAGACCTGCTCTTGCCCTTACTGCATTTACAGCAGCATCGGCAGTCATTCCGGTACCTGTAGCTCCCGAAGTAAGTGCTTCGGCGTGCATCAGCAATATTTCGGCGTAACGGATACAGGTTAAGTTCTTATTTGTTCCATATTCGGTTCGGCCTGCAGTTAGCTGCACAGTAGGCAAATATTGTTTTCCACTTGCGAACAATGCCCGTGCATAATCGTTGAATACGTCTCCAGAACGAGTGGTATTTGTTACAAATGAAGGCAAGGTAGTATATTTTGCATCTTTTTTAATCTCCGCAATACCCCGGTTTGTGAAAATCACACTTGTTTCAAGTCGGACTTGTTCACCTCTGTCAAGCATGAATTTGATGTACTTAATGCTCGGTTCAAAAAATCCCCAGCCATCAGCTGCGCCCTTAACTTTTGGAGTCCATCCCTGGGGTCCGAAGAAGGAGAAATTATAAGTCTTACTATCACCCGCTCCCTGACCAAAGTCGGAGTACTGCATTTCAAAAAGGTTTTCTTTGTTCAGTTTGCCTTTTATTTTGAAAAGCTCATAAAAATCAGGCTCAAGGCTGAATTTGCCAGAACTGATGATCTGTGAAGTTGCATCAGCAACACCCTGGTAATTTTTGAGTTCGAGATTCGCCTGTGCCTTAATTGCAAGTGCTGTAAACTTTGTAATTCCACCACGGATATCGCTCCGTTCGTTGGGATTCAGCGCCGGAAGTGAGAGGATCGCTGCATCCATTTGATCAGAAATATGCTTCATCACCTCCTCTTTTGTTGACAAACTGGCTATAAGCATTCCGGATGGATCGGAGTTCGTAGGAATAAAGACACTCCCCCAAACCCTTGACAGGTTAAAAAGCGACCAGGCTCTCAATACTTTTGCCTCAGCAATATATTGGTCAGCAGTTGCTTTATTGGAAGTAAATTCTTTGTATAACTCTATTTGTTCCATTGCCGAATGAGCGGTAAAAATATTCTTATAAAGCCGCTGCCAAAGAGAATTATACATCCAAAAATCTTTGTTGTAATTAAACTTGTCTGTTTCGGCAAAATCTTGCTGATCGCCTAATCCACCAGCATTTACATCATCACCTCTTACCGAGATAAGCGGAAAGTTTTCCCAACCAAAATCCTGTGTTTCGGCATACACGCCAATTAACGGAAGGATCATGTTATTTGTAATCTTATAATCCGTTCCTTTTGTAAACGATTTATTCTCTGCCGGTTCGTCAAGTTTATTCTGACATGCAGTTGCACCAAGAAGAGCAATCACTAAAAATGCAGGTCTGATACATGTGTGTATAAGTTTCATCGTAATATCTTTTTAATTGATTAAAAATTGATATTCAGCCCTATTGTATAAACAGCAGGTATAGGATATGTCTGCGTATCAACGCCATTGGCAACTTCGGGGTTAAACCCGTTATAATTGAATACAGTTAAAGGACGTTCAGCGGTAAACGATATCCTTGTATTAGGCAGCTGTGTACCAAATAATTGTTTTCCTTTAATGTTATAGGCCAATTGCACATTCTGTACGCGGAAAAAAGAACCATCTTCCACAAAATAATCGGACATTTTTTGGTTCCATCCCCTGCGCAATCCGGATGATGAAGGGTATTTATTTGAAGTACCATCACCATGCCAGCGATTGACCGCCAGATCAGCATCCATATTTCCATCAGCTGTCCAGATGAACTCACCACGTTTGCGGTTCAGAATTTTGTTTCCCGTCTGACCTAACATGTTAGCTGAAAACTCGATATTTCTATAAGTAATCCCTAAATTGAGGCCATACATAAATGTTGGAAAATAAGATCCTAAAACAACCCTATCATCATCATTCATTACCTTATCACTGTTTTGGTCTTTATATTTGAAATCGCCGGGAACAAGTCCGTTTGCAACAGCAATTGGATCGGCTTTTATTTCAGCATCGTTTTGATATACGCCAAGAACTTCTCGTCCAAAGAATGCTAAGAGTGGTTGGCCAACAATTGACCGTTGACGAAATTCTGCAGTTCCACCATCAATGTAAGGTTGACCATATAAACTTCTGACTTCGTTTTTTAGTGTCGAAATATTACCTCCGATATTATAGCTTAAGTTTTTAGATAGTTGATCATTCCAGTTTAGGGCAAGTTCCAGCCCTTGATTCCGGATGACCCCTACATTTTTAATAATGCTACCACCAATAGCGGGAATATTCACGTTAATTGCCGCATTCTTTGTATCCCTGATATAGTAATCAGCGTCAACGCTCAATCGGTTTTGGAGCAACTTGGCAGTAACTCCCATATTCGTTTCTTCTGTTACTTCCCATTTAAGATACGAAAACGTGCTTGATGTAGTGTTACCAGGAACAAGCACCCCATTAATTGCAGTAGATATAACAGATGTTGTTATTGCTCCATCGTTGGCCTGAATTTTGTCGTTACCCAACTTCCCCCAACTGCCGCGCAATTTCAGGTAGTCAACTACTTGATTATTCTTCATGAAGTTTTCACCAGTGATCACCCACCCGGCGCCAACAGTAGGAAAATAACCCCATTTCTCCTGGTATTTTGAACTTCCGTCTGCCCTCATCGTACCGTACAACAAGTATTTATCTTTGAAATTGTAGGAAAGACGTCCGAAATAGGAAAGTCCGTATTCGCGTTTTCCGCCATCACCGACACCTGCAACCACGATTTGTCCAGCCTGATTAATATACCATGACTGTTGATTTTCGGTCGGAAAATTTAAACCTTGCGCTTTTAGCATATTAAATGCCTCATCGCGAAATGAAGTTCCTGCCATTACAGATACGCTATGGTCTCCAAAGTGGTCATTATAAGTAAGGACATTATCCCAAATCTGATCAGAATAGGTTTCAGCTTTTTTATTTATCGATGCATCAA
>Ga0209100_1002818_pt1 | contig 10385 bp, 8 predicted proteins | sample lystaG_FD_185480 | JGI IMG/M metagenome (GOLD analysis project Ga0209100, IMG submission 185480) | Glacier valley bacterial and archeal communities from Borup Fiord, Nunavut, Canada, to study Microbial Dark Matter (Phase II) -... | ecosystem: Environmental > Aquatic > Freshwater > Ice > Glacier ...
GATTTGATAAAGTTTGTTATGTATATAAGCGGAGAGCTAGGGATTCGAACCCCAGGAGGCTTTCACCTCAACAGTTTTCAAGACTGCCGCAATCGACCACTCTGCCAGCTCTCCGTTGCAAAAATAGGGTTTCAAATTTTAAAAACAAAAGAGTTTTAAATTTTAAAGAAAAATGAATTAATTGTTAATCTCTAAAATAAAAGTTGTTCATTTTTTCTGAAGACATTTAATGAAACCAAATATTGTATGCCATCAAAATTTATTATTTTTGCAGATAATGACGCAGCTCTCTACGCTTAATAAATATTTTAAAAAATATAAGTATTCTTTTTTTCTTGGAATTTTATTTGTAATTCTTACCAATTATTTTAGAATTTTATCTCCACAGCTTACCGGTTATGTGGTTAATTCTGTTGTAACCGTTTTAAATGGAAAAAATGCGCCGGTTGATACTTCACATCTTTATAATTATGATTTTACGGTAAGAAAAATTATTGATTTTTTTAATAAAGAATCTTTTCAGGCAAGAATTTTATATACCGGTTTAATACTGATGGTGATAGCTTTAATAAGCGGATTTTTTATGTTTTTAATGCGGCAGACGATTATTGTAATGAGCCGACACATTGAGTTTGATCAGAAAAATGAAATTTTTTCACACTATCAAAAATTAGATACCGGTTTCTATAAAACACATAGCACGGGAGATTTAATGAACCGTATTTCTGAAGATGTAAGTAGGGTAAGAATGTACACCGGCCCGGCAATCATGTATTTTATAAACCTTGCAGCAATCATTGGGTTTAGTTTATATTTTATGATTAGGTCAGATATAAAATTAACACTGCTTGCTCTGGGACCATTGCCATTATTGGCTTTTGCCATTTATTTTGTAAACACCATCATCAATAAAAAAAGTGAGCGAATACAATCTCTGCTAAGTGATCTTACTACAAATGCACAGGAGTCTTATTCAGGGATCAGGGTTATCAAATCATTTGTTCAGGAAAAGGCCATGCTTAATTTTTTTCGGGTTAACAGCGAATCTTACCGTGGCAATGCATTAAGCTTAGCAAAAACAGAAGCAATTTATTTTCCATCAATGGGGTTACTAATTGGCCTAAGTACTTTAATTACAATTTTAGTAGGCGGGTTAGATGTTGTTAATCATGTTCCTGGCGCATCTGTCGGTAAAATAGCAGAATTTGTTTTGTATATCCAAATGCTTACTTTCCCTGTAAGCGCTATTGGCTGGACGGCGAGTATGACACAACGTGCAGTCGCTTCTCAAAAACGTATCAACGAATTTCTATTAACTGATCCTGTTATTAAAGATGATATATCTGCAAAAGATATAAAACTGGAAGGAAACATAAATTTCAGTAACATCAATTTTGTTTATCCTCACACAGGAATTCATGCAATAAAAGATTTTAACTTACAAATAAACAGGGGAGAAAAAGTTGCCATTATTGGAAAAACCGGTTGCGGAAAAAGCACCATTGCACAACTGATGTTAAGAATGTACAATGTACAATCCGGTAGTATTACTTATGATGAACAAAATATCAATACTTTAAAAACCTTCTCCATCAGATCTCAGATTAGTTATGTGCCACAGGATGTGTTTCTTTTCAGCGACAGCATAAAAAACAACATTCGTTTTGGAGAAAAAAAGGCTACAGAAGCAGATGTTTTTGAAGCTGCCAGACAGGCTAGTATATTTAATGAAATAAATAATTTTGATGAAAAATTTGAAACGCTGGTGGGCGAACGTGGAGTTACATTAAGTGGAGGCCAAAAACAACGCATTTCAATTGCACGTGCCTTAATAAAAAAACCTGAGATAGTTGTATTTGATGACTGCTTAAGTGCTGTAGATGCACGAACAGAAAATGAAATTATTGGAAATTTGTACAATTACTTAAAAGATAAAACGGCTGTTATTATTACCCACCGTATTTTTTCATTATTTAATTTTGATAAAATTGTGGTAATGGATGATGGTAATATTGTTGAACAAGGCACTCATGAAAGTTTGATGGCAGTAAAAGGAATGTATTTTAAGATGTATCAAAAACAACAGGAAACAGATAATTTAAAATAGGAGAGAAGCTATATTTTTATGTTGATATAAATTTTGCCAATTCAAAAACAACTTTATCTTTGTCAGGAACATTTATTTACCAATTAATTTAAAAAAACAAAAACAGTGGCGAACGAACAAAACGAAAACAACGACAGAAAACAGGAAAGTGTTTACAGTAAAAGAATTAAAGCGGGCAAGCGTAGAACGTACTTTTTTGATGTAAGAGAAACCCGAGGAAGTGATTTTTATTTAACTATAACGGAGAGCCGAAAAAGATTTGATTCTGATGGTTATGACCGCCATAAAATTTTTGTGTACAAAGAAGATTTCAATAAATTTATTAAAGGACTTACTGAAGCGGTAGATTATGTAAAAACAGACCTAATGCCTGATTTTGATTTTGATGCGTTTAACCACGATACTCCTTACGAAGGCGATGATCAAAATGCAGCCGCAGAACAAAATACAACCCCATCAACTGAATCGGCTCCTTCAATGAATGCTGATGCAGAAACGGTAACGAAAGCGCCAGAAGGAGAACCCGTTTCTGAAGAACCAAAACCGCCGGTTGATAACGGCAGCACTGAAGAAGTAGATAAATGGTAATTAAAAAATATAATCAGTAAAGAGCCTCCTAAAAAACGGGGGTTTTTTATTTCACTTCAACAATTATTTTATTTGGAATATTAACAGCTGAGCCTTTGGATTGCTGATTTGGCATTTTACTTACTTTAGATATATCAGGAATAAAACAGGGCATATTATCTAGTGGCAAAATTATTACAGTTTCGTTTTTATTAGACGAGTTTATGATAGTAAAATCTTTTATATCTAAATCTCCATTTAAATAATTTGGTTTTTTAAAAAATTGGATTAGAGGCATTTTAAATTCTTTATAATTTTTTATGATCACTGAACTGTCCTGAGCACTTGCAAATGCTGTTATTAAAAGAAAGCAGATAAAACTTTGAATTTTCTTCATTTTGATTTTCTTTAAACTATTATAATTTACTCAATTTTTTAAAAGCATTAATTAATTCATTTGTACTGCTGTCGTGGCTCGTAATTACATTTTCATTTATTAACTCTTCCTGAATATTTACTGCAAGCTTTTTGCCTAATTCAACTCCCCATTGGTCAAAACTATAAATATTCCAAACTACGCCCTGCACAAAAATTTTATGCTCATATAAAGCAATTAATTCGCCCAATGTAAACGGTGTTATTTTATCAATTAAAAAAGAATTGCTTGGTCTGTTGCCTTCAAAAACCCGGTAGGGATTTTCATTGCCTGAGCCGTTCATTAAAGCTTCGGGCTGTGCAAAAAAATTGCTCATTAATTTCATTTGGTGATCGCCAATTGGGTTATGGCTTTCTGCTGCAGCTATAAAATCTACAGGAATTAATTCAGTTCCCTGGTGCAACAGCTGGTAAAATGCATGTTGTCCGTTTGTACCCGGTTCACCCCAAATAACACCGCCTGTACTATAATCTGTAACACATCCGTTTCTGTCAACATGTTTACCGTTGCTTTCCATATTTCCCTGCTGAAAATAAGCAGCAAAGCGGTGTAAATATTGATCGTAAGGCAAAATAGCTTCACTGGTTGTACCATAAAAATTTCTGTACCAAATACCAACAAGCGCCATTAAAACCGGTATATTTTTATCGAAGGAAGTTGTCCTAAAATGAATATCTGTTTCATGAGCTCCTTTAAGCAATTCTTCAAAATTGCTATAACCAATTGTTGCAGCAATACTTAATCCTATGGCACTCCAAAGGCTGTATCGACCGCCAACCCAATCCCAAAATACAAACATATTTTTTTCATCAATACCAAAATCCACCACGTCTTTTTTATTGGTACTCAGCGCTACAAAATGTTTGGCTATATCTTTTTCGCTTCCGCCATTTTGCAGAAACCAAGTTCGTGCAGTGTGTGCATTAGTCATGGTTTCCTGTGTAGTAAAAGTTTTGCTGGCTATTAAAAAAACAGTTTCATCAGCAGTAATTTTTTTAAAAGTTTCTGCAATATGTGTTCCATCTACATTACTTACAAAATAGGGTTGTATGCCTTCAATCCAATATGGTTTTAATGCCTCTGTTACCATTACGGGACCAAGATCACTACCACCAATGCCAATATTTACAATGTATTTTATTTTTTTTCCAGTGTATCCTTTCCATATGCCAGAATGAATGTCATTGCAAAAAGTTTTCATTTGTTGCAGAACATCTTTAATTGCAGGCATTACATCTTTCCCATCATTATAAACAGGATTGCCTGAAAAATTGCGAAGAGCGGTGTGTAATACTGCACGGTTTTCTGTTTGATTTATTTTTTCACCATCAAACATGGCACTTATAGCATCCGCAAGTTTACATTCATTTGCAAGTTCCAGTAAATTGGAAAGTATTGTTTCTTCAATCATATTCTTTGAGTAATCAAATAAAATGTGATTGGTTTGTATAGAATAGTTTTGAAAACGATTGCCGTCTTGTTTAAACAGATCAGCAATCTTTATATTTTTTTTATTTTGATAATCTGCTGTAAGTTTTCCCCATGCTTTTGTTTTTGTGGGATTTATTGCTGGAAACATAAAAGGCATTTTGACGTAATAAAAATTCAATTAATCCTGTTACTTTTAAAAGGTAGCAATCGTTTCTAAAAGTTCTTTTACCATTTCATTGGTAACATCCAAATGGGTTACCATTCTTACTTGAGTGGGCGAAATTGGCAAACACAAAATACCGTATTCTTTCATTCTTTTGCAAAATTCGGCAGCAGTGTAATCTCCCAACACTTCAAAAATTACAATATTAGTTTCCACCGGCATCATTTTACCTGTAAAATCTTTTGTAAGTAACGCTTCAGCAATTTGCTTTGCATGCTGATGATCTTCTGCCAATCTTTCCACATTATTATGTAAAGCAAATAAACCTGCCGCAGCAATATATCCCGCTTGCCTCATACCGCCGCCCATAACTTTCCTTACACGCCTTGCTTTTTTTATAAAATCAGTTTTTCCTAATAATACACTTCCAATAGGAGTGCCTAAGCCTTTACTTAAACATATTGAAATGCTGTCAAACATTTCTCCATATTGTAAGGGATTTTGTTTTTTTGCAACCAAAGCATTAAAAAGCCGGGCACCATCTAAATGCAGTTTTAACCCATGCTCTTTGCACACTTCCTGTATCTTTAAAATATCTTCTATTCCATAACAACTTCCTCCGCCACGGTTGCCCGTGTTTTCCAGCACAACCAATGATGTATGCGCTTTGTGGACGTCATCTGGATTTATTGAAGCGGCAACATCTTCGGCAGTTATTAAACCTCGGGTACCATTAATTGTTTTTACCTGGCAGCCGCTGTTAAAAGCAATGCCACCTCCTTCATAAATATATACATGGCTTATTTTATCACAAATAACTTCATCACCCGGCTGCGTATGGCATTTAATAGCAATCTGATTTGTCATAGTGCCTGTTGGGCAAAATACAGCAGCCTCCATACCAAACAGTTCTGCACAATATTTTTCTAATTCGTTAACTGTAGGGTCTTCGCCAAAAACATCATCGCCTACTTGGGCATCAAACATTGCCTTCAACATATCAGGAGAAGGTTTGGTAAAAGTATCAGAGCGTAAATCTATCATTTAACAAATGTAAAAAAGAGAAAGAGTAAAGTAGAAAAAATTTTGTTTTAAATTGTTGATAACATTTTTTCTACACTTTTATAAAATTTCGTTTAAACTTTGTACAAATCCATACTTTATAAAAAAAATTTAGCATGATATTTGCATATAAATATAATAATTCAAAAAACAAAATTTATTCCATCATTTTTTTTGCAGGGCAGGTTTAATTCTGTAGCTTTGCATTCGCATTTTGTATAAAATGTAATTCACCCTAGAATATAAATCATACAATGAGGCAATTAAAAATCGCAACCCAGATTACCAACCGTGATTCTCAAGCTGTTGAAAAATATCTGCAGGAAATTTCTAAAATATCAATGATCACTCCCGAGGAAGAAACCATTCTTGCTCAAAAAATAAAAATGGGCGATCAGCGTGCACTTGATAAGCTTGTACAGGCAAACTTACGTTTTGTAGTTTCTGTTGCAAAACAATACCAACATCAGGGACTTTCTTTATCAGATCTTATAAATGAAGGAAATTTGGGTTTGATAAAAGCTGCACAGCGTTTTGATGAAACCAAGGGCTTTAAATTTATTTCTTATGCAGTTTGGTGGATCCGCCAATCAATTTTACAGGCTCTGGCCGAACAAGGTCGTTTGGTACGTTTACCGCAAAATAAAATTGGAACTTACAATAAAGCAAACAAAGCCTATATGGCTTTTGAACAGGAGCATGAGCGTGAACCATCCACAGAAGAATTAGCAGAATTGCTGGAAATGAGTGAAACTGAAATTAATAATATATTCCAAAGTAATACCCGCCACACCTCTTTAGATGCACCGGTGCATGAAGCTGAAGACGTTGCAATGGGAGATTTACTTAAGGGCGGTTCTGAAACAGATGAAGATGTAATGCATGATTCATTGAAAAATGAAATACGAAGAGTATTAAAATCATTAAGCCCACGTGAAGCAGAAATAGTAAATGCATATTTTGGTTTGGATGGCGAAAATGGAGTTACTATTGAGCAGATAGGTCACAAGTATGATCTTACAAAAGAAAGAATTCGCCAGATTAAAGAGCGTGCAATCAAGCGTTTACAAAAAGCAAGATATAGCGGTGCGCTAAAGGCTTACTTAGGCTAAATAAATTTTAGAATAATAATTGTCCCTCTGAATTTATTTTCAGAGGGATTTTTTAATTTAAATGTTTACGAAAGAGGTATATAAATTGCCACTAATGTACCTTTCCCCGGAGCGCTGGTAAAATCTACCGTGCCTTTTAAAAACTCCACCCTTGTAAAAATATTTTTTAAACCAATTCCATCTTTGTAAGCGGTTTTATTTACTTCAAATCCTTTACCGTTATCTTCAATCGTTGCAGTTATTTCATTTGCTTCTTTTACAAGAGAAATATCCAATATATTAGCTTCTGCATGTTTAATTACATTATTAACGCATTCCTGTATCACCCTGTACAGTACGGTTTCAATATTAGAATTAACAGGATTTTCAAAACCTTCGCTGTGTAAATAAACCTTTAATGTTCTGTTATCAAGTTTGTTAATAAATTCATTAATTGCGTCTGATAAATTATTTTTTAAAAGAGCATTTGGCATCATGTTATGAGAAACTGAGCGCACTTCTTTGCAACCGGAATCTACCAGAGAAATAATTTTCTGAAAATATTGTTGCTGTTCTGAGGTTTGAAACTTGGTATAATGTTCATAGGCTGATAAATTCATTTTTGCTGCACTCATAATTTGCCCAACACCATCGTGTAAGTCTGTAGCTATCCGTTTTCTTTCGGCTTCTTCCGCATCTATCACGGCTTTAACTGCATTATCCTGCTGCCGTAAACTTTCGGCCTGCATTTTAGCTTCCTGCCGCCATTGATACCGGCGATGTTGTGAATACAGCAGCAGTAACCCTAAAGTGACAAATACAACTGCAGCGATCATTATTGTATTTTGGAGTACAATGCGATTCTTTTGTTCAAGAATCGTTCGTTCTTTTTTTTCAGTTTCGTAACGGGTATTTAATTCTTCAATTTTCTTTGTTTTTTCTATATTAAAAATACTGTCATTTATAGATGTTTTTAATTTATTGTAGCTAAGTGCTTTTTGGTATTCGCCCTGTTCTTCTGCAATTTTTGCGAGCAAATCAAAATTATTTCCTCTTAATTCCGGATAGCCCATAGTAAAAGCAATACTGTTACTTGTATCAATAAATAATTTTGCTTTTATATATCGTTTAGCTGAGAAATAGGTATTACCAAGGTCAGAATAATTCAATGCCAGGGAAAGCGCATCACTCAGTTGTTTGCGAAAAATTAATGATTGTAATAAATATTTTTCAGCTAAAATAAATTTATTTTGAATGGTATAAACTCCGGCCAGATTACTTAGTGCATAACAAATGCCAACTGAGTCTTTTCTTTTTTCATCAATTATTAAAGAGGCTGTATAACGTCTGGCAGCTTCTTGATATTTTTCTTGATATTCAAATACTACACCTGATTCGTTGTAGATCTTTGCAATTCCTGCAGAATCGTTTATGGCTTTAAAAATCTCCATAGCCCTGTCATAATTTTGCAGCGAACGGGAAAGATCTCTTGTTTTGCGGTATAACTTAGCCAAATCATTGTAGCTTTCTGCCAGATTTTGATGGTCGTTCAATTTTTCAAATATTTCTATAGATCTATAAAAATATTCTGCCGCCTCATTATAATTTCCTTTAAAATAATAAGACTCGCCAATTTGTCTTTTTAATTTCCCAACAGTAAAAGAATCTCCATTTTTTTTTGCTATTAGAACGCCTTCATTAGCAATATATATTACGTCATCAAAATGCTGTTTGCCGGTTGTTTCACCAAATGCCAGATATGCCCTAATTTTTTTAGAATAGCTTTCACTTTTATGCAAAATTTTAAAACTGTCTTTATTAAATTGTCCAGTAGATTTTAGCGTACAAAACAGGCAAATAAATGTAAAAACAAATATGTTAATACATTTAAAATTTACAACTCTCATATAATCCAGGAAATTTATCAGTAGTGAATATTCATTTCAAATTTATTTATATTAAATGATTTATTCAATAAATAATTTAATATAAAAATACCCACTGGTGGGTATATACACAAATTTTATAAAGTTGAATTTTGATTAAACAACATCAAACAATTTTAAACTTTTGTTGGTTTTGATGATTATGATCAAGAAGTGAAAGTATTATCCAAACCCCACAAATGAAATTATGTAAATTGAAATTTCATCTATCAATGTAAATGAAGCAACATTAATTAATATTACAAACGCAGCAGGTATTGTTGTAAACCAATACAGAGTTGCATCTATATCGGGAAATAAAATACAGATCGATCTTTCCCGTTATGCAAAAGGAACATATTTTATTCAGGTTCGCACGCTAACACTCAACAGCACACAGCGTGTTGTACTAAATTAAAATTTTCTTCTTCATACACTAAGATTAGGACTGCTTTTTAGCGGCCCTTTTCGTTTGAATGAATTGCTGTAAATTTGTATCAATATTTAAGAGAAAATAAAAGAATGAAGATCAAATTTTGTGCGTGGGTTTTTGCTATGATATTACTTTCTGCCTGTGAAAAAGATGTTACATTAAAATTAAATGATGCGGTGCCTCTGGTTGTTGTTGATGCACAGATTGAAGATGGACAGCCACCTATAATTATCCTAACAAAAAGCCTTGGTTATTTTAGTAAAATTGATCCCCAAATTTTGGCAGGTTCATTTTTACGCAATGCTGATGTATTTGTTTCAAACGGGATTACAACACACAAATTAAAAGAATATTCAAAGCCATTTGCACCGGGTTTTACAGGTTATTTTTACAGCAACGATAATTCAAATCCGTCAACTGCTTTTTTAGGCCAGCTTAATAAAAATTATACTTTAAGAATTGTTGCAGAAGGTAAGGAATACACATCTTCTACCTTTATACCTACTAATGCCATAACACTGGATTCTATTTATACACGAATAGCTCCTTTAAATACTGATACTGCAAAAAGAGTTTTGCTATTGAGGTCAACAGACCCACCCGGCCTTGGTAATTTTGGAAGATATTTTACAAAGAAAAACAGCGGCCCATTTTTACCGGGAGAAAATTCTGTTTTTGATGACCAGGTGATAGATGGATCAACATTTACTATACAGTTGCCACAAGGCATTGACAGGAACAATCCAACAAAAGTTGATAGCAGTTTTTTTAAGCGTGGTGATACTATCACTTTAAAATATTGTAACATTTCCCAGTCTGCATTTAGGTTTTGGAGCACTTGGGAATTTGCTTTTCAGGGAATAGGAAACCCATTTGCTCAACCAAACAAAGTTTTGGGAAATATTTCCAACGGCGCACTCGGTTCATTTTGCGGCTATGCTATTAAATACAAAACAATCATATCACAATAAAAATAATTTTTTTAAATAGGATACAAAGATGGAAAATACAACAGCAGAAAAAGTAAGTTGTCTAATTATAGGTTCAGGACCTGCAGGTTACACTGCAGCCATTTATGCAGCAAGGGCAAACATGAAACCATTGCTGTATCAGGGTATACAGCCCGGCGGTCAGTTAACCATTACAACAGAAGTAGAAAATTATCCCGGC
>Ga0209100_1002820_pt1 | contig 10371 bp, 5 predicted proteins | sample lystaG_FD_185480 | JGI IMG/M metagenome (GOLD analysis project Ga0209100, IMG submission 185480) | Glacier valley bacterial and archeal communities from Borup Fiord, Nunavut, Canada, to study Microbial Dark Matter (Phase II) -... | ecosystem: Environmental > Aquatic > Freshwater > Ice > Glacier ...
TTTGGTATCCTGCTTTACCCAACCAGGCGCGTATGAAGAACAAGCATTTTTCCAGGTTCCAAACCAGAGAAACACCAAATTCAATTTATTGTCACGCGCTTTTGTGATTAACTCATCAACATTCGAAAAATCGAATTTCCCTTCTTCAGGCTCAATCATCTCCCACGATACAGGAACCAGCACTGTGTTAAGATTAAAAGCTTTCAATTTACTCCATGACTCATCCATGTAATCTATGCTCGAAGAGCTGGAATTATTTAACTCTCCGGCAAGCATAATAAATGGTTTGCCATTAACAATCAATTGCTTGGCTTTGCCGTTTTGGTAAATATGCGGAATGCCACTTGATGCAGTTTGAGCAAAAACGCTAAAAAATGGCAGTAATATCCCAAACCCAAAAAATATAATCTTTACTAAAATAATTTTCATAATAATATTAGAAATTAATATTCAATGCTGAATGCTCAATGTTTTTATCAATGAATAAATTCTGATCGGTTAAAGTGGTTTTACCGGCACTTTAAGAATGAAAGCATCTTCCGTTTGTCCTTTGATTACCGCCCACTTCACGGGAATCGTTTTTCCTTTAATTTGAATTTTCAGTGACAGCCCGATCATTTTGTCTGCACTAAATTTATCTGCATTTGCCGGAAGAGGCAATGCATAGATTTTCATTGCACCGGGTGTGGGTTCGCCCATTGGCAATACTATTGAACCAATGCTTCCATCCGGAAAACTTGCCTGGACAGTTAACTGACCAGGAGGCGCAGAACAGCCATCGTTTCGAAAACCAATTGCAATCTCATCCTGACCATTTGCAATCCTGCGACGCCACACTATGGAAGGCCGCAACCGGTAACCAATTCGTTGTTCCAGTTGTTCATAGGTATCCCGGCAATGTTCATGCGCCCAGATTGTATCCCATGGATTGAACCCGACTGCCACATAGTTTGCAGCAATATCAAAGTATCGCTGCGGTAGCGGGAGAACTTCTTTTGTAGTTTTTTGTGTATCTGCCCGACTGTGAACCCCAGGAATAATGGTTTCCCATAACATCGCGCTTCCTGGTTTAAGTCCCTTGGCCAAAATGGTTTCGGTCGTCGAAAAATTAGTCATGAAACTATCGCGGCGAGGCCAGCACAAACCCTGTTCAAAGGCGCGCAGACCAGCTTTATAATCTGCTGTGTGCAATCCGAGTACAGCGGGTGTTTTTGGGAATGCCAGGAGGTGATCGTGAATCAAACGTTCAACAATGGCTTCAACACGTTCGGGCGTACCCGGCTGATAATTTGTAACTGGTCCGTCGGGTGTGTAACGTGCATAATGGTGCATTTCGCCCCAGAATCCATATCCCGAAACATCAGCATATTCCAATAGTGGATGATTATCGAACTCCGATCCTAAAAGGGAAACAAATTCGCCCCACCAATTGAGGTATTCATTGCTGTATTCGGGGAAATATTTGGGACGGGGACCAGGCACATTATCGGCATGCCAGTAAGGAATCATCTTTAGCTTCCCCTGCAAAAACTCAGGAATCCCATTCTCCGACATGCTGTGGGGAGAGCAATTCATGATGCGAAAACTCCATCGTTTACCTTGTTTATCAGCAGCTTCCAGCACCCATTTCCAGGCTTCGGGCAATTCAAGTTTACCACGTTGCTTTTGCACATCACGCCATTCAAAGCGGAGGTAAAGATTATCAACATATGGCAATTTCATCATCTGGTCGAAAGTTGCCCTTGAGAGCGGTTGTGGAGGTAATCCCTGGGTTCGGTTCCATTCTGCTTCAGTATAACCAACATGCATATGATCGGTGAAAACATATGCGTTCACACCCATACCCGGATTAGTTACCGCACCTTCTGCAGGATCAAAATAAGCCAAATGAATTGATTGCTCATCTGCACGGCGGATCATTTCACCTTTTGGTTTCTCTGTCTTTTGACTCGCCCAGCCCTGAAGTGCCAAAGCACTCGTTACCATTGCCGTTCCTTTGATAAAGTTCCGGCGGCTTGAACAAGCGGCAGTTTCATTCATCTCTTTTTGTTTTGAAGTCATTGGTTTAGTTTTTCAAGAAAAGAATTGCGAATATTTTATTCCACTTAACGATGCCCGTGAAAAGGCAAAAATCAATAAGATGATGTTGCTCAAAAGCCTGGCAGATTTTAATTTCCGCCAGGCTAAATGATTTGATAAATGCGAACTAATTAATATTGACTAATTTGTATATCCCGGATTTTGAACCAGGTTAGGATTAGAATCTATTTCGCTCTGCGGTATTGGATTAAGATTCCGGAAAGCGGGATCATCAGTGGTATGCCATAAGGTCCGCATGGTAATAAATTTACCAAACCTAACCAGATCGGTGCGGTACGAAGTTTCCCAAAGAAACTCCCTCGAGCGTTCTTTCAGAATATCATCTAACGAATTAATGGTAAAAGATTTGCCTCCAACGAAATTTCTGGTATATACCTGGGTAATCAATGCCTCTGCAGCAGCCTTGTTGCCGGCGTTCAAACGATAAAGTGCTTCTGCTTTTGAATATAAAACGTCGGCATACCTAAATAATATCATGTCGTTATCGCTAAATAGACCGGGTATTTTTGGTTGTGGTTTATATTTAATGCAACTCAATCCTGCCCTTGAGTCAGGAAATGTAGCTATATCAGTATTTGTAAAAGGCTTAATATCAATTAACAATTTACCACTTGCATCGTAAAACTTACCTTTTAAAATAAGTCCTCTCCTAAAATCGGTATTGTCATATATTTGATAGGTCTCGTCTAATGCACTTGGACCACCCCAGAAACCCTGATCAATACCAAGGCTCACACCATCGCGCACTGCTCCATTTAATTCACCATGTAAACCAAGACAATTGGCCCAAAAGCCCATTTGTGTGTCCCAACCCGGTGCAGCGTACTTTGATAGGGCAAAAATAATTTCCTTATTATTTGCAGGGGTATTGTTATCTGGTGCAAATGTTTTCCAAATATCTCCATATCCCGACGGAATGGAATATGCGCCTGAATTAATTACCAGGTCGGCTGTAGCTACAACATCCTGCCAGCGGGCAGTTCCACTCCATATTTCAGCATTGAGGTATAATTTGACCAAAAAAGCCTGTGCTGCTTCTTTTGTAATAATACGCGGATAAACAGCCTGTCTGTCGACATCCTTATTGGAAGGGAGCTTTGAAATTGCATCCTTCAATTCAGATTCTATGAACTTAAAAACATCTGCTCTCGTTGCTGTTGCCGGCAAATTTGCCGGATCAACATGCGCGACTGTTACAATAGGAACATTGCCATATAAATCAATAAGATCCATGTAACACCATGCACGCAAAGCCTGCACTTCACCTTCAAGTAAAGCCAAATTACTTGGGTTAGCCAGCTTTACATTTTCGAGGAAGGAATTTGTTGCTGCAATAGCCTGGAATGTACCTACATAGACATCATGATTTGGACCATGAGTTGATGTTAAGGTATGCATTTGGTCTTGTTTGTAAACTCCACCATCACCCCATGGACACATACCATGATCGGTCGAACACTCCTGGAGCTGCCAGTGATTCAACCAATTATGTACATTATTAAAGCGAAAATAAACATCTGCCACAGCTGCATTGATTTCGTCGGTCGTCTTATAAAACGTTCTTGCATCTATTTGGTCATATAATTTCTCATCAAGCTTAGTGCATGCACTAATAATGAATGCAAGTCCAAAAACTGCAATGATTGATCGATATATTTTTTTCATTTTTTTATAATTAATATTATTCAATAAGATCAAAATTCATTCAGAATAATAGATAGACCTATCTTTCTGAAAGTTTATATCGCTTAAAAATTTGCTTTAATACCTAACTGAATAGTCGTTGGTCTCGGATACTTATAGGAATCATTACCTCCTGACACTTCGGGGTCGTAACCCTTGTATTTGGTAATCACAAATAAATTTTGACCCGTTACATAAACGTTGAAGTTTGATAACCATTTTAATGAGCTCACATTAAAATTATAATTCACCGTTACATTTTCAAGTCGCAGGAACGAAGCATCCTGAATCCATTTGCTTGAATATAACAGCGTTTCTGTATGCGCAATTCCATTCGTAACAGCACCTTTAGCTATATTAATACGGGCATTATCAGTGCCTGAGGCAATTGCACTGTAAATTCCACTTTTGTCGTTCAAATCGAGAAATGTAGAATTTAAAACTTGTGTGCCTTGTACTCCCCTAAAGAATAAGTCTAAACTAAGTCTCTTTTTAAGCGTAAATTTACTTCCAAACCCATAGGTGAACTTAGGTTGGTTGTGCCCAATAACAGCTCTGTCGTCAGCTCCCAGTTTACCAGCATTCGGTGTATACGTTAATTTATTATCCCTGTCATAAAACTGTTGCTTTCCATTCGCATCAACGCTGGCAAATCTAAAACCATAGAAAGTACCAAGTGGTTCACCTGGCATGATGATCTGAGTACTTTGCCCAGTGAAACCAGGTACTTGAACCCAACCTGTATAAATTGCAGCTTGTTTCCATTCACTGTTAGAAATGGAAACAACATTGTTTTCATTGTGAGCTATATTTGCGTATGCTTCCCATGCCAACGGTCCTTCATTCAATATAACTCCGTTAAGTTCAAGCTCAATTCCCTTGTTTTCAACTGAACCTACATTAAGTGTTGTATTACTTGCTTCAGCAGGTTGTGGAACAGTAAAAGACAATAGTAAATCATTTGTTTTTTTCTTATACAAATCAATTGTTCCGGTTAATCGATTCTTGAAAATTCCAAAATCCAACCCAATATTTGATTGAGCAGTAGATTCCCACTTAAGATTTGGATTCGAGTATTGCGTTGGATAAACGGCTCCTACAAAATTACCATTAATAATATACTGACCGCCTGCGCTCAAAATGGGCAAAGAACCATAATTTCCAATTTCCTGGTTCCCCGTTACTCCATAACCAATCCGCAACTTAAAATTGGAAATAAAATTGCTGTTTTTAAGGAAATCCTCTTCCGAAACCCTCCATCCCAAAGCGGCTGATGGGAAGTTACCCCATTTTTGATTTGCACCAAACCGGGAGGAACCATCGCGTCGTAAAGTGGCGGTCAACAGATATTTCCGGTTAAAGTCGTAGGTGGCACGAGTGTAGAAAGAAATCAATTTATTGCTTGCCTTACCGGAATACAAGTTCCAGGAAGCTTTGTTTCCGGAATTAATAGAGTTATATGAAGTTGCATCGGAAATATAACCTGAAGATTCCATAAATGAATTTGTGTATACAAATTCCTGAAATGAATAACCACCAAGGGCATTGATACTGTGTTTACCGAAAGTTTTATTGAAAACAAGGTTCGTTTCCAACAACTTTGAGTTGCTTGCACGTGACTCGTGCGACCCATGTCCGTGAGAAATGGAACCTATTCTACCTGCAATGGGTTCGTACACATAACGGTCAATATTTTCCTTTGTAAAACCAATGTTTATATTCGCGTTCAGAAAGTCAAAAAATTTATAATCTGCCGTTCCATTACCCATATACCGGTAGGTTTCAGTATTATCAGCTCGTACCAGGGTTTCTTCAACAGGGTTTTGGTTGAAAGCACCATGCCATACATATGCACCTGAAGCATCTTTTACAGGATAGGTAGGATCGTTGCGTAAAGCATCACGTATGGTTCCTCCGGATGCTCCCCCGCCTGCACCTTCAGGATTTGCTGAATTGTGGTTCTTTAAAAAGGCATTGGTAAGATTTAGTCCAATGGTAAGCCTATCATCCATTGCTTTGTGATTAATATTGATACGACCAGTGTATTTTTCGAGATTCGATGCTATAATTATACCATCCTGGTTGGTATAATTCACCGAGGCCCTATAATTGGTTTTATCATTTCCGCCGTTGAGTGACAAGCTGTGAGATTGGGTGATTGCTGTCCTAAAAATCTGATCCTGCCAGTCAGTGCTCGCGCCACCATCTACCCAACCAGTGACAGCATTATCTTTCATATAGCTACGAAAATCGGAAGCTGACAATACATCCAGTTTTTTCCGAAGCGAGGAAACTCCATATGATCCTTCGTAACTAACTGAATTTTGTCCTGCTTTCCCTTTTTTGGTAGTAACCAATATTACACCATTAGCCCCTCTTGATCCATAAATCGCTGTGGCCGAAGCATCTTTTAAAACATTGATCGATTCAATATCCGATGGATTAAGCATATTAAGCGGATTATTCGATAATGTTGTCATTCGGTCGCTTGCAGCGTTTGAAAAACCATTTGTGTTAAAACCAACCGGTACACCATCAATAACATATAACGGACTGTTTGAAAACGAAATAGAATTTGCACCTCTAATAAGCACATCCGAATTTGCGCCAGGTTCACCACTTTGCATGGTAATATTTACACCGGCCACTTTCCCTTGCATCAACTGTTCAGGAGCCATAACAACACCAGCATTGAATTGATCGTTAGATAAAGTTTTTACTGATCCGGTAATGTCCGATTTTTTTACAGTTCCATAACCGATAGCAACAACCTCTTCAAGTCCAACAGTTTCTTCCTCCATTGTCACATTGAATGTTGACTTTCCGGCAATGGCAAATTCCTGCGCTTTCATTCCAACAAATGAAAATACAAGTGTTTTAGCATCCGTTGGTACAGATAGCGCAAACTTGCCGTTCGTATCAGTAACCGTTCCTGTAGTAGTTCCTTTAACGACCACGCTCAACCCAGGTATTGAGAGACCTTTATTGTCTTTTACCGTACCTGAAAGTTCCTTTTTTTGTTGTTGAATCTCCTCTTTTATAATCTTTTCACTTTTATTCGAAGGGATTTCGCGATTTGGCGTAACAATAATCTGCTTATTGTTTATTTCAAATTTAACACCGGAATTTTGTAGGACATTCTCAAGAATCTTGTCAACAGTAGCGCCTTCAACTTTAACATCCACTTTTTTGTCAAGGTTTATTGTTTCATTCTTGTAAATAAAAACAAATTCACTTTGAGCCTCAATTTGTTTAAAAACATCAATTAAGGTAGCATTCTCAATATTCAAAGAAATCTTTGTATTTTGAGAGTAAGTTGAAGCAGCTGAAAGACTCATCAATCCCATAAAGAAGGCTGCGATGGTAAATTTCATAACAAACAACATTTTTTTCATGCGACAATTTAAGCCGCATAATTCATAACGGTTTTTTTTCATACATTTGTACTGATTAAAGTAATTAAAGTGATTTGTGAATTTTAATCTCTGAAGTCATGACCGATGAATGTTGCTGCATTCATCGGTCTTCGTTTTTTTGGGTGTCATCTCATAAGCAATTCATTTAAATTTAGTTACTAATAGTCTATTGTTAATTATCCTAGTTCTTTATTACTAAAACACCTTTCTCATTTTTCTCGGATCTTGCTTCCATCGTTTTAGCCAGGTACTGGATTACTTCATCTATATTATCAGATAATACAAGTTTACCTGAAATTAATGTATTGGGTAATACGCTCCCTTCTATGATGATTTTCTTATGGTAATATTTCTCCAAACGACTTACAATATTGATTAAAGCTTTGTCTTTGAATAGAAAAATACCTTCTTTCCATGAAATATAGTCGTATAGGTTTACATTTCTGATATCTGAAGTTTTTGTTGCTAACGAATAGAAGCAGCCTTGTCCCGGACTCAAATTTTTCTGAGTCGAACCAAACAATTTATTTTTTTGCGACACCACCACCTTACCTTCCACTAAAACAGTAGAAGCAATTTGCTCATCTTCGTAAGCCGAAATGTTGAAAACCGTACCCAAAACCTTAATGTCAACAAAATCAGTCTTTACAATAAATGGTTTATTGGGATTTTTAAAAACTTCGAAATATCCTTCCCCTTTCAAATAGACCTCTCTGTTTTTATCCGAGAACTCAGCCGGGAATACCAAACGGCTACCTGAATTTAATTGCACGCGTGTTCCGTCACTTAAAATAATACTGTGCCGGTGTCCAAATGGAACAATTATTTGATTTATGATCGGAGTTTTTGAATTATTGAGATTCTCAAGCCTTTCTTCCTGCTGATCATTCTTAACAACAACCTCTCCTCCATTAGCACTATATTCAATCAGCGAATCTTTCGCACTCAATTTATGTGTTGACCCATCTGAAAGGATGATCATTGCCTCTTCATCATTTACAACTGTTTTTACTGCTGCAATTTCTTCCAGAGAATCATTGTTAAGAAGCCGATAAGTAAAAATTGAGCTGGCAAGAATGACGATAAGAACAGCAGCGACTTTCCAAAAATCGTGATAAATAAACTGATGAAAAGTAAATCTCCTGTTTTGACTCGAATATTTTTTAATGTTGTGCCAAATCGCAGAGACATCATTGGGTTGCATGGCTTTCTGATCAGAAATATTGGCATTTACAAATTCAACTGCATAAACAATTGCTTCCCTCCGACCCGGAAATTCTTTATCAAGAACATCTAACTGGTTTACCGAACCATTAGTGTCTTTAACCAAATTAAGAAAAGTTTCATTTTGAAGAAGTGAAACAAAATCGATGTCATTTTCTTTTCTCATAACAGTAATAAATGATTGAAAGCTGATTTTATAGACAAATATTTAATCATTTTTTCACATTTAAATGATAATAAATTTGCACAATAAATATATATAAATGTATATCAGCACATTAAATAGAAATAGAAAATCTAAAATATTTTGGAACTTTAAGATTTGGTGTTGAGAATAACAAAGAATCGCATAATCGCTAAAGTAAAGAGCGGAAAAAGAAAAGGAGAATCTGCGATTTGCCTTTGATTGATTCTCTGACCAATTTTAGTGACCGATAAATTAGTGTTCTTGCAGAGGCGATATCAATTTCAAGTATTTCTGCAATCTTATTATAATCAAAGCCTTGTGAGTACTTTAAAAAAATTGCTTCTTTCTGGTAAACCGACAGTGCATTCAATGCTTTTTCGATTATTTTGGCACGTACCTGTTCTTCTTCTGAAGAAACGATAGACTGTTCTGCACTAATTTCATTCCGATCATCACCAAAGGAAATTGACCTGGCAATATCTGTTCGCCGGATTTTTGACCTTGATTCCTCTAACAATCTATTGTGAAGCGATTTAAACAAATAAGCAGCTGTTGAATCAGTGATTATTAGTGTCTTTCTTTTGTCGATGAGTTGTATAAAGACCTCTTGAATACAATCCTTTACGAGATCCTCATCGCCATGAATTTTAAGTCCATAGGAAAATAATTTATGAACATACAGGTTGTAAAGCTTCGATAATGCATCATCATCGCCGCTTTTAAACCTATGCCATAATTCATTTGTATCCTGATTTTCCATTAATGTTGGTTACACTTTATTTTGGAGGAACAAAAATAGTTTAATTCGCCACAGAACCAATTATGAAGAATCAATTTTCGACCCAGACGATAAATGGAAACTACTATAAAGTTTGTAAACAATATTGCATTGTCAAATTATTAGCATTCATTGCAATATTCGATTAGTTTAATCTTAACAACAATTTAAACATAAGATACAAATTGAGAAAAAAGGAAGCTAATCAATTATATATCTATGTTTTGATATTGGCTGGATATATTTTAGATGTCATTTATTCAATCAATTTAAGCCCTCTTATAGCAACAGACTTCCTTGGTGAATAACCTATTTTTAGCGTAATAGTAGGAGAAAAATCCATTTCATGCCACCATTCAAAATGAATTTAGAATTTAGTAAGCAAAGCAGCGTTTTTTAATCCTTTCCTCCTGCTTGAAGCTTGCAAGATAGTTTTCGGTTGTTTTTTGGTCTGCGTGCCCCAATGATTCGGAAATGTAGGCGATATTAGCACATGATCTTTTTAATACAGTCGCGAAACTATGTCGGGCGGAATAGGTGCTAAGATGGTCAATGTTTAATGCTATTCCAATCTCTTTAATCCGCTTATTGGCTCGTCGAATCAATTCGTGTGATTTAACTTTGGCCTCCATTGGTGTCTCTTCCCGGTTCAGAAATGAGAATATAAATTGATTGGATTCCTTATTTGGATTACCCCATTTTTGAATAATATAAGTAATGCGAATCAATAGATGTCATATTCTATATTTTATATAACGGAAGCACAACTCTTCATGATTCTCTCCGCAATATCCTTATATTATATTACATAATTGTTTAATAAAGCATTTTTTACATAATACTTAATTGGAGAATTGTTTTGGAAAGCTTCCAAATCAGCTTTTGCAAAACGACATTAATTTATTTTCTGTACTTATCTGTTTAATCTACCATGTTTTATTTCCCAATCAATTTTAAATCCTGCAATTTTCTTCCAAATTCAT
>Ga0209100_1002822_pt1 | contig 10367 bp, 9 predicted proteins | sample lystaG_FD_185480 | JGI IMG/M metagenome (GOLD analysis project Ga0209100, IMG submission 185480) | Glacier valley bacterial and archeal communities from Borup Fiord, Nunavut, Canada, to study Microbial Dark Matter (Phase II) -... | ecosystem: Environmental > Aquatic > Freshwater > Ice > Glacier ...
TACGACCGGCGGTTTTCTTGGCTCCGGTCTTCTTGCGTCCGGCGGTTTTCTTGGCTCCGGCTTTCTTGCGACCAGCGGTTTTCTTCGCTCCGGCTTTCTTACGGCCAGCCGTCTTTTTCCGCGTGCCCGTTGCTTTTTTGGCGGTCGACTTCTTACGCGATGACTTCTTGCGCGTCGACTTCTTGCGACCCGAAGGCGCAGCCGATTCGGCCATTGCGCCGTCGTGGTCCATCATGTCGTTGTCCATTTCGTCCTCCTCGTCCGTGCACGGACGATATCGAAAGGCATATGCATCGTCTCATAAAGAGAGACACAAGTTACATGCATCCTACACTGCAAGCAAATATTTTGCAACTTTCTTGCTGCAAGTCGGGTTCATCGGACATCCTCACCATGCGTTTCGTGACACCCACTTGACGTCCGGCGTATACTGAGGGCGTTTACCAATTGAGGGAGTCACGTGGCAGCCGGAAAGCCGTTAATCATCGTCGAGTCGCCGACGAAAGCCAAAACAATCAAGAAATTCTTGCCGCCGCGGTACGTCGTGAAGGCCTCGGTCGGTCACGTCCGCGATCTCCCGAAGAGCACGCTCGGTGTCGACGTCGATCACGATTTCACGCCGAAGTACCTTACCATTAAAGGTAAGGGCGACATCATCAAGGAGCTCAAAGCCGCAGTCAAAGGCGCAAGCGAGGTGTATCTGGCCTCCGATCCAGATCGCGAAGGCGAAGCGATTGCTTGGCATTTGGCGGAGTTGCTCAAACTCCCGAACCCCAAGCGCATCGAGCTGCACGAGATCACCAAAGACGCCGTGCTCGCCGCCCTCAAGGATCCGCACGAAATCGACATGCCGCGCGTCAACGCGCAGCAGGCGCGCCGCATTCTCGACCGGCTCGTCGGCTACAAAATCTCGCCGCTGCTGTGGGCAAAAGTGCGCGGCGGCCTCTCCGCCGGGCGCGTGCAATCGGTCGCGGTGAGGATCATCGTCGACCGGGAACGCGAGATCAAAGCCTTCGTCGCGCGCGAATATTGGTCGATCACCGCGCGCCTGGCTTCGGTCGGTAATCCGCCGCCGTTCACCGCCGATCTCGTTTCGATCGATGGCGCGAAAGCGGAGGTCACAAACGGCGACCAGGCCGCCAAGATCGTTGCCGCACTCGAAGGCGCCGCCTATGCGATTAGCGCCATCAAGACCCGCGAGCAAAAGCGAAATCCCGCGGCACCCTTCACGACCTCGACCCTCCAGCAAGAGGCGTCGCGCAAGCTGAAGTTCCGCGTACGCAAGACGATGCAAGTCGCTCAAGCGCTGTACGAAGGCGTCGATCTCGGCGGCGCGGACGGCACCACCGGTTTGATCACCTACATGCGTACCGACTCGCCGCGTATCAGCGATTCGGCAAAAGATGCGGCGCGCGAATTCATCGATGCGACCTTCGGTGAGACGTTCTATGGCGGGAACCGGGCGCACAAACTGCGCGAAGGCGCGCAAGACGCCCACGAAGCGATCCGGCCGACCGACGTTACTCGGACGCCCGAGAAAATGGCCAAGATTCTCAAGCGCGACGAACTGCGGCTCTACCAATTGATTTGGGAGCGATTCGTTGCATCGCAGATGGCCGCCGCCATCTTCGATCAGACGACCGTCGATATCAGCGCCGCCACGTCGTATGGTTTCCGCGCGACCGGTAGCGTGATGAAATTCGCCGGTTTCACCGCCGTGTATGAAGAAGGCAAGGACGACGAAAAGCCCGAGCCTGCGGAGAACGCCGCCGCAATCAACGGCAAAGCAGCGCCGAAAGCGCGCCCGATTCTGCCGGCGATGAAGGCCGATGAGGTGCTCGAACGCACGTCGCTCGATCCCAAGCAGCACTTCACCGAACCGCCGCCGCGCTTCTCGGAAGCCTCGCTCGTCAAGGCGCTCGAAGAAAACCGGATCGGTCGGCCCTCGACGTATTCGGCGATCGTCGAGACCGTGCAAGCACGCGGCTATGTCGAGCAGATCGACCGCCGCTTCCATCCGACCGACATCGGCTTTGCCGTCAACGATCTTTTGGTCGAGCACTTCAGCGATATCGTGGACACGACGTTTACCGCTTCGATGGAAGACAAGCTCGACCGGGTAGCCGAGGGCAATGAAGACTGGGTCGGCGTGTTGCGCGATTTCTACACGACCTTCAAGATCGAACTCGACTCGGCGGAAGAAAAGCTCCCCAAAGTCGAGATGCGCGACGAGCCGACCGACGACATCTGCCCGAATTGCGAGCGCCCGATGGTCATCAAAACCGGGCGTTTCGGCCGCTTCATCTCGTGCACGGGCTATCCCGAGTGCAAGACGACGCGCCCGATTCTCAAAGACACGGGCGCGACGTGTCCCAAAGACGCCGGTATGGTCGTCGAACGCAAATCGCGTAAGGGCCGTATTTTTTACGGTTGTGCGAACTATCCCAAGTGCGACTTCGTGTCGTGGGATCGCGTCATTCCCGAACCGTGCCCGATCTGCGGATCGTACGTTACCGCAAAGACCAAACGTGGCGGCATCGTAACGCTGGCGTGCCATGCCGATAAGGAACACGATCTCACCTCGCTCGGCCTTGCCAATGCCGACTCCGATTCCACGGACGACGTGGAAGAAGAACGGGAAAAGGAAGCGGTTTGAAGTCGAAAACGCTGACGGTCATCGGCGGCGGGCTGGCGGGCTGCGAGGCCGCATGGCAGGCAGCACAAGCCGGGATCGCCGTCGACCTCTTCGAGATGCGTCCGCGCAAGCGCGGCCCCGCGCACCAAACCGACATGCTCGCCGAACTCGTCTGTTCGAACTCCATGCGCGGTGCGGCGCTCGAGAACGCCGTCGGCCTCTTGAAAGAAGAACTCGCGCGGTTGGATTCGCTGATCGTGACCTCGGCGCGTGAGACGGCCGTACCCGCCGGCGGCGCACTTGCGGTCGATCGCGAGCGCTTCGGTGCGCTCGTCGAAGAGCGGCTTGCCGCGCACCCGAACATTACGATTCACCGCGAAGAAGTCAATGGAATTCCCGAGGATGGGACGGTGATCGTTGCTTGCGGCCCGCTGCCCTCCGACTCGCTCTCAGCGGCCATCGATAAGCTGGTCGGCTCGGAGCGGCTGCACTATTACGATGCGGCAGCGCCGATCGTCGCGACCGAGTCGCTCGACCTCACGCAGATGTATCGCAAGTCGCGCTACGACAAGGGCGAGGGTGACGACTATCTCAACATTCCGCTCGATAAAGAACAGTATCTGCAGTTCGTCCACGACTTGCGCACGCTGCCCAAACACGAGCCCAAAGAATTCGAGCTCGATGCGGCCTCCGGCAAGATCCCGTACTTCGAGGGCTGTCTGCCGATCGAAGAAATGGCGTTACGCGGTGAAGACGCGATGCGCTTCGGACCCCTCAAACCAGTCGGCCTGCGCCATCCCGATACCGGGAAGACGCCGTACGCAGTCGTCCAGCTCCGCAACGAAAATGCGAGCGGCTCGGCGCTGAACCTGGTCGGTTTTCAAACGCGTTTGACGTGGCCGGCGCAAAAAGAAGCGTTCAACAAGCTCCCCGGGATGGCCAACGCCGAATGGGTGCGGCTGGGCGTCATGCACCGCAACACGTTCATCGATAGCCCGCGCGCGCTCGATGCAACGCTGCGCTTGCGCGCGAACTCGCGTATCTATTTTGCCGGTCAGATCACCGGTGCCGAAGGCTACGTCGAAGCGGCTGCCTGCGGCATGATCGCCGGGGTCGCAGCAGCGCGCGAATTGCTCGATCTGCCGCCGATTCCGATTCCTGAGGATACGGCGCTGGGCGCGATCGTCGCGCACGTGCAGAACACGGTCACGGACGACTTCCAACCCGCCAACGTCACCTGGTCGTACTTCAGTCCGCCGGAGGTCGAACTGCGACTCAACGGCAACGGCCGCCCGATCAAGCTTGCGAAGATGGAGAAGCGGAGCTTGCTTGCTGCGCGCGCGCTCCAGCGGATCGACGAGTATGCGGGTAAAATCGGCAACGGTCGCACGCTCGCCGGGGCGCGTTAGAAGAAACTTCCCTGGCCGACGCGCATACAGTGAGTGATGCGAATTCGGTCAACCACGATCGTCGCCGTGCGAAAAGACGGCAAACTTGCAATGGCGGGCGACGGCCAGGTCACGCTCGACAAGACGATCATGAAACACAGCGCACGCAAAGTGCGCAAGATCGCCAATGGAAGCGTGATCGTCGGCTTCGCCGGCTCCGCCGCCGATGGGATCACCCTGCTCGAAAAGTTTGAAGGCAAGCTTAGCGAGTACAAAGGCAATATCGTGCGAGCGTCCGTCGAGCTTGCCAAAGACTGGCGCCAAGACCGCGCCCTGCGCCGGCTCGAAGCGCTGCTCATCGTAGGCACGCCCGAGCATCTCTTCGTGCTCTCGGGCACGGGCGATGTGATCGAGCCCGATGAGGGCATCGCGGCAATCGGCAGCGGCGGACCCTACGCGCAAGCGGCGGCCCAAGCGCTCGTGCGCAACTCGAACCTCGATGCCGAAACGATCGCGCGTCAGGCGCTCGAGATCGCGGCGGGAATCTGCATTTACACGAATACCGATATCACGGTCGAGGTCGCCTAGATGACCGCCATCGCAGCGATCAATGCAAAAACGCCGCGCGAGATCGTCGCCGAACTCGATCGCTACATCGTCGGCCAGCACAAAGCAAAGCGCGCGGTCGCGATCGCCCTGCGCAATCGGTACCGGCGCGATGCGTTGCCGCCCGAGATGCGCGAAGACATCATTCCGAAGAACATCCTGATGATCGGGCCGACCGGCGTCGGCAAGACGGAGATCGCGCGCCGCTTAGCGGCGCTTGCGGGCGCGCCGTTCATCAAAGTCGAGGCGACGAAATATACGGAAGTCGGCTATGTCGGCCGCGATGTCGAGTCGATGGTGCGCGATCTTGCCGAAGCCGCGGTACGCATGGTGCAAGACGAACGCCGCCTCGACGTCGTGGAAGCGGCGGACCGCGCTGCGGTCGAGCGCGTGATCGATTTACTCCATCCCGAGACGCGCCCGCCCTCGCAACAGCAGCAAGGCCCGAACCCCTTCGCGCAACTCGGCTCGATCTTCGGTGGGCAGTTCGGCAACATGAACCCGCAACCGCCGCCGCCGCCGGCGCCGCCAGCGCCGCACAATGAGGACGTAACCCGCGTTCGCGATGAAGCGCGCAGCGATATTCTGCGCGGTTTCTACGACGTGCGTTTGGTCGAAATCGAAATCGAAGAGCAGGCGACGTTGCCGATCGGCATGATGGGCGGCGACCAATCGATGGGCGGCAACGACATGAGCGAAATGCTCGGCGGTCTCTTGCCGAAGAAGAAGTCCAAGAAGCGCGTAACGGTCACCGAAGCCCGTCGCATTTTCGCAGCCGAAGAAGAAAATAAACTCATCGATATGGACGCAGTGAAACGCGAAGCGCTCCGTCGCGCCGGTGAAAACGGTATCATCTTCATCGACGAACTCGATAAGGTTGCCGGCCGCGGTCAGCAAGGCGCCGACGTCTCGCGCGAAGGCGTGCAACGCGACATCCTCCCGATCGTCGAGGGTTCGACGGTCACGACGAAATACGGAGTGCTGAAAACCGATCACGTGCTCTTCATCGCGGCGGGCGCATTCCACGTCAGCAAACCCTCGGATCTGATCCCCGAATTGCAAGGCCGTTTCCCGATTCGCGTCGAGCTCGATTCGCTCACGGCGGCGGATTTCGAAACGATTCTGACGCAGCCGAAGAACGCGCTCATCACGCAGTACAAGGCGCTGCTCTCAACCGAGAACGTGCAACTCGACGTCACGGCCGATGCGATCACGGAAATCGCCCGCATCGCGATGCAAGTGAACGAGCAAACCGAAAACATCGGCGCCCGCCGTCTGCACACGGTGCTCGAACGGCTGCTCGATGACGTCGGCTATGAAGCCCCGGAGAAATCCGGCCCCGTAACGATCGACGCTGCATACGTGCGCGAGAAGCTCGAAACGATCGCCGGGAATACCGACCTATCGAATTTCATTCTGTGAGATTCGCAAGGCTCGCGCTCGGCACCGGATAGCCACGATCGAGGTGTGGAGCGGTATCGACTTCAGGCAGCCGAGCCCGGCGATGTGGACGATGGGCAAATCGATCTGAGACGCAAACGCATTTGCGATGCTCGCGACGAGAGCCGATGTCCTCGGCGATGGGACTCAGCCTGCGGTCGATGCGGCTTCGGTTTCTTCACGTATCGTTATGGTGAGCGCTCCGAGCGACCGTAGAGTTCGGCGCTCATGGGGGTGAAGGGCGAGCGTGAAAAGACGGCATCGAGCGGTATGCCGAAATACTCGGCAATGCGGAAAGCGAGCTCGAGGCTGGGATTATACTCGCCGCGTTCCAGGTAGCCGACCGTCTGGTAATTGACGTCGATCGCCGCAGCGAGCTGAACACGGGTGAGCCTTCGCTCGGCGCGCAGGACCGGGATCCGGTTATAGATCCTACTCCCCTTCTTCGGTGAGTCGAATTTTTTTGGGGTTGTTGTCGCCATATATGTTGTATAAATACAACAAAGTGGTGGCAGCGTCAACTGTCGCATCCGGGCTTGGCCGACGGAGGTATAATAGGGATGTCATGGCCTACCTGCGCGCGATCCTCACCGACAACCATCCGACACTGCGCAAAGTCGCAAAGAAAGTGTCCCTCGAGGAGCTGCACGACCCGATGTTCCAGCAGCTGATCGACGACATGTTCGAGACGATGTACGAAGCGCCGGGTATCGGTCTTGCCGCGCCTCAGGTCAATATTTCCAAACGCATCTTCACGATCGATATTCAGGATGATGAAGAAGCGCACGGCCCCTTCGTGATGATCAATCCGAAGTTTACGGTGACCGAAGGCGAGATCGAATCGATCGAGGGTTGTCTCTCCGTGCCGGGCTACGTCGGCGATGTCAAACGCTTCGAGCGCGTCGTGTGTGCGGGCATCGATCGCAACGGCAAGAAAATCGAACTCGAAGGCACCGGGCTGTTCGCGCGTTGCTTACAGCACGAGATGGATCATCTCGATGGTATTCTCTATACCGATAAAGCACAGAACGTTCGCCCGGCAGTGACCGAAGAAGAACAAGCCGAGGCCGCGGCCGTCGAAGCCGAAGCCGCCGGCGTGGCGCGCATCGCCGACGAAGTCGCGCTTTCGCACTGAGGAGCGTTTTTTTCGGGACGAGCGACTTCGCCGTTCCGACACTGCGTGCGCTCGCCGCGCGCACCGATCTCATCGCTGTCGTCACGCAGCCGGATCGTCCGGCGGGGCGCGGTCACAAGCTCGTGCCGACGCCCGTTCGCGAGGCGGCCGAGGCGCTCGGTATACGCGTCCTCACGCCGGAGAAATTGCGGCCGGCGATCGATGAACTGCGTGCGCTTCAAGCCGACTTGTTCGTCGTTGCTTCGTACGGCAAGATCTTGCCGCAAGCGGTGCTCGAGCTTGCGCCGCACGGTGCGTTCAACGTGCATCCCAGTCTCCTGCCGCTCTATCGCGGCGCAACGCCGCTGCAATCGGCGATTCGTGACGGGCGTACCGAAACGGGAACGACCATCATCATGATGGACGCAGGCATGGATACGGGCGACGTATTGCTTCAAGAAACGACGGGGCTCGGACCGGACGAAACGTACGGTACGCTCCACGACCGGCTCGCCGTGCGCGGCGCCGCGCTCTTGCTGCGCGCGCTCGATCAATTCGAAGTGGGAACGCTCCTGCGCACGCCTCAGGATGGTATGCACGTGCCCCTCGCTGACATTACCGCAACCGTGACGCATCCGATCTCCAAGGACGATACGCTCATCGATTGGTCGCGCACCTCGCGTGCGATCGTGGATCTCGTGCGTTCGCTTGCGCCCAAACCCGGCGCGCGCGGTGCCATCGGCACGGGCGTCATCGCCAAATTCGGCGCGCTGCATGCGGCCGGTCTTCCCGATGCCGAACGCAGCGCGTCGCCGGGGACACTCTTTTTTGCCGGATCCGATGCGCTGGTGCGCACGGGCGATGGTGCCGTCGCGATCGATCGGATCGTGCCGCCAAATCGTAGCGAAATGAGCGGACGCGATTTTGCGCGTTCGTATCTTGCGGCACACAAATCATGAAAACCAACAGTAAACCGGCCTTCAAATCCCGTCCGAAGCCCGCCTATGGAAAAAAACCGGCGTTCGTTGCCAAAGCCAATACGCCCGCGTTCAAGGAACGTGACGCGGATCGGAAAGTCTCCTCACGCGAAGTCGCGCTCACGGTCGTGCGCGACGTTTTCGGCGAGCATCCCCGCGGCGCGCACGATGCGCTCGATTACCGCACGCGAACGGCCGAACTCGACGGCCGCGATCGCGCCTTTGCAACGGAGCTTGCGTACGGTTCGATCAAGATGCGGCGGCGGCTCGACTTCATTCTCGAGCCGTTCATCGGCGAGCGCGTCAAGACGATGCCGCCGACGATCGTCGAGATCTTGCGCCTTGGCGCCTACCAACTCGATCTGATGAACGGTGTGGAAGTGTACGCGGCCGTTTCCGAATCGGTCGGGCTTGCCAAACGTTTCGGCCACAAAGGCACCGCCGGTTTGACGAACGCCGTCTTACGTCGCGTCGCCGAAGCCGTGCCGGTGCCCGTTCATCGCGGCTCATTTGCTACCGATGACGATTATTTGGGCACGCGCTACTCGCTGCCGAATTGGATCGTGGCGCATTGGCGCGCACGCTTTGGTGACGAGCGTCTCGAAGCGATTCTCAGCGGCATCAACGCCGCTGCACCCGCGGGTCTGCGCGTCGATCCCAAGATCGATCGCGCTGCGATCGTCGCCGAACTCGAAGCCGATGGCATCGTCGCCCATCCCTCGCCGCTGGTGCGCGACTCGATCGTGATTCCCGACGGCCACGCAAGCTCGCGCCTGGCCGAGAAGGCGAACGGGCGTTGGAATCTGCAGGCCGAGAGCGCATCGATTCCGGTCGATCTGCTCGATCCGCAGCCGAACGAAAAAATCCTCGAACTCTGCAGCGGTCGCGGCAACAAGACGCTACAGATCGTCGGCCGCACGGGCGATACCGGTACGCTCGAGGCGATCGACAACGACGAACGCAAAGTCGATCTCGATCGCAAGCGGCTCGATGAACGCGGGTTCTCCTCGGTAACGCTGTCTTGTGCCGATGCAACGATTCCGCATGGCCCCGACGATCGCGATCGCGTGCTCGTCGATGCACCGTGTTCGGGACTCGGTATCCTCGGCCGTCAGCCCGAAGCACGCTGGCGCAAGTCGCCCGATGACGGCGCGCGTCTCGCGCCGCTGCAACGCGCGATTCTCGAAGCCGGCGCGAAGCGCACGCGCGTCGGGGGAACGCTCGTCTACGCCGTCTGTTCGAGCGATTCGCGCGAAGGCGACGCCGTGGTCGATGGATTCCTCTCGGCCAATGCGCAGTTTACGCGGCTCGCACTGCCCGAGCGCTATGCTGCGTTTGCAACGCCGGTCGGCGACGTGCTCATTCCGCCCGGGATCGACGGACGCGACGGATTCTACATCGCGACGCTCACGCGGACGTGAACGTGTTCGCGCGGGTCGAGTTTGCATGCGCACACTTCGTTGAAGCCGCGTTTGCCCGGGTCTTCCCCTCAGCGCTCGAACCGGCTCAAGTCGGCCGCAAGCTGGTCGCAACGATGCAGAGCACGCCGAGCGATACGTTCGTCGTGCGCGTCAATCCGCTCGACTACGAACGCTTTGCAACGGATCGCGCGTTTCTCGAAAAACGCTGGAGCGCGTTACTCGCCGATGCGATGACGGTAACGACTGCGGAAAAACCGCGTGCGATTCTTGCGGAGGATTCCCACGTCGTGGCGGGTTCGGTCACGATCGAGGCGCTCGTCGACGAAACGCCGACGCTGCTCGCAATCGATGGGACGACGCTACGCGATGGACTGACGATCGGTCGCGCGCCGGACTGCGGAATCGTCGTTCCGAACGTGCGCGTCTCGCGTTTCCACGCCAAGATCGTCGCCGAACGCGGCGGTTTCGCGATCGAAGACACCGGCTCGACGAATGGGACGCTCGTCAATGGCGAGCGGGTCGGGCGGCGGACGCTTTCGGCGGGCGATGAGATCGGCGTCGGCGACGCGCTGCTGCGGGTCGAGGTTACCCGTGGCTGATCTGCGCTTGGCCTCCTTTGCGCTCTCGCTTGCGGTGCTCGGCTTCGTGACCTTGGTGCGTCCGCGCCGGGGGGAACCGCCTCAGGCGGCCCTCGATGTCGATATTCCGACCGGAATCGAGCTTACGGTCGATGACGGTCGGACCATCAAGACCTACCGCTACGGGCGCCGCGTGCTCGTCGGCCGC